>ERZ780193.28-NODE-28-length-68095-cov-4.82641_pt1 | contig 68095 bp, 53 predicted proteins | sample MGYA00433078_ERZ780193 | MGnify/ENA primary metagenome ERZ780193 (study PRJEB29588, sample SAMEA2157028) | human gut metagenome | biome: human gut; feature: human-associated habitat; material: faeces | place: Denmark | collected 2008/2010 ...
CTGGAGTTCAGAAACAATTCCTGAAAAAGGAAAATTTTACGGGAATTGTAAAATAAAATATCGTATCGGATGCGAAGAATAGTATACAATGTAAGCGAAATTGAGCCATATATCAACTGGCTATACTTTTATCATGCCTGGGGATTGAGCGGCAAACCTCGAGAGGAAAAGGAAAAACTGAAGGCTGAGGCGCTCGATATGCTCCATTCATGGGAAGGCGAATATCATACCTATGCCGTCTTCGGACTCTTCGAGGCGAACAGCGAGGGGGATGATATCTGGCTGGAAGGGCAGAAAGTCCGCTTCCCGATGCTCCGTCAGCAGCATCCGGCGGCTCAGGGAGAACCCAATCTCTGTCTGGCTGATTTCATCCGTCCTCTGGACAGTGGAATAACAGACCGGCTGGGTATCTTCTGCACGACGGTAGATGGCGGTCTGGAGAAGAAATATCGCTCGGACGACTACCTCAATATGATGGCACAGACACTCTGCGACCGGTTGGCTGAAGCCACGGCAGAGAAGTTGCACGAAGAGGTGAGACGCTGCATCTGGGGCTATGCTCCCGACGAGCAGCTGAGCATCGAAGACCAGCATCTGGAGCGCTATCAGGGCATCCGTCCGGCTATAGGATATCCTTCGTTGCCCGATACCAGTGCCAACTTCATCATCGACCAGCTCATCGATATGAGTCAGGTGGGCATCCGGCTCACCACAAGCGGAATGATGACGCCTCATGCCAGTGTTTCGGGGCTGATGTTTGCACATCCCAAGTCGCGGTATTTCGAACTGGGACGGATAGGAGACGACCAGCTTCGCGACTATGCACAGCGCAGAGGAGTGCCCGTGCAGGCAATGAAAACGTATCTTCAATCAAGTTTGATCAAAAAATGATAGCAAGAATATTGATACCCGTAGTGGTATTCACCCTGTTGCCGTATCTGTGGATATATAAAAGGTATGGCAAGTTACGGCTGAAAAGTCTCTGGCAGCGGGTGCTCTTCTGGTTGCCGGTTTTCGTGGTTATCGCCTACAGTGCATATATCACGATGCTGCCCAACTTCCTGCCACGCAATCCGGTGCTCATCGACATCTGGTTTGTGATGATGGCAGTATGTGCGGTGCCGCAGTTTGTCTTCAGCCTGTTCAGTGTCTTCGGTTGGTGCTGTATGCGGCTCCTTCACGGCCATCGCAACTGGGGCAAGCTCCTCGGACTGGTAGTGGGAGCGGTGGCGTTCTTCTGCTTTATCTACGGATTTACCGAAGGTTTTCCTAAGATGCAAGTCAAGCGTATCACCATCTATGTATCTAATCTGCCGAAGTCTTTCGAGGGCTATCGCATCGTTCAGTTCAGCGATATCCATCTCGGGTCATACTATGGCTGGCGTGGTCATCTGCCTCAGCGCGATATCGACAGCATTAATGCCGAAAAACCTGATCTGATTTGCTTTACGGGTGATTTACAGAATGTTACGCCCGATGAACTGCCTGAGTATCAGGCGCTGCTCAGCAGTCTGAAAGCCAGAGATGGCGTGATGAGTGTGCTGGGCAATCACGATTACACCTATTATATGGATGTAGATGATGAGCAGGAGATAGCTGCGCTCGAGAAGCGGATGCAGGACTTCCAGCGGAGTTGCGGATGGCGCCTGCTGATGAATGAGCATGTGGCGGTACATAGAGGCGCTGACAGCATCTATGTAGCTGGTACAGAGAACTATGACAATCCAAAGCGAACCAATGTAAGAAAGGCGCTGTATGGCATCAGACCGGGCTCTTTCGTGCTGATGCTGCAGCATATTCCGAAGCAATGGCGCGAGACCTGGCCTTCTACTATTAATAAGGAGAAGAATGAGGATGGCGATGTGATAGGACCTGACAGGAAGGATTCGCTGGTCGTAGCACCGCAGCTTACGCTGAGCGGTCATACGCATGCGGGGCAGATCAGTATCCTGGGCTTGCGTCCGTCGATGTTTACTCCTTATGATTACGGCCTCTTCGAGGAGGAGGGTTGCCAGCTCTATACCACATCGGGTCTGGGCGGTACCGTTCCAATCCGCATAGGGGCTACGGCAGAAATCGTGGTCATCACACTCAAAAGAAAATGAGGAGTGTTGAGTGTTGAATGTTAAATGTTGAGTGTTAAATTATTCATTCTTAAATAAAAAATGAAGTACTTATATCGTCTGTATCAACTTGTGATATGCTTACCTATCCTATTGGTAGCTAGCGTTTTAACCAGTTTGTCTACCGTTTTGGGATGTATGCTGGGCAATGGCCATTTCTGGGGCTATTATCCCGGCAAGTATTGGTCCTGGCTTTGGGTCCGCATCCTCCTCCTGCCTGTAAAGGTGGAGGGACGTGAGCATCTCAAGAAGAACCAGAGTTATGTTTTCGTGGCCAATCATCAGGGCGCTTTCGATATCTTCCTGATATACGGTTTTCTGGGCAGAAACTTCAAGTGGATGATGAAGAAGGGCTTGCGCAAAGTGCCTCTCATCGGTATCGCCTGTGAGTATGCGCACCACATCTTTGTAGACAAAAGCGGACCTTCTAAGATCCGTGCTTCTTATGACCGTGCTCGCGAGGTGCTTAAAGAGGGCATGTCGCTGGTGGTATTCCCAGAGGGTGCCCGTTCGTTTACGGGGCACATGGGTGTGTTCCGCCGCGGTGCTTTCATGCTTGCCGATGAACTGCAGTTGCCGGTATGTCCGCTTACCATCAATGGCAGTTTTGATGTGAAGCCTCGCATGAAGGATATCTACTGGGCTTTCTGGCATCCTCTGAAGCTCACCATTCATGAGCCTATCGAGCCGATAGGCAAGGGAGCTGACAATATCAAGAACCAGATGAACAAGAGCTATGAGGCGATCATGAACGGACTTGACAAGAAATATCAGGGTTTTGTAGAGAATCCGGACCAATAATTTCGGTTTTTCGCTTGTTATTTCAAAAATAAGTTGTAATTTTGCATCTGTATTACATTATTTAGTATCAGAATCATTAAAATTAGAAGAAGTTATGAGTGATAGCATAGTAATCATTCCTACATATAATGAGAAGGAAAATATCGAGAAAATCATCCGTGCTGTCTTCGGTCTCGAAAAGCAGTTTGATATCCTCGTTATCGATGACGGAAGTCCTGATGGTACTGCTGCCATTGTTAAGGGCTTGATGGCTAATGAGTTTGCCGGTCGTCTGCATATCCTGGAGCGTTCGGGTAAACTCGGTTTGGGTACTGCCTATATCATGGGCTTCAAATGGTCATTGGAGCAGGGCTATGACTTCATCTTCGAGATGGATGCCGACTTCAGTCATGATCCTAATGATTTGCCTCGTCTCTATGCGGCAACTCACGATGAGGGGTATGATGTGGCTGTAGGCTCAAGATATATTTCGGGTGTGAACGTGGTCAACTGGCCTATCGGACGCGTATTGATGAGCTATTTCGCTTCTAAATACGTACGTATCGTAACCGGATTTAAGGTGAATGATACCACAGCTGGATTCGTCTGCTACCGACGTAAGGTGTTGGAAACCATAGATTTGGATGCTATCCGCTTCAAGGGCTATGCTTTCCAGATAGAGATGAAATATACGGCTCATCGAATAGGTTTCAAGATCAAGGAGGTGCCTGTCATCTTTGTTAACCGTCGTGAAGGTGTGAGCAAGATGAGTGGTGGCATCTTTGGTGAGGCTTTCTTTGGCGTGATGCGACTGCGCCTGGATGGCTGGTTCAAGAAATATCCGAAGAAGGATTAATACTCAGTAATTACTAATCAGTACTTGGATGGAAATCCAAAAGATAGAAAAAACATACGGGCGTTCGCCACAGGCGGATGCCCTCTTTGATTTGATGGGGAAGAAGTCGGTTCATTCCATTTTTCTCCAGGGTTTGCTGTACTCTTCGGCTCCGATGTTCTTTGCTTCTCTGCAGGGGAAGATGAGGCGTTCGGTACTCTTCGTACTGGATGATGCCGATGAAGCAGGCTATTTTTATCACGATCTCACTCAGATGATGGGGCAGGAGAAGGTCTTCTTCTTTCCTTCCAGCTATCGGCGTGCCGTGAAATACGGGCAGCGTGATGCAGCGAACGAAATCCTACGTACAGAGGTGCTGGCGCGCCTCTCTTCGGGAGGACATTTCCCGGTAGTCACTTATCCCGATGCACTGGCAGAACTCGTTGTGGCTAAGCAGAATCTGGATGAACGGATTCTGAAACTGACTGTAGGCCAGCAGATTGCTCAGACCGATGTGGTTCATACCTTGCGCGATTTCGAACTCAAAGAAACCGATTATGTTTATGAACCGGGCCAGTTTGCCGTGCGTGGAAGCATCCTCGATGTCTATTCCTACAGCTGCGAATATCCGTTCCGTATCGACTTCTTCGGCGATGAGATTGACACCATCCGTACCTTTGATGTTGAGACCCAGCTCTCGCAGGCAAAGCGCACAGAGATAGAAATCGTGCCCGAACTCGCCCATATCGAGAGCAACAAGCAGTGTTTCCTCAATTTCCTCTCCGAAAGTACGCCAGTCGTTGCGAAAGACCTTTCTTTCGTTTGCGACCGCATCGGTCAGATCTATACCGAAGGCTTCTCATCGCAGAGCCTTACCGAGCAGCTGGAGGGAGCTACTGAGGTAGAGGCTGAGCGCATCAGACATGACATGAAGACCGAGCTCAACCTCGTTTCTCCGCTCGATTTCAAGAAGGCAGTAGCGGCTCATCTCCGTATCGAGTTCGGCAAGGTCGCTCCGTCAGAGAGTTCGGCTGTGATACCTTTCAATATCGCTCCACAGCCTCTTTTCCATAAGAATTTCAATTTGCTTTGTCAAACTCTGGAGGATTTCCTGCTCCAGGGTTACACCTTATATATATTGGCAGATAGCCAGAAGCAGCAACAGCGCCTGAAGGATATCTTTGAAAGCGAAGAGCTGAAGCGCTACGCCATCCGTTTTACACCGGTAGACAAGACGCTTCATGAAGGCTTTACTGACCATGACAAGAAGTGCTGTTTCTTTACCGATCATCAGATTTTTGACCGTTTTCATAAATATAACCTGCGCTCAGATAAAGCGAGAGCCGGCAAGATGGCACTCACCATGAAGGAACTGCAGGAGATGGAAGTGGGAGATTTTATCGTGCATGTAGACTTCGGTATCGGCAAGTTTGGCGGTCTGGTTAGGATTCCTACGGGCAACAGCTATCAGGAAATGATCCGCATCGTCTATAAGAACAATGACAAGGTGGATGTTTCTATCCACTCGCTTTATAAAATCAGCAAATATCGCCGCAGCGATACCGGTACTCCGCCTCGCCTGTCTACACTGGGTACAGGTGCCTGGGATAAACTCAAGGACAAAGCTAAGAAGCGAATCAAGGACATTGCGCGCGACCTGATCAAACTCTATGCCCAGCGCCGACGGGAGAAGGGATTCGCCTTCAGTGCCGACAATTATCTGCAGCATACGCTGGAGGCTTCCTTCCTGTATGAAGATACGCCAGACCAGAATAAGGCTACTCAGGAGGTGAAGAAGGATATGGAGAGTGGCAGACCGATGGACCGTCTGGTTTGTGGCGATGTGGGCTTCGGCAAGACTGAGGTTGCCATCCGTGCAGCCTTCAAGGCAGCGTGCGACAGCAAGCAGGTTGCGGTGCTGGTGCCTACTACCGTTCTGGCTTTCCAGCACTATCAGACTTTCAAAAAGCGTTTGGAAGGCATGCCTGTAAGGGTAGACTATCTCAGTAGAGCCCGTACAACGAAGGAAACCAGAGAGGTGCTTGACGCCCTGAAAGAGGGTAAGATTGATATCCTCATAGGTACGCATAAGCTGATATCAAAGACCGTGAAATGGCATGACCTGGGGCTGCTCGTCATCGATGAAGAGCAGAAGTTCGGTGTGTCTACCAAAGAGAAACTCCGTCAGCTCAAGGTAAATGTCGATACACTCACGATGAGTGCCACTCCGATTCCGCGAACCCTCCAGTTCTCTCTGATGGGCGCCCGGGATATGAGTATCATGCGCACTCCGCCACCTAACCGTTATCCGATTCATACCGAACTGGTAACGTTTAGTAGTGAAGTTATCTGCGATGCCATCAATTTCGAGATGAGCCGAAACGGACAGGTTTATTTCGTATGCGACAGAATATCCAAGCTTCCGGAGCTCAAGATGCTCATAGAGAAGCATATTCCAGACTGTAGGGTAGCAATCGGTCACGGACAGATGAAGCCTGAGGATTTGGAGAAAATCATCATGGGCTTTATCAATTACGATTATGATGTACTGCTTTCTACCACTATTGTAGAGAACGGTATCGACATTTCCAATGCCAATACGATTATCGTGAGCGATGCTCATCACTTCGGATTGAGTGACCTGCATCAGATGCGTGGACGCGTAGGAAGAAGCAACAAGAAGGCTTTCTGCTATCTGATGGCGCCACCTAAGAGTGCACTTACTCCTGAGGCGCGTCGCCGTCTGGAGGCTCTGGAGACGTTCAGTGAACTGGGTAGCGGCTTCAATCTCGCCATGCAGGACCTGGATATCCGCGGTGCGGGTAATCTGCTGGGCTCTGAGCAGAGCGGTTTTATGGAAGATCTGGGTTATGAAACCTACCAGAAGATTCTCTCTCAGGCTGTCACAGAGTTGAAGAACGAGGAGTTCTGTGATCTTTATCAGGAGAAGATGGATGAAGGTGCCCAGCTTACGGGTGATGATTTCGTTGACGATTGTGGCATAGAGAGCGATCTGGAGATGTATTTCCCTCAGACTTATGTGCCGGGTGACAGTGAGCGCATGCTCCTTTATCGTGAACTGGACCGTCTGGAGAGTGATGAGGAAGTAGAGGCTTACCGCAAGCGTATGATAGACCGTTTTGGTCCTGTGCCTCATGAAGCAGACGAACTGATGCATGTGGTAGGTTTGCGTAGGGTAGGCAAGAAGCTAGGTTGCGAGAAGATTATTCTCAAGCAGGGCTATATGCAGATGCAGTTTGTGAGCAATGTAAACAGTCCGTTCTACAGAAGTCAGATGTTTAACCGCATACTCGCTTACGTTACCAGTCATATTCAAGATTGTGTTCTGAAGGAAAAATTCAACAAGCGAATGCTTCGCATCAATGATGTGAAGACTGTAGGGCAGGCTGTAAATCTGTTGAATCAGATATCGCAGATAGATTTAGGTAATGAAAAGAAATAATCTGTGTCTACAGTCTATGGGTAAAATCCTCTATCAATTGTGGAAGTAGACAATAAAATAGACTATTGATTTATACTGAAAGGTTATAAATCAGACAACGTTACATGATGATATGTTTCAGTTTAGTGTATAAAAAAACATTGGAATCTCAATATCCCTATTGAACTCCAATGTTTTATTTTTTTGTATAAGTAAAAGATGATGATAAGCGTTTCACAACGCATTTTGAATTTTTCTGTTGCAAAGATACTATTTTCCATTATAATATAGGGTGTAATATTTGGTATTTTATGGGGTAATATTTGATTAAGTTTATAAAAATGACACTGAAAATACACTTATTCAACAAATAAAACCTGTGGAATGAACTATTTTATTGCATAAAAATAAAAAAATAGTGGAAAAACACATAAAAAAGTTCTTTATTTCATTTTTTTATTTGTACCTTTGTTCAGGCATACAACAATTTTAAACATATATATAAATATGAGACAGAAAAAGTACATCTTAAGTGAGCAGGAACTTCCTACTCAGTGGTACAACATTCAGGCAGATATGCCTAACAAGCCATTGCCACCGTTGAACCCTCAGACACACCAGCCAATGAATGCTGATGATTTGTCACATGTATTTAATAAAGAGTGCTCAAAGCAGGAACTTGATACAGAGCATGCTTGGATTGATATTCCGGAAGATGTGCTGGAGAAGTACACCTTCTACCGTTCAACCCCTCTTGTACGTGCTTACGCCCTTGAGGAGGCACTCGGTACTCCGGCGCATATCTATTTCAAGAATGAGAGTATCAATCCGTTAGGCTCTCATAAAATCAATTCAGCCATTCCTCAGTGCTACTACTGTAAGCAGGAGGGTGATACCAATGTCACTACAGAGACAGGTGCAGGTCAGTGGGGTGCAGCCCTCTCTTATGCAGCAAAACTCTACGGCCTGGAGGCAGCAGTTTATCAGGTAAAGATTACCATGCAGCAGAAACCATACCGTTCCAGCATCATGCGTACGTTTGGAGCCACTGTAGAGGGTTCTCCTTCCATGAGTACACGCGCAGGTAAGAACATTATCACTCGTGAGCCTCATCATCCTGGTTCGCTCGGTACTGCCATCAGTGAGGCTGTTGAGCTGGCTACAACCACACCAGGCTGTAAGTATACGCTGGGTTCTGTGCTCAATCATGTGGCACTTCACCAGACCATTATCGGTCTAGAGGCAGAGAAGCAGATGGCGATGGCAGGTGAGTATCCTGATCAGGTGATTGCTTGTTTCGGTGGTGGTAGTAACTTTGGTGGTATTGCCTTCCCATTCCTCCGTCACAACTTCACAGGCGAGCGCCATACTGAGTTTATAGCAGCAGAGCCGGAGAGCTGTCCTAAGCTGACTCGCGGTAAGTTCGAGTATGATTTCGGTGATGAGGCAGGTTACACTCCATTGCTGCCAATGTTTACTCTGGGTCATGATTTCAAGCCTGCCAACATTCATGCAGGTGGTCTCCGTTATCATGGTGCTGGTATGATTATCTCCCAACTTCTGAAGGATGGTTATCTGCATGGTGTAGATATTCCTCAGCTGGAGTCATTCAAGTCAGGTATGCTCTTCGCTCAGACCGAGGGTATCATTCCTGCTCCAGAGAGCTGTCATGCGATTGCAGCCACTATACGTGAGGCTCTGAAGGCTAAGGAAGAGGGCAAGGAGAAGGTTATCCTGTTCTGTCTCTCAGGTCATGGTCTTATCGATATGCCGTCTTACGATAGCTTTATCAATGGCGATTTGCACGATTATTCTGTGAGTGATGAAGAAATCCAGCAGTTCCTCAAGGATGTGCCAAAGGTTGACTAAATTATAGTTAACAGTATATAGCAAACAGTTGACAATTATTCTTTGAGATATATTGAAATAACAATATCACATTATAAAAGAAGCCAGGCTGCGAAAAGCAACCTGGCTTTTTATTTAGAGATTCTATTTTCTTTTATTTAGAAATTCTATTCTCAGTGCGAGACTTCTATCTTTCATTAGAAGTTCAACCACTCTTCGATAGCCTTAGCGATGACATCGAAGCTTGTGGTAGGTTCGAAGCGGGCTACAACCTGACCCTTCTTGTTAACGAGGAACTTGGTGAAGTTCCACTTGATATCGGCACTCTCCTTGTAGTTAGGATCAGCCTCGCTCAACATCTTGTCGAGAACAGGGTAGAGAGGGTGGCTCTCGTCCCAACCAGCAAAGCCCTTACATTCTTTCAGAAATTTGAAGAGAGGGGCAGCATCGTCTCCGTTTACCTTGATCTTCTTGTAGCGCTGGAACTCTGTGCCGTATGTAAGCTTGCAGAACTGATGAATGCTTTCATCTGTACCAGGGGCTTGCTGACCAAACTGGTTGCAAGGAAAATCAAGTATTTCGAAACCTTGAGAATGATAGGTCTCATAAAGTTTCTCCAGTTCCTCATACTGAGGGGTGAAACCACACTTTGTAGCGGTGTTAACGATGAGCAGCACTTCGTTGGCATACTCCTTAAGGGAAACATCCTTTCCCTTTCTGTCTTTAACAGAAAATTCGTAAACAGTTCTCATTTTTTTTATCTTTATGTATGTGTTATCTATATTTCCGATCCCAACTTATATAATCTAGAGTGCAAAGATACTACTTTTCTCTTAGAATACTTCAAGAGTTTTTTTAAAAATTCTAAAAATCGAACAAAATCATAGATGAAGGAATAAGCGTAATATATATAATGTAGATAGATATTGTATATCTGGGTAAACAGATACCATATAGCTGAGTATATAGATATCGGTTAGACTATAGAATATAGAAGAATGAAATATGTAGACGATATAACTACACAATATCAGTATGAAACAGTATAAAAAATGCAGGATTTTCACAAACCCTGCATTCTTTTTTTCTTTACCTCTTTTTCCTCAAAAAACAAAGAAAAAGAGGTTTACGATTAATCTATCATTTAACTTTTCTAAGAACTTGTTGCAAAGATACTACATTTTCTTGTAACACCAAACTTTTTCTCAGTTTTTTTTCAGTAAAAAGGGAAAATTAATCAAATACCCCCCCCCATTTTTATACTTTTTTGCAATATTCGGTCAAAAAACAAAGCAAAACGGCTCAATTTTATGACTATTCTGCTTTTTTCCTTGTTTGAACGTTTTGCTGTGTACGATAACGAAGAAGGCTGTGTCCGGCAACAACTGAAGATATGTCCTGTAATATGTTTTACTTTTTGTCAATACAGATAAAAGCAGCCATCAGTAATAATGACTGCTTTCATCTGTAATTATGCGGGCTATCCCTGCGTTCTGTTTCGGTATTCAGTAGGCACGATACCCGTTTCTTTCTTGAATACCTTCGAGAAATACTTAGGGTCGGTGAAACCTACTGCGAAGGCGATGCTGCTCAGTGTATCGTCTGTCTTGCGCAACATCTCGCATGCCTTCTTGATACGTATATGGCGAACGAAGTCTACCAGTGTCATTCCGGTTGTTGCTTTCACCTTATTGTATAGTACGCTTCGGCTCATACCGATTTCGTTCGAGATGTCATCAATCTTGAGTTCCGGGTTGCCTGCATTTTCAACAACAAACCTGAAGATACGCATCATGGTTCTGTCTTGAATCTGTGCCGCCATAAATGCCAGCTCGCTGTTTTGGTCAACCGCTTCGTTCTCGGCACTAGTTTCAGCCTGGTTAAGCGCAGGCAGAGGAGCTGCTGCAGGCAGTATTCTCAGGGCTGCTATGGCATCTTTATCGCCAGTTTCCTTCAGTTTTCTGATGACATCCATCTGAATGTTGCGGCGCTGGGTGAGGATAGCCTCTATTCGGCCGAGCAGATAAGGGGTAGAGAATGGCTTGGTGATATAGGCATCAACACCTTCATCAAAGCCTCGCTGCTGGTCTTCTACGCTTGCCTTGGCCGAGAGAATCATCACTGGGATGTTGTTGAGGGTGGTATCCTGCTTAATCTCGTGAATCATCGACAAACCATCCATCACAGGCATGGTAACGTCTGTAAGGATAAAGTCGGGTGTCTCCTTGCGCGCCATTACCAAGCCAGCCTTTCCGTTCTCTGCGAGCAGCACGTTATAGGTAGGCGAGAGGATACTGTAGAGGAACTTGCGCAGGTCGGCATTGTCTTCAACTACCAGTACCGTCTGGTCTTTGTGTTCTGCTTCTTCTTGTGCTTCTTTCTGTTCCTTGCCCATTTCTTCCAGTCGTTCAGCCTCTTCATCCTTTTCTTCTTTCTGTTTGTTTACTTCTTCTAGATAGTCGGATGCATTGCGGTCGTCAATCTGTCCGTTCTCTTTCTCCCTTTCTGCCAGGTCGTAATCTTCCTCGCTCAGACCGCTGTTCGTATGGAAGTCTGCCTTGTTGCCATATCTCTGAACCTTGTCCAGCATTACCAGCATCTCGTTGGCATTGTCTGCCACCATTTTCAGCAGTTCCTTGCCCTTTCGGGTGATACCCGGTTCGGTATCCAAAACGGTTTTTACCGGGGCTCCGATGAGCGTTAGAGGGGTTCTCAGACGGTTGACTGCATCGTTGTAGAACTCGTTCTTCATCACGCTCATCTCGTGGGTTACGTTCTCGTGCTGGCGCTGGTTGTAGGTATAGAAGATTGCGCCTACGATACCGAAGAGCAGAAGCAGCATCAGAAATTTGCCCCAGATGCTCTCCCAGAAGGTAGGGCGCACTTCGATAGGCAGTTCTGCCACATACTTGCTCCATACACCGTGAGAGTTGGTGGCTCTCACCTTGAGTACGTAATCGCCATGACTGATACGGGTGAAGCCGATGGTATTGCTGCTTCCGTTTGATATCCACACGCCTGGAGCTGTAAAACCATCTATGCGATAGAGATATCTGGTCTGATACTTACGCTGATAGTCGAGCGATGCGAAGTTGATGGTCAGATTTCGCTTGTTGGCAGGAATCACCACTTTATCCTTGTGCAGGATAGGTTCCGACTTCTTCTCTCCGCTATAATGGAGGAAACAGAAGATGACTTTAGGCTGGTAGTTGCTCTTCTTCAGCGTAGCCGGATTGAAGGTAATCAGTCCCATCGGGGTACCTACCGAGATGTTGTTGCTTGCCGGATTGTGGTAAGGACGGCTTTGCGAGAACGACATGTTGAAGTCGAAGTCGTTAGGTCCGAACACATTGCACTGGCCCGTTTTCGGGTTTACGCAGTCGATACTCGATTCTCTGATTACCCAGATTCTTCCCTGGTTGTCTTCTACCATGCCCTGTACGATGCCTTCGTTAACATCGATGGCATGGAAGTATTTCATCTTCAGGTTGTCTTGCAGGAGCGATTTGCTCACAATCTCTTCCATCAAACCGCCCTGTTGCGAGATATACATCTTGCCGCTGGTGTGCTCCAGGATATTGTTCATATCGTTTGCAGCCAGACTAGTTGTATCGTTCGGTATGTAGTAGGTCTTGTGGTAATTGATCTTTCTTGCGTTTGTAAAGGCATCACTGAAGGTGATGAGACCATCTGTAGTTCCTACGAGAATGGTTCCCGTAGTGGTGCAGCAGATGCGGCGTATGCGGTCGTAGTGCTGTTTTTCCCAAGGCAGTCCGTTTCGTTTACTGATGAAGCTGATACTGCCGTCTGCCGCCTCGTTAACAAGTGCCAGCCCACCTCCGTAGGTACCTATCCAGATGCGTCCGGTGCGGTCGGCTACAATGTCTTGTATCTTGTCGAACGGCAGCGATGACGGGTTGTTGGCATCATAAACAAAGTGTCTTACCTGCATTTTATCTATCAGATAGACACCATTTCCGTTGGTTCCTATCCATGCTCTTCCCTTGATATCGAAGTGGATAGACATGATGCTCTTCTCGGCGAAGTTTACTTGCTGTGGCACAATCTGTCCGCTTGGTGACAGGTATCCGATGCTTTGGTAGGATGCGTTGAGCACCTGGATTATACCATTGTAATAACCAGCCCAGATATGTCCGTCTGGCGATGCATTCACCGAGAACACTTCGTCTTCGCCCACATCCAACTTGTTGATAATGTAAGGGTGATATTTGAAGACTACCTGTGTCAGGTCGTGAGAGCCTGTCAGCCAGAGGATTCCCTGGTCTGAGAGTACATATTTCGTAATCTTCGGTATGCGGTAGTTGCCCGATGAATTGCTTCTCAGCAGATAAGGCACCAGTTTTCCTGCCTTGCGGTCAAAATAACTGAAGGTTCCTCCTCTTGGCACTACCCAGAGGGTCTTGTGTTCATCTTGTGTGATGAAATTGCTTTCGCAGGTTGTGCGGTCCATCGGGTCGTCCTGGTCGGCAAAGAGCCACTGTGTCTGTCCGGTCTTCGGATTGACAAGGGTTACTCCTATACCGTCTGTAAATGCCCATATCATACCGAAATCATCGATATAAATCTTCTTTACCTCTGCCAGAGGCTGACTCGGGCTCTGTACGTTGATGATATCAAACTTGAAGGTGCGCGGGTTGTAGATTACTACACCCAGGTTGGTTGCCATCAGAAGCTGGTAACCTGTATTTTTCAGTCCGTTGATACGGGTTACGCCTTCTGGCATTGGTATCATGGTGAGTCGGTTCTGCAGGTCATATTTTGCCAGTTTACCGTCTTCAGTTGCCAGGAACTCATCTTCTCCCACCCCTCTGAGCCATTTGAAAGGCAGTTTGCTTGGAATTTTCGAATGATATATGTATGCGCCTTTGTCGGTAAGCACCCATTCTCTTCCGTGTATATCTTGATGGATGTACCATACATTTCCGCTTCTGAGTCCCTTTTCTCCTACTTTGATGAGTTCTATGTTCCGCTCATCAAAGGTTTTTCCTATTGATCGGATGATGTATTTTCCATCTTCTGAAGTAAACCATGTAGCTCCGTTTTTCAATGGGTATACCTGGCTCACGCGCAGGTCGATGTTGAACAGTTCGTTGAATTTCTGTCCTACGGCAAAGAACTGGCAGAAGTGGGTATCGTATACGTAGAGCTTGTGGTCGTATGTGATACACCACACGTTGTTGTTATAGGATGGTTCTATTTTCAGTATACGGTTGGTTGACAGAACGTCAATATCATCCGGGTTGTCTCTGAAAGTATGAAACTTGTAGCCGTCATAGAACGACAGTCCGTTCCAGGTACTGAACCACATGAGGTTGTCTTTACCTTGCTTGAGGTCTGAGATGGTATTGGCAGCGAGTCCGTCTGTGATAGAGAATTTTCTCACATCGCAGTAGGGTACAGCTGCTGTCATAATGGTAGAGAGCAGTCCTAATAGGGTGATATATAATTTTCTTTTCATCATTTTTTATTCGTATACGTTTATAAATCGCAACAAAGGTAGTGAAAATAAATGAGATATCGTAGTTTTAGGTGTATTTTTTTATGTTATTGCATTAAATTATTCCACTTTTCATATTATAGGGGTAAAATTTGATTGATTTGCTTGTGGTTCCTTCTTATGTTATGCCTAACAAAAAACTCCCCCGATAAATGAATATCGGAGGAGCAGTAGGGATATGTTGTTTTGAATTTGATTACTTCTGAATCATCTTCTTTCCGTTCTTGATAACTACACCCTTGTAAGCCTTGGTTACCTTCTGGCCTGCGAGGTTGTAAACAGGAGCGTTCTTTGCAGCTTCATCTGTTGTTATGTTAGTGATGCCGGTAGGGTCAAACTTTTCTACAGCCTTGATAGGGAGAACTTCAGGGATGTTTTTGTATATTACACCGTAAATACCGGTTAAGGTATATTTCTCTCCTTCTGTTAATTTTGAAACACCACCAATACCGCTAAACTTATCGTAAATCATAATCTTGTTTTCACCATCATTAGCATAGTAGTTGAATTTACCTGTATTATACTCTTCTTTGCTGAATGTGAACTCCTTAATCTTGATAAGGTCGTTGGTGTATTTGCCATCAAGGATGTCCTTTACAGTTGCAATAACAGGTTCAGCAGCTTCGTTGCTCTCTGTGATTTTGAGATTTTCGCCGTTTGTTTCTTTGCTTGCTGACAGATAAGGAATTCCTGCGTCATAAGACAAATTTACCTTAACAGTACCGCTAATGATGCTGTTTACAGGCATATCGATTCCTAAAGTTCTCATTTCGATAGCTGTGTCACCTTCACGTACGTAAGTATTTACGGTTCCCTTGTAGCTGTTTACGTATAATACCTTTGCGTTTGTGAGTTTGAGGTTGATGTAATCCTTAGCTTCTTTATTGTTAGCCAAGAGTTCCTTTACACTTGCTGCATCGGTGTACTCTATCTTGGTACCAGCGAGCGTAACTTTGATAGAATTGATTTGGGTGTTGCCAGCAATTGTATATACAACTTTGTTAGCATCACCAGTCCAAGAACCTTTATTATTAGTACCTACGTCAGCATTGTTTTTATCATTCCATTTTTTATTTATAATGTTGATAGAAGCAATCTTCTTGTCAGCAGGTGCTTGAATCGTAAGCGTTCCACTGTACATTCTGAGACGTGGTGAACTACTCCAGATTCGGTTGTCAGTCGAACCAGAAGTTTTTGCAGAAACTGCTACAGAAATACCATTAGTTGTACATGTCATGGTTTTGGTGATATCTCCATCTTTAGAAGTTTGAGAAGATGTACCTGTCAGTTCTGGGAAGAGTGTTTTGTAATCTTTGTCAAAGTCAAAAGTTACTTCCTGTGCAAACGTAACGCTAGCTACGAATGCCAGAACCAATGATAATGAATAGCGTAAAAATTTGTTCATAACTTAATAATTTTAAAGGTTTAACGTATAATTAATAAACTGTTGAAACTCATTTTTTTGAGCGCATTCTTAGAATTTGCTTTGTGCTAAAAGCATGTTCTTTGAATAATTACTTATTTATGATGCAAAGATACGAAAAATATCGATACGATGTGTTAAGAAGGTGTTAAATCTTTGATACAGAGAAAGAAATATCATCAAAACCGAAAGAAATACCATCAAAAAAGACGGTTGTTTTTGAAAGAATAGGGATTTCCCTCTCAGTTTGTATCCTTTTCCCCTTTGATGCAGACGAGAAATCCACTACCTTTGCATCGGGTTCAAGAAAGAATGCTGTTCTTCGAGAACTCAAAAGTATAGAAGATATAAGAATATAAATAACTAGGGTGTCCAGTTCTGTGTTCCAGTTTTTAGTATCAAAAACAATGTAATAACCATCTAAGTCATTGATAATCATTCGCTAAATAAACTATAATCTTGTGCGAATCTACATCAGACTTTTTGATAGTTAAATTTGTCTTATATTTTGTGCTTAATTTACTGATTTACAGTGTGCTAAGTTGCTAAAACATAATCAAAAACGAGAACATGGAACTGGACACCCTAATAAATAACTTAACTGATAAATTGATATGAAAAAGTTTACTACTCTTCTCACAATGGCTTTCATAGCTTTGATGAGTATCTCATTCACCTCATGTGATGATGATTCTGATATTGCATACACCCTCGATGGTACATGGAAGGGTAATATGTTGGTAGAATATGGTAATCAGAAGGCCCTCTACTCGGTAATCCGATTCGACCAGAATGATGGCATCTATTCCGGTACAGGCTATTGGATCGATTACTTTAAGGGAAATTACTGGCATGGCAACAATTATATAGCAAACCATATTACCTGGACAGTACGTAACAGAAACATCTATATCACTCTTCTTGATGAGGGTAGCGATGTTGTGATTTACGACTATGCTCTGGGCGACCGCAAGTTCTCTGGATATGTAGATGCTGATAACGGCAACCGTGCTTATTTCGAGCTTTATCGCGATTCTTACAGCTATAACTGGCGCGATTATGACTGGGGCTACGATTGGGACTACGATGACGGTTGGGGCTACAGCAAGCAGCATTCGGGCTTGGAGAGCACCCAGATTGTTTCTCGCGGAGCTAAGGATTCTGTAGAGTATGTTAAGGTGGCAGATGATAATCAGAAGCCTGTTCGCCGCTTTGTAGTGAAGTAAGGCAATAAGGAATTTAGTTTGAAGAAAGGAAACAAGATATGAAAAAGTTTAATCGGATATGGATGTGGATGGCGATAGCTACAGCATCTTTCTCATTTACCTCATGTGATGATGATGATTATTGGCATGATGATTATTACTGGTATGATGACTATAATCATGGTGGCTGGGGATGGAATCAGGGCGACTGGAACAACGGTTCTAACGGCTCTCAGGATGATTACCTGCTGTCGGAGGCTAAGACTCTTACAGGCGACTGGAGAGGCTCTGTGATGCTCTCTGAACTTGCAGAGGACGGCCAGTCTCGCAATAATTACAGTTTCAATGCCGAGATGACGTTCTATCAGGCGGGTAATAAGGTTAACTCGCTCAGTGGTAATGGTGTAGAAGTGGATTATGCCGATGATGGAAGCAATGAATCCCAGACTCTGAAGTTTACCTGGTACATCGATAAGAATGGTGATATTTATATCCGTTATAATGATTCTGGTGCTACCTATGTGATGGATGCAGGTGCTAAGCAGTATGGTTTCTATCTGGGTGATGAAAGGGGCCAGGATGTGTTCTATGGTTATATGATAGGAACAGGTAAGGCTAAGGGTGATGTGATGCAAATCGATTTAGTGCGCTACAATCCGAGTGGAGCCCGTAAGAAGACCCGTTCTGCTGCTACCGATTCTGTAGCTCCTGGCTTCGGTAAGGCTACCGGCAGGGCATTCATGCCACATGCTATCAAGAAGTTGCCAAGAAGATGATGATATAAACCAAGAAACGGGGGTGTCATAAGTCTGGATAATAGTTGGTGCATAACAGTTGACCACCGCTTGCACAACAGGTGTTGTGCATGCGCATATCAGCTGTTATGCAAGCGCACAACAGCTGTTGTGCGACCGAAGATACTAACTATCTCAACTACATATCCTATCTTTTCCAACAACATATCCTATCTCTTTCAACAACTTCAACAACAAGAAGAGGGTGAATCATAAACTTATGACACACCCTCTTCTTTGTTTGTATATAGCCTTTTATTTAAAGCCCCAAAGTTTCTTGAGAGCTTCTGCATCTTCGTTTTCCACATCCTTCTCTATTTCATCCGGGAGATTACAGAAGAAGTCGATGCCGGTTTTGTCTTCCAGCGTCTTGATGTTTACGACATATTTGCCGAGCTTATCGCCCTTTTCAAATGCCTTGTTCTCGTGAAGGAACCAGTAGCCGAAGGCACTGTAGGTATACTGGTTTTTGCTCTTATTAAACTCCTTTTTCAAAACAGCTACAAAGAAATACTTTGGTATTGGGATATAGCCTGGCTTCTTTGTTTCGCTAGAAGCACCATTCTTCTTCCAGCCAAGGAGATTACTCTCGCTGCCAACTGGGTCGATGGTACCGCCCTTCACGATAAACAGGGTATCAGAATCAATCTTTGGAGCTTTATTACGAAGATCTTCCTCCATCTTATACCAGGTGCCACGCTGGTTGAAGTTGCTGTACTGTGGTTGCATGTTGGTCATGAAGAAAGTCTGCTTCTGCTGGGTAAGGTTCAGCTTACGGTCAGCAGAAGGGCAGATATGACCATGGTTAAAGCCTTGAGCTGTAGGAGTAGGGTCTTCTGTAAAATCTGTAATTCCCCATTGTTCTTTCAGATCCGTATCCCATGGATACTGGCGCTCGCCTTGACCAGGTTTCCATCTGTCAACGTTAGATGCCGTGTTTCCTGTGTGGAAAGTATAGCAGCTCCATCTCTGGCTCTTCATGTTGTCATCCCATTCTGTAGAATAGTTCAACATACCTGTTGTATTATCCATGTGAACGATGGCATAGCTGGTACCATTGTTCTTGAGCTTTGGGAACTCCAGACCGCCGATAGCGTTTCTTACCACTTGTGGCATGTTGGCAGTAGCCACATTCTTGTTTGTATTGTTCTTATCGGTTGACTCACCACTGGTATTGCCACCTGTGCTTCCACCACCGGTATTACCGCCGTATTCAGGATAATAGAACTGCAGGGTATCGTCAGTGCCGCAGGCAGAGAACGTCATCGCAGCAACGAGCGCGAAGATAAAAAACTTAGTATGCTTCATAATTCTCGATAATGTTTTGAAGTTAAAGATTAAGTACTTTCTATATAATAATGTATGTAGAAATCGATTGCATGAGGATAGAATAGAGAAAAAAAGTGCATTCCTACGTATATGCAACTACGCTGGAATGCACTCAGTATCTTTGCGATAATAAATATATCCTTATAAAAAAGGTATATTATTACTTCTTCAATTTGCCGTAACGGTTCATGAAGCGGTCTACGCGACCCGCTGTATCAACGAGCTTGCTCTTACCTGTGTAGAATGGGTGAGATGTGCTAGAGATTTCAATCTTAACAACTGGATAAGTCTCGCCTTCGAACTCAACAGTGTCGTTAGTCTTGCATGTAGACTGAGAGAGGAACATATCGCCGTTAGACATATCCTTGAATACTACAGGACGATAATTCTCTGGATGAATACCTTTTTTCATTTTTCTTTTTTATTTTTATTGGGTTATTAAAATTAGACGTCATGGGGATGCTTGTTGCATCATTTCGTGTCCCTTATCGGGGCATGCCCATTATAGCCTGTTATCAATTTCAGGCTGCAAAGTTACGCTTTTTTCCTGAAACTACCAAATTTTTCCTCTTCTTTTTAAGAAATATTTGAGAATTAGCGCTTTACTCCGCATAAACTATCTTGATAGTCTTCACGCGAAGCTGTACACCACCGCCTGTTGTCTCTGTAAAGAGGTTGGTGTAGGTGGCTGTGGTGCCTGAGAACTCGATGGTGGCTGTGGCATTGCCCACGTAGTTGGTGCCGTTGTAGCTGTCGCAGGTCATCACAATCTGCTTAATCTTCTTGATGCCCTTGAAGATGAGCTTGTTGTTGGCATATACGCGAACGCCCTTGGTTTTGGTGTAGAACTTAGGACCATTCTGCTGACCGTTGGCATCGAAGTTTACGGTGGAACCATCTGAGAACTTCACGGTTTCTACGGCTGCCTCGTTCACCAAACCTGCTGCGTTGAGATCCAGCTCTACGCTGGCACCCGTGGTTGTGGCTGCCGCATTGCTCAATGTAACGGTGGTGCCATCGATGGTAATGCCGTCTTTTGTAGCAGGAGTATCAGGCTTTGATGGAGTGTCTGGAGTTCCTCCTGTAGCCTCTTTCACTGAGAGATTCTTTACTTCCCATGTTCCAGATGAAGCTGCGCAGGCATAGTGGAGAGCGATAACTACGTTCTTCTTACCTTTGAAGTCTGACAGGTCGTGCTTGTATGTTTCCCAGGTCGCCCAGTCTGTGCCTTCCTTCATTGTGCCTGTAATGTCTGTCCACTTGGTTGTAGCTGGGTCACCAGTGTAATTGTCTGTGATGAGAACCTGATTCTTTACTCCCTCAACGGGTACACCATTTTTTGTAACATAGCGGAGAATGTAAGAGAACTCCAATGTCGCGCTTTTAGATGCAGAGAGATCGATAGCCTTAGAAACAATGTAGCTTTCAGATGGAGTTGTTGTCTGAGAGTCTTTATCGAAACCTGTAGCCTTGGCATAGCCGTAAGAGTCGATAACCCATGCTGTACCCTTAATGGTCTTGGCTGTGAATGAACCGAAGCTCTTGCTGAATGTCTCATTGATGTAACCGTCAGCTGGAGTATCAGGGGTTGTAGAACCACTAGTTGGCTTACCATTGAGAGATACAAGATAGTTGTTTGCATCATATTCGTTAGTTCCGTTGTAGTTCTTTGCCTTACCGCAGATAACAACCTCATCGCCTGGCTTGAGAGCATCTTCGCCTGAGAACTTGGTACGGTTAGGACCAGCATAACCATTGTAAACATAGAATTGGTTATTAGTAGTACCATCGTCAGAGATATAATACTTCAAGCTACCATAAGTAGCATCAAAACTGCCTGCCTTAACTGATACCACCTTACCCTTGGTGTAAACTTCCTGATCTGCGCTACCGCCATTTTCGATATACTTAATGATACCGGCAATGTTGAATGGATCTGCAGCAGTACCTGTACCCTTAGGCTCGCCAGCACTTGGAGCATCAGGCTTGGTAGGCTGTGTGTAAGGTTCTGGCACATCCTCGCAGCTGCTGAATGTGAAGGCAGCCATTGCCGCCATCAAAACTGAAAATATATACTTTTTCATATTGTTGTCTTTTTAAATATTGTTACTATATTGATAATCAGTAATTACTTGATAGAGATGAGATTGCCACCCTTGATCTCTTTGGTGCCGTTATAATCAAGCAGGGTGCCTGATACAACCACCTTCTTGCCTGGTACAAGGATACCCTTGGTTTCCTCTGTCCACTTTGCACCATCGATGTTTAAGCAACGGAATACCTCGAGAGTCTTGCCTTCTGTATCCTTACCGTCGTCAGAGATAACGAATGTAGCGTTACCATACGTGCCAGTATCTACATCTTTCACCTTTACGATGATACCGGTAGCATAAACCTTAGCATCGCCTGCTGTACCGGCATTGATCTTCTCCAGTGCCTGAGCCACGGTATAAGGCTTCTCCAATGTACCGCCTGTTTCTGATGCCTTCAGATCATCCGTGTTGCGAAGTACAATCTGCCAGGTGTTGCCGAATCGGGTGAAGATACCGGTGATATCGAATACGCCCTGTGGAACCACCTCGTTGGCAAACTTAGAATAACCCGAGTTGCGCACTACCAGGTTGTTTTTGTTGATTCTCTTGCCCGTTTCGGCATCAATCAGTTCCAGACTCGTATTGGTATCATCTGGCGCCCATACGTTTGTACCGTTGGCTGAAGCAAACTTCACTTTCTTCAGGGTCATCAGCTTGCACACGTTAGCCTCCATATAGGCTGCATCAGTAAGCTTTGTCAGGTCAAACTCCTCTGGCACTACCGTGCTTGCATCCGCCTCGCCAGGGTTCAGAATCTTGAAGTGCTCGTTCCAGATGGCACGCTCTATCTTTCCTATACCCAGACTTCCATCTGAGAGCTTGGTATTCACACCGCCAATCTGAGGCAACTTCTTGTAACTTCCGATATAGAGACCCTTCAGGTTTACGAGAATCTCCTGACCAACAGGAAGATAACCTGACAGGCCACTTCCGTTGATGGCAATGATGATTGCGCCGGATGCATCCTGTACGCTCACCTGGTTGTAGATATTGCCACTGACATCATTGCCCGTCACTACCGCCTTGATCATCATGTCCTTCTCAATCAGCTTGTAGCCATTGTCGCTGTTGATAATCGTAGCAAACTGGGTCTTCAAATCTGCTATGCTGATCACATTCTTCTCCCTCAGGCTGTTGTTGCCCCATGGAGATGCAGGCACCTTCTCGGTCAGGTCTGGGTCAGCATAACCGTCGCCCATACACGACCCCAGAGTCAGTGCCAGGAATGCCAATGCTATGAATTTTATCTTTTTCATTGTTCTTTCTTTTTATTGTTATAGAGAAACGGGATTGCTCCCTGTTCTTTATGTTAAAGAGAAACTGCTCTTTAGAATCTGTAAGATACCTGGAACATGCCGTTGGTACCCCAGGTGTAATACTTCTTAGGATTCTTGGAGAACTGGTAGAGGCGTGGATTCTTCACGTTGCCGTTAGCATCCACTGTATAGCTTGAACGTGAGTTCTGCTCATATCCGCCTGTTACGATGGTCTGGTTGTTCAGCAGGTTGGTAATCATGAGGTTGAAGTTGAGAGAACCCTTCTTCAGTCTCACGCTCTTGCCTATGCTCAGGTCAACCATCCATCCTCCGTGACCCTTCTCCTGGGCTACAGCATCCTCAGTCCAGCTCATACCGTCGAGTGTAGTAGGAGCAAAGATTTCAGGGAATGCCTTGTGGGCAGCCTGGCGGTTGGTCAGCACCTTCTCATATCTGTAGCTTGGAGAATAAGAGAGGTAGATGCGGTCGTAATAGTTGGCATTGAGGTTGACGAACCATCCGTTTACATGGACATCGAGACCGATGCTTCCCACTGTGAGCGGTGTGCCACTCTCGCGCATATTCATCACGTAAGCCTTGTCCTGGTAAACCTCAGCACTCTTTGAGAGCATGTATACGGCGTTTACATTGTTGATGTTCTTCGCCTCGCTCATAGCGCCCAGGGTCTTCAGGTCGAGCCATGATGTGAGCTTAATCTTAGCGCCCACCTCTACACCATAGTATTCCTTCTTCAGTCCGGTCATGCTCACGTAGGTGAATGAGTTCTCATCATCGTTGTAGAAGTTCTGCCATTCCGTAACGTTCTCCAGTCGGCTGTAGTATCCGCTCACGTTGGCACTCAGCCATGCGTTGCGATACTGGTAACTGAATTCAGAGCTGAAGATGCGCTCGTTCTTGAGGTTAGTCACGAAGTCGTTGCTGATTTCAGGCGAGATGAAGGCTGTGTTTGCCATCGGTGCACGCAGCTCGTATCCGGCTCCTATGCTGAAGGCATGACCTCTGCCCATATCCACGTTCAGACTTCCCTTTACGCCACCGTCCAGGAAGTTGGCTGTGCCGCTCTTGCCCTGGCTGTTGTTCGGTGCCATACCGTTGCGCATGTAGCCTCGGCGGTTCATTCCGGTATATCCGATACGTCCGCTCAGCATCGCCTTCATGTTGTAGAATTCGGCTGTATAGGTGCTCCATGCGTTTGCCTTGTTCACGTCGATGCGATAGTCGTAACCGAACTTGTCGCCCTCGTAAACCAGCTTGCCTGTGTTGTTAGGACCGGCTGTGTTCAGATCGTACTGCACACGTGGGTCGGTCTTAGGATAATCTCCCAGGGCATATGTGTTGATGTTGTGGAAGATGGCACCGCCCAGCATGTCTTCCAGTGTCTGATAGTGCTGGTTGGTACTCTTTCCGAGCATGATACCCGTAGCCAGGTTCGATTTCTTGGTCAGCTTGGTGTTCAGAACGGATGACAGGCTCAGGGTCAGGTTGTCGTTGTGCTTAGCCTGAACATAGTATAGCAGATCCTGTCCGTTCTTGGCTGCCTGCTGGTTGGCATAGTACAGGCGGTTCCAGTTAATCTGTCGGTTCTGTTTGCTTGCCTGCCAGTAGTTTACGGCGTTGTTCCAGTTTTCCCAGGTATACATGTTGTTGCCGTTCTTGTAGTCGCCCCATACATAGTAGTTGGCTGATGGCATGTTCTTCCAGTAGTCTGGCTGTGGATTCTCTGCGTTGTTGTAGTTGAGCTTGGTGCTCTTGTACATAGAGTATTTTCCGAACACCGATGTGGTGAGCTTCATCTGGTCGTTGATTTCCCAGTCCCATGTAGCGATAGCCGAAGGGGCAAAGTCGTTCACTACGCGTGAGTTTCTCTTGTGTCCGTTCTGGTATCCCCAGTATGGGTTATACTGGTAGTCGTTTGCCAGCCAGTAAGCCTCGTCGGTAGATGCTCCCTGGGTACTTCTTTCTGTCGGGTTACCCCATGTGGAGAAGCTCAGCGAGTGGCCGTTCATCCACTTCTTCTGTACACCGAAGAAATAGGAGAGGGCGTTGTAGAAGGTTCCCTCTACGTATCCCTGGTTAGCCCAACGGTAGGTGAGACCGGCTGTTATTGCCCATCCCTTCTCGTTGAAGCCGCTGGAGTAGGAGTAGAGTCCGCGCAGGGTATAGTTGCGGTTGGCAACACCTACGCTGGCATACTGTCCTTCCTGCATGCTTCCGGCACGGAAATCATAGTTGTTGGAGCCTGCCATGCCGGTCATCGAATAGCCGTTGGCTTCGAAAGGCAGGGCAAAGTCTACGTTTCTGGAGAATCGGTTCAAACCGCCGATGTTGGAGAAACGGAACTGTCCGGTCTCCATATCGTTCATGGAAGCACCGTTGATATAGACATCGTTGTACTTCTGGTTGAAGGCACGATAGCGGAAACGTGCTGGCGAGAACAGGTAACCTGCCTGGCTCGCGTATACGTTGCTGGTAGAATTGAGGATGGTGACATTGGATGACATGTCATCGTCCTCGCCCAACTGTGCCTCGGAGAAGGTGAAAGCATTCTCGTCAAGTCCCTGTGCTATGTTCTGGTCAGTCTTTTCGTTCTGAGCCATAGCCAATGAACATGAGAAGAGTGCTAACATTGCTAAGTTTACTTTCTTCTGCATAGTTTATATGTATTAAGTATTAATAAACCGGCAACAGTAGTCTCTTTGAGCAGTGATGATATATGTCCCGCTAGGTCTTGTTTGGGCGATAAGGGGACTTACCGTGTCCCTGGTCTTGTGTCTTCTGTTCCGATTCAATGTGTTTAATGCTGCAAAGTAACAAAAAAATTTTTGAAAAATGAATTTATTTATGTTAAAAATGTATGAAAACTGAAAAAATATTCGTTTTTATGGAGATATTTCCGGTTTTTTAGGTATCTTTGCTGCCTGTTACCTCACCGCGTTAAGGTGAACATATATAATTAGGTATACATTAATATTTAATATTAGTATGAGAAAACATTTGCTCTTGCTGGCTGCCCTCCTCATGATTGGGTTGGGCGCTACGGCACAGAAAAAGAAGTCGCAGACTTCCGGTAACAAGCAGTATCAGGTGTATGCTGTGGGTTTCTATAACCAGGAGAACCTCTTCGATACCTGCCATGATGCCGGTAAGAATGATTATGAGTATCTCCCTGCTAAGGGATGGAATGGTATGAAATATACCAATAAACTCAAGAATATGTCGCGTGCACTTGCCGACATGGGTACCGATGTGCTGCCTAACGTGGGTTGTGCCTTCATTGGTCTGGCTGAGGTTGAGAATGCCAACGTGCTGAAAGATCTCACCGCGCAGCCGCCTCTCAAGGCAAGAAACATGCAGTTCTGCCATATCGAGGGTCCCGATAAGCGAGGCATCGATTGTGCGCTGCTCTATAATCCGGCACTCTTCACGGTGAAGAATACCCGATTGGTGCCTTACGTACAGGAACTTGCCAAGGATTCTGCCTACAAGACCCGTGGTTTCCTCACCGTACGTGGTGAGTTGGCGGGCGAGGATGTGGCGGTTATCGTATGCCACTGGCCAAGCCGTTTCTCCGGTTCGTTCTATCGCGAGAGTGGAGCGCGCCAGGCTAAGGTGGTAAAAGACAGTTTGCTCCGTCTGAACCCTGAGATGAAGGTGTTCGTGATGGGTGATATGAATGATGATCCTACCAACGCCAGCATGCATAAGGTGCTGAAGGCAAAGGCTGAAATCAGCGAGGTGGGTGCCGATGAAATGTATAACCCATGGTATAACATCCTGGCCAAGGAGGGCAAGGGAACCCTGTTCTACAGCGGTTCATGGAATCTCTTCGACCAGATTGTCATCACGCCTAATCTCCTGAACAGGGATAGTAAGAACAAGGACTACAGTTCTCTGAAGTTCTGGAAGAACCACATCTTCCGCCGCGATTACCTCATCCAGCAGGAAGGTCAGTACAAGGGTGCTCCTTTGCGTACCAAGGCAGGCGGCAGATGGCTTAACGGCTACAGCGATCACCTGCCGGTAGTGATGTACCTGGTGAAGGAAAAAAGTAGAAAATGGTAGAGAATCATCCTTTTGAGCCGTGGCTGCCCGAGAATGCGCGGCTGCTGATGCTCGGCACGTTTCCGCCTGCAGCGAAGCGGTGGTGCATGCCCTGGTATTATCCCAACTTCCAGAATGATATGTGGAGGATATTCGGGATTATCTACTTCCAGGATAAGTTCCATTTCGTGGATGTAGAGAAGAAGACCTACCACCTCTATGCTATTAAGGAATTTCTCAGGGAGAAGGGCGTCGCCATCTATGATACCGCACAGCAGGTGATACGCACCAAGAATACGGCATCCGACAAGGACCTGCAGATCGTGCAGCCCGCCGATCTCGACGGCGTGCTCCGCCAGCTGCCCCATTGCAGGGCGGTGCTTACAGCCGGCCAGCTTGCCACGAAGGTATTTTCAGAACACTTCGGCATCAAGGAAAAGCCTGAGATGGGAGGCTATGCAGAATTCCAGTTCGAGGGCCGCAGACTCCGTCTGTACCGCATGCCATCCAGTTCCCGTGCCTATCCTATGGCAGTGGAGAAGAAGGCTGAATTCTACCGCAAGATGTTTGATGAAATCTTATAGAAAGAATATGAAAGATAAAGTGACCGTTATTGGCATTGCGGGAGGCACAGGCTCCGGCAAGACTACTGTGGTGAAGAAACTCGTAGAAGTGCTGCCGCCTCATTATGTGGCTGTGGTGCCCCTCGATTCATATTATAACGATACCTCGCAGATGACCGAGGAAGAACGTCATCGGATCAACTTCGACCACCCGTCGGCATTCGATTGGAAGCTTTTGCACCAGCAGCTCGCTGATCTGCGTGCTGGCAAGGCGATAGAGCAACCCACCTATAGTTATATCAAATGCAACCGTGAACCGGAAACGATTCACGTTGACCCCAAGCCGGTTGTGATTATCGAAGGCATCATGACGCTGGTGGACAAGAAGTTGAGAGACCTGATGGACCTGAAGGTGTTCGTGGATACCGATGCTGATGAGCGCCTGATACGCAACATTCAGCGTGATACCATCGACAGGGGTCGCACCGTATCGATGGTGGTAGACCGATACCTCAAGGTCCTGAAGCCGATGCACGAGCAGTTTATCGAACCGACCAAGCGCTATGCTGACATCATCATTCCGCAGGGTGGCGAAAACCTCAAGGGCATCGGTATCCTCTGCAAGTATGTAGAGGGACTGATAGAGAAATAAAAATATTTTTGCTCAAGCATTGCATTTCTTTAATGCAACAAAGTTTAATTAGGAAACAGGGCGGCCTTCTTCTTGAAAAGAGGTCCGCCCGCTTTGTTTTTATCCCGGTCGGGCTATTCAAGTAGTTCAGTTAGCTAATTCAAGTAGTTCTGTCAGCGAATTCAGCCGTCTCAGTTAGCTGATTCAGCCGTCTCAATAAGCCTACGGATACGTCTGCGTTAGCCGACGCAGTAATATCCGTACCCCGACGCAGTAATATCCGTACCCTGACGCAGTAATATCCGTACCCCGACGCAGTAATATCTGTATCCCGACGCAGTAATATCTGTAACCCGACGCAGTAATATCCGTACCCCGATGCAGTAATATCCGTGAGCCAGCGCAGCACAACGTGTGGTCCGTTTTCGCCAGGTCCCATAACCATATTCTGCAAAGATCTTCTTGCTTTTTGCAAGAAGATAAGCTGAAAAACGTGATAGATGAAGGCTATTAGTGATGGATAGCGTGATGGATATTGTAAACATTTTGTCCATCCATCACGCTTTCCTAAATAGATAATTCTCTTATTATCAGGTGATTAATATTTTGAAAAGAGAAAAAATGAGGGATGTGAGGGATAAAACTTAAAAGATTATTCCTCTTCCTCCTTCTCAAAAGCCTCTACGAAAGGCTGATGGAAACCCTGGAAGATGCGGAGATACTCGGCTCGCACCTCATCACTCTCCTCAAAAAGATTCAACTCACCACGCTTGTGAGCCTTCAGCATACTGCTGTAACGGCGAATCTTACGCTTGTAGTTCCTTGCCATCAACGCATCTGCCTGAACAGGATTCTGACTGACATACGAAAAGGCACAAAGTTGCTTCATGAACATGTCGAACACTGGATTGTCATGACTCCAGTCGTCCTCACTCAGCCAGAACCACTGGAAATGATACTTCTGTTCCAATGCCATCAGATGCTGCCCCAGCTCGTCAATCTCCATGCCCTTCTGCATCTGCTCCTCAGCAAATGCTACCAGAGATGCCGCATCTACATTCAACTCAACCTCGTGAGACAGCGTGGTGCCCTCAATCTGAATGCGCCAACGGTGATTCCTATTCTTGATGAGCGCAGAATTCGTGTTCATGAGCAACTCAGAAAGCTTGCCCTCGGTAGGAATCTGATCTACTACCGAAAGACGGTCGCGCTGGTTGCGAACCACCAGCTGATGGTCCTCATGGCGCAATACACACATGTAAACCAGCCTGTTGCTGTCGAGCTGAAGGGTGAAACGGTCGTTGTTGTCATCGCCCACAAATTCGTAGGTGTAGTCATCCACCTTATCCTGCGGAATGCTCAGCTCGCCATGCACCTTGTTGCCCTCGGCATCGTAGAGCGAGAAACCGATGTAAGGAATCTGAAGACGGAGGACAACCGGATTGCCGCCGTCCTCAGGAATCAGGGTAACAGCCAGTCCGTCATCGCCGAAATCATCCTTGCGGCATACGAATCCGTCATCCGTCTTCTCAGCCTTCTCCACCTTCACCTCGCCGTGGCGCCACCAGAAATCGAAGGTGATGGTCTGGTCGTCCTCAGCGGCTACACGGATGAAATCCTCGATGTCCTGACCCAGGTAAATCACCTTGGCAGGCTCAATCTCCTCATCGTCATCGCCCAGCGCTCGCACCCACATCTCGCCCGGAACAGGATCATCTTCCCATTCGGCATCAGCAGGGGCTGCAGTAGATTTGAAAACGAGGAAAACCATTCTTTCTTCTTCCCTCGTGCCATCTTCGCGGCACGTGAAGCACTTCGCCTCCTTAGGGATGAAGAATGGGGTTAACAGGTACGGGTTTTTGCATAATGCGGTATACTCTACCTCGGTCCATGCCGGGAGAGCGTGTGTATTTGTCTTGTCTGTCATATTCTCTTGTTGCATATAATTCTTGAGTTGGTCCTATTTCTTTTCATCATCCGGCGTGTGTGGCAGGACGAGGGGGATGTTGATCCCAAAAAACGGTTGCAAAGGTAATGCAAAATCGAGACACTACAAAATATATCACCTATTTTTTTAATTATTTTACGATTCAATATTTGGTGCTTCCAAAAAATAGTTGTAGTTTTGCATCTGAAATAATGAATAGAAAGATGAAAGTCAAGACAATACTCACACTGGCGCTAGCCGCCACAACCCTCGCAGCATGTCACAGGGGAAAGAAACCACCACGTATGGACAATTCGAAACTCGCCATCAGCCTCTCGAAACCGGCTAAGGGCGACAGGGCTATCTACGGACTTGCCTGCCTGGGCTGCTCGGATACCGCGCTGGTGCTGCTGCCCAACGGAGGCGGTGACCCCGTGAGATACAACATTCTGGATGCCACTCGCAACCATCAGGTGTTTGGAGATATAGAGGTGGGCGACTGGGTTTGCGTGATGCCATGCGAGGAGAAGGATGAGAAGAACCGTGCCGACATGGTGATAGACCTGGACCAGCTGAAGGCCACCTGGACCTATCCGGTGATGCCGAAGCTGCGCGATGTATCGCATCTGAGCAAGCGCCAGCAGGCGAGAATCCTTGCCAACATGCCTGACAGCATCGTAGAAACCTATATGGTGCCGCGCCAGTATGGCTTCACCCTGAAGCGCATGAGCGAGGCGATGGCCGTGGGCAGGGTGATGATAAACAAAGATGTGGATGACGACAGTCCGGTAGAATATCCTGATGTGCCTCAGTATACGGAATGGCATGCCTATAACGGCAAACTGATTCTGGTGCAGGGCCACCGCGAGCTGGATGGCGTGGTGCTCAATGAGAAGACGAAGCGCGATACCTTCACCTTTGTATATATGAAGGGCGACAGTCTGGCTCTCTCTGATCGTGAGGGCTGCATCCAGGGTTTCCACCGCTCGCTCAATGCGATGAAGGCCAACGCCAAGGCCCATGCTGCAGCCGAGAAGCTGAACAGCAAGATGAAGAAGGAAATATTGAAGTAAATAACATAATAAATATAAAAAAAGAGGCGAATAGGACGATTTCTCGATTTTTTTGTCTAATTTTGCACCTTGGAATTAAATTCATACATCGAATATAAAGAAAAAGAACAATAATAATGAAGAAGAAAATTCAGTTCAGTCTCGTTTATCGAGACATGTGGCAGAGCTCTGGTAAGTTCCAGCCACGCAAGGATCAGTTGGCTAAAATTGCCCCAGTTATCATCGAAATGGGATGCTTTAGCCGTGTAGAGACTAACGGCGGTGCCTTTGAACAGGTTAACCTCCTGGCAGGTGAAAACCCTAACGATGCCGTACGCGCATTCTGCAAACCTTTCAACGAGGTGGGTATCAAGACTCACATGCTCGACCGCGGATTGAACGCTCTTCGTATGTATCCTGTGCCTGACGACGTGCGCGCCCTTATGTATAAGGTAAAGGCTAAGCAGGGTACCAACATCACACGTATCTTCGACGGACTGAACGATGTGCGCAACATCATTCCTTCTATCAAGTGGGCTAAGGAGGGTGGCATGACTCCACAGTGTGCACTCTGTATCACCAACTCTCCTGTTCATACCCTGGAATATTACATGAACATCGCCGACCAGCTCATCGCTGCCGGTGCAGAGGAAATCTGTTTGAAGGATATGGCAGGTATCGGCCAGCCAGCATTCCTCGGCAAACTCACCAAGATGATTAAGGACAAGTATCCTGAGATCATCATCCAGTATCACGGCCACTCAGGTCCTGGTCTCTCTATGGCTTCTATCCTCGAGGTCTGCAACAATGGTGCCGACATCATCGATACAGCCATCGAGCCATTGTCATGGGGTAAGGTTCACCCAGACGTAATCTCAGTTATCAGCATGCTGAAGAACGAGGGCTTCGAGGTGCCTGAAATCAACATGAGCGCTTATATGAAGGCTCGTGCTATGACTCAGGAGTTCATCGACGAGTGGCTCGGCTACTTCATCAACCCAGGTAACAAGATCATGTCTTCATTGTTGCTCGGTTGCGGTCTCCCAGGCGGTATGATGGGTTCTATGATGGCAGACCTCGGCGGTATGCGTCAGACCATCAACAATATCCGCAAGAAGAAGGGTGAGGAAGAGTTGTCTATGGACGACTTGCTCATCAAGCTCTTCGACGAGGTAGAGTATGTATGGCCACGCGTAGGTTATCCTCCATTGGTAACCCCATTCAGCCAGTATGTAAAGAACATCTCACTGATGAACCTCCTCACCATGGAGCAGGGCAAGGGGCGCTTCGTAATGATGGACGACTCTATGTGGGGTATGATTCTCGGTAAGAGCGGTAAGATTCCTGGAACTATCGACCCAGAACTCGTAGAGCTCGCCAAGAAGCAGGGTCGCGAGTTTACAGATGTTGATGCACACACATTGCTCACCAACGCCCTCGACGACTTCAAGAAGGAGATGGACGAGAACGGTTGGGATTACGGTCAGGACGACGAGGAACTCTTTGAGCTCGCTATGCACCCAGAGCAGTATCGCAACTACAAGAGCGGACAGGCAAAGAAGAACTTCCTGGCCGACCTTCAGAAGGCAAAGGATGCTAAGCTCGGTACAACCCTTACTCCTGCACAGCTTGCAGAGTTCAAGCACGCCAAGGCAGATGCCATAGTGGCACCAGTAGCCGGCCAGCTCTTCTGGGAATTCCAGGGCGAGGGCGAGTGCCAGCCAGCTGTAGAGCCATACATCGGCAAGGAATATAAAGAAGGTGATGCCTTCTGCTATATCCAGGCTCCTTGGGGCGAGTTTGAAACCATCCCAGCTGCATTGGGCGGCAAGCTCGTAGAAATCAATGCCAAGCAGGGCAGCAAGGTGCGCAAGGGCGATGTTATCGCTTACATCGAGCGCGATGCTGAGTAAATATAATAGAAATGAATTATCAAGCTATTATTGATAAGTATTATCCTGAGGATAATGAGCTTCGGCATATCCTCATTACACATAGCCAATCTGTAGCGCGAAAAGCGCTACAGATTGTTTCGTATCATCCCGAATTGCAACTCGATGCCCAGTTTATCGAAGAAGCAGCTATGCTCCACGACCTCGGCATCTTCATGACCGATGCCCCAGGCATACAGTGTTTCGGCTCGCAGCCCTACATCTGCCATGGACGACTGGGAGCAGAAATCCTGCGCAAGGAAGGATATGAGCGACATGCCCGCGTATGTGAGCGCCATACCGGTGCAGGCATCACAGAGGCACAGATCATAGCACAGAACCTGCCCCTGCCACATCAGGATTTCCTGCCGGAAACCATGGAGGAGAAGGTGATTTGCTACGCTGATAAATTCTTCAGCAAAACTCACCTCGACCGGGAAAAAACAATTGAGAAAGCAGAAAAAAGTCTCATGAAGTTCGGAGAGGAAGGAGTAAAACGCTTCCAGCAATGGGAACGCATGTTTGAATAGAATTCTAATTTATTGAATGAGAAAACAATCGACGATAGCTATGCTGCTGCTCGCTGCCATCTCGTGTATGATGGTGGCTAACCCAGGTACGCCCGATTCGAAAAAGAAAAAGAAGAAAACGGAGAAGACGGAAACCGTTGACAGCGTGGGGGACAGTGTGTTCGTAGACTCGCTGGGTAACGAAATAAAGCCCAAGCTGAAACAGGCTGACGACACCACGCAGATGGACTCGCTGCAGAAAGCTATATGGAAACATAATAAAGTGGTGGATGACAGTATTCGCCTTGACAGTATCGCCAGAAAGAAACAGGGTGGAGTAGACGCACCGGTTAACTATCAGGCGGACGACTCTCTCGTATATGATGCCAAGAACAAGGTGGCATATCTCTACGGAAACTCCAACGTGAAGTATACCAACATGGACCTCAGTTCCGACCGCATCTCCATGGATATGGACAAGAGCAACGTGAAGGCGATGGGTACACCCGACAGTACGGTGGAGGGAGGCATCAAGGGCAAACCTGTCTTCAAGATGGGTAGCGACACCTATGATACCGACACCATCAAATTCAACTTCAAGAGCAAGAAGGCCCTTATTAATAATGTATATACAGAACAGCAAGACGGATTCCTGACCGGTATGAAGTCGAAACGCGACTCATCGGGAGTCATCTATCTGCAGCACGGAAGGTATACCACCTGCGATGATCCGCATCCCGACTTCTACATCTCGCTCTCCCGAGCCAAGGTAAGGCCGGGCAAGGATGTGGTATTCGGACCAGCCTATCTCGTGGTGTGCGATGTGCCTATGCCGCTTGCCATCCCTTACGGCTTCTTCCCGTTTACCAAGAGCTACAGCAGCGGTTTCATCATGCCAACCTACGGCGATGAAACGGCACGAGGATTCTATCTCAGAGATGGCGGATATTATTTCGCCATGAACGATAAATGGGACCTGAAGCTGCTGGGCGAGATTTATACCAAGGGATCGTGGGGACTTTCGGCAGCCAGCAACTACCGAAAGAGATACAAATACTCGGGTTCCTTCTTCTTCAGTTACCAGGATACGAAGAACGGCGACAAGGGAATGCCAGACTTTACCGAGCAGGAGAGCTTCAAACTGCAATGGAGCCACCGCCAGGACAGCAAGGCAAACCCATACAGTTCGCTTTCGGCAAGTGTGAACTTCGCCACATCGAGCTACGAACGCAACAACCTCAATTCGCTCTACAATCCGCAGACGATGACGCAGAGTACGCGAACCTCATCTGTTAACTGGAGCACCTCGTTCTCAAGCATCGGTATGACGCTCAGTTCCACCGCCAACCTCTCGCAGAACATGCGCAATTCATCCATCGCCATGACGCTGCCCGACCTCAACATCAGCATCTCCCGCTTCTATCCGTTCAGAAGAAAGAAGATGGTGGGCGATGAGAAATGGTACGAGAAGATAGCCATGAGCTATACGGGACACATCTCTAACAGCATCAATACCAAAGAGGATAAGCTGATGCACAGTTCACTCATCAAGGACTGGCGCAACGGATGGCAGCATCAGATACCGGTGAGCGCTACATTCACGCTCTTCAAATATCTCAACGTGAACCCATCGTTCAATTTCACCGACCGTATGTATACCAACAAGGTGGAGAGATCATGGGATGAAGCCAGCCAAACGGAGAAATGTGATACTATCTACGGTTTCAACAACGTGTATAACTGGAACATGAGCGTAGGTCTCTCTACCAAACTCTATGGTTTCTACATACCAAACCGCAAGCTCTTCGGAGATAAGATACAGGCTGTGCGCCACGTGTTTACGCCTACGGTGAGCTTCAGTTATGCCCCAGACTTCGGAGCTTCACGCTACGGCTACTGGGACACCTACCAGAAGACCGATGCCGACGGAAACGTATCGCTGGTGAGCTACTCGAAGTATGCCAATGCCCTCTACGGTGCGCCGGGCAAGGGTAAGAGCGGTAATATCTCGTTTACCCTGGGCAACAACATCGAGATGAAGGTGAAGAGCGATAAGGATTCTACCGGATACAAGAAACTCAGTATCATCGATGCGTTCGACATCAACATGAGTTACAATACCGCAGCCAAGGTTCGCCCTTGGAGCGATATGAACATCAAGCTCAGACTGAAGTGGTGGAAGAACTATACCTTCAACATGAACGCTGTGTTTGCCACCTATGCCTACGAGCTGGACGACCAGAACAATGTTTATGTGGGTACCCATACGGAGTGGGGCAAGGGCAGGTTCGGACGATTCCAGGGTATGTCGCAGAACTTCTCGTTCACACTGAACCCGGAGAAGTTGAAGAAACTCTTTGGCGGGGGCGATGATGAGGACGACAAGAAGGACAGCCAGCGCAATGATGATGACGATGAAGGTCTGGATACCGACATCGAAAGCAACGTAGACGACAGCATGGAGAAGGGTAAGACGGCAGCCAAGAAGGGCGGCAAGGCTGAAACGGATTCAGATGGTTATATGGCGTTTAAGATGCCATGGTCGCTGACCTTCGGTTATGGTGTAACGATGCGCGAGGATACGCGAAGAGAGAAGTTCAATGAGAAGACGATGCGCTATGCATACAAGTTTACCCAGACTCTGAACATGAGTGGTAACGTAAGAATCAGTGATGGCTGGAACATCAGTTTCTCATCCGGTTATGATTTTGACAACCACAAGATCAGTATGACCACCGCCAGTCTGGCTCGTGATCTTCACTGTTTTAACATGAGCTGTTCTGTGGTTCTCGCTCCATATACGAGCTACAACTTCACCTTCCGTTGTAACGCAGCCACCCTGACAGATGCGCTGAAATACGACAAGCGCAGCGGTTATTCGAACGCTGTACAATGGTACTAGATGATAGCTTATAGTTGAAAGTTTCCAGTTGATAAAGCTTTTCAGCTTATAGATAAAACAAAAAAACAGGCAAGTGATTTTGCCTGTTTTTTTGTTTTATCTATATTGCTTTTTACCTTTTTACTTTTAAAAGCCTTTTTTTCGCCTCCGGGTGCTCAGGATAAAGGGTAAGGGCCTTGCGGTAATTCATGATGGCAGCCTCTTTCATTCCCTCTTTTTCGCACTCCTTCCCCATAATCACATACTCCGTGGCAAGGCGCTTGAGGAACTTCTGCTGCTTCTCCTTCTCTTCATCCTTCTTTCTTATTTCTTCACGCAACCGCTCGTTCTCTGCCTGAAGCTCGTTCACCCTGTTCAGCTTTTTGCGGATGAAACGCTTGGCAAGCGGCTGCTCGATGTCATAACGACTGTGGATGGCAAGGAAGAAGTTATCGAGAGCCGACTGCATATCGCCCCTGTCAAAGGCCTTGACGGCATCATGATACTGCTTGTCGGCCTTACTCTGAGTAAGCGCTGTGTTGATGGTGCTCTGGTCGTTGTAATGACGGGCAAACTGCTTGACATCATTGCGCACGAAAATATCACTCTGACGCAACGGCTCCTGAAGACTGATGCCCTCGAGACTGGTGCAGCGGGACAAGGCAACATACGTCTGTCCGCCCGCAAAGACACCACCCGTGAAATCAATCTTCACCTGGTTGAAGGTGAGGCCCTGGCTCTTATGAACCGTTATCGCCCAAGCCAGACGGATGGGGTACTGCTCGTATCTGCCAATCTCTTCCTCCTCAATCTTTTTCTCAACCTCATTGAAATGGTATCTCATGTTGCTCCATGCCGCAGGCTCCACCATCACATCCTTGCCTTCCTCGGTGCGCACATAAATCTTGGCATCCTCATCCTCATCAAAACCGATGATGGTGCCCAGCGTGCCATTCACCCACTGATGCTCGATATCATTCTTGATGAAGATAACCTGAGCCCCCCGTCTTGAGGTAAAGCTCGATAGGGGTAGGGAGACTACTCTCCGGAAACTCGCCCTGTATGTGGCCACGGAAGAGGCAAGGCTCTCCCGGAAGACACTGGAGCTGGCTGTCGTTGATGTAATCTACTGTATCGCGGCGTGTAGAGAGGGTGATGGCAAGTTTGGAATCGCTCTCATCGAGCTGGGCTCCCACGCGCTGGTTGAGGCGCTGGAGATCCTGCATAGGTACCTGAGACGTGCGGATATGGTCGAGGATGCTGATGAAAACGGGATCGCTCTGACGGTATACCTTCTTGAGTTCGATGCTCACGAGCTTGAAGTATTCGAACACCTTGGCATCGAAGAAGAAACTGCTGCGGTAGAAGGGACTGAGCAGACGACGGTCGTCTTCCCTCACCACAGGCTCCAGCTGGAAGATATCGCCCACCAGAAGCAGCTGCTTGCCCCCGAAAGGCTCTCGCATGTTGCGGCAATATACCCGCAATATCTTGTCCAGGAAATCGATGATATCGGCACGAACCATACTGATCTCATCGATGATGATGAGCTCTACCTCGCGGATAATCTTTATCTTCTCTGAATTATACTTCAGGGTATTGCGGATGTTGCGGACGGAATACATGCTGTCGTTGGGTAGCAGCGGGTGGAAAGGAAGCTTGAAAAAGCTGTGGAGCGTGCTTCCTCCGGCGTTGATGGCCGCAATGCCTGTTGGGGCAAGAATGATATGTTTCTTCTTGGTATTGGCGGCTATATAACGTAAGAAAGTAGATTTACCCGTCCCCGCCTTTCCGGTAAGGAAAAGCGAACGACGGGTAAACTGTATGATTTGGAGTGCATTCTGCAACTCCGGGTTGTCGAGATCAATCATTGTATTTAATTTATAGTTTATAATTTATAGTTTATAGCATAAGCCACATTAAATCGCCTTCTTGCTAAACGGCGTAGCCGCTATAAACTATTAACTATTAACTAAATTTAGAGGTCATCGAAGTTGACAGGCTGCTCCGTTGGCTTAGCCTTCTTCTTCTCTTTCTTTTCTTCTGTGGTGGCTGTACCGTTGGCAGATTCGCTTTCAGCCTTCTTGGCAGGAACCTCGCGGATGATAGGGTTGCCTTCGTCATCGAGAACGATCTCTTCCTGGAAGGCGGTACTGTCTACCTTGGTGGTATCTACCTTTGGCTTTGGTGCATAGCTTGCACAGATGTACATATCGCGGGTGATATCGCTGTCCTGTGGCTTGTCAAACTTGCCGTGATACTGCTGGAAGGCTGGGTCGCCAAAGACACTCTGGAGGAAGTAACCGCACACAGGAAGAGCGGTTCTCGAACCCTGACCCAAGGCTCCGGTGCGGAAGTGGAGACAGCGGTATTCGCCTCCTACCCAGGCACCAACTACGAGCTTAGGGCTCACACACATGAACCAGGCATCGGAGTGGTTGTTGGTGGTACCTGTCTTTCCACCGAACTCGGTATCACGGTAGTTGCCTACATAACCCCAGAGACTCTGGGATGTACCTCCCGGCTCCTTCATACCGCCCTGTAAGAGCTGCTGCATGAGGAAGGCACTCTTGTAAGGTATCACCTGCTCGGAATCGGTAGGGCCCTTGTAAACCACCTTACCATCGTGGTCTACAATCTTGGTAACCAATACCGGGTCGTGGTGCTTGCCATTGTTGGCAATGGTGCTGTAGGCGCATGCCATCTCCAGGAGGTTGACATCGCTGGAACCGAGGGCGAGAGAAGGGGTGTCATCCAGCGGACTGTTGATACCCATCTTCTTGGCTGTCTCGATGATGCGCTTGATGCCCATCTCCTGTCCTAATCTTACAGCCACAGAGTTGATACTCTTGGCAAAGGCACTCTTCAATGGGATACTGTCGCCCGAGAACGAACCATTGGCATTGGATGGGCGCCAGGTGGTCATCTCGTGCTTCTTCTTATCGTATACCTCCATAGAGATATATTCGTCGCGACGCTTGTCACAAGGGGTTAAACCCTGATTCATCGCCTCGGTATAAACAAAGAGCTTGAAGGTAGAACCAGGCTGGCGCTCGGCTGTTACCTTGTCATACTTCCAGTGGTCGAAGTCGATATCGCCCACCCATGCCTTTACTGCTCCGGTCTGTGGCTCCATGGCTACAAAGGCGCAGTGCATGAAGGTGGTCATATACTTGATGGAGTCTTCTGATGTCATGTTCATCGTGATGCTGCCCTTGTCATAATCGAATACCTTAACCGGGTGAACCCACTCCTTATAGTAATAGTTTACTGAGTCGGGATTGTTAGGGAAGCGGGCTACCAATGCCTTGTAGAATGGCTGGCGCTCGGCGATGCCCTGGATGAAGTTTGGTATCACGTTGTGGTTCTCATCCTGCCAAGGATCCTGACCCATCCAGTTGCCTTTGCCTGCCTGGGTACGGCGGATGCTCCAATGGTTGTTGAAGTTCTGCTGTACCTGTTTCATCTGCTTGCGAGCTGCATCTTCTGCATACTTCTGCATGCGGGTATCGATGGTGGTATAAATCTTCAAACCGCTGGTATAGAGGTCGTAACCTTCGTCTTTACACCAGTCTTTCAGGTAGTTGGCTACTGCCTCACGGAAGTATTTAGCCTGTCCGTCGTAGTTTTCTTCTACCTTGAAATCGAGCTTGATAGGCTCATCTTTCAGTTCATTGTATCTGTCTTTTGAGAGATCGCCATGTGTCACCATATTATATAACACGGTGTTGCGGCGTGCAAGACTGTTCTCCGGGTTGGTGCGTGGGTTGTAGTAGGTGGTAGCTTTGAGCATGCCCACGAGCACGGCAGCCTGACCGGTGGTCAACTCCTTAGGGGTGGTGTTGAAGTAGGTCTTCGCAGCGGTTTTGATACCATAGGAATTGCTACCGAAATCTACTGTATTGGCATACATGGTGATGATTTCCTTCTTGCTGAACACCGTTTCGAGTTTAACCGCGATGATCCACTCCTTGCTCTTGATGATGAGCAGGCGGAGTACAGGAATCTTGCCCAGCAAACCGGTAGAATATTGCGAACGTACACGGAACATGTTCTTCGCCAGCTGCTGTGTGATGGTAGAAGCACCGCGCCCGTTATGATGGAGGAGTGCATCCTTGGCAGCAGCAAACACACCGATAGGATCGATACCGATGTGCTTGTAGAATCGTTCATCCTCGGTATCTACCAGTGCCTTGAAGAAATCAGGTGTTACCTCATCATATTCTACCGGAGTACGATTTTCGTTGAAATACTTGCCGATGAGCTTTCCATCAGCCGAATAGATTTCAGAGGCCTCTGAGGTCTGTGGGTCCAGGATGCCTGAGAAATAGCCAGGTGACTTGCCGAAGAGCCATAAGAAGTTGATATCTACTGCGCCCAGATACAAGATGAAGGCGACTATACAACTTGCCAAGGCAACGAGGGTCTTGGTATACCACGCTCTGCCCTGATACAATCCTTTGTACCAGGTACAGAATGCGCGAAACTTTTGCCATAACCAGGCAAAGAGAGACTTAATTTTATTCATATATGATGATATAATGATTTCGTTGTTTTACTCAGAACTTCTTCGATAGTAAATACTGTAGACTTCTTCGTGCTTTACTCTTCGTTCTTCACTTCCTCTACATCCACATAAATCTCCTTTGAATCCTGTTTCTGCTGTTGGTTCTTCAGCCAGATTCTCTTGTTGTTGGAGACTTTAAAGGCGTTGAGAAGCTCTACTACTCCATAGATGAGCATACCCCAACCGATGATGAAAAGAGGAGCAGAGGCGATGGCTGAAGGCTTGATGATGGCGAGCAGACCCAGCAGAAGAAGGGCTGAAGGGAAGAGCCAGAAGAGGATGCCTACGCGTCCCATCTTAGCTGCTGAAGCCAGGTTGGCAAACTGGGTCAGAGCGCCCAAAATCAGGATGAACGCCAGGATGAACATCAGCCAGGCGATAAACACCTGAGGCATCAGGGCAAGCAGCAATCCCAGGATAAGACTGCCTACGCTCACAAGCGGGAATTTAGGTATCATACCCATGATAGGCTTACCATTGGAATCAGACAGAAGCTGGCCCTGCATCTTCTCTGCATTGCGCTTGGCTGCCCAATAACTGGCAAGGGAGATGACACCTGAAAGGAAAAACAAAACACCGATGGCGATGGTTATCCAGGTGACGGTCTGCTCACGATATTGGATGAGCAGGACTCCTACGATGATGGCGCATACTGCGCGGAATATTGAACTGTGTATTACCTTCATACTAAAACTGATTTTGTTATTTCGGGGCAAAGTTACGAAAGAAATCCGAAACTAGCAAGAAGTTTTTTATATAAACTTAAATTATTGCTATATTTAACGCTAATTATTGCTATATTTAACGCAAATTATTTGTTGGTCTCGATAGAAAGCCGTAATTTTGTAAGCAAAATCAGAATCATAATGTCTTGGAAAGAGGCTTAGTGAAAGTAAAAACTATGTCTGGAGTATAGACTTAGGAAAAGTAAAAACTCATTTTGATATAGACGGAAAAAGTAAAGACAATGACAAAATTATATTTGGTGCGCCATGGTGAAACGGTGGATAACAAGGCGCAAATTATGCAGGGACAAACACCGGGAAAACTCAATATGAAAGGTATTGAGCAAGCTGAGGAAGTGGCCAGGAAAATGGCCGGTACACCTATCGATGTTTTCGTATCGAGCGATCTCTATCGCAGCATACAGACCTGTGAAATTATCGCCGGCTCGCATCCCGTTGTCACCACTCCCTTGCTCAGAGAGCGCGATTGGGGCGATTTTACGGGCAAATTCATCCCTGACCTGCCGAAGGACCCAAAGGATTGGCCGGACAACATAGAGACGCTGGAAAAGATGAAATCAAGAGCCCAGAATTTCCTTACCTGGATCAAGGTTACTTATCCTGACCAGACCGTTCTTGCTGTGGGGCATGGCATCATCAACAAGGCTATCCAGAGTGTTTATTATAAACGTCCGATGAACCAGATAGAGAAAATGGCGAATGCTGAGGTCAGAGTCCTTATTCTTTAAGTGAAGAATTCAATTGCCTCGCTAGTCATAAAGTTCAAAGTATCAAAAGTTCTAAGTATAATTCAAAGTATCAAAGAATATGAATAAAATTGCTCTTATTACAGGCGCAACAAGCGGTATTGGCGAAGGTTGTGCACGTCGTTTTGCCCGTGGCGGCTATAACCTGATTCTTACAGGTAGAAATACGGGAAAGTTGGAAATCCTGAAGAAAGAACTCGAGGCTGAGGGCGTTGAGGTGCTTGCCTTGGCTTTCGATGTGCGTAATCGTGAAGCTGCCAAGAAAGCGGTGGATTACATCCCTGAGGAGTGGCGCAATGTGGATGTGCTTATCAATAATGCAGGACTCGCACGTGGATTGGAACCTGAATATGAGGGCGATTTTGAGGATTGGGATCAGATGATTGATACTAATATTAAGGGCCTCTTAACCATGACTCGCCTGATTGTACCTGGTATGGTGGAGCGTAATCATGGTCATGTAATCAATATAGGTAGTGTGGCGGGTGACGCTGCTTATGCGGGAGGTAATGTATATTGTGCTACCAAAGCGGCTGTAAAGGCTATTACAGACGGCTTGCGCATTGATGTGGCACATACGAAAGTGCGTGTTACTAATGTGAAACCGGGTTTGGTTGAAACAAACTTCTCTAACATCCGTTTCCATGGTGACCAGAACCGCGCAGACAACGTTTACCGCGGCATAGAGCCTCTGAACGGCGATGATGTGGCTGATGTAGCCTTCTATGCTGCAAGTGCCCCAGAACACGTGCAAATAGCTGAGGTCCTGGTTCTTGCTACGCATCAGGCTAACGGAACCGTGATACACAGAAGCTAGTTAATAGTTTACAGTTAATAGTTTATAGTTTATAGAGGCTGCGCCGTTGAGCAAGATAGTCAAAGCGGTTTATGCTATAAACTGTAAACTATTAATTATTAACTATTAATGATGTGGCAAAGCTGATTGATATCTGATTCGAATGTATCTCGATTAATCGCCTTTGCCCGCATTCCAGACTTGTAGTTGTAGATGGTCTGGGTGGAGTAATGCAGCAGGGTAGCTATCTCCTGGCTGTCGGTTACACCCAGTCGCATCAGGGCAAAGATGCGAATCTCAGTGGTCAGGTCGTGCGTAGTAGGAACTTCCATTTGACATTCTGGCAGCAGGAGCTTGTTCAACTCAGTAACGAAACCCGGATACAACTCCATGAATGCCTTATCGAACCGGTTGTAGAACATCTGTGATTCCTCTTCTTCCAATTTATGGGTGTTGAGACTCTTCAACAAATCGGCGGTCTGGTTTGCCTTGATCTTACGGCTTACCAGTTTGCGGTAATCTGATAACTTGCTGATATAAGCCGCACTGATGTCCATAAAGAGGCGCATGTAGGTCTCTCGCTTGATATTGGTCTCTATCAGCTGCTGGTTCAGTTCGGTGAGCTGTGCATTCATTTCTTTCTGCTTCTCTTTCTGTTCTTCAATCTCAGCCTTGTTTTTCTTCAGTCTGTTCTTCTGTCGGTTATTGACGAATGAGAGGATGAGAATGATGACCAGCGCCATGCTTACACCAATGAATCCCCAAAGAAAGCGGGTACGAGAGCGCTCGGCAGCCTGCTGGTTGGCTGAAGCGATGACTGGAAGGATGTTGGAAATCTCCATTATGCGCAGTTGGTTGTTGAAGAACTGTGCATCTTCCATCGTGTGCTGGATATATTTGGCAGCTCTCTTACTGTTACTCGCATCCTTTTTAAAGATGTAGTAGGCTAGCTTTTGAAGCGCAATCGTTTCTTTGAGCTGGCACAATCCATCGCTCACGGATGCCTCTACAAGATATTTCTCGTAATGGTCGAATTTGCCTATATGTTTGTAATATCTGGCTATACCATAAGCCGACATGGCATGTATGCGGGATTTGGCTGGCGACATCTTCAGTGCCTTCAGATAATAGTTGAGCGATTCCTTGCTGGTAGGGTTGTGGAGATAGGCGTATTCGCCCATGAGATACTGATAGAAGACGTTATGCTTATTGTTTTCGTTGAAATTCTGTATCAGAAGGCTCATATAATGCTTCTTCTTGGCGCGGAATTCTTCGGCGTAATCAGAGTTATTGGCGTATGATTCCCAGTAATTATAGATCCAGGCGAAGGTGAAGTAATAGTATAGCTTCAACTGGTATGGCATCTCATTAGGATTGAGAGATTTGAGTAAGCTTTCTGCTTTGCCATAAAATCCCCTTACCGAGAGTATGGACGCCTGGTTTATCTGGTTACGTAATATATAATAGGTGTTATGACATTTTTCTGCCAATTCAAGCCCCTGTTTCATATATGCGTATGCTGAGTCGTAGCGGTAAGTACTATAGGCATGATATATGCTGTCAAGAAACAGTAGTCGGGTTTGGTCGTCTTCAGCTTCATAAGCTTGCCGCTTCAGATGTTTCAATTCCTTTTCCTTGATTCCCTGATAATATTGATCGTTTTCAATCATCTTGTCAATACGATCCAATAAAGTCTTCTCGTCCGTTTTGCCTTGAGCAGCCAATGGCATAGTAAGCAAAAGAAGTAAATATATAAGTAGTTTCATCTTTAATGTTTCTTTATAATTATAACAAAATTGTCTTTTAAATGTTATTTTCGTCCTTTTGTCCGTTTTGTGGTGCAAAGATACAAATTTCCTTTCATATAATACCATTTACTTTAGATAAAAATATTTAATATATTAAAGCATTTGATTCTTAGGAAGTTATCTAGTTCTATAGTAGACTGATTTTTTACCAAAATACTACTTAGGTATACAACTTTGAAAAAAATGATATAACTTTGCAAACGAAATCAGAAAAACAGTAGTTTTTATGGTTTAATTACCACTTCAAGTCTTCTAAAAGTATATAATGATAAAGAAAATTCCTTTTGTTGATTTAGTATGTTGATTTAAATAGGAAAACAGGTTTAGTTTATATTAGGGAAAAAAGGATTGGTAATAGACTAGGCTACTTGATGATTCAAGTTTGCCCTTAACGGCAAAGCTTATCTATTATGTTTTAGGGAAAACCGCCATGCTTTTGTGAAAAAGTGTGGCGGTCTTTGTTTAATATATGTTAGTTTCTTCTCTTTTCTTTTTCTTTTCTTTGGTCAACTCAAATTATTTTTTTACCTTTGCCACATATTTTATATATAGATGAATGGATTTATATATATGGTAGTAGGAAATAGATTTCGAGAGAAAACATCAGTTTTCTTCATGTGTAGAGGGAAATGGTAAGTAGACATTAAAATATTATATTGAATAAAATATTAAAGCAATGAATATATTAGTAACAGGCGCTAATGGTCAATTGGGACATGAAATGCAAATCTGTGCCCCAAAAAGCAATCACAAGTTTGTCTTCACCGATGTGGCTGAAGGCTATGAAAAACTGGATATCACCAATCTTGACGCTATCCGAGAAAAGGTGAGGGAGAATGATATTCAGGTAATTGTTAACTGCGCTGCTTATACCAACGTAGATAAGGCTGAAACAGATTACGATCTGGCTAATCTGCTCAACAATACTGCTGCGGGAAATTTGGCACAGGCTATGAAGGAGGTAGATGGTACTTTGATTCATGTATCTACCGACTATGTTTTTCAGGGCGATAAGAATATACCTTGCCGTGAAGATTGGGAAACGAATCCTTTGGGGGTATATGGTAAAACGAAACTTGCAGGCGAAAAGAGTATTGCAGCTACTGGATGCAAGCATATCATCATCCGTACAGCATGGCTCTACTCGCAGTGGGGTAAGAACTTCGTGAAGACCATGCAGAGTCTCACGGCAAGCCACGACACCCTGAAGGTGGTCTTCGACCAGGTGGGTACTCCAACTTACGCTGGCGACCTGGCTGCTGTCATCTCACATATCATCGAAACTGACCAGTTGGATAAGACGGGCATCTACCACTTCTCTAATGAGGGTGTCTGCTCTTGGTTTGATTTCGCTAAGATTATCTGCGAACTGAGCGGAAATACTTGCGATATACAGCCTTGCTACAGCGAGGAGTTCCCAAGCCCAGTGAAGCGTCCTCACTTCTCTGTACTTGACAAGAGTAAGCTGAAGCAGACTTTCGGATTCAAGGTGCCATACTGGACTGACAGTTTGAAGAAGTGCATCGCTGAATTGGCGGCAGCAAAATAATTATTAATTATAAATTATAAATTATTAATTGAAATGAAGAATATCATTATCACGGGCGGTGCTGGTTTCATCGGCTCACACGTAGTAAGACTTTTCGTGAACAAATATCCTGAGTATCACATCATCAACCTCGACAAGTTGACTTACGCTGGTAACCTGGCTAACCTCAAGGACATCGAGGACAAGCCAAACTATACTTTCGTTAAGGGTGATATCTGCGATTTCGACCTGATGTTGAAACTGATGCAGGACTATAAGGTGGATGGCATCATCCATCTCGCTGCCGAGAGCCACGTAGATAGAAGTATCAAGGATCCATTCACTTTCGCTCAGACCAACGTGATGGGTACCCTGTCTCTGCTCCAGGCGGCAAAGATTTACTGGGAGAGTCTTCCTGAGGGATACGAGGGTAAGCGCTTCTACCACATCTCTACTGATGAGGTTTACGGTGCCTTGCAGATGACTCATCCTGAGGGTATTCCTGCACCTTTCACTACCAAGGCATCCAGCGGTAAAAACCACGAGGCTTACGGCGAGGAGTTCTTCCTGGAGACAACCAAGTACAATCCTCACTCTCCATATTCTGCATCCAAGGCAAGCTCAGACCACTTCGTCCGTGCTTTCCACGATACATACGGTATGCCTACCATCGTGACCAACTGCTCTAACAACTACGGTCCATACCAGTTCCCTGAGAAGTTGATTCCGCTGTTTATCAACAATATCCGTCATCGCAAGCCATTGCCAGTATATGGTAAGGGTGAGAACGTGCGCGACTGGTTGTATGTAGTAGATCATGCCCGTGCCATCGATATGATTTTCCACAAGGGAAAGATTGCCGAGACTTACAACATCGGCGGTTTCAACGAGTGGAAGAATATCGATATCATCAAGGTGGTTATCAAGACCGTTGACCGTCTGCTCGGCAGAAAGGAAGGCGAGGATTTGGATCTCATCACTTATGTAACAGACAGAAAGGGTCACGATATGCGTTATGCTATTGACTCTAGAAAGTTGCAGAAGGAACTCGGCTGGGAGCCATCTCTCCAGTTTGAGGAGGGTATCGAGGAAACCGTGAAATGGTATCTCGAGAACCAAGAATGGATGGACAATGTAACCTCTGGTGATTATCAGAAGTATTATGATAATATGTATTCAAACCGATAATAGCTTTTGGAGTAATCGGAACATGTTTCTATTGTAACCGGTGCATGTCTCTATTGTAACCGGTGCAAGAGATTCTGTTTTGTATATTGAATCAGGAGTCCTGTATTTGTTTATAACAGCAAATGCAGGACTTTTTTGTTTTATGGCAATTAAAATACAGTAAATATATTATTATTTCTTAATTTTTTATGCTTTATGTCGAAGAAAACTGAAAACTAGAAAATATTTTTCTATCTTTGCAGCCTTAATGATATATAAAAGAAACAGATATGAAGAAAATAATAATATCAGGCATCGTTATGGCGGTTGCTACCTTGCCGTGCCTTCCCGTTAAGGGACAGGGAAAGGTGGTTCCTTTTAAATATGGTAATATGGACCACTGGGTAGTCAGGAATATCAAAGAATCAGGCATTATCGGAGGAAATCAGAAAACAGTTTATGCCGTTGGACCTAATATGACTGTCAATGGTAATATTCCTTATACCAATAAGGGTGGTTCGCCTTGGGGGTCCTCTAATGTCCTGGCACATGTATCGGGCATCTATAAGACGAATAACTCTGTGTTTCGTGATAAACATGGTAGTGGATATTGTGCCAAACTGGTAACCCATATTGAGAAAGTAAAAGTACTGGGACTCATCAATATCAAGGTCTTGGCTGCCGGTTCTCTCTTTCTGGGTAATGTTCGTGAACCGATAACAAGTACCAAGGATGGTCCTAAAGCCATCAACTGGGGTATACCATTCACCGCACGTCCTAAGGCTTTGCGCTTTGATTATAAGACTTCTTTTCCTAATGCAGCCAATCGTATCAAGCAGAATGGATTTAGCGGAGCCTCTACGGTTGCAGGTCGAGATCATGCTATAGCTGTGCTCTATCTGCAGAAACGGCATGAAGATGCTAAGGGAAATATAACAGCTAAACGTGTGGGTACGATGGTAGTCAGATTCGGAAAGAGTACCAATAGATGGGTAGAAGATGCTACCTATACAATCCATTATGGCGATATCCGCCACATGGCAGGTTATCAGGCTGCTACTATGGGACTGCGATCCACTGACTATGCCCGTAACAGCAAGGGTAAGAGTGTGCCGGTAAAAGAAGTAGGATGGGCGAGTGCTAACGAAACACCTACTCATCTGATTCTTCAGTTCTCCTCATCCGATGGTGGAGCCTATATCGGAACTCCAGGCAATACCTTGTGGATTGATAATGTAGCATTAGTGTATTAAAATAATAAAATCAACAAAATGAAGCATATTCTGACAATACTTATTATGATGTTGGCATTGGGCAGCTATGCCTCTGAGCTTTCTGTAACCGATAGTATCTCATCTGCAGAGAAGGTGGATACGATGGCTTTACGTGCCGGGAAATCATGGGTGAACCGGATTCTTGACTACTTTAATGATTCCAACAAAAACAAGAAGCATAAGCGTTTCGATTTTAGTGTGATAGGTGGTCCTCATTATGCCTCTGATACCAAGTTTGGATTGGGATTGGTGGCAGCAGGACTATACCGTACTGATCCGAACGACAGTATTCTTCCTCCTTCTAATGTCTCGCTTTATGGTGATGTCAGTTCTGTAGGTTTCTATATGTTGGGTGTCCGTGGTAACCATATTGCTCCTAAAGGAAGATATCGCATCGATTATCACCTTTATTTCTATTCTTTTCCCGCTGATTTTTGGGGAATAGGCTATGAGATGGGCGATAACGATGCCAATAAGAGTGACATGAAGCGTTGGCAGGCTCAGGCTGAAGTTAGCTTCCTGTTTCGTGTAGCAGATAATTTCTATATCGGACCGATGGCGAGTTATGACTATGTAATAGGTAAACATATTGAGCGTCCGGAATTACTGCAAGGCATGGATCAGCATACTTGGAATGTAGGAGCTGGCGTTTCTCTGGTATATGATAACAGAGATAATCTTACGAATCCACATCGTGGTATCTATCTGAATATCAATCAGATGTTCAGACCTCGATTTATGGGAAATGATTATGCTTTCAGTACGACGGCATTTCGTTTTGATGCCTATCAGCGACTGGGTAAGGGAACGGTTCTTGCCGAGGACATTGGGGCTAACCTCAACTTTGGCAATCCTTCGTGGGGAATGATGGCTGAATTGGGTGGTACTCATTCCATGCGTGGCTATTATGAAGGCCGTTATCGCGATAAGCATTCTCTGGAAGCTACGGTTGAGTTGCGCCAACATGTATGGAAGCGTAATGGAATCGTAGTGTGGGTTGGAGCAGGAACCATCTTCCCGAAATTCTCGGCATTGCGCTCTAAACAGATTTTGCCGAATGCCGGTGTAGGTTATCGCTGGGAATTTAAGAAGAATGTGAATGTACGTCTGGATTATGGATTCGGTAAGTCGGGGCAGTCTGGTTTTCTCTTCAATATCAATGAAGCGTTTTAGTAATAATGCTCTTTATGTAGTTTGATAATGCTCTTTAAAGTGTTAATGAAAAAGTAGAATGAACAGTTTTACGGATATATATAATAAGGTGTCATCGGGCGCATTCCTTTACGGGTATGCTGTGGTAGCATTGTTGTTGCCTAATATAGCTCTGTGCTATACTGAATGTCTGGCTCCTTGGGCTTGTGGTGCCAATGTGTTGCTGCCTTTGGCACTCTACATGTGGTTCTTTTCGTTAACCAGATGCCCGGGTAAGATGATCTGGTGGGCTTTTCTTTTTGTTTTTTTCGCTGCCTTCCAACTGGTATTGCTTTATCTCTTCGGGACGGGAGTGATAGCGGTAGATATGTTTCTGAATCTTGTAACTACCAATCCTGGCGAGGTGAAGGAACTGCTTGATAATCTGTTGCCTGCCGTGGTGGGTGTTTTTGTGGTTTATCTTCCTTTGCTGGTTCTGGCCATTGTCAATATCAGCAAGAAAGGGATGATAGTGGTTCAACTCCAGCATCGAGTGCGTCGTTGGGCTTTGGAGATAGCTGCTGTCGGTTTATTCTGTCTGCTGGCTTGCTATGTGGCTGTAGATGATTATCGCTTACGCAACCAGCTTTATCCTGTTAACGTTTGCTATAATCTCTATCTTGCTTTCGAGCGTGATGCGGCTTCAGAGAATTACAGGGAGGCAAGCAGAAATTTCAGGTTTGATGCCAGGAGCGAGCACGATGCTGAGGCTCCCGAGGTGTATGTGATGGTGGTGGGAGAGACGGCGAGAGCCCACAATTTCAGTCTCTATGGCTATCCGCGCGATACCAATCCTTTGCTTTCCAAGACTCCTGGAATCATAGTTTTTCCCGATGCTACAACCCAGAGTAATACTACGCATAAAAGTGTTCCTATGCTCCTGTCGGCTGCATCAGCAGAGGATTTCGAACGCCTCTTTCATGAGAAAGGTATCCTGGCTGCTTTCAGGGAGGCGGGATTTCATACCGTATTTATCAGCAATCAGCTGCCTAATCATTCTTTTATTGATTTCCTTGGCGAACAGGCTGATGAACATTACTTCCTGAAGGAAGGTGCTTCTGCAAAAGATAATCATTATGATAGTGATTTGTTGCAGAAGTTGGATGGGATATTGCCTGCGGCAGATGCTTCTTCATCCAAGCAATACCGTTATCGGAAACTCTTCGTGGTACTTCATACTTATGGTTCTCACTTTAATTACCAGGAGCGCTATCCCCGTAATTTCGCTTTCTTTAAACCTGACTGTAAGAGCGAAGCGAAGCCAGAGAACCGGCGTGACCTGCTGAATGCATACGATAATACCATCCGGTATACCGATTATATTCTGCATGGTATCGTAGAACGTCTGCAGAAATGGGAGAAGACTCAGGCAAAGACGGATGGGGTATATAGCCAACCTACATCGGCGATGCTCTATACCAGCGACCATGGAGAGAATATCTTTGATGATGACCGTCGCCTCTTTCTGCACGCCGCCCCGAAGGCATCTGATTATGAGCTGCATGTTCCTTTCATCATCTGGACATCATCTGGTTATGGAAAACAATATCCGGGAATACTGAAAACTTTGTCTGGTCATCGTACCCAACAGGTACAGACGAGTCTTTCGGCTTTTCATACGATGTTGGGGATAGGAGGCATCCTGACCCGTTATCGCCAGGATAAATATTCTGTGGCAAGTGAGAAGTATCATCCTGTGAAGTTGTTTTATCTGGATGATCATGATAAAGCAATTCCACAGGAAAATGCCAAATATTAGCATCTGATTTTAAGCGTAAACGCGCTCTTTGTGTAAAATACATGAAAAGAGTTTTCGTAAATGTCAATTATTTGCGAAAACTCTTTGTCGTATCTATAATTTGCTGTATCTTTGCACCCGGATTTAGATAATAATAAAAATACAGTTGTTATGGAACCAACTCGAAAAATCGAAAAGGTAGGCATGCGCAACCTCCGTATGGAGGATTATGATCAGCTTGCCAAGTCATTTAGGCGTATTTACGCAGACTCAGATGTATTTTGGACAAAAGAACAGATTAAGAAACTCATTACTATCTTCCCTGAGGGTCAGGTGGTTATTATCGTTGATGATAAGATTGTGGGCTGTGCGCTCTCTATCATCGTCAATTATAATATGGTGAAGGGCGATCATACCTATGCTCAGGTTACGGGTAATGAAACCTTCAATACCCACGATCCTAATGGAAACATTCTTTACGGCATCGAGGTATTTATCCACCCTGATTATCGTGGTTTGCGCCTGGCTCGCCGTATGTATGAGTATCGTAAGGAACTCTGCGAGAAGCTCAACTTGAAGGCTATCATGTTTGGCGGTCGTATACCAAACTATCACAAGTATGCCGATAAGATGCGCCCTAAGGAGTATATCGAGCATGTAAGAAACCGTGAAATCTATGACCCGGTTCTTACCTTCCAGCTTTCCAATGATTTCCACGTGCGCCGCGTAATCCGCAACTATCTTCCTAGTGATGAGGAGAGCGAACACTGCGCCACCCTCTTGCAGTGGGATAACATCTATTATCAGCCACCTACGGATTCTTATGTAGACCGCAAGCCAACCGTAAGAATCGGATTGGTACAGTGGCAGATGCGCCCATACGCTTCGGTGGATGACCTCTTCGAACAGGTTGAGTTCTTCGTTGATTCTGTGAGCGATTACAAGAGCGATTTTATCCTCTTCCCTGAGTATTTCAATGCGCCTTTGATGGCTCGTTTCAACGACTTGGGTGAGGCGCAGAGCATCCGAAAGATGGCGCAGTATACCGAAGAAATCCGTGACCGTTTCCGCGAGTTGGCCATCAGTTACAACATCAATATCATCACGGGTAGTATGCCTTATCTTAAGGACGATTCCCTCTATAACGTGGGCTTCCTCTGCCGCAGAGATGGTAGCGTGGATATGTACGAGAAGATTCATGTTACACCAGATGAGCAGAAGTGCTGGGGATTGAGTGGTGGTAGCCATATCCAGACCTTCGATACCGATTGCGGTAAGATTGGTATCGTCATCTGCTATGATGTGGAGTTCCCTGAGTTGTCAAGATTAATGGCTGAGGATGGTATGCAGATTCTCTTCGTTCCATTCATGACCGATACCCAGAATGCTTACTCCCGAGTAAGAGTATGTGCACAGGCGCGAGCTATCGAGAATGAGTGCTATGTAGCCATTGCGGGTAGTGTGGGCAACTTGCCTCGTGTTCATAACATGGATATCCAGTATGCCCAGAGCGCCGTGTTCACCCCTTGCGACTTTGCTTTCCCTAACGATGGCAAGCGTTCAGAGGCAACACCTAATACCGAGATGATTCTCGTATCAGATGTTGACCTGAATCTCTTGAATGAGCTTCATACCTACGGTGCTGTAAGAAATCTTCGCGACCGCCGCAAGGATCTCTACGAATTGAAACAGAAAAAGTAGGGGAAGGGAAGTGAAGAACGAAGAGTGAAGAATTCAATTGTATTGATATATAGATTATATAAAGAATGTATAAGATAGAAATCTCGGAGCGCACGCTCCACTTCAAGCAGCCGGCAGGCACGTCTCGTGGCGTATATACCACGAGACACAGTTATTATCTCACCCTTACATCGGATGAATTGCCGGGAGTAGAGGGAGTGGGAGAGTGTGCTACGCTCCCTGATCTCAGTTGCGATGCCAAACCGGAATATGAGATGACCCTGCGACAGGTTTGTCAGATGGTGGAGCAGATGGGACGCATTCCATACGATATGATTCGTGCTTATCCTAGCATCACCTTCGGTTTGGAAACTGCCTTCGCTTCGTTCTTCGATGCAGCGAAGAAGTTTTTGGAGATTGTTCCTGCTGAAGGAGCATCTTCTTCAGAAATGTTGAAGCAGAAAGGGGTTTCTGTTCCTGCCGGAATGGAGAACCTGACAGAACTTTTCGACTCTCCTTTCGGTAGGGGAGAAGAGGGCATCACCATCAACGGATTGGTGTGGATGGGAACCTACGAGGAGATGCTGGCACGACTGGAGGAGAAGCTCCAGGCGGGTTTCCATTGCGTGAAACTGAAGATCGGTGCCATCGATTTTTTCAAGGAACTCGATCTCATCAAGCGCATCCGTGATGTGTATACCAAGGAGCAGGTTGAGTTGCGTGTAGATGCCAATGGTGGCTTTTTGCCGGAGAATGCAATGAGTCAGCTGGAGGCTTTGGCTAAATATGACATTCATTCGATAGAGCAGCCTATCAAGCAGCACCAGTGGCCTAAGATGGCCCAGCTCTGTCGCGAAACACCGCTTCCTATCGCCCTAGACGAGGAGTTGATTGGTGTGAATGTCCGGAGTATGAAGCAGGCTTTGCTCGATACCATTCGTCCACAATATATCATCTTGAAGCCTTCACTTCATGGTGGAATCTATGGATGCAACGAGTGGATAGAACTGGCTAACCAGCGTGGTATCGGCAGCTGGATTACTTCTGCTCTTGAGAGTAATATCGGTCTGAATGCTATTGCTCATTATGCAGCTAAAGTATATGGTCCTAATGTCAAGATGCCGCAAGGCTTGGGCACCGGTCAGCTCTTTACTGATAATATACCGATGCCTTTGGAGATTCGTGGTGACAAACTGTTTGTAGTAAAATGACTTTAGAAGATTTCCTTTCAGAATGGAATAACGGTAGCGACCGGGTGCTGGTGCATACCAGTGGCTCCACGGGAAAGCCCAAGCCGATGATGGTAGAGAAGAAGCGAATGCTCAACTCGGCCCGCATCACTTGTGATTTCCTGGGATTGAAACCTGATGATAGCGCCCTGCTCTGTATGTCGCTCGATTATATTGCAGGTAAGATGGTGGTGGTGCGGAGTATAGAGCGCCATCTCCATCTTATTTCAGTTTACCCAAGTGGGCATCCTTTGAAAGATGTAAATGAAGAGATTACCTTCGCTGCGATGGTCCCGATGCAGGTTTATAACACCCTGCAGGTTCCTGAAGAGCGGGCTCGTCTCTGCCGCATCAGTCATCTTATTATCGGTGGTGGGGCCATAGATGAGGCTCTCGAACAGAAACTGAAGGCTCTTCCCGGCGATATTGCCATCTGGAGTACCTACGGAATGACCGAAACGCTCTCGCATATTGCCCTGAGAAGAATTAACGGTGCTGAGGCCAGCGAATGGTACCAGCCTTTCGATAGTGTGAAAATCAGTCAGACCGATGAAGGATGTCTGGTAATAGATGCTCCGCAGGTCTGTGCAGAGCCCCTGGTAACGAACGATATAGTGGAAATAGAATCCTATATATATAATAAGGTGGAAAAACTCCGTTTTCGCATCAAAGGCAGAAAAGACAATGTGATTTGCAGCGGAGGCATCAAGATACAGATAGAAGAGGTTGAGGCTCTGTTGAAGCCTTATCTTGAAAAACCTTTCATGATTGTCAAGAAGAAAGACGGGAAGTTTGGAGAAATTGCTGTCCTCTTGACGGAAGATGAGGATATGAAAAAAGTAGAGGCGACTGTTCGCCGCCTCTTATCTGATCATAAATATTGGATTCCAAGGGAATTCCTTCATGTAGAGCATCTTCCGCTTACCGAAACCGGAAAGCCGAAGCGTGCTATCTTTCTTTAAAGAGATTCTCTGAAGAAAGATTCCTTAGCTGAATTATCCTTCTCTGAAGAAGTCAAGTGCTTCCTTGATCTCTTCTGTCGTAGCTGTCTGGTTGATACGGATATCGCCTATGCCGCCCAGCATCGTGAAGTTGATGATGCCATTCTGGTTCTTCTTGTCATGGTGCATCAGCTCGATGAGCTCATCATAGTCATCGCAGGTAATATCCAGTGTACCATAGAATTCCTTGATGAAGTTTACGGTCTGGCGCATCTTCTCAGTAGGGAATCCGGTTTTGGCAACACTCAGATAGAGTTCTGGAATCAGACCGAATGCCACAGCGTAACCATGCAGGATAGGCTTGCGCTTCAATGCCCAACTCTCGAATGCATGACCGAAAGTATGGCCCAGGTTCAGTGCCTTGCGGATGCCCTGCTCGTGAGGATCCTGCTCTACAATGCGCTCCTTTACCTTCACGCTGTCGCCTACCATGCGCTGCAACTGCTTCAAATCAGGCTTGTCGAGGTCGAAACAGACCAGTTCTTCCCACATTGCTTCTGTAGAAATCAGACCGTGTTTCAGCATCTCTGCATAGCCCGAACAGATGTTTTCTGCATCGAGCGTCTTCAGGAACTCTGTATCGAGAATAACGAACTTAGAATCGTTAAACACACCTACTTCGTTCTTCAGTCCGCCGAAGTTGATGCCTGTCTTTCCACCTACCGATGCGTCTACCATAGCCAGCAGGGTGGTAGGGATATTGATAAAGTTGATACCTCTCTTAAAAGTGCTGGCAGCAAAGCCACCCAGGTCGGTTATCATGCCGCCGCCCAGATTAATCATACAGGAGTGGCGTGAAGCTCCTCCCTCCTGCAGTCCTTTCCATACCATCATCAGACTGTCGATGTCTTTATGGCTGTCGGTAGCCGGAATAGTGATGATATGGGCTTCCTTCATGCAGTAAAAACTCTGCAATACAGGCATGCATAGTTCCAATGTCGTAGTATCTGTAAGCACAAAAAGCTTGTCGTGCTCACACTCAGAAAGTGCACTTACCAGTTCGCTTTCCAGTTGGGTTGATATGATTACTCTTTGTTCCATAACATTCTAACGTATTAATTTTTGTGCAAAGATACACTAAAATGGAGACAATACAAAAAAAAAGTTGCTAAATTTGCGTTTTTTATCTCAGAATGCATTAAACCTTGGTGTATTTAACGCGTCAAAACAATCGAGTAACAAAAAATGATAATAGAATATCATAGCGATTATGTGTGAAAACACTCATAGTTGAAAATAATAACAAATAAAAATAAGAATGAAAAAATCGATTCTGACGATGCTGCTGCTGTTGATGGCAATAGCATCCTTTGCTCAGCAGCGACTGATATCCGGTCAGATTACCGACCGCGATACCAAGGAGGCCATTGAGCAGGTAACTATTCAATTGCTTAAGAGCGACAGCACGTATGTGGCTGGTGCCATCAGTAATGAGAACGGACTCTTTCACGTCACCGCTCCGGCTAATGGTAAGTATCTGCTCAAGATTTCGAGCGTAGGATACAAGTCTACCATGAAGCGTATCCAAATTTTTGATAACAAGGATCTGGCTATGGGTAAGATTGTGCTGGGTGCTGAGGCTATCATGCTGAAAGGCGCAGTGGTAACAGCTATGGCTCAGAAGGTAACTCTGAAGGAGGATACTTTCGTGTACAATTCTTCTGCCTATCGCACACCGGAAGGCTCGGTAGTTGAGGAACTCGTAAAGCGTCTGCCAGGTGCAGAGGTGAGCGATGACGGTACCATCAAGATTAATGGTAAGGAGGTAAAGAAGATTCTGGTAGACGGCAAGGAGTTTATGACCGGTGATACCAAGACTGCCCTGAAGAACCTGCCTACCAGCATCATCGAGAAAATCAAGGCATACGATGAGAAGAGTGATCTCTCTAAGGTGACCGGTATTGATGATGGTGAGGAGCAGACCGTGCTCGACTTCGGTGTCAAGAAGGGTATGAATAAGGGTCTGATTTCCAATATCGACCTGGGCGTGGGCAACAAGAGCCGCTATAACATGCGTGGTATGGGCGGTTATTTCTCTAATAACAGCCGATTCATGCTCTTTGCCAATGCCAATAACACCAGCGACCGTGGTTTTGGAGGCGGTGGCCCCGGTAGAGGTTTCGGCGGTGCTAACGGTTTGAATGCCAGCAAGATGATAGGTGCTAACTATAATTATGAACTGAAAGATAAATTCAAGTTCAATACTTCACTTCGCTGGAATCACAGCGATGGCGATATTTGGAGCCGTCGTTCCAGCGAGAACTTCATGGGTAGCAGCTCTTCGTTCAGCAACAGCTTGACTCAGAATTTCTCCCGCAACAACAGCTGGAACGGCAACATCCGCTTGGAGTGGATGCCAGACTCTATGACCAATATCCTCTTCCGTCCTTCCATCTCCTGGAGTACCAGCGATGGATTGAGTGGCAGCCAGTCGGCTTCTTACAACAAGGATCCTTATACCATTACCACCAAAGACCCTCTTTCTGAGGAAGGTATTGATGAATTGGACAAGGCTGGGGCAATGGTGAACAGTCAGTTGACTAACGGAATCACCTATTCTGATAATAACAATATCAGGGGTATGCTGCAGGTGAACCGCAAGTTGGGCAACAAGGGACGCAACATCACCTTGCGTATGGATGCCAAATATACGGATAATGACAGCAAGAGCATCTCGCTCAACAATGCCAAGCTCTATCTCGTACAGACAGCGGAGGGTAAGGATTCTACTTATCAGACCAACCGCTATAACCTGACTCCTTCGAAGAATTACAGTTATGCGGGCCAGTTGACCTATAGTGAGCCACTCTGGAAGGCTACCTTCCTGCAGTTCAGCTATAAGTTTACTTACAGCTACTCCAAGAGCGACCGCAGCACCTACGATTTCAGCAAGTATGCGATGACAGGAGATCATGAATATCGTGGTTGGGATAGTTACCTGAATCCGTTTGCCGGTCAGCTTGGCAATTACAAGGATGAGGATTTGAGTAAGTATTCTGAGTATAAGAACTATACTCATGATATCCAGGTGATGATGCGATTCATCCGAAGCAAATATAATCTCAACTTCGGTGTAATGATTCAGCCACAGCGCTCCAACTTCATCTACGATTATATGGGCAATCATAAGGATACCGTCCGCACGGTGACGAATATCAGTCCAACCCTCGATTTCCGTTATCGCTTCTCAAAGATGAGCAACCTGCGTGTGAACTACCGTGGTACCACTTCTCAGCCAAGCATCTCTCAGTTGCTTGATATCACAGATAACAGCGACCCGCTGAACATCTCGAAGGGTAACCCTGGTTTGAAGCCATCGTTCACCCAGAACTTCCGATTGTTCTACAACAATTTCGTGCAGAACCATAACAAGGGTGTCATGACCTTCATCAACTTCTCTACCACCAACAATAGCATCAGCAACAAGGTGACCTACGATGAGAAGACTGGTGGTAGAATCACCCGACCTGAGAATATCAATGGCAACTGGAATGTGATGGGAGCCTTTATGTTCAACTGCTCTATCGATAGTGCCGGTGTATGGAACTTGAATACCGACACCTACTTGGGTTACAACAACTACGTGAGTTATCTGAGTCTCGACAAGCAGTCTGATTCCCAGAAGAATACCACCCGCAGTACTACTTGGAGAGAGCGCCTCTCTTTCAGCTATCGCAACAACTGGCTGGAGCTTTCGCTCGATGGAACATTGAATTATAACCATGCTACAAACAAGTTGCAGCCAAACAGCAACCTCAATACCTGGCAGTTCTCTTATGGACCAAGCATGACGCTTACAGCGCCTTGGGGCACCAGTCTGAACTCAAGCCTCTCTATCAGCAGCCGCCGCGGTTATAGCGACAGCAGCATGAATACGGATGAGTTTGTATGGAATGCGCAGCTCTCTCAGGGTTTCCTGAAGGGCAAGCCTCTTACCATCATGCTGCAGTTCTACGATATTCTCCGCCAGCAGAGCAGCTTCTCTCGTGCCATTTCTGCTACATCCCGTACGGATACGGAGTATAATGCCATCAACAGCTATGCAATGCTGCACGTGATTTACCGCCTGAATCTCTTCGGAGGCAAGGATGCCCGCAAGGGTGGACCTGAAGGTCCTGGTGGCCGTCCAAACTTCCATGGCCGTCCATTCAATGGCGGTTTTGGCGGTGGTCGTCCAGGCGGCAGAATGTTCTAGAAAGACTTCATTTAAAACGATAGTAAGCCTCACTCAATGTTTACGTGAGGCTTATTTCAAACAGATATGACGAGAAAAAAAAATCCCCGCTCTTCGTAATGAAGAACGGGGATTTCTTTATTTGGGATTACTAAAAGTTCATTGATTAGAGAGAGAACTTGTAGCCTACAGTAATCTGAATTACGTTGTTGTAGTGATCAACGTTATCTGCAATCTTAGTTACACCGATGTTGTAACGAGCATCGAATACAATGCCCTGATACTCGTAAGAGAGACCTACTGGGATAGAGAGATCTACAGTCTTAGCATCGTCCATATCGTCCTTATTTACCAAGAAACCTGGCTGCAAACCTGCCTTGAGAGCAAGACCAGCTACTGGGTAGTAGTTCAAAGTGATAGGCACATTGATATAGCCTGGATTCCACTTATAGTCATTCTTGATAGTTCCGTCTACGATTGGAGTATCGATTTCAATATCCTTGCCCTTGAAGCCCTGTACAGAGTAGAGAGCGCCTACAGCAACACCAAAGTTGCTGGTAGCCTGATACTGCAATTCTGCACCGGCGGCGAAACCGGCTTTCCAGTCATTATCACCAATTGTTGAAACGTTCAAACCAACCTTAGGCTGAATAGTTGTTGTACCTGCAGCCTGCTGTGCGAAAGCACCTACTGAAGACAGCACCATAGCTGCCATAACGAATAATTTTTTCATAATCTCTAATATTTTAAATTAATAGTATATAATGCTCATATAGAGTATGATTGGTTATCAGTGTGTATGCTGATTCCATCATTTTTACTAGGTGCAAAGGTATGTTTTTTCTCTATTCGCTCCAAATATTTTAAGCTTTATTTTAAAATAAGCAGCCAAATATCACATATAAGTTTCTATTTCGTATGTTTTTAGCTATAATTATCCCAATATTCTTGCATTGTATCTTAAAATGTTGTATCTTTGCAAAGTAAGAAAGAAAGGAAAATAATTATGACTACACAATAAAACTCCCCCTATACTCTTCGAAGTGTAGGGGGAGTTTTATTTTATTCTTCATCTTCGTCCCAGTCTTCTTCGTCAAATCCGAACATGGCTGGATCTACGAAGGCGTCCAGGGCACGGCGTTCCTTCTTGGTTGGGCGACCTGTGCCTCGGGCTCTATCTACGAATCCGCTGATGCGACTCATCTCCAGAAGCTCATATTGCTTAGGGTCGGTTACGTTTTTATAGACACCATACAGCATCTTGGCGCCTACGCGCTGCTCTATGCAGTCGAGAACCTCGAAAGAGTAGGTGATAGGGGCTTTCTTTACGCTCACCACATCGCCACGCTTGATGATGAAGGAAGGCTTTCTGTTTACGCCTCCCACCATGACGCGGCCATTCTTACAGGCATCGGCAGCAATGCTGCGGGTCTTGTAAATGCGGGCAGCCCAGAGCCACTTGTCTATTCTTGCTGATTCCTTCATGATTATTTCTTTCCTAGCTTATTGTATTGGTTCATGGTGATGTCGATACCAGCCAATACGAAGCTCTTGATGATGTCTACACCCAGGTCGATGGCCGGCTGCAGCTGCTTCATGTCTTCCTCAGTATATTTGCCCAGCACCCAGTCTATCTGGCCGCCACGTGGATAATCGTTGCCGATGCCCATGCGCAGGCGGGCATAGTTCTGACCGATAAGCTGCTGGATATGTCCCAATCCGTTATGGCCGCCGTTGCTGCCGTTCGCCTTCAGTCGGAAAGCACCCAGAGGCAGGGCTAGCTCATCGCTGATAACCAGCAGTCGGCTCTGGTCAATCTTTTCCTGATTCAGCCAATATCTTACCGCATTACCGCTGAGGTTCATGAATGTGGTAGGTTTGAGCAGGAAAATCTTTCTTCCCTTGAGCGTAGTCTCGGCTACGAAGCCATATCGCTTATCCTCAAAATGAATATTGGACGCTTTAGCAAAAGCGTCCAATACCATAAATCCTGTGTTGTGCCTGGTGCCGGCGTATTCATCGCCAGGGTTACCAAGCCCACAAATCAAATATTTATCCAATGTTTGATAATGCTTTACTCAGGTTCGTAAAATTCTAGATGACTCAGTGATTAAGCCTCTGCATCATCAGCAGCCTGAGCTGCGAGCTGAGCGTTACGTGTCATCTTGATAGAGCAAACTACAACAGCCTTGCTTGTAGCCAACTCGAGACCCTCGAATGAGAGGTCACCTACCTTGATGCTCTTACCGATCTTCAACTCAGTAACGTCGATATCGAGGTGCTCAGGAATAACCTGGTAAGGAGCTGTAACGTTGATCTTACGGATAGAGAGGTTCATACGACCACCATCACGTACACCCTGTGCAAGACCTGTCAACTTAACTGGAATACCGATAGTGATAGGCTTCTGGTCGTTAACCTCGTAGAAGTCAACGTGCAGAGGAGCGTCTGTTGTTGGGTGGAACTGGATCTCCTTCATGATAGCAGTGTGGCTCTCACCGTCGATGATGAGGTTGATAACGTATACATGAGGAGTGTAGATGATTTTACGCAACTCAGCGAATGGAACTGCGAATGACAAAGCCTCAGGAGCACCGTTCTCGCCCCTTTTCTCACCATAAAGGTTACATGGAATCAAACCTTCCTTACGCAATGTCTTAGAAGCTTTCTTGCCAAGGTCTGTGCGCTTCTGACCTGTTACATTAATCTCTTTCATTTTGTGTTACTCTAAATTAAGTTATTAATAAAAATGTGCCTTAACTCGCCATCACACGGATTAGCTTTGCTTAAAGCGGGTGCAAAATTACGAAAATTATTTGGAATGAGCAAACTTTTTGCCGAAAAACATGTTCTACATGCAGAAAAAATATTGAAAATACAATTTTTTGCTTAAATAAACTGAAATTTTTGCCCGTTTTCTTGTCTATTACCTATTTAATGTGTATTTTTGCAAGCGTATTAGGTAATTTAATAAATGAATCTTTTAAAAACATTAGAGAATGATTAATAGGGATTTGATAAGACGTAAGATTGTGCAGTTAACCTACGCATACTATCAAAACAGCGATCATAACATGGATAACGCTGAGAAGGAGCTGATGTTTAGTCTCTCCAAGTCATACGATTTGTACAACTACATGTTGCAGCTCATCGTTGCCATCACCCAGGAGGCACGCAAGCGCTACGATGTAGATGTAGCTCGTGCCAAGAGAGAGGGTGAGCAGGAACCTTCACCACGTTTCGCATTCAATAAGTTCGCTCTGCAGCTCGAAGAGAACAAGATGCTGCTCGAATGGATAGATGTAAAGCATTCCAACTGGGATGAGGATATCGAAATGGTGCGCAAACTGTATACTGCGATTACGTCTAGCGATCTCTATGCTGATTATATCAGCGGTGCTATTGATGAGGAACTCGCCGATCTCGACGAGTACAGCCGCGACCGCGAGGTATGGCGCCGCATCTACAAGCTGTTCATTCAGAATAATGAAGATCTTGATGCATTCCTTGAGGAGAAGAGCCTCTACTGGAACGATGACAAGGATATCATAGATACTTTCGTATTGAAGACTATCAAGCGTTTCAACCCGAATGCTAAGGCCAAGCAGGAATTGCTGCCAGAATACAAGGATGCTGAAGACAGAGAGTTTGCACGCAAGCTCTTCCGTGCTACCATCCTCAACTGCGATACCTACCAGCGCTATATGAGCGAGGCTTTGCGCAACTGGGATTTCTCACGTCTTGCCTATATGGATGTAATTATCATGCAGATTGCCATCGCTGAGGTTATGAACTTCCCTGGCATCCCGGCTACCGTCACTATCAACGAGTATGTAGAACTTGCCAAGGCATACAGCACTCCTCGAAGCGGCGGTTATGTTAACGGTATGATCGACAACATCTGCCGCGAGCTCATCAGCCGCAACCTCATCCAGAAGGAGATGCCTGAGCGCAAGCAGCACGCACAGCACGGCGAACATGCCGGCAAACAGCGCCCAGACAACCAGCACCCAGCCGGCCGTCGTCCGCGCATTCATCGCGCTCCGGGCGTGGGTGAGTAAATAACGGAGGCCTTTCTTGCTGGTCACACCTTTTTTATATGTAGAACATAAATAATAATAGATAATACTTTTAACGACATGACAAATTTAGTATTGCAAGCAGCTGCCGGTGGTAGCAGCATGAGTTTTCTCATCATGATGGTAGCTATCTTCGCTATCATGTGGTTCTTTATGATCCGTCCTCAGCAGAAGAAGCAGAAGGAAATCCGCAAGTTCCAGAATGCTTTGGCAGAGGGTACCAAGGTGGTTACAGGCGGCGGTGTTTACGGCACAGTTAAGCGTGTTAACCTCGAGGCTAATACCGTTGATGTTGAGATAGCTCGTGGCGTGGTAATCACTGTAGCTAAGGGCTACGTGTTTGCTGATGCAGCTAGTCAGACACCTAATGCGTAGTTTCAAGAGCATATTAAAAGCTGTCAGAAACTTCCTGTTCAGTGGTCTGAATAAGGAGTTTCTGATTTTTTTGTTCTTTCTCGCTCTCAGCGGCATCTTCTGGCTGATGATGACGCTCAATGAGACTACAGAGAGAGAATTCAATATTCCTGTGCAGTTAACGGGCGTGCCCCGCAATGCGGTGATAACCGGCGAACTCGCTGATACCGTGCATATTACGGTGCGCGATAAGGGATTCACACTCGTTACCTATGCTTACGGAGGCAAGATTCATCCGCTCACATTCCGATTTGCCAATTATGCCGACGAGGAAGCGGGAACGGGACAGATTCCGATGGCTGATGTGCAGAAACAGGTGGCATCCCAGCTCTATGGCTCTACCAAACTGCTCTCCATCAAGCCGGCAAAATTCGATTTCTTCTTCACCTACGGCTCTTCCAAGCGGGTGCCTGTGGTGTTCAGAGGTAAGATTACAACCAGCAAGAGCTATTATCTGGCGCATACCGAATTTCTGCCGTCTAAGGTTACGGTTTATGCCAACAAGAAGCAGCTCGATGAGTTGCAATCGGTAGAAATCGAGCCGTTCAACATGCGCAACCTGCAGGATACCATTCATCGCAGCGTACCTATCAAGAAGATACGTGGCATGAAGATTGTGCCTCAGATGGTGCGTCTGGCGGTATATCCTGATGTGCTTACCGAAGAGTCGGTCGATGTGCCTGTTACGGCCATCAACATGCCTGATAACATGGTGCTCCGTACCTTTCCATCTAAAGTGGCGGTAAGATTCACCATCGGAGCCAGCCTCTTCAGAACCATCAAACCGAGCCAGTTTAAGGTGGTAGTAGATTATAACGATCTGGTTAACAACCCTTCTGACAAGTGCCAACTCCAGTTGCGCAGCGTGCCGCGCTCGGTGAGCAAGGCGCATCTCGAACTGGAAACGGTAGATTATCTGCTGGAACAGCAATGATGAAATGATGATTAGTAATTTATAATTTACAGTTAATTATTCATCGTGATGAAGATAGCGATAACGGGCGGTATAGGTAGCGGAAAGAGCTATGTGTGCCGGATATTAGAGAAACAGGGCATCAGGGTTTACGACTGCGATGCTGAGGCTAAGCGGCTCATGCGCACCGATGCCCGCTTGCAGGCTGGTTTGAAGAAGCTGGTGGGCGATCAGGTTTACAGTGCAGAGGGCGTTTTGCAGAAGCCCGTGCTGGCTCAGTTTCTGCTGGCTGGCGAGGCTAACAAGCAGGCTGTCAACGATGTGGTTCATCCGGCTGTGGCGCGCGATTTCGAGCAGAGCAGCTATGAGTGGATGGAGAGTGCCATCCTCTTCGATAGCGGTTTCTACCGCCGTATCCACCTCGATTTCGTGGTCTGCGTAACGGCTCCCGTCCCGGTCCGCATCCAGCGCATCATGCAACGCGACCATATCCCGGCAGAGAAGGCGCAGCAGTGGATAGATGCCGTCATGCCGCAGGAAGAGCTCGCAGCCCGCTCCGATTTCGAAATCGTGAACGATGGCGAGCAGAATATCGAAGCACAGGTAAGAAAATTATTGGATATCATTAATAATAAAGAATAATAGAAAAGACAATGGAAACAATCCTTTCAATTGCAGGCAAACCAGGCCTTTATAAATTGGTATCAAGAGGTAACAGAAACCTCATCGTAGAAACACTCGATGAGACTCACAAGCGTATTCCAGCTTTCGCTACCGACCGCGTAACAAGCCTTGGTGACATCGCTATGTATACAGACGCTGATGAGGTGCCACTCTGGGAAGTGCTCGACAGCGTAAGCAAGAAGGAAGAGGGCAAGCCTAGCACTTTCAACTACAAGAAGGCGCCTGTTGCTGAGCTCCACGCTTATTTTGCTGAGGTTCTTCCTAACTACGATCGCGACCGTGTTCATGACAGCGATATCAAGAAGCTCCTCCAGTGGTACAACATTCTTGCTAAGTACGGCATCACCGATTTCAAGGCTACTCTCGCTCCTACAGAGGGTGAGAACGTAGATGATCGTACTGAGCAGGTTGCTGAGTAAATTCCGTCAGATTTTTTAGGCACGGATTTCACGGATTACACGGATTTTTTTCGAGATAATAACTCATTTCGAGCATGTCTCTATAAACCCGTGTAATCCGTGTAATCCGTGCCTGTTTTTTTCCTTCAGTCTATAAATCCGTGCCTGATTCTTATTCCTCAATCTTCTTCAGTTCCTTCTCAAATCTTCTGCGATACATTTCTCCCGCTATGGTCAGACCAAACGGGAAGGCAATCCAGATGCCCAGAATGCCCAAGCCGCAAGGGAAACCCAGGGTGTAGCCCAGCGGCAAGGAGATGACGAAATAGGCGATGAAGGCATAGAGCACCATCGGCTTTACACAGGCGATGCCACGCAGCGCATTGGCAAAGGTATACTGCAGTCCGTCGCCAAACTGATATATCATCAACAGGATAATCAGCGTAGCCACATACGCCTGCACCTCCACATTATCATTAAACCAGCCACCTATCTGATGGCGAAGCAGGAACACCGGCAAACCCATACACAGCGAGAACAGCAGGTTCAGCCGGAACCCGTCGTAGGCATTGCGGCGAACTGCCCCGTAGTCCTTCTGCCCCATAAAATGGCTCACGCGGATAGCCAGCGCAGCCGCCATGCCCGAAAGCACGAGATAGAAGAGCTGCGAGAGGGTAATCATCACCTGATGAGCCGCCAGCGGAATGGTTCCCAGCCAGCCCACCATCACACAGCTCAGCGTGAAGGCAGCCGATTCCATGCCCAGCTGCAGCGCCACAGGCCAGCCCAACCGGTTCATCTCCCTGAAGTCAGCCTTGGTCAGAGAACTGTGCAGAATATCGCGTCTGTATTCCCCAAGATTCTTGCCCGTCATCAGCATGCACACCATCGCCAGCGCCATCAGAATGCGGCTCACCAGCGTCGAAATACCGGCTCCCAGCAAACCCAGTTCCGGGAAGCCCGCCACACCGTAAATCAGTACCCAGTTGCCCAGGATATTGATTATGTTGCCGCCAATCATCGCCCACATCGCCACCTTGGTCTGTCCGAGTCCGTCGAGAAATTGCTTCATCGTGAAGAAGATGCCCATGAAGAGCACCGAGGCGAGGTTTACCAGAAAGTAAGGGCGGATGAGCGAGAGCAGCTCTTCAGGCTGTCCGATGCGCCCCAGATTCAGGTAGAGCACAACGAGGGCGAGGGTGAAGATGATGCCCGTCAGCATGTTGGCACAGAAGGCATTGCGCACTTTCTGTCCGATGCAGTCGGTCCGTTCCTCGCCGTAGAGCCGTCCGATGATAGGAGTGAGTCCGTAGGTGAATCCCATATAGGATACGAAAACGAGACCGAAGATATTGTTCACCAGTCCGGCAGCCGCCAGTTCGGGTGTACTGTGATGGCCAATCATCAGCGTATCAGCAAATCCCAGGATGATGGTACCCAGCTGTCCTATGATGATAGGAATGCCGATAGCCAGCAGTTCCCGGTAGTGATGTTTCTTGTTTGTCGTTATTGATGTCGTATGATTATTCATATTTGCTTTTAATTACTAATCTATTTCCTTTATTCTGCTTAAGAGCATGCAAAGTTACGGCTTTATTCACTAACTACCAAATTTTTCTCCCCTTTTTTTTAGAGGACCAGCGATGGAATCGCTGGGAACGGGGCGCAACGGGGCGCAAAGGGGCAGGAATAGGCAGGAATAGGCAGAAAGAGGTAGGAAGAGGCAGGAAGAGACTTTCCTCCTTCCTGCCCCCGTCCCC
>ERZ780193.41-NODE-41-length-51686-cov-4.30298_pt1 | contig 51686 bp, 53 predicted proteins | sample MGYA00433078_ERZ780193 | MGnify/ENA primary metagenome ERZ780193 (study PRJEB29588, sample SAMEA2157028) | human gut metagenome | biome: human gut; feature: human-associated habitat; material: faeces | place: Denmark | collected 2008/2010 ...
AGAATTCCGTAGACACTGCTAAGCGTGAAGGTATAGCTGAAGGTATGGAAAAGGGAATGAAGGAAGGCTTGGAAAAGGGTAGAGCTGAAGGTATGAACCAGCGAAGCCTTGATATTGCCAGGAACATGCTTGCTGATGGCGTTGACATCAATCTGATTATGAAGTATTCCGGTCTTACCCAGGAACAGATAGAAAAATTGAAATAAGATATTATCTTAGAGGTAACAGATAAGAATTCCCCCATCCTTCCATCAAAAGCAGGATGGGGGAATTTGCTTAATAGCTAAGAATATGCTGGCAATGGGACTTTCAGCCGAACAGGTTGCCAAGGCTACCCAGCTGCCTTTAGATATCATCATGAATCAGAACAACTCATAAAAAACAGAAAGCGGAGATGTAGATTACGAATATCACCATATAATCAAGGGTCTATACGCCACCTTTTCATCGTGGCATATAGACCACTCAACATTCAACAATCTCTAACATTATCGGAATTTCTATATTCTGTTTCCTGATTTTGGAAAAGTGTACGAGTTCGTACACAATCTTAACTGGACTCATATTAGGCGACGGTTATCTGAAAATAAAAAAGAGGGTGAGTCATCTGGTTATGACACACCCTCTTTTTGGCTTTTTATTTCTTTTTCTTCTTCTTCTTCTTTTTGATGCCGAAGAAATCGCGGAGGCCGTTGAAGTCTTTCTTCATGATGAGACCGAGACCCTGCGTGTTCAGACTGTTGCGCGTAAAATAGCGGTCGTTGGTCTGATTGTACATGCGTATGGCGAGGTTGCCGTTAGGGAAGATGAGGTAGCGGAGGTCAAAATCACCGATGAAACTCTGCGTGGCATTCGGATTGTCGCGATAACCGAACTGGCCATTGAAGAGTAACCGGTTGTTGAGCAGCTTGCCGCTCAGAATGCCCTCATATTCGGCATTGTTGAAACCTTCATCGCCCGTAGATATGTTGGCACCGAAATTCCAGTTGTTGCTCTTCACCACGTTGGAAAGTACGGTGTTCAGCTGCTGCGAGATGGTGCCGCTCAGCAGGCTCTGCATCGCCAGCGAAGTCTGACTCTGCTGTTCGCCATCCTCGCTCACCTGGTTGTTGTTGGTCTGGGCGTAGAACCTGCCGATGCCCAGAAGATAGAGCACCTGCTGGTTCATCTCTTCCTGCGAATTGATGATAGAGTAGATCATCTGCTTCGCATCGCTGTTAACCGTTGGCAGGTCCATCGAGAAATCTACCTTAGGCGATTGAGGCGTGCCGGTGATGTCCATCAGGCAGTCTACGCGGATGTTATTGCCCGAGAACGAACGGCCTATGCGCAGGTCACTCAGCGGCACTCCGTTTACGGTATATTTAGCCCGCAGGTTGAGTGGGGCGTTGTATGGGTTGCCACCGAAGGCGATGGTGCCGCCCGGCATAAACTCGAACTCCTTCTTGATGAGATTCTGGATGGTGAGCTTGTAGGTGCCGTGGTCTACCACATAGTTGCCAAACATGTCGAACGAGCCCTTGTTGAAGTAGTTGGCGCGAATTACGCCATCTCCGTTCAGGGTGATGTAATCGCCCGACTGCTCGTCCATAATCAGCTTGAGCGTGAGGTTCTGGTTGGTGTTTACGAGGAAGTTGATGCGCATATCCGATTCGAAATCGATGTCATCCTCTCTCTGTTTCGTGGTTGGAGCCCCGTTCAGGCTCTCCATGATATCCGGCACAATCTCGTGCCAGTGGATAAAGCTCTTGTCGCTGATGGCGTCCGGACTTGCCACATTATATACAAAGATGCTGCCCGGTTCGGGCTCGGCGTTGATATCGATGACGGTTTCGCCGCTCTTGCCGTGGATGCCTACCTCGCCCGTGGCATAGATGGTGCCATAGAAGGTGTTTTCGCCAAACTCGCGGGTATTGAAGCCCAGGAAGTTGTGCGCCTTGATATCGAGGTCGTAGCTCAGCCTTGTGAGGTGCTTGTGGTGGATGCCTCCGCTCAGGATGGCTATGTTGCGGTTGCGGTCGAAGATGGTATCATTCTCTATGAGGATATCATCTGGGATAGCGTGGGCACGGAGCGCATCGAAGGTATAATCGGTGTTGAGCTGCTTGAGGTGCACCTTGCCATGAGCGGTAATATCGCCTACGAGATTGACGCTTTTCAAATCGCCCACCACATTGAGATGACCATCGCCCCAGGCTTCTACCTGGTTCATGAAACTGCCGCAGAAATTCTCGAGGAATTTCATGCTGGTGCCCTGGGCATCGATACCCAGGTCGATATAGTTGCGCTTAGGCGAGACGTATCCGTTGATGAGCGTCTGATGCTCCGGACCATCGTTGGCAACTGCATGAATATCAATCTGTTCGAGCTCCTTGTTGAAGTTGACACCAGCATGGAGTACACCGAGCGGTCCGTTTTCGAAGGTAAACTCCTTCACGTCTAGCTGGGCGTAGGCATCAGGGTCGTTGAAGAGGCTCTTGATGATAGCCTTGCCCGAAGCCTTGCCGGTGAAATCTACCGAATGGAAATTGATGAGGTTCAGCACGTATGCCACATCCACATCCTTCAGGTCGGCTACGATAGAATCGGTCTTCTCGGGTGTGGCAAGACCGGAAACGATGACGTGCTGCTGGTCGTGGCTCACGGCAAAATGGTCTACCAGCAGGCGCTTCTTGCTGTAGATGATGTCGGCAGGATGAACCTTCCACGGTGTGCCGTCGATTCTGATTTCAGACGGGTGTATGGTTACGTGGGCGGTAGAAACATGATCTTCGTTCTTAAAGAACTGCGCCCTCGTATCGATGATGCCCTGGATAGGGAGCTTGGCCGAATGGTTGTTGTAGAAGAGCTTGGCGAAGAGCTGGTTGTCGGCAGCGGCTGCCTTTACGTGGATGCCCGGTCCGTTATCTCCCCATTTGCCCTGTCTGATCTGCGCATCTACCTTGAGCGAATCGTTGATGGTGTGCAGGCGCACTTTGGCTCCATGATAGTCTTTGCCGCCATAGTTGAAGCCAGGTACGCTGGCATAGATGTTGACGGTTTTCTCGGCATCGTTCATGAATCCATCGGCAAAGACGGGCTGCTCTATCTTCAGCGGAATGCCCAGCATGCGCTGCAGTATCTCGGTAGAGGTGATTTCTGCCTGGAAGGTGAAATGGTTCTTCGCACTCCTGTCTACCTTGCCGATGCCCGGAAGGGTAGGCAGTTTGCTGGCTACCAGGTTGGTGAAGCTCTTGGTGAGGGTAGCGTAATCGTACTCTCCGTTAACATGGATGCTGGCGAACGGGGCTTCAAGGTCGAAATAGCTGTCCTTGCCCTGGTTCTTGGCGCTTACGGTGATGTCATCGAGACTGTAGGTCTTGTCGGCTACCTTCAGTCCCAGGATGGTTGGCAGCAGATGCTGTACATGGGCAGTAGCTGCATACTGTTTGCGCGGGATGGAGTAGGAGCCTTCTACCTGGATGTTGGCGTTAGGGTCGGCGATGGATGCGAGTCCCTCGAGCAATCCCCGGTTATAGCTGCCGTCTATCTGAATGTTGCGGTAGCTGTACTTGTTGAAATCGAAGTGCGGAATGCTGCCCTTGGCATAGAAATGTTGCTTGTTGCCGTGAGCCGAAAGCGATGCTGCCAGGATGCCGAACTGCCCGTTGTCGAGGATTCGGCCCAGGTTGATGCCCTGGGTGTTGATGCTAGCCTTGAGCTCGGAGCCAGCTTTTTCGGCCTTGATGGCTACTTCGCCCACGCCGGTCTTCAGCTGGCCGCGGGTGCCTGCCTTCTTGCCAGCACCATATACTTCACCTATATAATATATGTCGCCCAGGCGCAGCACTTCTTTCGGAATGCTGATGCGTTTGCCCAGATTTCTGGAAACCTCTCCGATGCCATCGCCTGATATCTTGAGGGCTGAGATATTTGCCTTCCAGCGCAGAAGGCGGTCCCAATCGCTCACACGGCCGTTAGCCCTGAGCATCAGACTGCCGCTCTGAGTCTTGAATTCGAGGTTATGGATGCGGGCAGATGTACTGGTGCCCGAAAACTGGAGATGAAGCTGCAGGGCATCCTTGAACTTGCGGAGTTCAGGCACGAAGCAGGCAATATCGGCAAGCGTGATGACGGATGGCTTGATGCCGCCCTGAAACTGGAGTGTAGGCTTTACGATATGCTTGTTCTCGATGCGGTAGGTAGCGCGCAGGTCATCAAACTGCAATTGCGAATGAGGGAGCTCGATGCTGAAGTCTCTGAGCAGGGCTTGCTGCTGGTCGGCATCGAGTTTGAATCTCAGATTTCTGAGTTGAAGTCCTGATTTATCTTTCAGCGCTATCTTCTTGACAGCCAAATGGATATCCTTGTCTGTGAGATGGCCCAGAATAATGTGGGCAGAGAGGTCGGTGATGCCTAGATGCTGCGGCGAAAAGACACCCGGCTCAGGCGCAATATCGCGCTGGTTGTAGGCAACGGCACCATGGCGGATAATCAGGCTTCCGATGTGCAGGTCGAGCGGAGTATGGCGGGTGGTATCTTTCGAAGCCAGCGAATCGAGCACGAACTGGATGTTCATCGGGCTCTTGGCATCCTGCTTGTAGATGTTGGCATTGAGCCCGAAGAGCTGGGCAGATGAAACCGAAATCTTGCCATCCTTCAAAGGCAGGAAATCGAGCTTTGCCGATACGCGCGAAGCACAGATCATGCTGTCGCCCTTCTGGTCGAGCATCATCACGTCATCTATGATAATGCGGTTGAAGAAGCCCAGATTCACCTTTCCGATACTTACCTGAGTGCCGAATTTCTGAGCCAGCGCACCGGCTACTTCAGAGCCGATGAAGGCCTGTACTGGTGGCACGTGCAACAGTACGACAAGCAAGAAATAGACAGCAGCCAGCGTCCATATAATGCTATTGATGATATGTTTTAAATGTTTCAGAGTTGCTTTCTCTAGTTTACAAAAATGTTACTAATTTGAATTTTGCGACAAAATTACTGAAAAATCGGCATAAAATCGAATAATTCACACAATTTTTCTTTTTTATATCACTTTTTTTCACTATTTTTGCAGCACGTTAGAAGTTTCAGCATAGAAGAAGATAAAATATATGTTTTATGGCAGATGGTCAGTATAGCGTCTTGATGAGGGCGCTGACGCATATATCTTGAAGTGATTAGTAAATTTATATTTAATATTTTTTTAATGTAGTTATGGCAAATGTAATTAAGTTACGTAAAGGCTTGGACATTAACCTTACGGGTAAGGCTTCCAAGGATGTAACGCTCCAGGTGGCTCAGGCTGGCGAGTATGCGCTGGTTCCTGCGGCTTTCGTGGGTGTGACTCCTAAGGTAGTGGTACGCGAGGGCGAGCATGTCAATGCCGGAGATGCCTTGTTTGTGAACAAGGCTTGCCCGGAGGTGAAGTTTGCCTCGCCAGTGAGCGGAGAAGTAACCGCCATTGAGAGAGGTGAGCGCCGAAAGGTGCTCTGCGTGAAGGTGAAGGCCGACGCAGTACAGACCTCTACGGATTTTGGTAAGAAAAACGTTGATGCGTTAGACGGTGAGGCTGTCAAGCAGGCGCTGCTTGAGGCTGGTCTCTTCGGATACATCAACCAGTTGCCTTATGCTGTGTCCACAACTCCCGACACCAAGCCTAAGGCAATTTTCGTTTCTGCCCTCCGCGACATGCCGCTCGCAGCCGACTTTGAGGTAGAACTCGAAGGCAACGAAGAGGCTTTCCAGACGGGTTTGACAGCCTTGAGCAAGATTGCGAAAACTTATCTTGGTGTTGGCGTTGACCAGCACAGCAATGCGCTCGGCGGGGCTAAGAACGTAGAACTCAATGTATTCGACGGTCCTTGCCCGGCAGGTAATGTAGGCGTACAGGTGAACAACATCGACCCGGTAAACAAGGGCGAGGTGGTTTGGACAGTAGATCCAGCATCGGTTATCTTCTTCGGAAGACTCTTCCTGACAGGTAAGGTTGATTTGCACAAGACTGTAGCTGTGGCTGGTAGTGAAATCAAGACTCCTGGCTATGCTGAAGTATTGGTAGGTACACCTTTAAGCAGTTTTGTAGCCAATCAGCTGAAAGCTGCTGACCATGTGAGACTTATCAATGGTAATCCTCTTACCGGTGTAAAGACGACCACAGCCGATTTCGTAGGTGGTCATACATCAGAGATTACAGCCATCCCAGAGGGTGATGACAACGACGAGATGCTGGGTTGGATTCTTCCACGTACCGATCAGTTCTCTACATCGCGTTCATATCTCTCCTGGCTCTTCGGCAAGAAGAAGGAGTATAATCTCGATGCCCGCGTGAAGGGTGGCGAGCGCCACATGATCATGAGCGGCGAGTATGACAAGGTGCTCCCGATGGACATCTATGGTGAGTATCTCATCAAGGCAATCATCGCCGGCGATATCGACAAGCAGGAGCAGCTCGGTATCTACGAGGTAAGTCCTGAAGATTTTGCTGTGGCTGAGTTCGTGGATTCATCTAAGCTCGAATTGCAGAAGATTGTACGCGAGGGCTTGGATACCCTGCGCAAGGAGAACGCTTAGTTTTTAGTACTGTTAATTATTAAAATAATGAGTGCATTAAGAAATTATCTCAATAAGATAAAGCCTAACTTCCAGAAGGGAGGTAAGCTGCATGCCTTCGAGAGCGTGTTTGACGGTTTTGAGAGCTTCCTGTACGTGCCTAATACGACAGCGAAGAGCGGAGCCAGCATCCACGATTCCATCGACTCGAAGCGCATCATGAGCTTTGTGGTAATCGCCCTGATTCCTGCTTTGCTCTTCGGTATGTATAATGTGGGATACCAGAATTTCAAGGCTGCAGGTACACTGGATACTGCCAGCTTCATCGAGGTCTTCGGCTTCGGATTCCTGGCTGTCCTCCCTAAGTTGCTGGTTAGCTACATCGTGGGTCTCGGCATCGAGTTTGCCTGGGCTCAGTGGAAGCACGAGGAAATCCAGGAGGGTTACCTCGTCAGCGGTATCATCATCCCATTGATCATTCCTATCTCTACACCGCTGTGGATGCTCGCCCTGGCGTGCGCCTTCGCAGTTATTTTCTGCAAGGAGATCTTCGGTGGTACCGGTATGAACATCTTCAATGTGGCTGTGGGTGCCCGTATGTTCCTCTTCTTCTCATATCCATTGGCTATGAGTGGTGATAAGGTCTGGGTGGCTAAGGATGCTATCTTCGGTCTGGGTAACACCCTGCCTGATGGCTTCACAGCTGCTACTCCTCTCGGACAGCTGGCTCAGGGCAGCATGCCTTCAGCTAGTCTCTGCGATTCTATCATCGGTTTCATTCCTGGCTGTATCGGTGAGACTTCAGTCATCGCCATCGCCATCGGTGCCATCATCCTTCTCTGGACAGGCATCGCATCATGGAAGACCATGGGCAGCGTATTCGCAGGCGGCATCGTGATGGCGCTTATCTTCCAGGCTCTCGGCATGACACCTATCGCCTGGTATGAGCACATCATTCTCGGTGGTTTCTGCTTCGGTGCCGTATTCATGGCTACCGACCCTGTAACCTCAGCCCGTACTGAGAAGGGTAAGTACTTCTACGGATTCTTCATCGGGGCCATCGCCGTTATCGTACGTGTGATGAACCCAGGTTATCCAGAGGGTATGATGCTCGCTATCTTCTTTGGCAACATGTTTGCTCCACTCATCGACTACTGTGTAGTTCAGGGCAACATCTCACGCCGTGCTAAACGTGCTATTAAATAATGTAGGAGGAATGTAGATATGAAGACAAATTCAAATAGCTATACTATTATCTATTCGGTTATCATCGTGGTAATCGTGGCATTCCTGCTCGCGTTCGTGTCTTCTTCGCTGAAGGCAACACAGGATGCCAACGTGGCTCTTGATACTCAGAAGCAGATTCTCAACTCGCTGAACCTGCGCGACCTTGACAACGCTACTGCGGCTGCCAAATATAAAGAGGTGGTGAAGGACGAGAAGGAGAAGGACGGCATGAAGTATTACGAGTGCGAGATTGATGGTCAGAAGAAGACCGTTTACTCTGTAAAGGGTATGGGTCTCTGGGGCGGCATTTCAGGCTTCATCGCCGTGGATGCCGACAACAACACCATCTATGGCGTATATTTCAACCACGAAGGCGAGACTGCCGGACTTGGTGCTGAAATCAAGGACAACCTGAAGTGGCAGCAGAAGTTCCAGGGCAAGAAGATTCACAAGGATGGAGTAGAGGGCATCGCTCTGGGCGTTGAGAAAGACGCTCCTGCCGGCGACCCTAACAATGTAGATGCCGTTACCGGTGCTACATTGACATCCGATGGTGTGGATGCAATGCTCAAGGAAGGTCTTGCTAAATTCATTAAATAATTAAGCGAAATTATGGCATTATTTAGTAAACAAAATAAGGAGGCATTCATCAAGCCACTGAACGGCGACAACCCTATCCTCGTTCAGGTGCTTGGTATCTGTAGTGCCCTGGCTGTTACTTCCCAGCTGAAGCCAGCCATTGTGATGGGACTTGCCGTTACTATCATCACGGCATTCTCTAACGTGATTATTTCCATCATCCGCAACACCATCCCTCAGCGCATCCGTATCATCGTCCAGTTGGTGGTAGTTGCTGCCCTGGTTACCATCGTGAGCCAGGTGCTGAAGGCTTTCGCCTACGACGTGAGCGTGCAGCTCTCCGTGTATGTGGGTCTGATCATCACTAACTGTATTCTGATGGGTCGCTTGGAGGCGTTCGCCATGATGAACAAGCCTTGGCCTTCATTCCTCGATGGTGTAGGTAATGGTTTGGGTTACGCCCTCATCCTCGTGATTGTGGGTGCTGTTCGTGAGTTTCTGGGCCGCGGCTCATTGCTCGGTTTCCAGCTGATACCGGAGGGAGCTTACAACTTCGGATATGTTAACAACGGTATGATGACCATGCCAGCCATGGCATTGATTCTCGTTGGATGTGTAATCTGGGTACATCGTGCCTATATTTATAAGGAGGAGAAGTAAGATGGAGCACGCAATAAGTTTGTTTTTCCGTTCGATTTTCGTCGATAACATGATCTTCGCCTACTTCCTGGGTATGTGTTCATACTTGGCAGTATCCAAGAACGTGAAGACCTCTTTGGGCCTGGGCTTGGCAGTAACCTTCGTGTTGCTCATCACCGTGCCTGTAGATTACCTGTTGCAGACCAAGGTGCTCAGCGCCGATGGCATTCTGGGTGTTGACCTCACTTACCTGAGCTTCATCCTCTTCATCGCCGTCATCGCCGGTATCGTGCAGCTGGTAGAGATGATTGTAGAGAAGTTCTCACCATCGCTCTATGCAGCGCTGGGTATCTTCTTGCCATTGATTGCCGTAAACTGTGCCATCATGGGTGCATCGCTCTTCATGCAGCAGCGCATCCTGATGGAGCCTACCAATACTCAGGCTATTACCTCTGTATGGGATAGCATCGTTTATGCCGTAGGTTCCGGTCTGGGTTGGACTCTCGCCATCGTTCTGATGGGAGCCATCCGCGAGAAGATGCAGTATTGCGACGTGCCAAAGCCATTGCAGGGACTCGGCATCACATTTATCACAGTAGGCCTCATGGCAATGGCTATGCTTTGCTTCTCAGGCTTGAAAATCTAAAATAGGAGGACTATAGATATGGGTAATACATCATTTATATTGGCTAGTATCGGAGTTTTCCTCGTGGTGATTCTCCTGCTGGTTATCATTCTGCTCGTGGCTAAGAAGTATCTGAGCCCTAGCGGAAATGTAAATATCGTAATCAATGGCGACAAGACCATCAACGTGCCTCAGGGTAGCAGTTTGATGACTACGCTGAATGAGAACGGCATCTTCCTGCCTTCTGCCTGTGGCGGTAAGGCAAGCTGTGGCCAGTGTAAGGTTCAGGTGCTCGAGGGCGGCGGTGAGATTCTCGATTCTGAGAAGCCTCACTTCACCCGCAAGCAGATTAAGGACCACTGGCGCCTGGGATGCCAGTGCAAGGTGAAGGGCGACCTGAAGATCAAGGTGCCTGAGAGTGTGATGGGCGTGAAAGAGTGGGAGTGCGAGGTTATCTCCAACAAGAACGTTTCATCATTCATCAAGGAGTTCAAGGTGGCTCTGCCTCCAGGCGAGCACATGGACTTCGTTCCGGGTTCTTACGCTCAGATCAAGATTCCTGCATACGACTGCATCGATTACGACAAGGATTTCGACAAGGATCTCATTGGCGAGGAGTACATCGGAGCATGGAAGAAGTTCAACATCTTCTCTCTCAAGGCTCACAATCCAGAGCCTACCGTTCGTGCTTACTCTATGGCGAACTATCCTGACGAGGGTGACATCATCACCCTGACCGTACGTATCGCCACAACTCCATTCTTGCCACGTCCACAGGTAGGATTCCAGAACGTACCAACAGGTATCGCTTCTTCTTACATCTTCTCTCTGAAGCCAGGCGACAAGGTAATGATGAGTGGTCCTTACGGAGACTTCCATCCTAACTTCACATCAGGCAAGGAGATGATCTGGATTGGTGGTGGTGCCGGTATGGCTCCATTGCGTGCGCAGATTATGCACATGACCAAGACCCTGCACACTACCGACCGTGAGCTTCACTTCTTCTACGGAGCGCGTGCATTGGGTGAGGCATTCTTCCTTGAGGACTTCTGGGAGCTTGAGAAGGAATTCCCTAACTTCCACTTCCATCTTTCATTGGACCGCAAGGACCCAGTGGCAGATGCTCAGGGCGTGAAGTACTACGAGGGATTTGCTGTTAACTGCATCCGTGATACCTACTTGAAGGATCACGAGGCACCAGAGGATTGCGAGTACTATCTCTGCGGACCTCCAATGCTGATCAAGACAGTAACAGATTATCTGGATTCTCTCGGAGTAGATCCTGAGAGCATCATGTACGATAACTTCGGATAAAACGATAATTCAATCAAAAGAGCAATGCTTGTTCTCAAAAAATGAGAGGCAAGTGTTGCTCTTTTTTTATTTTTCTGAATATATACAATATAATAGAGATAATTACGTTTTTATCTTGAAAGTATAGATTTAATTATGAATAAGATAAAGGTAGGTGTATGTTTTGCCCTTTGCAGTCTGGCAGCCCCATCTATGGCACAGTATATGTGGCAAGAGGAGGATGGCACGGAGAAGATAGATCTTCGGGAAGATATACAATATGGTGTTGAGATGCAAGGATCGTTTTCGAAAGGTAAAACCCCATTGTGGCTCAACGCAAACAAACATGGATTAAGTTCTTTAGAGAAGAATAACGGCTATCTTAGAGGTAGTCTGGTTCGTCCGCTTTCTGCAGATTCTGCCCGCCGCTGGGCTGTAGGTTATGGAGTAGATGTGGCAGTACCGGTAAACTATACCAGCCATGTAGTGGTGCAGCAGGCTTATGTGGAGGCCCGCTGGCTTTATGGTGTGCTGACTGCAGGTGCCAAGGAATATCCGATGGAGCTAAAAAACCAGTCGCTCTCCAGTGGTAGCCAGTGTCTGGGTATCAATGCCCGTCCGATACCTCAGGTTCGTCTGGCGCTTCCTGAATATTGGACGCTTCCGTTTGGTAGAGGCTGGCTGCAACTGAAAGGTCATCTGGCTTATGGTATGACTACGGATGATGGCTGGCAGCATGATTTTACGAAACGGCAGACTAAATATTGTGACCACATGCTCTATCACAGCAAGGCTGGTTTCTTGCGTATCGGAAACGAGAATGCTTTCTGTCCGCTCAGCATAGAAATGGGCTTGGAAATGGTTGCTCAGTTTGGTGGCAATGCATATCGTCCAATAGGTGACAGTATGGTACAGATTCCTACCGAGAAAAATCTGAAAGGCTTCTGGCATGCGCTGTCGGCAACGGGCTCTGATGCAGGTGAAGGGGCTTATGCCAATGTTGCCGGCAACCAGTTGGGCAGTTGGCTGATGCGTATCAATTATGACACTGACAGTTGGAAAGCTGCCATCTATGCCGATCATTATTTCGAAGATCACAGCCAGATGTTTCTCCTCGACTATAATGGATATGGTGAGGGCGCAGACTGGAATAAGAAAGTAAAACGCCGTTTCTTCATGTATTCGCTGAAGGACATTATGCTGGGCTTCGAACTGAATCTGAAGTATTCGCGCTGGCTGAAAAATGTGGTGCTGGAGTATCTCTATACCAAATATCAGAGTGGTCCGTACAATCATGACCGTACATCGGGTATCGCAGACCATATAGCGGGTACTGATGATTATTATAACCACAGCATCTATCCTGGATGGCAGCATTGGGGCCAGGTGATAGGAAATCCACTCTACCGTTCGCCTATTTATAATAATGACGGATGTATTGATATCAGAAACAACCGTTTCATAGCTTATCATCTGGGTTTTGATGGTCAGCCTACACAGCGGTTGGGCTATCGTATATTAGGCACCTATCAGAAAGGTTGGGGTACATATAGCAACCCGTTTACAAAAAAGCATCATAATGTAAGTTTTCTGGTAGAGGGTCATTACGATTTCCCGCATCAGTGGCAGTTGAAGGCAGGCTATGCGATGGATTTCGGAAGCGAAAAGATGCTGGGACATAATGCCGGTATGCAGATTACCATCAGCAAAAGAGGTTTGCTGACGAAAAGAAACAATAATCGATAAGATAGAAAATATGAAAAAGATAATAGGGGTGCTTTCCCTTGCTGTTATGATGCTCACTCTAAGCTCATGTGAGGTAGAAACAAGCCAGAATGGTGATTTGGATGGTTTCTGGCATCTGGAGCAGGTAGATACTTTAGCTACAGGGGGGACTTGTAACTTTGCAGATAAACGCGTGTTCTGGGGCTGCCAGTATAAGCTGATTCAGGTTGCTGATTATGATCGCTTCGAGGCTGGTAGAGGATTTTATCTGCGTTTTGAGCAAACCTCCGACAGTTTGCTGATTACATCTGTTTATCGTAATAAATGGCATGAAGATTATGGAGGCGATGTACTTTTAACAGAGATGAATGATTCTTTGCGTAGCTGTGGCATCAATCATCTGAATGAGCATTTTGCCAAGGAGGTAATGACCGGAGGTAAGATGCAACTGAAGAGTAAAACCCTGAGATTGCGGTTCAGAAAATTCTGAAAAAAGCCCTCGATGCATGCAGCACCGGGGGCTTTTTTGTAGTATGCTCGGTTTCTTACTTCTTCCTTTCTGATTCCTTGATGAAACCATGTCGGTAAGCATAGAGAAGCTCCTTCAGGTCTTCTATCTGCTTACGGAGTTCGCAACCTATATCTGTGTCGGCTACCAGCATTCGGCGGTTCGACATTTCTACAATCTGTGTGGTACTCTTGATGTCGGTACCTTGCTTGATGGCATCTTCCATACTCGTAAATGGCTCGTGCTGGACCAGCTGAAATCCGCGGGAGTGGTATACTAAGGTGTAGCCGGCAATGCCAGTCTCGTTGTGGTAGGCTTTAGAGAAACCTCCATCGATAACCATCAGCTTGCCGTTTGCCTTGATAGGGTTCTCGCCCTTGGTTGTGCGAACGGGCACGTGCCCATTGATGATATGGCGGTTAGGACCGGTTACCCCAAACTCATCCATAATATGGTCGATAACCTGTTCGTTATCGCGCAACAGGAAGTAGTATCCCTTCTCTTCTTTATGAGTCTCCTTATCGGTAATGAAATAGCGCTCGAAGGTGGCCATCTTACTCTTGTCGAAGAGCGGACTGTCAGGACCGCACCATAGGTAGATGAAATAATCGATGGCATATTCCTTCTCATTCGGATCAGAATCTGATTGGAAAGCTGTGCGTATCTGCATGCCCGTATGATGCATCAGGGCTCTGCCGCTGAATTTCTTGCCAGGATATATTTCTACCTCTTTTAATGAACCATCTTCGTTGAGCGGACAGGAAGCATGGAAAAGCAGGTTGTTGTTGAAGATAGCGTACATGCAACCATGCTGCAGCATAACCTTGATATGCTTGTGCAGCTTCTCGCAGACCATAAACGAATGATGCAGTTTCTGAATCAGAATTTCCTCTTCTTCAGATAGTTTGTCTGGATTGTCCGGATCGATGGTAGGGAAGTGGCATGAGGTCATGTCATACTCTTTTCCGTAAATCTCTACCTTGCCTTTCCTGTAATCGATATGGTCAAAAAGACAACGGTCTTTCATCTTCCATTCCGGATGCTTCTTGAAAAGCTGGCTCTCTAATTTAAACTGGATGACAGCTATAGCCTTGTGCATCTGAGAGGTGAGCCGCTGAGTCTTTTCATCCATTGCTGCTGCACCTCCGCTGAGCTTAGGCAGAAATTCTTTGCAATCATCATCCTTGTAGGTTTCCATCGCAAAAGTAGCGAGTGGTACGAGGTTGATGCCATAGCCTTCTTCCAATGTAGAGAGGTTGGCGTATCGCAGGGAGAGACGTATCACATTACAGATGCAGGCATCATTGCCGGCAGCTGCTCCCATCCATAGTACATCGTGATTACCCCACTGGATGTCCCAACTGTGGTAGCGGCGCATCTTGTCCAAGATGATGTGGGCTCCTGGACCTCTATCGTAGATATCGCCCAGAATATGGAGCTGGTCGATAGCCAGGCGCTGGATGACGTTAGCTATAGCGATGATGAAATCATCGGCTCTGCCTGTGCTGATAATCGTATCAACAATAACATTGACATAGGCTGTCTTGTCATGATCTTCGGTGTGCTCGTGCAAAAGCTCCTGGATAATATACGAGAAATCGCATGGCAGCGATTTGCGCACCTTGCTTCGGGTATATTTGCTGGAAACATCACGGCATACAGCCACCAACTGGTGCAGGGTGATGTGATACCAGTCGTTAATGTCGGGTTCGTTCTGCTTGACGAGTTCCAGTTTCTGCTCAGGATAGTAAATAAGAGAGCAGAGTTCTCGCTTCTCCTGTTCGCGAAGGGTATTGCCAAAGAGTTCGTTCACCTTACGCTTGATATTTCCTGATGCATTTTTCAGTACATGCAGGAAGGCCTCATACTCACCATGGATGTCGGCAAGGAAATGCTCGGTACCCTTTGGCAGGTTGAGGATGGCTTGCAGGTTGATAATCTCGGTGCTCGCCTCTGCTATAGTAGGGAACGACTGAGAGAGCAACTGCAAATATCTCATGTCTTGTTCTATATTATAATGTTTCATGTTTTTTTCCATTTTCTTAGAGCCTTTTTACTATTTATTATCTTTTGCAAAGATAGTATAAATAATAGATAAAACAAAGGAAAAAAAGTATTTTTTTGAAAAATCTTTCTGTTTTTTCAGATTTTTGCAGTATTTTTGCAGAAGAAATATAATAATTCTTCAAACTAACTATATTTGATTATGAAACAAACTATTCTTGTTACTGGTGGTACAGGCTTCATAGGTAGCCATACTACAGTAGAGTTGCAGCAGGCAGGCTACAATGTTGTTATCGTAGATGATCTCTCAAACTCAAAGATTGAAGTACTCGATGGTATCGAAAAGATTACTGGTATCCGCCCTGCTTTTGAACAGGTTGACTTGCGCGACAAGGCTGCTACCGAGGCTGTATTCCAGAAATATCCTGATATTGAGGGTATCATTCACTTTGCTGCAAGCAAGGCAGTAGGCGAGAGCGTACAGAAACCATTGTTGTATTATCGCAACAATATCGTATCGCTCATCAATCTCCTGGAACTTATGCCAAAGTATCAGGTAAAGGGTATCATCTTCTCTTCTTCTTGTACCGTTTATGGTCAGCCGAAGCCTGAGAATTTGCCTGTAACAGAAGAGGCTCCTCATCAGAAGGCTACTTCACCTTATGGCAATACTAAGGAGATTAATGAGCAGATCATAGCTGATTATATCCATAGTGGTGCAGCCATCAAGAGCATTGTATTGAGATATTTCAATCCTATAGGTGCACATCCTTCTGCTGAGATTGGTGAGTTGCCAAATGGTGTGCCAAACAATCTGATTCCATACGTTACTCAGACTGCTATGGGTATCCGCAAGGAACTCACTATCTTTGGTAATGATTATGATACTCCTGATGGAACCTGTATCCGCGACTATATTTATGTTGTAGACTTGGCTAAGGCACATGTAGCTGCTATGGCACGTGTTCTTGATAAGGAGACTGAGCCTATCGAATATTTCAATATCGGTACAGGTAATGGAAACTCAACTCTCGAAATTGTTGAGACTTTTGAAAAAGCTACAGGTGTGAAACTGAATTGGAAGTATGGTCCACGAAGAGAGGGCGATATTGAGAAAATTTGGGGTGATTGCACCAAGGCGAACAAGGTACTCGGCTGGAAGGCTGAGGCTAAGCTTGAGGAAGTGTTGGCTTCTGCTTGGAAATGGCAGCAGAAACTTCGCGCTGATGGCATCATGTAAAGTGTTGGTTGTTTTAGAAAATAATGTGAATTGGCTTCTTTTTTCCTCTGAAAGGTTAAAAAAGCTAATTTTTGGGAAACTTACTGTCGGGAAGACGGTAAGTTTCCTTTTTTTTATATATCTTTGCAGAAAGAACTATTGGTTTAACGAAACTTGAAAATATATGAAACGGACTTTACTTTCAATATTAACAATTGCAATGTTAGCGCTTTCTGTTCCTTCGGATGCTATGGCCAACGAGGGAAACATAGAATGGGCAGACCTTGATGTGGCAGATATCAACTTGAACTATGCTGGGGGCGTGATGCATATCACCGGCGCTAGCGGGCAAGTGGTGAGAATATATAATGTGGCAGGTGTTACAATCAAGACCTTCCGCATAGAAGGTAATGACAAGCGCGTAAACTTGCCATTGGCTGATGGTATCTATATTGTAAAGGTGGGGAATACCTTTACGCGCAAAATTTGCGTAAAGCATTAATAGTACTATAGAGGCCTTAGAATGCCGTTTAACTTTAATCAGAAAGTGAAGCTCTTTCATACTTCGTTACTTATCATTTTTTGCTGTTTGATGTTTTGTTCTTGCCACGACAAAGTACCAAACAGCAATTTTCAGTTATCGTTAGATGAGTTCAAAAACTCTCGTTCTTCGGCTTATGCTATTAATTCAAAGGTTATAAGAAATCTGTTGGATAGTATCATGCGAAATGATAAAGACCGACATGCTGCTGATTTGCATACCCGTCGATATTACCAGAATAAAGGTAGTCTGCTTTGGATTACACGTCATGGGGTAAATAGTCAGGCTGACTCCCTGGTGACTTGCCTGCGTACGGTAGCGGATATGGGATTTGATAAACGTCGGTTCTATGTGGATGCTATTGCCCGAGATATTGACAGGTTACGAGATTTAAATCTAGATTCAGCTGATAATCAGATAAATCAAGTGATAGCCCGACTGGAGTATCGCCTGACCAAAGCTTACTTCAGATATACGATGGGGCAGAATTTTGGATTTATGAATCCTAGTTTTGTTTTCAATCGTTTAGATACTCTTGCTCCCAATCCTTATGATAGTAGCAAGAGACCCGTTAGGTTCAGAGGCCTGTTTGATGTAAAAATGGCTCATGCAGATGATGCGTTCTATCAGAAGGCTATGCAAATGGTTAGATGCGACTCGGTGGCTTCCTTCCTGAAAGAAGTACAGCCTAAGAATCCTTTCTATTATCAACTGCTGGAGAAATTGAAGGCTGGAGGACTGGGCAAGGCGATGAGAATCAAAATTCTCTGCAACATGGAACGTTGCCGCTGGAGACAGTATGATAATCCCTGGCAACACGAAAAATATGTGGTTGTCAATATACCATCGTTCCATCTGATGGCTATTGATCATCAGGATACGCTCTCGATGCGCATAGGATGTGGAGCCAGTAAAACCAAAACCCCGATATTGAACAGTCATATCAAACGTATGGAGTTGAATCCTCAATGGTTTGTTCCCCGTAGTATCGTTCTCCATGATATGATACACCGGGTGGGGGATCATGGCTACTTTCGCGCGCGTAACTACTATGTAAGGGAAGTGGCAACAGGTAAGGAGGTTGACTTAAACAGAGTAACTCGATCTATGCTTATTTCTGGTACTTATGGCATAGCCCAGCGGGGCGGAAAGGGGAATGCTCTGGGAAGAATCATCTTCCGTTTTGATAATAATTTCTCGGTCTTCCTGCATGATACTAACAGTAAGGGCGTGTTTGGACAAGAGGATAGAGGAGTATCGCATGGATGTATCAGAATAGAAAAACCGTACGATTTCGCTGTCTTTCTATTGGCTGACAAAAACGAGAAACTGAAGGAAAAGATATACTATTCGATGACAGCAGATTCGCTAGCCAATAAAAAACTTGTTGTGAATAACGTAAAGGTTAATCCTCAAGTTCCTCTCTTCATAACCTATTATACACTCTATCCGTTAGCAGGAGGCAGAATAGCTGATTATTCTGATGTGTATGGATTTGATGCGGTAATATTCGATATGTTGAGAAGATATCTATAAACAACACATTTGTAAAAGCAATGATAAACGATAAAGAACTCTTGGCGATGATTAGGGATCCTAAGACCCAACGCGAAGGCTTTGCTGTACTGGTAAGTCAGTATAGCGAGCCGTTGTATTGGAAGGTTCGCCATATTGTCTTAGATCATGATGATGCTGATGATGTGTTGCAGAATGCCTTTGTTAAGGCTTGGACCAATCTGGATTCGTTTCAGGGAAAGTCTTCGCTCTCAACATGGCTTTACCGTATAGCAATTAACGAAGCGCTTGATTTCTTGAGACGCAAGAAGCAGATGGTTAATGTCAGTACCGAAGACGAGCCGGGCTTGGCTTCACGTCTTCTTGCCGATGACTATTTTGATGGTGACCAGATTCAGGCAGAACTGCAAGAGGCTGTAGCCCTACTGCCCGATGTTCAGCGCACAGTTTTCACTCTAAAATATTATGATAATATGAAATATTCAGAGATGAGTAAGGTGCTGTCAACAAGTGAAGGAGCTTTGAAGGCATCCTATCATCTTGCTGTGAAAAAAATAACCGATTTTATATGCCGGCATGATACGTTATAACTGCCTGATAATCAACTAGGGCTTTTCTGGTTTTTACATATACAACACCGAAAATGCACCGAGTTGCGTATCAAACAAGTTACAGATGCTCAAACAGTTGTGTGATTGTTATAGAATAAATGTTTGGCAAAATAACTCATTTTACGCAAAAACGGTGCAATTAAATCTTAGTTTTCTAACATCTTTTTGGTAAGCCTATCAATAGTCTTCTGCTGGCTCTCGATAGTCTTATTCTGTCTCTCAACGATTGTCAACAGGTTGCCCTGATTGCCTTTCGTGAGTTCTTCACCCATTACCAGGTAGTTGGCATCAACCCAATCTACCGCGTTAATGATCTTCACGATAATATCGTAACTAGGAGCATTTCGCCCAGATACGATGTTTTTGATCGTTGTCCATGGCACACCGATTTTCTTAGCAAATGTAGCGATGGTGTGACCCTCTTTTTCAATGATGCTATTTACGCGCTCATTGATAGTTTCTGCTGTTGTTTCTGTACTCATAATATCTTATTTTCAAACAAAATGCTGAAAAATATAAAAATAATCAGTGAAATGTTTGGTGGTATCACTGAAATGTTATATATTTGCAGCGTGTTAATAATTCTCACGGTGCAAATATACAAAAAATGTCGCACATAATGATGATTTCAAACAAAAATTTTAAAAAATATGGGTTTTAGTGAGTACATGAAGAGTCTTCCATACCCTCGTTGTAAGGTTGTAGAAGCACTTGCGGAGAAATGCAAGGTATCTAATAATTCCGTCTACAGATGGATTCAAGGCAAGTCCAAGCCGAACGCTCTATGCAGAGGAATTGTCGCTGAGTATCTAGGTATGCAGGAGAGCGAACTTTTTCCGGAGGAGTAAGTATGGAGTCAGTCGAGTTTTACAATACACCAGAAGGTGATGTTATGTATAAGCAACTGGGCAAACCTGTCCAGGAACTTACAGCCGACAGCCGCGAAGTTATCGAGGAGATGCTAGACCTAATTAAAACCAGATATCCTCAAACCTTTAGGGCTCTGTGTGAGCTGTATACGGCGAGCGAACTAAATCGCAAGGTATACGAATTCAACATTGTATCTAGGTTCTGCAGATGTAATTTCGGCGAATATGATGCACATACTCCTGATATCGACGCAGACGGTTTCTTTCATTTTGAGGAGGTCAAGTGCCCGTTGCGTGGCGAATGCAGAATGGAAGGTGTCATCTGCAAGCCTAAACTAGACTCTAAGCTTACTGATCGTGAGTTAGATATAGTAGAACTTATATCTAAAGGCTTGCGCGCCCAGGAGATCGCAGACCGTCTTTATATATCTGTAAAAACCGTACAACGGCATAGGGAGAATATTAAGGTTAAGCTCCAGCTAAGATCACTAGCGCAGGTGGCAGCATATTACCTGGAGCATATAAAAACAAAATAGCTTATGTATGAGAAATGCGCAATTTGCAAAGAAGGCAGAGCTTGCATTAATGGCTGGTTCTGTCTCAAATTAAAGAGATACGTCGAGTATAATAATAGACCAATATGTGATTATGAGTAATAGAAAATGGAACAAAAACGAAATTGCATACCTGGTTGGGAATTACGGAAGAATGAGTCTTGAGGATATGGCACGACAACTCGATCGTTCCGTAATGGCCGTTCGATTATATGCGCTTCGCCATAGGTTGGACGACAAACATCAGGTTGTTAAGGAGAATCGCCTGAAGAAGTTGCTTGAGTGTCGCTTCCGTCATCTTGAGGACTTCCATCCAAGTAAGTTCTTTTTTAAGGAGACTGGTATTAACCAGGTAAGATACTGGGACATTTTCTTCGGCCGTAAGGCTATAAAACCAGAAGAGTATAAAGCTGTGGCAGCATACTTCAATATTACGATATCTGAAGCATTCGATTCCCTACAGCTCAATCTGTTCGACTAAACAAAATAAGAAATATGAAAATCAACTCAGACTTCATTAGCGATGTCAAGAGTAAAATTGATATTGTTGATGTGATAGGCGCCTATATTAATCTTCAGAAGGCGGGCATTAACTACAAGGGTATCTGTCCGTTCCATAATGATAGTCATCCTTCTATGATGGTTAATAAGGCTAGACAGACGTACCATTGTTTCGTGTGTGGTGAGCATGGAGACGTTCTGGACTTTCTGCAGAAATACAACCAGATAACTTTTAACGAGGCATTGCGAATAGCTTGCAAGCTCGCTGATGTTGAGTTTCCGGAACAAGAATCTACTCCGGAAGAAAACGCTGCGTATAAATTGCTTGAGTCTCGTCGTATAGCCATTGCTGCTGCCGCAAAGTTCTACCAGGGCAATATCTCGCAAGCGGAGAGCTTCCTTAAAAAACGCGGTTACGATTATACAGATAAGGTGCTTGCAGAATATGGAGTGGGCTATGCTCCGAATGGTAATGTAGCGATGAAGTATCTCGTGGAGAATGGGTACAGTCTGCAGATATTGGAAGATGTTGGAGTCGTAGGCAAGTCTCAAGACGGTAGAAACTATGACTTCTTCAGAGACCGCGTAATGTTCCCGTTTTACGACGTGTCTGGAAGAGTCGTTGCGTTTTCCGGAAGAATTGTTACTCCGAACGATAAAGTTGGCAAATATGTTAATACCGGAGAGACGCCCATTTTCAGAAAAGGTCGGCATATTTTCGGACTGTTCCAAGCAAAAAGGGCGATAGCGAAAGAGGGTTTTGCTTATCTCGTAGAGGGGCAGTTCGATGTTGTCACTCTACATAAATATGGGGTCGAGAACGTTATCGGTGGATCGGGAACAGCATTTACCGATGACCAGGTAAAACTCATTATGCGCTTCACTCAGTCTGTTGTAATGATCTACGATGCGGACAGCGCAGGGATTAAGGCTGCCGTCAAGAATAGTGAACTGTTATTGACGGCAGGAGCGAGCGTCAGGTGCGTTCGCTTGCCTAAGGGATATGATCCAGACAGCTACGGTCAGCTCTGTAAGGATGGCGTAAAACAGAAGTTAATCGATGCAACTGAAACATTTCCGAAGGCGATGAAAAGAATGCTGGTTCCTCGCGGATGCAAGGACGAGGCTACAATCGCTTCAGCCATGAACACTATCGCTAACCTGGTAGCATGCGTGCAGGACGCCGGACTGCGCCTTGAATATATGAAGAGCATGACTAAGGATTTCGATACGAAGATGACTATTCTGGAAGATAAAGTTCGGGATATCCGACGTAATGTCGAGAATCTCAAGAAAGAGGATATGCTGCAGGGTATTTTTGGACTTGATGACCTAAAGGATAATCTGAGAAATAACGAGCCTGCTATCGTAACATCTTCCATCGATGCGTTCATGGAGTCTTATGGAGATAATCCGATTGTGTACGTAGCAGGCGTTCCGTCGGCTACCGATATTCAGAACCTCCGCCGAATCTGCTGCTATCTAGCCACAACTGAAGAGGGCTGCAGTATAGATACGACAACGGGCGATGATAGTAGTTACCTCTCCGCTCTGGCCGAGATGTTCAAGGCAGGAATCTCGCAGATAAGAGTCATGCACGAGGATAAAGTAGAATCCTTTATAGACTTCTATATACGCATACATGGCGATCTGCTGTCCGGCTTCCTTGGCGACAAGGTTCCGATCATTACAAGGTGTATCGAGTTGACCAGCTATGCGGAGGAAACCGTGATAACTGTCAACAAGAACCATTACTGCAGTAAATTAGGGCTATCCAAGGGCCAGTTCGACGAGATCCGTAAGCCGTTCGTCAACAAGCGCAAAAATGTAATGAAGGCGAATGCCCTGAAGGATGATCTCTATGATGATGACTTTGACGGTGATGAAGTTCCCAGTTATGTCAAGGAGGGAGAGTACGCACAGATGTTTCGTGAGTGCAAGTATTATCCTCGCCTTAATAAGCAGGGCATACCAGTCTGCTATATGTTCCAGAATAAGAACGGACGTGGATTCTCTCAGGTTGCAGACTTCTATATGGTTCCTCTTCTCCATATCTTCAACGAAGATTTCGAGCAGAACAAGCGAGTGCTGAAGGTGAATCGTCGTTACTTCGACAAGCCGTTATATATCGCGGTGCTGTCAAGTTCTCTAAAGAAGATGAGTACCATCGAGGACGTTCTTATCAACTATGAAGGCGTGAACTTTACAGACGGAGAAGAATGGCAGTGGAGGCGTATAAAAGAATATATGAGCCGCCATTTCGTTCAGTGCCGGGAGATCCAGGTATATGGCAACCAGCAGTCGGAGGGAATGAGCCGGAAGACAGATGAGCAGTTTTTCGCCTTTGCCAATGGTATCGCCCACGAGGACAAGGACGGAAAATATGTGTTTGAGAAGGTTAACGAGCTGGGTGTTGTCACCCATAATCACATGAACTATTATCTTCCTGCGTTTTCAACCATTTACGCTGGATCCGGGCGCCAGTCAGACAAGTACGAACTGATATCTCAGCTGACATACGATGATATTCCTGCCGACATGCAGGTCAGTTTTGAAAAATGGGCATCCTTAATGGATAAGGTCTATAAGATTAATGACAACGGCAAATGGGCTATCGTTTTTGCGTTGATGTGCGCATTCCGAAGTAACATACATTGTCTGGACCGACTCTTCACGGCGCCCTTCTTCATGGGTCCAATGTCTTCAGGTAAGACTCAGATTGCGATATCTATCCGATCTCTGTTCATAAGTCCTACTATTCCGATATTCAACCTCAATACAGGTACTGATGCGGCCATGAGCACCATCATGGGTACATTTCGAGATGTCCCGGTCGTGCTCGATGAGTACAATAATAAAGATATCTCAGATACCAAGTTCCAGGCTCTGAAGGGTATAGTATACGACGGAGACGGCAAGCAGAAGCGTCGCGGGACATCTGGAAGAGATATTGAGAATGATAAGGTATTTGCGCCTGTGATCATTTGTGGCCAGGAGACCCCTCAGCGAGATGACAACGCCCTGATGAGTCGTGTTATTATCTGCGAGGTTCCTAAGCCGAAAAACAGAACACCAGAGGAGACTAAGCTGTTCGAAGAGCTCAAGAATATAGAGAAGAATATAGGATTATCCAACGTATTACTAGAAGTACTGTCGCTCAGACCGGCAGTCATGGATCATTTCCGTGCGCTCAAGCAGGAGGCATACAGCGAGCTCAAGAGTGATGTAATCAATTCCGGAGAGATGGACCGACTCATGAAGACGGCTTCCCTCTTCCTCGGAATGGTGAAACTTGTAGAGCAATACTCTAAGCTTAAACTACCGTTCACGTATGATGAGTTTTTTGCACTTGTGCAGGAGAAAATCAAGTTCCAGCTTTCTCTGATCCGAAGCACGGACAAACTTGCCATGTTCTTCAATGCCGTCAATAATATGATCGATACAAAACAGGTGCTCGTTGGTCGAGAGATGCTCATCGAGCAGCCTAAGAGTGTTACCGGTAAAGATTCGCACGGGGACAAGAAAACGTTCGCTTTCGATCCAGGAACACATGTTCTGTTCCTTCGTCTCAGCAGCGTGTATTCTATATATGACAGAAGTGGGTATAACAGCGAGAATACGACATTATCTACCCTTGAGCAGAATCTTCGCTCACATCCATCATATATTGGAACCGTACCATCTAGACGTTTCACCTGGGAGGAGACCGTCGAGGTAGCCAAGCCGGACGACCAGGAAACAATGGTAAGAGTGCGTAAGGAGCGCTCTACATCTACAAGTGCAATTATCATCGACTATGACAAGTTCATGGAGATGTATAATATCGACTTCAGACGAGGAGAAATCCTCGCCGAGAGCGTCGCTCAGAGTACTCCAGGAGTAAATGGGGAGGCTAATGCTGATATCAATACCCAGCAATACAAGCCTGGCAGCATACCATTTGACGAGACTGACGCAGGTAAGAATGGGGATAAACCGTTCTGATAGGAGCCAGAAAACTACCTTATATAAGGTATAGACTACCCCAATTTAACGATACAAAGATACAAAAAATATTCGAGAAAACCAAAAGTTTTCCGCATAAATTTGAGTTGAATTTTGCATATTTTTACCCACGTAAACCCGGGAGGGCGAGCGTGGGTATTTCTTTACATTTATGTGTGTTTCAGATGCGAAAAATCCCCCGTACCCCCTAAAAATCCAAAAATAACCGAGAAAACGAAGTTTTGAAAATGATTTTCAGAAAAATGCCTTCCTACAATCCTACAATCCTACAAATGTATTTCTTTTCAAACTATTATTATTATCTATTTATCTTATTATCAGTATGTTATGTGTATTTTTGCGTTTTTGTGGTTTTGTAGGAAATGCTGTAGGATTGTAGGACGTTGTAGGAAATAGGAAATTTTTACATTTTGGCGCTTTTGGAGATTTCGTCCTACAAAATACCCCATTTTGTAGGATTGTAGGACGTGTAGGAAACGAAAAAATGAGTGTGTAGGACAAAAATATGTTTGATAAAATTTGTGTAACTCGCTGAAATGTAGTATCTTTGCATTCGTAAGCCTACAATTTGTAGGATTGTAGGACGGTAGGAAGCAAAAATAAGCAAAAACGATATGGAAAGAAAAAAACGTCTCTCGAAACGAACAGCGTCTGTTAGAATTGAGCCCTATCTGGCAGAGTACATTCAGAAAAAGCTAGAAATTGAGCCAGAAACGGGCGGAGTAAAAATACCATACACCACAGATCTGTATCATGTGGTGTGGAATTGTATGGCCAAGCCAGACTCTCACCATGACGTCATGCAAGACTGTAATCTCAAGATATATCTGCCTTCACGGCGCTCAAAGATGGATGGGCATCCTGGTAAGGATCCGGCTTACTTCAATTATCTATCCAGTAATGCGGCGAAAAAAATAGAAGAGCATATTCGACTTCTCTTCAATTTCGAGTTTCATCGACTCATGATTGAAAATGAAGAGTTGGGCAGGCCGTTACGGAACCAGGATGTGGTAGACAATTTCATCAGGAGATACTCTCTGAGGTCTATATCGCCCGATGCGCTCCTGAAGAACTTTTATCGCTACCGCCAGCGGCTTTTTCCGAAAACACCTCGAAAATACCAAAAAAAACGGGGTATTTAATTATTTTTAATACATACTGAGTGCAAATTTCTGTCACTCAAAAATTAGTAATAATCGCTCTAAAATTTAACATTATGAAAGAGTTTTCCTGTCTTTTAGTGGTTTCCCTCCTTGGAGGCTCTAAAAAAAGCATCGTTTTCAGCGCTGACCCGTTCACATTCGAGCCTTCCATAGCAGAAGAAAATGGAGGTGTATATTGGGATTGTAGCAAGACATTTATCGTTGATGTAGCAGCGGAGGAGAGCATTTTTAACGAGCTGAAGGTTGTCCGTAGTGCGATAGTCATGCTCGCAAGCGTCGGCCGTTCGGATGCACGTACCTATGATATAGGTACGGAAACAATACCGGCGAAGGTTCAGCTCGTCAGGCATCTGAATAAGGCGAAGCTTATTGTTAAGTGTAAAATGCTTGCGAATCCATTGTTTTAAGGTCTTTTATATACCTATTATATATATGTACCTTTGTGGAAAACTTAATTGAAATGGACGAAATACAGACCCTTCTGCTATCCACTCTACCTCTATGGATTACTGAGGATGCCTACCGTCAGCTGATGGTAGCTGCATTCCCATTGAATGGTACGGTGGTAAGCTTCGAACAGAAAAAAGCCGAACAGGCGATGAGTATTCCTGAGATTCGGGAATATCTCAAGGCTCATACATATTATCAGTACGAGACGCATGAAGCGCTGTTAGCGATATCTGCCAAGGTATCGCAGAGAGATGAAACGAAAAGTGTACAGCTCACGGATGAATACAATTCGCCATCTCTGGATGATGGTACAATCGCATATCATCGTGTATTCGGAGTTGTGACAGCAAACAGCTACTGGTATTTCTCTTCCAAACAGCTGGAACAGGATATTATTGCCGCTGAGAACAACCCGCAGATATCCGCTCATCTCCTTCATATCAATTCTCCAGGAGGAGAGGCATGGTACATGGATCGATTGAGCGAGACTCTGCGAAGCGCCAAGAAACCTATCATTGCCATCTATGAAGAATACTGCGCATCGGCAGCCTATTACATCGGCTGTCATGGTCAGAAACTTTACGCAACAACGAATCATGACTTCGTTGGATGCATCGGTACTATGTGTTCCTTCTGGAACTTTGAGCCATACTTCGAGAAGTTAGGGCTGAAGAAGATTGTAGCAAAGGCTACCAATTCTAGCCGGAAGAATAAGATTTTCGAGGACCTGAAGGACGGTAAGTCTGAAGACTACATTAAGAATATTCTTGATCCGATGAATGAACAGTTCCTGGCAGAAGTGAAATCTCAGCGTTCCAAACTGGCAGAACTGGATGATGACGCCCCGGTACTTCAGGGAGAGAGCCTGTATACCGCTCCAGCCGAAGAAGTCGGTCTCATCGACGGTAAGCGCACCTTACTGGAGGCGATTGCAGAGGTGGCAGAACTGGGAGAGGCCTATATGGGGACGCAGAGCCTTTACGGATTTAGCTAATATATTATTTTTGTTTGATCTAAGTTGTTTTAATATTTAAATGATTGATTTATGAATTTCAAAGCAAAGTTAAACAAGGTTCTCGAGAGTCTTGGTTTTACTAAGAAGTTTGAGAATAAGAGCCTTACCGCAGATGAGTATAAGGCTCTTTGCGAGGCGTACCAGAAAGAGTACCAGAGTACTCTCATGGATGACCTCGCTGCGGAGAATAGTGCAGCCGAGCAGGCTGAGCATCAGAAGCAGATCAATGAGCTCTATGCCATTGTCTCAAAGGCTAACAAGTCAAAGGATGATGATCCTGACGGCGATGGAAGTGGCGACGACGATGATGATGCAGGAAAGAAGAACGAGAACAGCCAGAATGTACCGTTCGAGAAACTCTCTACAGCTGTCAACACTCTCGCTGAGAATATGAAGAAGATGGCTAATAGTACAGCAGATGACAAACCTGCTGCTCATGTTACTGCTCCTTCTATTCCTATTAACGGTTTCGAAACTAACGCTAACTACCTTTTCGGTATCGAGCATTCTATGTTCGATATGAAAAAGCGCTGGAACCGCATTGTCGCTAATCCTGAGATAGCCTTAGCATCTGCACCAAACGAGGAGACAGACGGCAAAGCATTCCGTTCTGAAGCGATGGCGTTCGCGAGATCACTCCAGGAACGCTACAAGTATCACCAGGTACGCAACGAGCTCGGTAACGTCAAAGCTCTCGCTTCCGGCCAGTTTGCCACAAATTACTCAGGCGTGGATAATGCAGGACTGGGTGACCAGTTCGTTATCCTTCGCCAGGATGCGCTTATTGCCCGAATCCTTGAACTTCGTAATCTTACAGAGTTTTTCCCTGTTCGCTATGGTGTTCAGGATCGTGACATTCTCTTCAACGCATTCTTCGATGAGGTATCTCAGGGCTACCAGGAAGGTGAGATCTACAAGGGTGGCATGCAGCTCGAAAACGAGATGGGCTATGTTGATGACGCCATGATTAAGGTTAAGTTTGGCCCAATGAAGGAACTTGAGCGTAAGTATATCGCTTATCTCAATAAGGAGGGCTCCGATCCTATCAAGTGGTCTATGGTTGAATTCTGCCTTCTCAACCTCTTGAAGAAGGCTCAGGACGAGCAGAACCAGCGTCGTATGCGTGGTATTTACGTCAAGCCAGAGGTAGGACAGGCGTCAAGCTACCTCAATGCAGGTACAGGTATCTGGTACACCTTGCTCCGTTACATCCACGATTACAGCATTAAGCCATTTGCCAATAAGAGCTACAATACTTATACTTCAGCTAATATGCTGGATGCAGTTAAGGAGTTCATTACCGATGTTAAGACTCACCTCTCTGAGGGCATGACCATCGATAACCATGTTCTCTATCTCAATGAGAACCATATTGACTGGTGGCTTGCTAACTGCCGCGAGACTTATGGCAAGGATCAGGACTTTACCGGCCCTAACGGCTACAAGAACCGTGTTCCTGACTCTACTATCCAGATTAAGTGGCTCCCATATGAGGGTAGGTCTTGCTGGATGTTTATGGATGTTCCTGGCAATATCCAGTTTGTAGAGAACCTCCCTGGCGAGATGTTCGCCGTAAAGATGGAGGAACAGATGGAGATGGTTCGTGCCTGGAGTACCTGGAAGGAAGGTTGTGGCGCAGCCTTTACTGGCCGCAAGTTTGACAGCAAGACTGCTATGGATGAAAACGATTACGAGTTCCAGCAGATCTTTACAAATCTTCCGGCTACCGTCATCGGCGCAGAAATTAACGGCGCAAACGGCTTCTGGCAGATTACAGATGCTGCTACTACAGCAACCGCTATCGAGAATATCACGAATGCAAAGGCTGGCGTAGCTTACTGTATCGAGATTGGTGAGGATGATACCAAGCATCAGCTTACCATTGCCAAGAATGGCAAGTTTGCAAATATTACCGCAGCATGGACTCCTAGCCAGGCTGGCGACTATATCATGGTTATTCTCGGCAAGGACGAGAAGTTCCGTGAGCTCGAACGTCGCGTAGGTGGCAAGCGAACCATTAACAAGGCTGTTCAGCCTAATGTTCCTGGTGGCCGTTAGTCCTTATTATATATATTGTTAACTCGTAGGTGAGGTACGGCGTACCTCGCCTACATTTTCAGAAAAAAATTATGAAGAAAAACAATATTCCAGTACGTTCTCGTACTTATAACCCTAACAAGGGTTATCATTATGCCCAGCATAAGGGCCGTCTTCTCTTCATGACGCTCATTATGCTGCTCGGCATCGTTTCACTTCTGCAGATGTTAGCTGATCCTACATCTACCTTCGGTATAGGTGGCACAGGAGTCTCTATGGCTTCGTTCGTTGCGCTGACATCTATCGAAGATGTGACAGACCGAGATACCCATGGTTCTGCCATTGCTTACCAGGTGGTATTGGTTCCTACGACTTTAATTGATTTATCGAAGGCCTTCCCTCAGCCGGATAAAGACCGCAAAGTCAAGGCAATGCCATTTAAGACAGAGGTCGCCGACACCCTGAAGGCTTATCTCTTCGATGCGCATGATATTCCTACATTTACGGCTACGACAGAGAAGGGAGATATCACGACATCTGGCGAGAATAACCTGGTAATCATCATGGGTGGCACTCGCGTGGATCTCTATAACTTCATTGAGCAGTATGCTGGTGGTAAGTTTATTATTCTTTATAAGCATGTAAAGGATACCCAATGGTATATCGTCGGCGAACCTGAGCGCCCTATGATTCTCAATAATACAGAGACTAAGGACGATAAGGACGGCCGATACACCACCTTCACATTTAAGCGCACATCTGTAGACCTTCCTTGCCTGTATGCTGAGGATCCTCTTGGTGTGACAGCTGCCGCTACTGTCGTTCATTCAGACACGGCTCCTGGCACAAGGCAGAATACGGCTTCAGGTTCTTCAACTGGTAAGACAACAATTTCTTAGCGTTTCTCATTTTATTTAGTTTATTAGTTAATTTTAAGGTGTGTCGCCACAAGAGGTGGCGCACCTTTAATAATATATAAGGTATGATTAGTAGAAGAGAAAAATTGCAATTATTCAATAAACTCAGAGGAGCCGGGCACGCTGAAGCCGACCTTGCTCTCCTGGAGGATGTAAATCCTCGCCATCCTAAACTTACTCGTTTCGCCCGTGACCCGAAACGTTATGCAGACGAAATACTCTACGCTCTTTTGGATGAGTGCGATGAAGGGGATATCGTAGATCATCGAATCTATTTCGAGAAATTAAACGATACTTCAGCTGGGGAAGAACAGGGACCTGTAGATGGTTCTAGTGATACTTCAGCCGAAGGAGAACAGGAGCCGAAAGATGGTTCGAGTGATGTTTCAACTGAAGGAGAACAGATACCTGATGATGGTTCAAGTGATACTTCAGCCGAAGGAGAACAGGAGCCGAAAGATGGTTCGAGTGATGCTTCAACTGAAGAAGAGCAGATACCTGCAGATGGCTCAAGTAATACTTCAACCGAAGAAGAGACTCCTGAAGGTGAAAATCAACAGGAATCAGAACAGTCTGATGCTGCCGACCCTGGCGAGGACTCAAAAAAAAAGTAGTTCAAAAGGAAGAGGAATATCCTAACATCGACTGGGATAACCTCTATAACGAGGACGTGCAGATGGCAACCGTCATCTATAACGACCGCATCAATACATGGCGCAAGATGAAGAAACTCGACGAACTCCTGGACAAGAAACCGAAGGCGAATGATGTGGCCGCCATGGCGGAACTCCGCATCCGTAATCTTCAGGCATTCGACGAACTGAAGGCGTACAACGATACCGGCAAGTTTCTGTATAAGCATCCATTGCTGAAGGGTAAGTCCGAATTCGATGAACTCGTAAAACTGTTCAAGAAGGATCCTGCCGAGTTTCTTCATAAGCATAAGAACGTGCTCGACAATATCAAGCGCTATAAGAGCTACATTAAAAGAGATGATCGCAAGGACAAACGTGCCAGCGACCGTGAGAACCTCCAGCGGCATCAGGAACGTGAACGCATGTTCAAGATGGTAATGGAACAGTATAGTGACAAATCAGATAAATCAGATGGATAAGACGGAATTAAAGAAGATTGCAGAAACCTGCGTTTCGATGATGAAGAACGGAGGTGTACTAGAGCAGGCTCAACTCAAGGCAGACGAGAAGATAGCCGAGTTGGCAGCAAACGGCGACCTCGATGCCATCAAACTGTTGAATGAGCGGATGCAGGATCGCGAAGAACTGAAACTTAGAAAGAAGTTGTTTGGCGTATGAAAAGCGAGATAGAAAAGCTGGAGAGCGTTCATCCAGACCTCATTACCACCTTTCTGACTACAGGTGAGGGTAAAGGCATTCCAGAGGATGTACAGACCTTTCTGAAGCAGCTGCAATGGGCAGCCGAAATCTACGAGTATGAACGTAATATTACCCGTGGCGCCCGTCAGCTCAAGCAGCGAATTGCCGCGCAGCAGAAAATAACCCTCGATGTTCGTACCTGCATGACCCGCATTAACCAGGCGATATCTTACTTCAATGTGGATTGTAACGTAAGCATCAAGGTCTGGGAAAATGATTTTGCCAATAAGTACGAGGACCTTGCCAAGCTCTGTTCTGCCAAGCGCGACTATAAAATGCAGAAAGCCTGTATGGATCAAGCCCTGGAATGCCGCAGACGTGCGTCCGAACAGGCAGAGGCGGATAGAGATCTCGGAGTTGTGTTCCTCATTACTCCAGAAGTTACCCCGGAAGAATTAGGTTTTCAGAAAAAGAACCTCAAGGAAATTGCCGGCAAGTACAACCGCGGTTTTTACATATCTCTCATCGATGGTTTGCCTATCGAGAGTTCAGAAAAGAAACGATTGCTTCGTGATGCTGATATTCAGGAAGCGGAAATTGTGGAGGATCTAAGTGATGAGCCAACTGATTTTGAATGATAATACACTCGGTGAATTCGAGCATTACTACATGAACAACATGCAGCTGCTTGCCAACATCATCGACCCCAACATGCTTTTTGCCGAGGTTGCCCGTGCCGGAGGTAAGACCGAAGGTGTGACGGGTCCTCGCCTGATACGTGTTGCCAACGATATGCCGGGAGAGCTATCCTTCCTGGTTCACAAAACCTACGTGGCGCTGATGACCAACGTCTGGCCAAACATACAGGCATACTTCTCACGTCAGGTAGTAGTGAACGGGCAACAGAGATCCATGCTGGAATATGGTATTGATTACGTAGTAGGAGAGAGCACGCTGCCTTCCCACTTCCGGAAACCCCGATATCCGATAGCCTATGCTAAGCATAGCGTGATATTCCGAAATGGCGCCCACCTTCAGCTCGTATCAAGCGACCAGCCGGAATCTGTTGCCGGTAGAAATGCCGTGCACGCTTTCGTTGAAGAAATGAAGCATAATAGTGGAGAAAAACTCAAAACCCGCCTGTTCCCGTCTTTACGTGGAGGTCCAGCCAATGTGCGCTGCTCTGCTTATTATGAGGGTGTTACGGGTGTGAGTGATACGGCTCGCGTCGACCTCGGCGAAGATGACTGGTTTGAGGATTATGAAAAGAAGGTGAACCCGAAACTTATCGAGGAGATTGCAACCGTTGCCCTGGAAGTTAACAGAAGTCTCTACCGTCTGTTCGTGCTCAAGCAGCAGGAACGAGACTCAAAAGACCCTGTTCTCCTGGAGAAGATGCGACTTGAGGCTGTTAAGCTCAATGCCTTCGTGGCGAGATGGAAACCTCGTCTGGCAGATATGAGGCGTAATGCCATCTACTATATCCGTGCATCCTCCTTCTGCAACAAGGATATCCTAGGTCCTAAGTTCTTCAAGACTCAGTTGGACACTCTTGATACGGACGAGTTCCTCACGGCTATCTGCGCCATCCGTCACAAGGAGGTAACCAATAAATTCTTCATCAACTACGACCACGCAAAGCATCAGTTCAAGGATAGCTATAAGTATGAGTCCATTCTTCGCCTGAATCTGAAGGATAGGTTTATCCTTACGGCAGAGTATCTTCTACATTACGACCCCAACGAACCGCTCTACATGGGATATGACCCTGGCAACTTCCAGTCGCTCATCGTTGCTCAGAAGAAAGATTACGGTAGGCGTCTCGACATCATCAAGGAGTTCTTTGCCTTCCTGCCAAAGGATTACAACGACCTCGTGGCAGAGGTGCACCAGTTCTTCGGATCTGCAGCCGCCAATAAGACTATCTATCTCTATCCAGACCGTGCCGGTAACAAGCGCAGGGAGGAGCGGGAACAGATAACAACCGACTCACTCAATCTGAAGGCTGCCCTGGAGTCGTATGGCTTCATGGTGATACTCTATAACGAAGATGCGCCAACGATATACCATTGGCAGCAGTTCAAGCTCTGTCAGATGCTCTTCGGCGAACGCAGTCCGCTCCTGCCTGTCATCCGTATCGACGAGAATGAGTGCAAGAACCTCTGTTCTGCCATCATGATATCCCCTCTGAAGAAAACGGACGGCAAAATAGAGCTAGACAAGAGCTCGGAGAAGAAACAGCAACTGAAGAACCAGGCAGGACTCACCACGCAGCTGCCTTCTGCGATGATTTACCTGCTTTACGGCCTTTATTCTGATGCCGTGAAGGCGGAATTAAGTACATATCCTACCGATTTACCGGACAATTTCGAAATATAGACGCAGAATAATGCTGCATTTCTGCAGTAATAATTTTCGCGGGCACATCAATAATTTACGGAAAATGAAAGGGTATAAATGCTAAAATGCTGATAATCAGCCCAAGCGGACCGGCTGGAAGAAAAACTCCCAAAAACACCTTGCCCAAACGAGCACGCACCGCTGGGAAGGGAAAGGTGCAGGCCTTACGATTTCCGGAAATATGACGGGAAACAGGTGCAGCCGGTCTTTTGCAGGGCAATAATTTTTCTGTATCTTCGCATCATTATGAGCAAGACAAGTAAGAATATCATCATGGATGGCGTTACGGCGCTCCAGTGGGCCAGGGAAATCAGTAAGCTGCCCGATGGGGAGTTTACCCTGGTTTTCTTTCCATACTCCAGGGCGAGAGGTGAGGCGAGCGCAAAGCTTCAGGTGCGACACCATTGCAAGTACCGCACTCAGTTGCCGAAGGAGCGGTTCGCCATCGACGGAGAGAACTACCTTCTCTTTACAGACGAAGATGGAGAGCCAAAGATGTGCTACCGGATTCTCATCAGGTACATGGGTTTCCCTCAGGACGGATTTAAACTTCACAAAATAAATTGGTTATGAAAGATTACGAAATAGACATGTATGGCAACGCCGGCATCTACCTTGCCGATGGCAATACCTTTACCTTCCAGCTAGGTGAAGGCGACTCCATCTTTGGTGCAGACCAGCTCTTCCAGTCGCCACTCCTGGAGTCTCCGTTCGGTGGCACGCTCTGGATGCAGCAGCATCATTATCTGGGTATACAGGGATACCAGGTGTTGATGCGTGGCCACAACAACCAGCAATGTGACGAAGTGACCAAGGAGATCAAGGAGAACCGACTGCTCCCTCGTCTCTATTCCAAGGAGATCAAGATGCTCTATGGCCATGGACTCGCCGTATACAAGCAGGCTATCGAGGATGGCAAGCTGGTACGCAAGTACGAGGAGCAGCCTGAAGTAATGGAATGGCTCGACTCCTGGAGCTCACGCGGCATTCCTTCAGTAGAGGAGTTCTGCAAGACCTGTATCAAGAACTTCTATTACTTTGGCGACTTCTTCGTGAAGTGGCGCTTCACCCGAGGTAAGGTGATAGGTATGGGCAAGCCGGTTGCTGCGCTTGAGGCGATGGAGAACCGTTACTGCAGATTAGCAACTACCCGCCAGGATGTTGCTTCAGAATTGATTTCGTACGGAGACTTTAAACAGGTTGTAGTAGGACGATTCGCCTATGGCTTATCGAGTTACTCGGTTTATCCGAAGTTCAGCTTTAACGAAGTTGACAACTACCGTTATGCTGCGATCTCTCATCACAGAGAGAAATCAGTAGACGAATTCTACGGAGCAAACGAGACGCATCAGGGAGCTCGCCCGTACATCCAAGGTAGCAACAAGACTGCCCGATACATTAACAGTTTTCTGAAAAACTCGCTGGCAGCAAAGGTGCATGTCATTATCCCTAACGCCTGGATCCAGAGCAAGCGCACCCAGATGACCAAGCTCTGCGAGGAAAATAAGCGACGCAAGGCGAAGGGCATGGAACTGCTGAGGTATAACGGTATCGATATCGGTACAGACTTCAAGGAGTCGTGCATGGTACGGTATGTTCGTGACGAGGTACGCAAGTTCAGCTCCTATCTGTCGGGTGCAGATAACCAGGGCAAAGGTTTCTCTTCCATCTCCTTCATGGATGCCCAGGGACACGAACAGTCGTGGAAGGTGGAAACCATTGACCTCAAGTATAAGGAATATATCGAGGCGCTCATTTCCTACGACAAGCGTACCGAACAAGCCCTTCTGTCTTCGGTAGGTCTCGATGCAGCCATATCTGCAGTAGATAAAGATGGAGTCATCTCGAAGAGTGGAAGTGATACCTATTATAATTATCTCATCTACATCATGTCGCTCACCTCGGAGGACGAAGTATGCGCAGAACCGCTCAACTGGGCGTTGCGCATGAACTTCCCGGAACTCTACAAGCAGGGCTGCAGGCTAGGGTTCTACCGCGAGGTTCCGCAGAGACAGGAAGATATAACACCATCCCAACGACTTAACCAGCAACAGGCATGAACAAGAAATTTCAACTCAATAATCTCTTCACCAGTTATGCGCAGTTCTGCAACTGCGCACCTGGTGCAGATACAAGCGCCGACTTCGACAGCCTTCAGGGCTCTGCCGTAGCCGCGCGCAAACGTATTGTTGCCATCATCGGCAACAATACGTTCTCCGATATTGTGAGCATCGAGGAAGAAGAGAGTGGCATCAAGGATTTTCTCCGTGCTGCTACGGCGAACCTTACGCTAGCTACCCAGATTATCTTCGATGCCGTGAACCGAAGGAAGAACGATATCAATCTCTACAAGTACGAGATGGAAGGCATGAAGCGCTCCTATATGGAGAATTACTTTAATGCGATGGATTCGTTGATTTCCGAACTTACTGAAGAGATAAGTGCCGATGATCCTGCCGATATCCGTCTTGCCATGGAAGACTGGCGCAAGACCAATTACTACAAGATGCTCAGTAAGCTGAAGGTAGATACTGCCGATGAATTCGATGAAATTTATCCTATCGACCTCTCGTATCTCTTCTTTTTCCGCTGTGTTCCTCTCCAGAAGGAAGTGCTTGACGAAAGCATAGGCGCCTACTTCGACCGGCTCGAACAGGGAGGAGAAGACCAGGTGTTTGCTGAGTTTGCCCAGAAGGCGCTGCCTATGCTGAAGCGTGCCCTGGTAAAGAAGACCGTGGCGAAGGCTCTCAGACGTTTCGATATCCTGGAGTTCCCTGCCACCATCCGCAACCTCTTCGATGACAATACCGCCACCCGCTCAGGCAGCGACGAGGCAAGCCGTGCACTCCAGCTCGCCACACAGCTAGACGGGGAGGTGGAAGATCTGCTGCATAATGTGGATATGCTCCTCGATGCCCAGGAAGGAAACGATTTTCTTTCCTTCTCTGCCGAGAACCGTCCGGACGACAATATGTATTTAATGCCATAAGCTTATGAAAAAGACGATAACCGTAAGAGCAAACGGAATAGAACATGAAATTCCGAACTCGTGGGAACTACTCACTTCTGACCAATATCTGAAGCTGGTGGAGCTGCTTTCTCTTATGGAGAGTGGGCAGTTTTCCCCAGGTGCTGTGAAATGTCTGTTCCTCTGCTACATGAAGGGATGGAACCTGAACAAGATTAAGCGCGATGAGCGAACCCTGGAGAACTTCATGTCTATAGCCAGTCAGCTCTCGTTCATCTTCCAGGAGAAAGATGATAAGTTCGTGCTCGATCTCTGTTTCTGCCGGCAGCAGTTGCCGATTATCTTTATCGACAAGAAAGCCTATTATGGCTATGAGGTCAATACAGATTTCAAGTCGCTCACCTGTTCGCTCACGGCCCTTCAGTATATCGAGGCGCGCCAGCTGCTCGATATGGGCGAGGAAAGTCTTCCTCTGCTGGCTGCGATACTCTACTTCGACAAGGAAGCATATTCCTCGGAAGAGGCGCAGAAACTCGCTCTGAAGTTCAAGAAACTGCCTGTCAACACACTCCGGGCGATAGCTCTAAACTTTACTGCAGTAAATAATTTCCTCTTCTCGAAGACTGAATTTTCCCTGCTCACCAAGTTTATACCCAAGGAGGGCAGCAGTATTACTACCGATGCAACCGATGCGCTCTACGATCTCTCCAAGGATGGGCTGGGTAATGCCCGTCAGGTAGAACAGCTGAACGTGCTTACCTATCTCCGCATTCTCAGAAAGAAGACCATCGAGGGTGTAAAGAGCCTGAAGGCTACCGGTATGGAGTTGGCCAAGATAGCAGACGAGGTAGGGCTACCTCTGGAGATAGTTAAAAAGATTATATAACTAAGGCAGGGGAACAACCTCTCTCTGCGACAAAATTATAAAAGCCTATGTTATTGGATTTATTCGAATATTTTGCCAAGTTTCCTGCTACTGCAGGAGTTACGAAGGGTATTGCCAACAAGGGCGAGAGTAGTATGGAAGAATATGCTACCGTGCTCAAGGCAATCAGGAACCTGCCCGAGAAAGAACTGGTTCCGGAGATAGAAAACTACGTTTACGGCCAGTCGTTCGACGAACTGAAGCAACGCATCGATAAGCTTACCGGCTCCTTCCTGTTCGTAGATTACGGAGAAGTGGATATGCAGAGCGATGGGCGCAGGAGTTTCCAATGTACCCAGCGTATAGCTGTAACGGTAGCGATGAAGTTATCTGCCCATGCCGATATGCTCGAGCGAGTCATAGCAAACGACCGCACCCTTCAGATGCTTTCGAAGGTTCATGCCCGTATCATGGCAGATGTGGAGACGGAAGGACTCTACTGGATGGACCGGGAGAGTATTACTACCTGCGAGATTATTCCGTTCGTATCTGCAGAACTCCAGAGCTACGGCTGGACCCTCATGCTTTCGGCCACAGGTGCAGATATCCTGGACGTTCACCGGCTGTCGCGACAGATGGTGCGCTAGCGTCCTTTGCGGTTCCGGAATATTTGTGTAATTTTGCAATGTCTAAAAAACATAAGGCCGAAATGTTATGAAACAATATAAACGAAATATACCGATGATAGCAATCACCTCGCTCCCTCTGACGGCTGTGTCGGAAGGGTTCCAGTATGTGTATCAGGACTGGGAGTTTGCCAAGTGGATAGCGATAGCCATCTCTATCGATACCTTCCTTGGTGTTTGGAAGCATCTTATCCACAAGGATGCGTCTAGCGAATCCTTCTTCTCCAGGTTCACGAAGAAGATTGTAATCTACATCTTCCTGATGATCCTGAGTAATTTTGCAAGTCATGCCACCGTAGAGGGCTCTACTGTCGGCGCGATGCAATGGATAGGAACTTACATCTGCGTGTTCATGATGGTACGCGAGATATTCTCCATTATCGAGAACATACAGGCTATATATCCGATATTTCCGAAGAACTTCGTAAAGCGCATGAAGGACTTTAACGACAAGGGAGATTACATCGGCGGCGGGCCTATCAACTTTTCAGAAAAAGATGCGCCCGATGATGCATCATAGGTATACATTATTATAATATATATAAAGATATGGCAAGTAAAACTCAATTAGCCTTCGCCCGTCAGGTGTATGCTGCGGCCGTGGAGGCAAAAACAGAAATAGATCCTGCCTTCGTTACTGCCCAGGCGATGCTTGAGACAGGATGGGGTTCGCGGGTTATCGGTAAGGCTAACCTCTTCGGTATTACCAAGGGCAGCCAGTGGGACGGAGATATCGTCATGGTGAAGACTCACGAATACTTCAAGACTCCTAAACAGAAGTTCAAGGAGCCAGACCGCATCGTCTCCGTGTGCAAGGTAGCAGGCAAAAATCTCTGGTATTATACCGTGATGCGTGCCTTCAAGGATTTCGACTCTGTAGGCGACTGCCTGAAGGAACATGAACGTCTCTTCCAGAAGCCGGGCTATAAGGATGCCTGGCCATGCCGCAAGGACCCGTTCAAGTTTGCCCAGAAGATATGCGACGGGGTAGGGTGCAAGTACGCTACAGATCCTACGTACCTCACCACCATTACCTCGATTATCAAGACGATCCGGCGGAAGTGTGTATAAGTTTTAAGTGTTTTGTTGTTATTTGTTGTTATTTTTGTTGTGAATAGGTTTATAGGTTTTATTAAGGTTATTTCTCTAGTGCTGATTCCGCTCGCCCTGGTTGTGGCATTCAAGGAGTGTCACGACCTCAGGGGCGAAACGGAGCGCACGAAAGAGAATCAGGATATTCTCCTTCACAACGGCAAGGTAGAGATAGGCCGCACGCAGTCAGGCAGGCCAAGAGCTTCCGTGCCAGCCATCACGTTGAAGACGTCTGATCTGAAACGCAGTCCGGACTCTCTCCTTGCCGTTAACAGGAAGGAACTCAAGATAAAGAACAGCCGGATCATGGCGGCAGCTACAACCTCTACCACCACCCAGGTAGACGTGAAGGCAGCCATCCGGCCGGTTCCTTACGATACATGCAGTCGGCTTCTTTCCGGTTCCTACCGACCGCCCGACGTCTCGCAGGTTTCCTGGAGTGATCCATGGATAACCCTGCGGGGCGAAATCGAGGGCGACAGCATGCAGGTGCATATCGAGAGTCGCGATACCCTCCAGATGATTGTTCATCGTGTGCCGAAGAGGTTCCTCTTCTTTCGTTACGGGACAAAGGGTGTGCGCATGGAGGTGGTGGGTCAGAACCCGCACTCCAGGCTCTCTTATCCCAAGATTATTATGTTTAGAAAATAGGTTTAAGTGTTTATAGGTATAGTTTGGCTGAATTTTATATTAGATGTATCTTTTTTATACTCATGATTATTAGTTACAGTAATATGATCTTCTAACATTGCACAGGCGTGTGTTCTAATTCTCATATGGAAATCTATCATTCTTGTTGTAGAGTACGGTTTTCCAAGTTTATAAAGTTATCAAAATTATCAGGAAGCCCCGGTGCGAGATGCATCGGGGCTTTTTCCCGCTCATTTTCTACCTTTTCACATACAGAAAACTTAAACATAGTTAATACTACTATTTTTCGTACAAAATATTTGGTTACTACGAAAAATAGTAGTATCTTTGCATTGTCTTAAAATAAAACGATATGAAGAAGATTTTAGTAACAGAAAAAGAGGAAGAACTGATAGAAGCTATCAGAAATTTCCGAAAGTCATACCCTAGAGGTAACCCACAGTTATTATGGTACGCTCAGCAACTGTTTGATGAGATGATTGAGCCACCAGAGTATTACACCAAGTATTAACAATAGCCTTCCCTTCGGGGAGGGCATTAAAAAGCATAAGATTATGGAAGTAACAATGAAGCAGGCTAAGGACAGCACAGTAAAGCAGCGCATACAGGATATCCAAATGACGGTATCATGGCGCGAGATAGCACACGCCTATTTCGGAAAATCGGCATCATGGCTTTATCATAAGCTCGATGGTATTGACGGAAATGGTGGCGTAGGCGGTTTCACCGAAGAAGAGAAGGTTATGCTCCGTGGAGCACTTTGCGATGTTTCCAATCGCTTGCGTGCGGCTGCGGACAGGATATAATGAGGCTGGGGTCATCGTTCCCCATAAGACAGAAGTCGCCATAGCCTTGTGGCGCATTGCAGTTAGCATAGCTAACATGTTCAATAACTCAACTCAGCCCCGGTGCAGCAATGCATCGGGGCTTTTTCTTGCTGTTTTCTGAAAATAATCAGCAAAATGTTTGATGGTTCCAGAGAAAAGTGCTATCTTTGCAGGCGTAATGATGACATTGAACTAAGGTTGTGTGCAGATTGAGCAGAGTTTGTACATAACAAGTGAAAAGAAATACAGCTGTGTGGCTCGTGCTGAAGGACTGCTCTCCGGATGCACGAGCCCTTTTTATGATTATGAAACCAAACTACAATGAGGATGGTTGGCCAGAGGATCCGAACAGTTATCCGGATACTTCAAGTCATGGGGAGAACCCCAAGAAAAGATAAGGCCAGCAGGATGACCGTAGTCGTTGCACTCACTATTACCGAGGCGATGATTGCGGTCATTGCTCGTTTTACGTGGCGGTTTCTTCTGTTAAGGCAGGCGCGGTTATGCTCCGTGGCGTTAAGGGTGCGCCTGATGGATGATATTACGAGATGGTGCAGGTACTCATCGTTTGCCTTATCATCATCCTGCAAGCCTTTGTTCATGGCAACGTCTACCAGGTCATCTCTCAGCATCGTGGCTGCATCATCTCCCAGCGCCATGAAGTCGTGTACCCACATCACCTTACAGAATAGGATGAGCAGCGCCGTTCCGGTTCCTACCCATAAAGGGAGAGTGATTGTTATCAGCACCATGGTCATCTTTTCCGTGGCAAGGAAAGCCGTGAGTGCCATGAATACCGTCATGATGAAGCCTGCCAGCGTATAGTTGCGGTCGGTTGACTTGCGGTACTGTTCCAGGATGCTGCTGGCTCTCTGGTCTGCCCGTTCCAGCGCAAATCTGGCAAGCTCCATGCTGGCAAAGGAGGCTGCCTTATTACTTATTATCTTTTCCATACCTTATATATATTAATAGGTGAAACATTTCTTTTCTGCAAAGATACGCTTTTTCCGCTTATTTCCCGTATCAAGATGTTAAAAATGAGTTAAACATAAAAGAAAGTTTATGTTTTATTTGGTCGTTAAAAGAATTTTATGTACCTTTGCATCGTGAATAGATAACTAGATGTTTAACAATTTAATTTTAAGCGTATGACACAAAAAGAGTTAGAGCAAGAAATTAAAAGAAAGGAAGACGAAATCAAGGCCCTTCTCGAACTGAAAGACTTGGTCTTCGATTACGAGAGACAGATTGATTTGAGACTCGCAGACCTTTCTAAGCTCTACAAGCAAAGAAAAAACTAAAAAGTCCTCCCCTAGAGGGGAGGTTCTTTAAACAATATAAATATAAGAATATGGAGAATATTAAAGAATTAATGGCAGAGTACATGGCATTGGCTAGCAAGCAGGATGTCAAGAGCAAAGAGCGCAGAGACGAGATTCATCGCTATCTCAGCGCAAATGCTACGGAGGAGGATAAGAAATATATTAGTGAGGTGGTTGTAGATAGAGTAGCAAACCTGAAGCTGGAGGTTGCCACTTTGCGTGAGCAGCTTGCAGAGGCAGATTATAAATTGCTTCCACTAAGATACATTGCACAGAAATACTTCGGTAAAAGCGCTGCATGGCTCTCTCAGCGTCTCAATGGCTCAGAGGTTCGTGGTCATGTTTATACGCTCAATTCCGAGCAGAAAGATATTTTCAATCGTGCCGTCCAGGAGATTGGACAACGCATTAGCTCTTTGCAGTTAGCATAGGGTTATCTATTCACACATCAGCCCCGGTGCATCAGCGCATCGGGGCTTTTTCATTCCCCAAACCCCTCATTTTTATGCTCTACAGCATATTTAAGTGTTAATTATTCTCATTGTGAGAAAATTTCCCGATTTTTATTTGGCGGTTCCGGATTTTCTTCTTACCTTTGCCGACGGAAACAAGATGATAGTAATCTATCCGGCAGGGCGACCGTTTCGCCTATGGCTTCTGGCCGCAGGCTTTTTTTATGCCTAATCGGGAAAAATATTTTTCCTAACTGGGAAAATATATTTTCCTAACTGGAGAAATTATTCTCGCAATAAATGGCGGCTGCATGAACCGTAAGATTTGATTTGTCCTCTCGGATAAGCCATCATCTTGTTTCCAACGGGGAATGCAGCCGCCACCCTTTTGTACAATCGGCTGTTAATGGAAACAAGATGATGCAATATGCAGAATTCTATTTTAATTAGTGATGCGCAGGTGCGCCCTGCAGGCATCAGCGTAGAGGAGGGCATGAAGGCCCTCAAGTGTGAAATCAGGAAGCTCGCCAAGACCAAGAGCGAGACCTTCTCCTACCTTTGTGGGGAGACGGTTACGTATGGCGAAGTAGCTATGACCATGGCAGGTTTCTTCGCCTTCATGGCAGTAGCTGTATTAGGTGGCTTCATTATGGGAGGGGAGGTGATGTAGCTATGGCAAAGATTGATATGCTTACAGATGTAGCGGAACGTCTTGCCGAGTACAAGATGTTCTATCCCGACGCCACGATTACCCGTGTAGGCTTCGAGGATTGCAATTCTATCTCTCACGAAGATGGTCTGAAGCTGAGCGAACAGGTATGCCACATGACGCATAGCGGTCTGTTGCAGTTCGTGATTTCCAAGAACAGGATGTATATCTTCAAGTCGAGAGAGTTTCTGAAGGTGGCTGCCGGCTTCAAGAAGGGAGCCAGGGTAAGGTTCCACGATCCCCGCACGCCCGATGACCACCGTGAGAGCGTAATGCTTGCAGACGGAATGCGCTATGATGGCGGCATTCCTTTCATCTGGACCGAGAATAGCGATGCCGACTGCTTCATGGAGTGCAACACCTTCGCGGTATATTGGCGGCCGGTAGAAGAAATGAGTGAAAAATAGCCAAACATCACTCATATGTTTGTCCTTTGACGTAAAGCAAAGATTTCGTACCTTTGCACCGAGAATTTTAACACAAAAAGAATTATGAGAACAATTAAGAACAAACATCGCAGGCGCACGCATCTGCTTTACAAGGTAGTATTGAGAACGTCCCGGTTTCGGTACACCGGCCGTCAGATGGGCCCGAACAAGACCGAGACAATGTGCTGGCTCGACTACAACCGCAGAGGCAGAATCCGCTGCTACAATGACAGGAAAAATGACCGCGCCATCATCATTTGGCTCGACGGCAGGTATTACTCAGCTCCTAATATGCGAGGCATATACCTGGAGAGAATCAGCATGAACATGGCAGAGTATAAACGATTAAATACGCATTAAAATGAGTAACGAAAAAGATATTAAGGACGGAGCAGTAGAAACTGCTACAGGGAAAATGACAACTGAGATGTTCCATGCTCAGTTAGTAAAGAACACCGAGGCTATTAATAAGGAACGCGAGGAGTATGAGCATAAGCGCGCAGAACTTCAGCAGGACCTTGACGATCAGAAGACCTTCTGCTCGGTCTCTAACCGTAGGCTTCAGACGGAAAAGTTGAAATACAAGATACAGGTCAACCGGCAACAGGAGATGTTTGAGAAGGCTGAGTGTAATATCCGTGAGACCCTCAGCAAGGCAAACAAGGAATTCAATGAGAAGTATGCCAAACTGAAGAGCGAGCATGCTCTGAAGAACCTCGAATTTCAGAACGAGCGTCACAAGATTTTCGAGGCTTACCGCAATTCTGGGGGGGCAAATCTTGCCGAAGGCTCTCAGCAAATGTACCCGGAAGGATGGAGCCGACCAAGGCCTAAAGATGGAGGGGTAGAATAATAACGATAGTAACAAATAATTTAATTAAGCAGATTATGGAAAATCAGAATAAAAATGCTGCAGATAAGGTTGCAGCCAACATAGCAGAAGAAAGAAAGCACCCTATCTTTGAGGAGTGCGAGGTTATGAATGCTGGCAAGCCAGCACATGAACACATACTCAGCCTGAACGGCATGTATATCTCGGGCATTACCGATGAACAGCTCAAGGAGATGCACGAGAAGCTTACGGAGCTGCTCACTGGAGAGAAACCTGCCAAGTATTTCTATGGAGAGGGTTCCGTTCCTCTCAAGAATGGCAATGTATTTTGCAGAAGAGACTTCGTGATAAAGACGGATGGAGACAAATTCCCGTTGATGTATGCGCTTAATCATGTATTTGCGGATTTTGTAGCTGCCGAGCATACGAAGGACATCGACGTAAAGAATACGCATATCACTTGTTGCTTCGAGATAAGCGAGGAGGATTACGAGGCATATCTGAAGACTCGCGCGAAATAGATTTTTTTGGTTATTTTACTACATAAGACTTCTAGTAAGTTTGAAATTTTGCCGAAGGTGGTTGCCCGTGAGGGTAGCCATCTTTTTTCTTAGCTATAAATTTGGTTTTTCAGAAAAAGTGGTGTATCTTTGCACCCGAGAATTAGTAACACATTAAAATATATAGATTATGTTAGATACTTTCTTTGGCTTCGTGCAGTTCGTGTCGTTCGTGATTGCGCTTGTTCTTGGACCGTTTGTTGTCGGCTCGAGGATGTTTGCAAAATGGCTTGTTTATCTGACTTTATGTACCATATTTACTCCTTTGTTTGGAATACTTATATACGTAAAGTTCTTCAGGTACTAGTCCTTTGCCATATGCTCGCCTGTTATTATATTTGCATTGCTAATTAGTAATGTATAAAGAATATGGTAACAGACAGTCTTGTTAAAAAGAAATTTGTTCACGAGACTCTTCAAGAAGGCATCCTGAAGATATACTCCACACAGGAGAACGTGGTGCGCAATCATTATAAGCGCCGTACCGGCAGATTGCTCACCACGCTTTCCGCTCACTCGTTCGACAGCCAGATATCGGGCGAAAACCGCACCATCTTTGTGCGAATCCTTCCTTATCTCCGTTTCCTCGATATGCAATACCGCCAGCGCAACGACCGCATCAGCAAGTTCAAGCGCAGGAACCTTGCACTCTACAACCGTGTGGTATGGGGCGTGCTCTATCACGAGACGTTCCCTAAGCTCCGTTATGGCTTCACGGATGAGATACGCCAAGGCATCCGTCAGGAACTGGAAAAGTCACTCAACCCTCAAAAATCATAAGTTATGGCAAGTAAACATTTAACGGAAGACGAAATTCGCTATACCGTCGATGTGAAGACGGCAGCAGCCCAAAAGGAAATATACCGACTGGAGCAGCAGAGCAAGAAGCTGCGCTCCGAGAACAAGGCACGACTCAGCCAGATGATCAGACTGGAGGCAGCCGGAAGAAAAGAGACGGAAGCCTACAGGAACCTGAAGAAGCAGTACTCCGATACCAGTAAGGAGATTCGCACGCTTACCAGCCGGATAGGCGAGCAGACAAGCAAAATCGATATCCTGGATATGAGCATGGTGCAGCTGAAGAAACAGCAGAAGAGCCTGCAGAAGGAACTGGATAATACCGTGCAGTCGCTCAATCCAGAGGCCTATGGTGTGCTGGAGCAACGCCTGAAAGATGTTTCCGGGCGTATCTCAGAACTGAAGCAGAACGCCAAGAGTTTCGGGGAGCTCGCATCCGATAATACCGTGAACGGCGTGTTCCTCGGCAATTTATTGACAAAGGGTGCAGAACTCTTTTCTGAAAAAGTGATGGAATTTAAGGATTCCATCGCAGAGCTCGTTAATGGCGGTCTTGAGATGGCAGAGCAGGCCGATGGTGTGACAAAGGCATTCAATGACTTGAACCAGGAAGGCCTGCTGGATAATCTCCGCAAGGCAACCAAGGGAACCGTAAACGATGTTCAGCTGATGACGGCTGCCGTAAAGGCTAACGATTTCCGCATTCCGCTGGAAGACCTGGGCAAGTATCTGGAGTTTGCCCAGCTGAAGGCGCAGCAGACGGGTCAGTCGGTAGACTACATGACCGACAGCATCGTGACCGGTCTCGGCCGCAAATCTCCTCTGATCCTCGATAACCTGGGTATCTCTACAGCAGAAATCTCGGAGAAGACCAAGGAGACGGGCGACTTCATGAAGGCTGTGGCAGAGATTGTAGATACCCAGCTTGCCGAAGCAGGAGAGACCTATATCAGCGCAGCCGACCGGGCAGCCCAGAAGACGGTAGAACTGCAGAACGCCCAGAAGGCTCTGGGAGACGAAATCCTCCCGCTCAAGGAACAATGGGATGATTCCTATGCAGATATGCAGCTGAACACCATCAGTCTCATTTCCTGGTGTGTAAAGCATCAGGGCGTGGTAAAGACGCTCGGCATTCTGCTCACAGCCTTCACGGTTGTAGCGATTGCCACCAGTAACGCCATCAAGACGAATATCGTCGTAACCAAGGGTGCTGCTGCAGCCCAGCAGGCATGGAACGTAATCTGCGCTACCGGAACCGGACTCATGAAACTTCTGCAGGCGGGCTTCTACCTGCTCACGGGCAGGGTAACGCTTGCCAAGAATGCCTGGACCGCCATGAACGTCACCATGAAGGCAAGCGTCTTCGGCCTGATTGCTGCAGGAGTAGTTCTCCTCGCCATGAAGCTCTGGGATATGAAGAAGGCAGCCGATGCGTCAACGCTGGCACAGAAGGCGCTCAACAATATCAGGGCAGAGGCACAAAAACAGGTTGTGGAGGAAAAACTGAAACTGGAGAACCTGGTAAAGGTAGCGAAAGATGAAAAACTATCCATGGACGAAAGATACAAGGCCGTGGATGCTCTCAACAAGATAGTTCCTCAATATAATGCTACCATCGACAAGACTACAAAGAAGTTCAGGGCATCGGATAAGGCCCTGAAGGCTTACATCAACAATCTGGTGAAACTCTATGAGGTACAGGGCGCTAAGAAGCAGATACAGAGTCTTGCCGAGCGGCGAGCTGAGCTGGAGGTTAAACTTGCCGGCGCAAAGAAGAACCTTTCCGGCGCAAAATCAGCACAAGGTGTTTCTTATACCACATCCTGGGGCGCGGTAGGTAACACCCAGAGCGATGCAGTCGGTCACTTCCAGTCGCAGGTCAATTCGATATCGAATAGCATCAAACAACTCGATGCACAGATTAATGCCATTACAGGCGCTTTCGGAAAAGGTATCATGACGCAGACCGTGAAGGAGTCGTCAGAGCCGGAAGTTCCGGACAGCGGCATCGGAGGTGGTGGAAAAGGTGGTGGCGGTCATACCGGAACCGTAAATACTACTACCACCACACAGCCTAATCCCGATGATATCGCATCGAAGAAGTTTTCAGAAAACCGACAGGCAGATATCGATGCAGCCAATCAGGATTACCAGCAGGACGTAAACAACTGGGAAATGGCTCTCGCCCAGAAGAAGGTGTCTCAAGAGAAGTATGACCTCGCCATGCAGGCTCTGAAGACCCAGCATACCGCCAACATCCTCGCCATCGAAACCTCGTATAGCGAGCAGTCGCAGAATATCGGAATTGCGGATGGCGCAAAGAAGAAAGCGCTCCAGGATAAACAGCAGGCGAACCTCCGGGCTGCAGAACAGGCTCATTTCGACCAGCAGGTTGCAGTAGAACAGGCTTACCAGGATGCCCTGGTAAAGGTGATGGAGCAAGGAGAGATGCAGCAGGAACTGACCCTGAAACAGCAACGCGACCAGAAACTGGAAGTTCTGAAGGGATATTATCAGGCTGCGCTCAACATGGCCAAGCAAAACGGGGAAGATACTACCCAGCTGGAGAAGGCATATAAAGATGTGCAGATTCAGATAGAGAAGGAGTATATCACGAAACAAAAAGAACTGCTTGACGAACAGGACGAAAAGAAAAAACAAGCTAGGCAGGCTCTCGGTTTCGACCAGCAGAGCGAGTACGACCGGCAACTGCAGCAACTGAAGCAGGCACTCGACAACCAGTATATCACTCAGGAGGAATACGAGGAGAAAGTACAGGGGCTGAAGAGAGGGTCCTTCATGAAGCAGGTTCAGCTCTATACAAACCTCTTCAGTAATGCCGTGACTTCGCTGCAGAATGCCGAGATGGCGAATGTAGACGCCAAGTATGACGCAGAGATTAAGGCTGCCGAGGGCAATACGGCACTCCAGGAGAAACTGGAGAAGAAAAAAGCCAACGAGAAGCTGAAGATACAGAAAAAGTATGCTGACGTAAACTTCGCCATGCAGGTAGCTCAGATTATCTCTAATACTGCAGTATCTATCATGAAGGCGTACAGCGAGTTGGGTCCGATTGCCGGAAGTGTTGCTGCAGCCCTGATGGGTGTGACCGGTGCAGCCCAGCTGGCTGTAGCAAATGCTGAGCGCCAGAAGGTGAAGCGTATGACCCTCAACGGATCAGCTAGCGGAACCAGTTCTGCCGGTTCCCGTGTGGCAAGCGGACGCGAGAGTGGCGGACGCATCGACGTAGAGCGCGAGCAGGATGGCAAACACTTCAACGCCGAGTATGCGCCAGGTAAGCGCGGGTACGTAGATCACCCTACCGTTATCGTAGGCGAGGGACCTAGAGGCAGGAGCAAGGAGTGGGTGGCATCGAATGCAGCCCTGGAGAACCCTACCATCGCTCCGCTCATCAACCTGATGGACGCTGCCCAGCGTGCCGGACAGATAAGAACCTTCGATATGAGCAAGTATCTGATGGCCATGCAGGGCAGGGCGCTGGGTGGAAGCATCGACCGCCAGTCTGCCCGGATCAGTCCTGAAACCGCGTCAGGAGGGGCAGATTTTTACGTCCGGACGCAGGAATCTGCGCATCGCGATGCAGGAAATGCTACGTCGGGACGCAATAATGACGAGCTCCTGGAACTGCTCAGAGAGCTCAAGAGAGACGGAATCCGCTCGTTTGTATCACTCTCGGATCTGGACGCCAAGCAGGAATTGCGAAACCAGGCGAGAAAATTTGCTAAAAAATAAAATCTTCTGAACATGAAAATAACAAATCTGGATAAAGGAAAGGCCTACCAGCTTGGCGAAAACGCCAAGCTGGAGGTAGAACGTACCAACCCGTTCTTCAACGATTACGGGGAAACGACCTCCCCGCTGGATATTCCGGCAAGCGATTACAACCGCATGATACTGAACTATCCCGATACCTTCGGTATGAGGGATAAGATGGTGGCTGCGAACGTAAGCATCGAAGACGGCGAGTATTTCGCCCAATGTAGGCAGATTGTTCTCTCGGCACAGCACAAGGGAAACATCTCCTCTTCATTCTATATCAACGACGGATCCTTCTACTCGAAGATACAGAATGTAAAGCTGAAGAGCATCTTCAAGGACGAGATGATACCGGGGTGCACAACCGTAGATGAGTGCATCAAGTTCTGCAGGTCTCTCGTAGGAGGTGAGAACGAGAACTATGATATCTTCCCGGTTCTGCTTACCGACGATTCTGGCATGGATAAGGGATATACCTATAAGATACTGAACAAGCTGGGCATGAGAACTAAACTTCCTAATGCCAAGTATTGGAGATACAAGGAAGGTGGCGGCTACGAGTATGTGACTGCCCCGGAAGAACAAGGATTAGTTCTCTGCAACATGTGGTACAATACCTTCTGGAACGCATATCCGGATACGGAATATGTAAACGAGATACCAATCAGTCTGGATAAGGGCTATTATATATCCCCGTTCATCCGTGCCAACTACGTTCTCAAGCGTGTTTTTAAATACTTCGGTTATGACCTCAAGGAGAATTTCTTTACCAAGACGGAACCATTCAACAAGATGGTGTTGCTTAATAATGTGATAGACGTGATGGTGAACGGACATATCCGCATCGAGGATCTTCTTCCGGACGTGTCGGTATCAGATTTCCTCTCAGTTTTTCGGAAAAAGTTTCTCTGTGAGTTCGTGTCTGACGAGGGAACACATACTGCAGATATCATCTTCCTGAGAGATGCGGTAGATAGCGTTCCGGTTACGGATCTCACCCGTCAGATGACCGAAGAGCCTACCTTATCTTATAAGACTGCATCCGATTACAAGCGCGTGGTCCTGCGTGCGAAACACCAGGTAGATAGCGATGCAGAAGACAGCTATGACAATATCAAGGATATGATAGCGAATAATTCTGGCGCCTACTTCAGCAACGAAGAAGGCTGTTTCTACAAGGACGGATTTTCCGGCAACTATAAGGTGAAAGCCAAAATAGGGGAGTGTTCCCAGAGTTATGATGCCGGCGAAGATGATATTGATACGCAAGACGTGGAGATACCGGAGATGATACCGGAAGTAAGAATGCTGCAGTATAAGCAGGAAGCGGACGGAGAGACTATCACGAGAGATATGGGCAGATGGCTGTATATCGGAGATTACGCTACGCTCAACTCTTCGATGAAGGTGGCAACGGAAGACAACTCAGAAACCAGCGAAGATGCAGTCACAACTCCAGT
>ERZ780193.86-NODE-86-length-15844-cov-1.45367_pt1 | contig 15844 bp, 18 predicted proteins | sample MGYA00433078_ERZ780193 | MGnify/ENA primary metagenome ERZ780193 (study PRJEB29588, sample SAMEA2157028) | human gut metagenome | biome: human gut; feature: human-associated habitat; material: faeces | place: Denmark | collected 2008/2010 ...
CTTCAGGGTTTGCTGCTTGTTGTATTTTCCCTTTATCCAAAACAACGACTCTATCACCCATTGTCAAAGCTTCTGTTTGATCGTGAGTTACGTAAATAAACGTCGTTTGAAGTTTTTCGTGTAATTTTTTGATTTCTGAACGCATTTGAACTCTTAATTTTGCATCAAGGTTTGATAGCGGTTCATCCATTAAAAAAACTTTTGGGTTTCTAACAATAGCACGCCCAAGAGCTACACGTTGTCTTTGCCCGCCTGACAATTGTTTTGCTTTCTGTCTAAATACTCGCCCAAATCCAAGATTTCTGCAGCCTCTTGAACTTTTTTCTCAATTGTAGCTTTGTCTATTTTTCGCATTTTTAATCCAAAAGCTATATTTTCTCTCACTGTCATGTGTGGATATAGTGCATAACTTTGGAAAACAAATGCAATATCTCTATCTTTTGGGTGAACATCGTTAACCTTTTTGTCCCCGATGTAAATCTCTCCGGATGTAATATCTTCAAGTCCGGCAATCATTCTTAAAAGAGTTGATTTCCCGCAGCCGGAAGCTCCTACAAGAACAACAAATTCTTTGTCATTGATATTTAGGTCGATATTATCTATAACTTTTTTCTTATCATAAATTTTAGTTACGTTTCTTAAAATAACATTGCTCATCTTTATTCCCTTTATTACGCTCCCACTTGCTTTTAAGTTCTAATTAGCTTTTTCAATTGGCAAAATTATATTAAAAGTAGAACCCTTCATTACTTCTGAATTAATCCAGACTGCGCCGCCCATTCGTTTAAGCATAGTGTATGCAGTGCCTAAAGTTATTGAGCGAACTATAGTCTTTTTGTGAGTTTTATCTAATTGTGTGTAAGGCTCAAAAATTCCGTCAAGTTCTGCTTCAGCAAGTCCCATTCCAGTGTCAGAAATTGATATTTGTACGTATGAAAGGCTACTTGAGGCTTTCCCAATTTTAGCTCCTGATTTTTTTACAACATCCATATCTGGATGGGTTACTTTGATAAAAATAGTGCCGACATCTGTCAATTTTATAGATGTTTCTATAATGTTTTGCAAAATTATTTTTACGGCATTTTCGTCGTTATGAATAGCCTTTTTGTTAAAATCTTCTGTATCATACTCTACTGTCAAATTCTTTGCATTTAATATGTTTTCATTATTTTTAACAATAGTTTGAATTGTGTTAATAAGATCAAAAGTTTGATTTTCGCAGTTGAACAAAGAAGATTCAGCTTGCGCAAATTCTAAAAATTTGTCTATAAAATATAACAATTCAGACGAATTTTTATGAATAATTTTTACATATTTTTCTTGTTTGTCATTGATTTTACCTCCCATTCCATCCATCAAGGCTTGAGAAAAACCTATAATTGATTGGATAGGAGATTTAAACTCATTGGATAGTTTGACAAACATAACATTTTTTTCTTTGTTAAGTCGCCCTGTTCTTTCGGCAATGGTCAAAACATTTGTCATTGCAGTAACATCACGAACCGTAATAAAAAATTGTTCAACATATTTTTTAGCATTCATTTCTACAAAAAACTCTCCGGTTACGACAGAATTTTTTTTAGAATACGATTTTTGTGCTAATTCAGTACCATTTGCAACGAACTCATCAAAATTTCTGTTTTTTAGTTCAGAATTTTTTGTCTCGAAAATTATTGCTGCTTTGTCATTTGTCCAAACAATTCTGCCGTCTAAATCTATTACAAACACTGCGTCTGGTAGGTTTGACAAAACTTCTTTAGGATTTATGTTGCTAAACAAATTTGTAAAATTCATGGTTGCAATACTTTCAATAATGTTGTATAGTTTATATAACCTTTATATACTAAAAATCGACTACATTGTACTTTAAATATAGCATAAACAGTTTGTAATAAAAGATTATATATTAATTTTTGTAATTTTTTTTTTACATACTAGCAAAAATTTTTATTTTTGTGTTTTAAAACAACAAACGAGAATATAGAGTTATAAAATAAGTTGCGGCACAGTGCTGTAACCCCGAACAAAGAAAAGAGGATGTGACTATGAACGAAATTCCTAAAAACGCGCAAGGTCCAAGCATTCCACAACCAACATCTAAAATTGAACAGGTTAAACCAGAAGCTGTTGATGCTCAAACTCAAAAGCCGGTTGATGTTCAACCTAAAGAAATTAATGAAATTCCTGAAAATCCGGCAGATCGTTCAGCAGTAAAAGTTGATAACCTTGAAAACGATTTGAAAATTTTCGCAGCAAATCCTGATTTGGCTCAGAAGGCTCTTGAAGTTGCAGAATTAGCTGAAAAACGCTATGCAGCAGCAGGTGTTGAACAACCTGAGTTAAAAGCATTGGCGGTTGGCAAAACTTTCGTTGAAGAATTTCAAAAATAGTTATTTTTTGAAATTTATAAGGTCTATTATCGCAAATAGTAATTTGTTTTGCGGTACGTTTTGTAGTCGTTTAGGAGTTTCTGAACCGGCAATTGGTTAATTCTCTATTTATTTAGGTAATCAATAACAGCTTTTAGTCCTAATTTGTAACTATTTGCTCCAAAGCCTGAAATTTGTCCTATGCAAACAGGTGCAAGGTATGAATGATGTCTAAATTCTTCTCTCTTATAAATATTTGTCATATGTACTTCTATTGTCGGGATATTGACTGCGGAAATAGCATCTCTTATGGCAATACTTGTATGAGTGTATGCTCCGGCATTTATTATTATTCCATCAATTCCATCTTTTGCTGAATGGATTTTTTCAACAATTTTGCCCTCAATATTACTTTGATATGTTTCTAAATCAATTCCGAGTTCAAATGAGAATGCGTATAAATCTTTTTCTAAATCTTTTAATGTCATGGTTCCGTACTTTTCTGTTTCTCGAAAACCAAGCATATTCATATTTACGCCGTTTATTACAAGTATTTTCATGTTCTTACCTCTAACTACTATTGTACAATAAAATCAATGTTTTGTAAAGAATTGTTAAAATTTTGACAACATGTATGCTCAAAAAATCATGCTTGAATTATCATGCATGTACAACTATCCCCAAATCTCCTCCCAAGATTATTGTTCAAAGCTGTACCAAGAGTACAGCTTCTTTTTTTGTATAATTAATTAAAATAATTGACTTATAAAAATAAATCACTACAATATAATATGTAAGACATTTTACGGGGATGTAGGATGAGATTAGTGGAAAAGCTGAAAGAATATGAAAATCAGTACATGTTTATCAAGTGGGCAACCGGTGGTGAATATGGAAAATTGATATATGCTGGCGAAGATTTTATTGAATTTAATGTTATAGATGTTGATACAATGGACTATTCAGAAACAGTGTTAATTCACAGTCCGTTGATTTTGGAAGTTGCTATTGGTGGAGCGGATGTGCAACGTATTGTTGCAGAAGTTTCGTCTAAAATTTCTATTGATGAAGGTTAAATTTCCCCCCTAAATAAAATTATTAAATATTGAAACTTTTTCTAGCACCTTCTTCATGGTAGAAACCGCCACCACAGATTGTTTCTACAACTTTTAGAACAAATTCTCTAGGTGCATCAACTTGGTTTAGGTAAAATTCTCTATTTGGAAGGTGTCTAATTTTCATAATAGAATTTTGCGTTGATTCTGGTGGAATAAATAGTGAGGCAACTTCGTTATCAAGGAGTTTGCCCATTTCTTCATCGTGATCGGCAACACCTTTCATTAACTCGTAATAATTACCTTTGATAGCCATAATTCTGCTTGAAAATAGATGTTGACCGTCTTCTCTGTAAAGAGCTTGCGGTTGGTAATTGCATCTTGTTGTAAAACTCATTTTGTGCCAAAGAATGTTGACGATGACAACTGACTTTTGCGGGTCTGTGTCAACATAAATATTTTGAGTTGTTATGTTGCGAGAAGAAAAAGCCTCTTTTAGTGTGTCAACAACGATTTGCAAGTTGTCAATCATTCTTAAAAAAATCTCGTTTGTATTGACATTTGCATGTTGATAATCCAAGAATTGCTTGTACATATGAGTAGATACAAGTCCTACTCTTTCTTGAATTAGAGCAGATTTTCTTGCTGATGTTTCAGAATTATCAAAGCTTTCAAAGTTATTTAACAATTGATTTCCCATCCTTTTAACCACATGTAATAATAAACATGAAATTATGTAAAGATTATATTTTTTTTCTTTACAAACATGAATACGTAATTTGGTTTATTTATTCCTTTTTAAATCTTATAAGGAAGTTGAAGGCATTTTGCAGATTATGACTACTGGGGAATATGTTAATGTGATTTGCGGAAATTCCTTTTTATATTTATCACAAAATTCTTTTACTTCTTTAAATGTCCAGTGCTGGGTTGTGAGAGAGTTTACACCTGTATTTTTCATGTGTGCCAATAATTCAAGCGGAGTATTAAATGATAAAATGTGATCAAATTCTTCTGCATAAAGAATTTCAAATTCTTTGCTTACTACATTTTTTATTTCGTCGAAAGTCTTATAGTCTAAAGAAAGTCCTGTTAAATTTTTTATTTCTTTAAAATTTTTGTCAGAAAAAGTTGAAAAAGCTAAAATCCCATCTGAATTTAATTGTTTTTTGCAGTGAAAACAAATATTTTCAAGTTTGTTGAACCATTGAAACATGGCATTTGAAATAATTAAATCACTTTTTGGTGTTTTGACTTTCAGAGCGTTTCCACAGTAAAATTGTACATTAGGAATAATTTCTGATACATATTTTTTTGATTTTTCGACTAAATCGTTTGCGCTATAGGTTTTAAACTTAATAGCTTTTACAATTTCTTTTGTCAAAATTCCGGTGCCACAACCTAGCTCCAAAATTGAATTGAAATCCGTTTTTATTAAAGAAAGATTTTTGACCAATTTTTCAGCCATAAGTCTTTGTACTATTGCGTTTTGATTATAAGAATTAAAACTTTTTTCAAATTGCTTTTTTATTAATTTTGGGTTTATTTGCATAATATTTCTTTCCAACTTTTAAAATTATAGTATGGAAAGTGTCCGCTTTCAAGTATTTCGATTTTGGCATTATTTTGCCAAAAGTTTATTTGATTTTTTGTTGGAATGATTTTGTCAAATTTGCTTATATATGCTTTGTCATAAAAATGTACATAATTTATTGTCGTATTTTTAATTTGGGTGTAAAGCGATTTTAATTCGTTTTCTCTGTTTTCAATTGAACGTGTAACAGGAGTTTGAGTGTATTTTTCAAATTCTTCCGGTTTATCAAAAATGTTTTGATAAAACTTTCCTTCCAAACCTGTTTTTGCGTGGCGAAGGGTTAGTAAAAACGATTTTGTTGGAATTCCGTATTTGTCATCGACTGGAAGCGGAGTTCCATTTATTGCAATTTTTTTATTGAATTTTGGTAAGTTATCTTTTAGTAAATATGCGGTAAAAACTCCCATTGACCACGCAATAAGGTTGATTTCTCCGTATTGAGAAAAATCCTCTATTTCACAATCTAACGATGTGTAATCATACATTATTAAAACATCATAATTGTTACAAGCCAAAAATTTGAATGGTTGTTCGTCAAAACTCCAGCCAGCAAAGAATATTATGAGTTTGTCGTTATTTTGTTTGTTTAACCAATGAAATTGCATCAAAAATTTCCTTTTCAGTAATATCTGTTGTTAACGATAATCTTAATCTTGATGTACCTTCAGGTACGGTTGGAGGTCTTATCGGAAGTGTAAAAAATCCGTTATGGAATAATATTTCGCAAATATCTACAGTTTCTTTGTTTCCACCGATAATTACAGGGATAATATGACTTTCACTACCGGCTTTTCTGCCTATTGAAAGCATTTTTTCTCTTTTTTCAAATGTATGAGGTAATTTGTTTTCAATAATCCATTTTGAAAATGCTATATTAATCGGGGGTAGTGCAGTTGAAAATATGAAGGAACGAGCTTTGTTAGTAAGATATTCGATTAAAGTTTTGCTTCCTGTTGCAAAAGCTCCCATTGAGCCGATTGCTTTGCCGAAAGTTCCGACAATCAAATCAACTTTGTCTGTAATTCCTAATGTTTCAGTTACGCCAAGTCCATTTCTGCCAAAAACTCCAAATGCGTGTGCTTCATCAAGAATTAGAATACAATTATATTTTTCTTTAAGTTCAACAAGTTTTTCAAGATCTGCAATGTCACCATCCATTGAAAATACGCTTTCAGAAACTATAATAGCGTTGTTGAAATTCTTTCTTTCTCTTTCTAAAAGTTTTTCAAGAGCTTCTGTGTTCTTGTGTGGATATCTAAAAAATTTTCCTTCAGACAATCTCATACCGTCGATAATGCTTGCATGATTAAGTTTGTCAGAAAAAATAACATCTCCCTTGCCGGCAATAGAACTGTTTATTCCAACATTTGCATGGTAACCGCTATTGAATAACAAAGTTTTTTCTTTGTGGAAGATTGAAGATATCAAATCTTCAAGTTCTTTATATACTGGGAGAGTTCCGGTTAAAAGTCTTGCGGATGCACTGCCAAAAGAATATTTATCCCCTGCATAATCTAAAAATTCTTTCGTAATTTTTTTGTTGTCAGCAAATCCTAAATAATTGTTGGATGAAAGATTAAGAAGTTTTTTCCCTTTGTAGTAAATATATTTTTCGTCTTTGCCTTCAAAGTCTTTTATATCCCTAAAATGAGAATGGTGTTTCAAATTATCTAGTAGTTCGGTATAATTTTCTAACATACTTGTAATTTATGATAAACAATGAAAAAAGTCTATATAAAAATATTAAAAAATCTTAATATTAGGTTAGTGAAATTTTGGATTTGGGTATATATAAAGTATATGTATTGTTAAAGGTCTTTTGTCAAAAGATGAAAGGCGGTTGGTCTTATGGATTATAAATTTCTGCTAAAAAAACGTTCAGGATTAACTATGTCAGAGGCGTTATTCACTCTGGCAATAATTGGCGTGATTGCATCACTGACAATGTTTGGTTTGTTGGCCAAAATTAACGATACAAAAAATATTGCTGCATTGAAAAAATTCTATTCGGCAATCAATCAAGTTACAATGTTTGTAATTTTAGATAGAGCTTCTCCAAACTATTGGGGATTGGATGAGTATTCTCAAGATTCTTCAGCACTTGCATTTTCATATTACCGCCCTTATTTTAAGGTTGTTAGAGAATGTTCAAATGCTACAGGTTGTTGGCAGTATCCGACTAGATTTTTGAGTGGTAAAGTATATTTGAAAAATGCAAAACTTTATCAATATATGTTTACTCTTGTTGATGGAATGAATGTTATTATGAATGTTTACCCTAAAGATATTGTAAAATCAGAATTTGGGGTAGATGTCGAAAAGGATTCTGTCGTATTTATAATTGATGTAAACGGAAATACTTATCCTAATCAACTGGGACGTGATATTTTTGCCTTTGTACTAAAGGGAAAAGATATAGTTCCGGGCGGGTATGATAATACGTATAACTGTAACAAAGCGGCATCGGGTTTGACATGTGCTGCAAGAGTTATTAATGATGGTTGGAAAATTACGTATTACTAAAGATTTCAGCTCCTTTCATCTTTCATAAAAAGACCGATTTATATCGGTCTTTTCTTTTGGAAATGATAAAAAACAGATACTATTAATATAAACAAAAACGACCGTAATATTACTACAGTCGTTTTTATTTATATGCTCCACATCGCAGTGGGTTTAGTCTTTTGCTTTCATTGTTGGGAATGCGATAACGTCACGAATTGATGGAGAGTTTGTCAATAACATTACAAGTCTGTCAATTCCCATTCCCATACCGCCTGTAGGTGGCATACCGTATTCAAGTGCGTTGATGAAGTCTTCATCAATTTCCATTGCTTCTTCATCTCCTGCTGCTTTTGCTTGAGCTTGTGCTTCAAATCGCATTCTTTGATCGATTGGATCTGTAAGTTCTGAGAATGCGTTTGCAATTTCCCACCCATTTACACGAGTTTCGAAACGTTCGGTTAATCTGTCGTTATCTCTGTGAACTTTTGCAAGTGGAGAAATTTCTCTTGGGTAATCAATGATGTGGCAAGGTTGAATTAAAGATGGTTCAATCTTTTCTTCAAAGACTGCTTCAACAACTTGTCCCCAGTTCATGCCGTCCTCAACTTGAACGTGAAGGCTTCTTGCGGTTTCGATAGCTTGTTGCGCACTGTAAATTTCCATAAAATCAACGCCAGTAGCTTCTTTGATAGAACCTAACATTGTTTTTCTATCCCATGGTGGAGTTAGGTCGATTTCATTTTCGCCATATTTGATTTTTGTTGTTCCCAAAACTTCTTGAGCAACGTATGCAACCATATTTTCTGTCAAAGTCATCATGTCGTTGTAATCTGCGTATGCTTGGTACAATTCAATCATAGTAAATTCCGGATTGTGACGAGTGTCGATACCTTCGTTTCTGAAACATTTTCCGATTTCAAAAACTTTTTCTGAAATTCCGCCAACGATTAATCTTTTTAAATATAATTCAAGAGCAATTCTCAAAGTTAAATCCATTTCAAGCGCATTGTGGTGAGTTGTGAAAGGTCTTGCATTAGCACCTGATGCCATTGTTTGCAAAATTGGAGTTTCAACTTCCATATAACCTTGTTTTGCCAAAAATTCTCTAACTTTTTGAACAATCATACTTCTTTTTCTGAAAGTATCTCTGCTTTCTTCGTTAACGATTAAGTCAACATATCTTTGACGGTATTTAAGCTCAACATCAGTAAGACCGTGATAGTGGCTTAATGTTTCTGCTTTTTCTTTGCTGATTTGTTTATTTGGCAAAGGCAAAAGAGCTTTTGACAACAGAGTTAATTCTGTTGATTTGATAGAAAGTTCTCCTCGTGGAGTTCTTCTTATTGTGCCTGTAAAACCAACAATATCACCGATATCAACGAGTTTTAAAATTTTGATTTGTTCTTCTGATAAATTTTCTTTGTGAGAGAAAATTTGGATTTTGCCTGAAGCATCCATAAGGTCGATAAACATACCTGTGTTACGGATAGCCATTACACGACCGGCAACAGAGTATTTATCTTCTGTTTCAACGCCTGCTTCAAGGTCTTTGTATTTTTCAAATTTATAAGGGTATGGATTTACGCCTTTGTCAGCCAAATCTGCAAGTTTTTGTATTCTTGTTTGTCTTATTTGTTCTTTAGTAGAACTTGGTTCATGTGTTTGTTGTGCCATTTTATACTTCCTCTTTGGTTATAAAGTCTTTATGATTTAATCTTAACACAAACAATTTAATATTGAAAAATTCAGAAAAATTTATTATAATAAATAATAAGTTAAACATTTGGAGGATATTTATGGAGTTGATTAATTTGGGTGAAAATACTCATATGTGTGCAGCATTAATTATGTATGATGGATGGCAGATTGCAAAGGATTATCCTTGGTAGGATTTAAAACGAACAAAAAGCCGAACTAAAGAAATGTTCGGCTTTTTTATTAATTGCATTTTTATTTATTTATTAAACGCCACTCATTAAGCGTTTTAATTCATCAGGTCTTGAAGTTCTTGAAAGTGCATCTTCAATTGTAATAACACCTTGTTTGTATAGATTAGAAAGTGCCATTTCAAGAGTTTGCATTCCCAAACCTTGATTCATTTGTATTGTTGAATAGATTTGAGCCGCTTTTGCCTCTCTGATAAGGTTGGCAATTGCCGGAGTTACAAGCATGATTTCTTGAGCCATTACACGACCTTTTTTAGTTCCGTCTGGTTGTATTTTTGGTAACAAAGTTTGTGCAAATACTGCAACAAGTGAGTTCGCAAGTTGTACACGAATTTGTTGTTGTTGACCTTCTGGAAATACGTCGATGATACGGTCAATTGTTTGTGCAGCTGAAGATGTGTGTAATGTTCCGAATACCAAGTGACCAGTTTCTGCCGCTGTCAGTGCTAAAGCGATAGTTTCGTGGTCACGCATTTCACCTACCAGAATAATATCAGGGTCTTCACGAAGTGCGGATTTCAATGCGTTTGCAAATGATCTTGTATCCATTCCGAGTTCACGTTGGTGAATGATACTTTGTTTTGATGTGTGAACAAATTCTATCGGGTCTTCGATTGTAAGAATGTGTTCTGCTCTGTTTGAGTTGATATAATCAATCATTGCCGCCAATGTTGTAGATTTACCTGAACCGGTAGGTCCTGTTACAAGGATCAAACCTCTTGGTTTATCTGCTGTTTTTCTAACAACTTCCGGCAAACCTAATTTGTCGAAGGATGGAACAATTGATGTAATTGTTCTGAATGCAGCAGCATAATTACCTTTGTCTTTATAAAAGTTAACCCTGAAACGGCTTAAACCTTCAATACCATATGAAAAGTCAAGTTCCCAGTTTTGTTCAAGAGTACGTCTTTGTTCGTTTGATAACATTGGGAACAAAAGAGTTTCAACGTCATCTGGACTAAGCGGCGGGTAATCATATCTTCTTAGTTTCCCGTCGATACGTGCTGCTGGTGGAAGGTTTGCTGAAATATGTAAGTCAGAACCGCCATCAGCTACGAGTTTTTCTAGTAATTCTTCAATTAACATAATTATTCTCCCTGAAAATTCATTATATCTTCATTATCTTTCATTGCAAGCTCAATTAAGGCGTATGTCATATATGCACCGAGAGCAACAGCTTTCGGGTCAAGAGAAGTTCGATTTGCAGCCTCAATGATTGCGGTATTTATCTCAGGATTTTCATCTTTGAGATAGTGGATCATTTTTTTACGCCATGTTGGCATATCTTTAAAAATCTCACTAAAAGCCGTAGCCGCATTTTCTTCTGATATAATTGGTAACATAGTTATTCCTTATATTGCAAGTTGCGTACCTATTATATAAAAAATTTTAACATTAGTCTATAATAAATTAAGAAATCATATATTTGGGGTATAATTTTTTTATGAGATTGAGGGATTTAAAACTTACTAATTATAGAAATTGCAAGGATTTGGAACTAGATTTGAGTTCTAAAAAAATTCTTATAATTGGTAAAAATGCGCAAGGGAAAACAAATATTCTTGAAAGTATTTATTTTCTTTCAACTCTAAAATCTCCTCGAACTTCCAATAATATTGAATTGATTAATTTTGAGGCAGAAAAGGCTGAGATTAATTGTAATATGATTAAGGCAGAAACCGATGTTGAGCTTGATTTTACTTATTCAAGGGAGAAAAAACGAGAGCTTGCGCTGAATAAGGTTAAGACAACTCCTAAAAATTTTAAATCAGTTTTGAAAACAGTTCTTTTTTCAACTGCGGATTTGTTGTTGCTGAGAGGAAATCCTTCTGATAGAAGGGATTGGTTGGATAGAGCGATTTCTCAGGTTTATCCCGCTTATGATGACAGACTTTCAAAATATGACAAAATTAGGATTCAAAAAAATAATTTATTGAAGGATTATTTGAAAACTGGAAATTCAAATGACACTTTACTGGATGTTTATAATGAACAACTTGTGGTTACAGGTAGCAATATAATTTTTTTAAGAAAAAAATATTTAAAAGAAATTGAACGAATTGCACAAGAAAAACATCGTATAATTAGTGAAACAGAAAATTTGAAAATAAGCTATGATTGCTCATTTTTGGCTGATGAAAACGAATTAAAAGACATTGCAGCAGCTTTTCATAAAACTCTTGAAGAACGTAGAGTAGAAGAAATGCGCAGAGGACAAGCTTGTGTTGGTCCGCATAGGGATGATGTGATTTTTTATATAAATAATAACGAAGCGACAAAATTTGCATCTCAAGGTCAACAAAGAACAATTGTTTTGGCGTTGAAATTATCTGAATTAGATATTATTGCGGCAAAAACTGGTGATGAACCTGTATTGTTGTTGGATGATGTTTTGGCAGAACTTGATGATTTAAGACAAAATTATCTTTTGAAGTCAATAAATGAAAATACTCAAACTGTTATAACATCAGTAGATACAATTCTTTTTGAAGATGAGTTTTTGAAAGATGTAAGAATTTATAAAATCGAAAATGGAGAGTTGCGTAATTAATTATAGTTAGAATTGGTTTAGGTATTAGTATTTATAATTGTTATAATTTCTCTTTATATCTTGGTGTTTTTACATTTCTTCATTCTTAGGCAATTTAGAATTATGTTTTGTTTTATAAACAGTATGGATAATAGTGTTAGTGTAAATCCGAATATGAAAAATTCGCCTTTAAATGTAGGTGTTATTGTACCGCCAAACGACCATTACAAGCCGGTATTGTATTCGCATGTACAAGCATCAAGAGATTTTCAGGTTCTTAATCATGATATTTATGTAGGAATGAAGAACGCTGAAAGCATTGAAAAAAGAAAAACTCCAACATCTGTTCTTGTAGTGTTAGGCGCAGGTGCGCTTGCATTATGCTATCCGCTGATAAGAAAAGTTTTTAAACATTAATCTTTAAAATCAAAAAATCTTATAGATGCAATATTAAGAGCGTTGGCAATTTTATTAACTGTTTTCAACGTTATATTGCACTTCCCTCTTTCAATTTCACTCAAACGATGTTCCGAAATATCAATTTTTTCGCCCAATTCAGCTTGAGTTAACCCTCTTTTCAATCTACACATTTTCAAATTGAACCCAAAACTTTTAAGAAATTCTTCATCTAGCATTCTATTATGTTAGCAATACTATATTGATAAATAAATTATCATATGTTATTATAAATATAATAATATATTGTTATATGGAGGTTTTATGCGAAAATATATAGGATTTACTTTAGCCGAAGTTTTAATTACTCTGGGAATAATTGGAATTGTAGCCAGTTTAACTATTCCTATGTTAATACAAGACTATAGAAATAATGTCGCTGAAACAAGATTGAAAAAGTTTTATTCAACAATGAACCAAGCAATTGCAATGTCTATAAAAGATAATGATGATGTGGAAACATGGACTTATTTTAATGATGACCAAATAGATGAAGATGGAAATTATATAAATAGAGTAGATGATAATGATAGGTCTTTTAACAATTATCTTGCACAATATTTAAAGATTATTGATAAAAAAGATGTAGTGGATGGCTATTCTGGACAAAAAAGAAAATTATACTTTTTTGAAGATGGGAGTGCATTCTCTTTTGTAGGTCATGAAAATAGAGATATTACATTTTTTCCTAAAAATGCAGAAAAATGTATAACTCAAAAGGAAAATCCTCTTGGATATTGTGCTTTTATGTTTGAGTTTTATCCAATTTCAGATGAAAGGTATTGGAAGTATTTGCATGAAAAAGGATTAGAACCTTTTTTGTATAATTGGGATGGAACAGTTGATGCGTTATATTCAGATGTTGGTTATGGTTGTAAAGCAGATTATCCGGCTTATTGTACTGCAATAATTCAACGAAACGGTTGGAAAGTGCCTAAAGATTATCCAAAAAGAATTGCTTTTTAATTAATCTATTTTCTAATTTAAAAATTTATTGTATTATGTTTACATAGATAATAATAAATTTTTGAAGGGGATAATATGAAGAAATTGTTAGTTCTTTTGGCAGTATTTATTTGTGCAGGTTGTGCTTTTGCTGCGGATTTTAATGTATATAAACTCGATAACGGTCAAACTGTTGTTATTCAAGAAGTTAAGTCTAATCCAATTGTAACAATTGATACGTGGATAAAAACAGGGTCAATTAACGAAAATGACGAAAACAATGGGGTTTCTCACTTTTTGGAACACCTGTTTTTCAAAGGTTCTACTAATCACGCTCCCGGAGAATTTGATAAAATCTTAGAAACCAAAGGGGCGATTACAAATGCTGCTACAAGCAAAGATTTTACGCACTATTATGTAACTATTCCATCAAAAGATTTTGATTTAGCATTAGAAATGCACTCTGATATGTTACTTCATCCTCTAGTTCCGAGAAAAGAACTTGAGAAGGAAAGAAAAGTTGTTATTGAAGAAATTATGAAGGATGCAAATTCTCCAAATACCCTTGTATATGACAATTTGGTTAATATGCTTTATTCTGATCATCCATATAAAAGAAAAGTTATCGGGAAGGCTGATATTATAAGTTCTATCCACAGGGATGAAATAATGGGGTATTATAATAAATATTATAATCCTTCCAATATGGTTACTGTAATTGTTGGAGATGTAGATGCAAATTCTGCAATAGAAAAAGTTAAGAGTGATTTCAATTCTGAATACAAAAAACCTATTAAAAATGTTTACCCAAAAGAAAAAATCTTGACTGCTCAACAAAAAAAGGTTGCCTATTTTGATACTCAATCCGGTTATATGTTGATTGGTTTCAGAGGTACTAAAATAGATGACAAAGATTCTTATGCGTTAGATGTTTTGTCTACGATTTTGGGAGATGGAAGATCTTCCGTGTTTTATAGAAATATAAAAGAGAACAAACAACTTGCAAACACGATTGGTGCGGCAAATACAGGTTTTAAAGATGATGGAATTTTTTATATTTCTACAACTTTTGACCCTGAAAAATGTGAAAAATTGCAAGATAGTATTTTTGAAGAAATAAAAAATGTTCAGAAAAATGGAGTTACTCAATCTCAACTTCAACTTGCAAAGAATGTGATAGAAAGAGATACATATTATGAAAGAGAATCTATCTCAAATATTGCAAGTGAAATCGGTTATACGTTTGTAACCACAGATGATACAAAGTATTATGAAACATATTTGGATAATGTAAAAAAAGTTACAGTACAAGATGTGAAAGATGTTGCAAACAAATATTTAGGTAGGGAAAAAAGTGCAGTATCAATAGTTTTGCCTGAAAATTGTAAAGAAGTAAAAGTTTCTAATATTACGCAGAAAACAGAACCGGCAAAATTGGTTAGTGAAAATTCCAATACCCAAAAATATCAACTTTCAAATGGAGCAACACTATTATTAACTCCAAATAGGGTTAACGACATTATTGCAATAAGTATTTTTGCTAAAGGTGGAGAGTTTATTGAACATATTCCCGGAACTGCTGATTTGACGGCTGCAGTTTTGACAAAAGGTTCAAAAAAATATTCATCAGTTGAATTTGCTCAAACAATGGAAGATAACGGGATAAAAATTGTTCCGTCAGCTAAGGCTGATAGTTTTAATATGACAGTTCTTACGACTAAAAATGATTACGAAAAAACACTGGAGCTTTTGAATGAAATTATAAATAATGCGACACTAGATGAATTTGAAATAGAAAAAGCGAAAAATGATGAACTAAATTCTATAAAAAAGAGTAAAGATGTTCCGCTAAATCTTGCGGTAGATAACTATAAAGCTTTGATTTTTGAGGGTTCGCCATATTCTTATTCTAATAATATTTTAGAAAAGAATTTGCCGAGAGTTACAAAAAACGATGTGAAAAATTATTATGACAAAGTTTTTTACCCGCAAAATGTTGTGATTTCAATTAATGGTAATGTTGATAAAGAAACAACGATTGCAGAATTGACAAATATATTTAATAATAAAAAAGGTGAAAAGTTTGATTATAACAAACATTTAGTACAATCGTTGACTACAAAAAAGCAAGCTTGTTCCAAAGTAAAAGATCTTAAAACTGATTGGATAATAATGGGTTGGCAGACTTCTGGAGTTTTAAATCGTAAGGATTATGCAACTTTACAGGTCATAGATTCTTTGTTAGGTTCAGGCATGAGTTCTCGTTTGTTCAAAAATTTGAGAGATAGAGATGGTTTGGCGTATCAATTGGGATCTCAATTCTCTCCGCATATTTTGAAAGGTTCTTTTATTACTTATATAGGTACAAATCCTGAAAACCTTGATTATGCGCAGAAAAGAATGAAAGAAGAAGTGTTTAGATTGAAAACTGAATTTGTGGGTTC
>ERZ780193.96-NODE-96-length-13383-cov-1.44455_pt1 | contig 13383 bp, 10 predicted proteins | sample MGYA00433078_ERZ780193 | MGnify/ENA primary metagenome ERZ780193 (study PRJEB29588, sample SAMEA2157028) | human gut metagenome | biome: human gut; feature: human-associated habitat; material: faeces | place: Denmark | collected 2008/2010 ...
AAAATAAGGATGAAGCAAAAAATGTGTATAAAGAGTTGAACGATGCTGTGACAGACATCGATGCTTTGGCAGACGATATATTAAATATTTGGCATTATGCTATATTTGATGCATCGGGATACACGGATTTGTATGAAATTAGCGTCAATATGGGTGTAGATTATAGTACATTGGTAGAGGTAAATAATAAAACAAATTATTTGAGTGTAGTATATATTGGTGACAAACTTGAAGGATCATTAACATCATTTTCAGATGCAATTGCATGCTATATTGATTGTAGGCAAACAGATGGTAGTATAGATAAAATAAATCAGTCCTTGAATAATGTAAAAGATAGTATAAAAAGTATACCAGAGTCAGCGTCATATTATTCAAAATTAAAAGAATACTATATTGAGGCAAACAGTTTCTATGAATTCTGTTTAAGTCCAACAGGTAATTATGATGATGCAGGAAATAAGGTTGAGGAATTTAGGTCGAAATGTCAGGGATATAAGTCAGATTTATCTTTTGATTTAGAAGTTATGCATAACCCACTTGTGAAATTCAATTGAGCAAGTGGGTTATTTTCGATTCATATCGTTTTCAATTGCATTATTTGTCTTGATGTGATATTTGTACAGATAAGGACGAGGTGTTAAAACTTATGAGTGTATTGACGCAGGACGAAAGATTTGAACAGGCTCAGGCTAACGGAAACAAAGGAGGTTTAAAAAATATGTGTGAAGTACTTGATAGAGCGGAAGCGCGAGGAGAATTAAAGGGTGCAGTGAGGGCATATTTGGATGTGAAGGTTCCTATAGATAGCGGAGAAGCTGAACATATCAGTGGAGGAAGTCCAGAAGATAGCCGACACATTATAGGAGATGAACATATATGCAGATACACACACTTATATCTTCGGAAAATGGTCCGATCATCCTTTGGGTCATGTACCCACACAGGGGAGATGAACTGGAGCACACAGCGGATTCTATAAGGGAACTGGTGGATGAGAAACGGTTTACCCTTGTTGCGATACAGATAGATGACTGGAACAGGGATCTCTCACCGTGGAGATCGGATGAGGTCGATGGATCATTTGCCGGAGAGGCACTGGATTATATAGAACAGCAGGTCGTACCGCAGTTGGATATTCAAAGTCAGGCGAACAGACCTCTTTATATCATGGGATATTCGCTTGCCGGGCTTTTTGCACTTTGGGCAATGTATCAGACTGATATATTTGCCGGATGTGCCACATGTTCAGGTTCAATGTGGTATCCGGGATTTGTGGAATATGTAAACAGCCAGCCAACACTTGCGAATAAACGTATATACATCAGCCTCGGCGGCAAGGAATCGAGAACGTCAGACAGACTTATGGCAACTGTGGCGGATCGGACAAAGGAGATTTGCGAACTTCTCAAAAAAGACAATGATGTTATATATGAGATAAATCCAGGTGGACATTTTGCCGATTCTGGAAAGAGGCTGGCGAAGGCTGTGAAGTGGATAGGGAAAACAGACCACATATAGGTTTTGTAGGATGCCCTGTTAAAACAGGCAAAAGGATAACAAAAAGCACAGGAGAACACATATATACAATCGTTCACTGGCAGAACGATACGAGGCATAACATATACCGGATAGATATATATTTTTATCGGAATAGATGATAATATATGGGGCAGACATATGGAGTAGATAGATTAATGGCAGACACGATCCGGTAAGTATATGCAGCGAAAAATCAGATCGTGGTAAGCCGGAAAGAAGGACAACATGGGTAAACAGACAAAGAAAAAGAAAAGCACAGGAGCGGCAAAGGAGATATTTGCAAAGCCCCCAGGAAGGCTCGGCAAATGGAATGTGATAGCATTTGCAGTGCTTGTTGTGGGAGAGCTTATATACTATTATGCGGCAACACCGGCGATCAACATACAGAGTACAAGTTTCTGGGTATGGATGGTCATTTCAGTTGTGCTTGTTGGCTTTTGTACGCTTGATTTTACAGTGGAGAGTAATGATACCAGAAGTGTCGCAACGAAAGCAACGAAACCGGTAGCATGGATAATAGTAATAATGATAGCGGTCGGACTTATCATGGTGGCAGCGTCATCCAAACTGTTTTGTGCATCGAAATACGCAAGCCTCATCAATATAGAGGATGGGGACTTCCAGACGGATATCCCGGAGAGCAGGCAGATAAATGACATTGCACTGATGGATACAAGCACAGCGAGGATCATAGGTGAGAGAGCCGTCGGTTCACTCTCGGATGTGGTCAGCCAGTACGAGGTCAGCGGCAATTACAGCACTATAGATTACAATGGCGTGCCGATGAAGGTTGCAGCACTCAACTATGCGGGATTCATCAAATATATGAACAACAGGAAGAATGGAATCCCGGGTTATGTTCTTGTGGATCCTGTAAAGAATGAGGCACACTATATACAGACTGAAAAGCCAATAGTATATTCACCTTCAGCGTATTTCAACAATAACCTGTACAGACATGTCCAGATGGCTTATCCGACATATATATTTGAAGGTTTCTATCTGGAGCTCAATGACGATGGCAATCCATATTACATCTGTCCGGTTCTTGAGTCGCATGCAGGACTCTTCGGTGCAAAGGATGTAAAGGGTGTGGTTATATGTGATCCGTGCACGGGCGATACAGAGTATCATGAAGTCAGTGATGTTCCACACTGGGTGGACCGTGTATATGATGGCGACCTGGTGTGCCAGAAATATGACTGGTACGGTGAGCTCTCAGGTGGCTACTGGAACAGCGTATTTGGCAATAAGGGCTGCAAGAGGACTACGGATGATTATGGTTACAAGGTTATGGATGGCGATGTGTGGGTATATACAGGTGTCACATCGGTAAATGGTGACGAGTCCAACATAGGATTTGCTCTGATGAATCTCCGGACAGGAGAGAGCAAATATTACAAAGTGGCGGGTGCAGAGGAATACTCAGCCATGGCATCGGCAGAGGGACAGGTACAGCATCTTGGTTACAAGGCATCCTTCCCATCACTTATCAACATCAGCGGAATACCAACCTATATCATGGTCTTAAAGGACAACGGTGGCCTGGTAAAGATGTATGCGCTTGTCGATGTGGAGAAGTACAATATTGTAGCTACAGGCACTACCCAGAAGGACGCACTTGCGGCATACAACAAGCTGCTGGCAGAGAACGGACTTAAGAGCACGCAGAGTATGACGGACGATATACCAAACAGACAGATCACGGTAGCTGATATCAAATATATCAACATGGATGAGACGACATATGTGTATATCACGGATGAAAACGGCAATGTATACAAGCAGGATTTCTCAGAGAACGAGGAGCTGATATTTATACAGAGCGGAGATAAAATAAAAGTATTTTATCAGGAATCAGACAACGGAATAAATGACATAATATCTGTTGAGAGATAGATTTATTCACTAAATAAAGGCTCTCCCTGTGATAAACAGGGGGAGCTTTTTGCATGATAATGTGGTATTATAGAAATATCTTATTGAGAATAAATCTATATAACTGATTAATTATGATTGTCAAGGAGGTTATTATCATGGATAAAAAGGCGATCTACAGTTTATCATACGGGATTTTCATGTTGTCCACAAAGCTGGGCGACAAGGCAAATGGCTGCATCATCAACACCTGTATACAGGTGGCGAACAATCCAACGCGTGTTGCGATATCGGTTCTCAACACGAATTACACATGTGATCTGCTCAAGGAGAGTGGTGTGTTTGCCCTCAGTGTACTTGATGAGCAGTGTACATTTGACTCGATAAAGCACTTCGGTTTCCAGTCGGGAAGAGACGTGGACAAATTCGAAGGAATAAAGATGCCGGAGGATGTCAACGGAATCCCTTACATGGGCTGGTATGCCTGTGCGGTTATCAGTGGCAGGGTAGTTGAGAGCCATGATCTCGGAACGCACACGTTGTTCATCGCGGAGGTGGTTGATGCAAAGATGCTGTCAGACAAGGCTCCTCTCACATATGCTGATTATCAGGCACATGTAAAGCCAAAGGCAGACAAGCCTCCTAAGACAGATAAGAAGATAGTGGGATGGCGCTGCAAGATATGTAACTATGTATATGAAGGAAGTGAGCTCCCGGCAGATTATGTATGTCCTCTGTGTGGACACGGAGCAGACGACTTTGAACCTATATATGAGTAATGTAAGATATGCCGTTATCGGCAAGAAATGAACGGTTTCAAATCTTGAAAAAGTTGATTTCTTGCCGGTAACGGCATATACTATCTATATACAAAACACTGTGCAGATGATAAAAGCCCATTGCGTAAAAGGAGGGATTTTCATGGGTTATATTTCAGTTGCAGAGACTGCAAAAAAATGGAATGTGTCAGAACGAACCGTTAGAAATTACTGCGCTCATGATAAGATTCCTGGGGCTTTTCTGACGGGAAAGACGTGGAATATACCGGATTCTGCGCAGAAACCAATGCGTCAATCTGCGGGAGAAGAGAACCGGGATCTGCTGACTGTGCTGAGAGAAGAGAAAAAAAATGGAATTAAAGGTGGCATTTATCATAAGATACAGGTGGATCTCACTTACAATTCCAATCATATAGAGGGCAGCAGGCTCAGTCATGATCAGACACGGTATATATATGAGACAAATACTATAGGCGTGAGTGATCAGGCGATAAATGTTGACGATATAGTCGAGACGACCAATCATTTCAGGTGTATAGATCTGGTGATCGATGATGCAAAGAACTTATTAAGTGAGAAAATGATAAAGGAATTGCATTTGATTCTCAAGAATGGAACTCAGGACTCACGAAAAGAATGGTTTGCGGTGGGAGATTACAAGAAAGTTCCGAATGAGGTGGGCGGTCATGATACGGCTTTGCCGGAAGAAGTTCCAGAGAAAATGAAAAATCTCCTTGCAAGATACCGCAAGCTCAATGAAAAGACACTAGATGATATTCTGGATTTTCACCATGAATTTGAAAGTATTCATCCGTTTCAAGATGGCAATGGCAGGGTTGGCAGGCTGATATTGTTCAAGGAGTGTCTGAAATATGATATAATTCCATTTATCATAGATGAAGATCTCAAATGGTATTATTATAGAGGACTTTCAGAATGGAATAGAGAAAGAGGATATCTGCGGGATACCTGCCTTACTGCGCAGGATAAGTTTAAAAAGTACCTGGACTATTTCAGGATACAGCACAGAGATTAAAATAATGGAGGAAATTATGGACAGAGAAAGAATGATGAAGAACGTAGCAGAGATATTCAGCCGCGGTGCGGTGGAGAAGAATCTTCCGGCATGGGTAAATATGCGCCACGCCTGGAAAGCAAGTGATGCGGCGAGAGACAGAGGGCTTGAATATCCGGCAAATGTTGTACAGATAAAGAATCTGGATTACAAAAAGGAGCTTGATGAGGTCCGTTTCAATGAGCTGATTGAAACATGGGACAAAGGTGTAGAGAGGAACATTATATTCTTTGCCGATTCCGGGGATGCCGCAGACGTGGATTCTGCAAGCTATACATCCAACAGCTACATGGATATCTGCGTTCCAATATCGTATATGACAGATGAAAACAGAAAATATCCGGTGATAGTGAGCGTGCATGGCGGAGGCTGGTTCTATGGTGACAAGGAACTGTACAGCCACTATTGCTGCCTTCTTGCGGAGCACGGGTACGTGGTGGTGAACTTTAACTATAGATTGTCACCGCAGAACAAATATCCTACGGCCATAGAGGATGTGGCGTATCTCATTCGGTATATCCATGAGAATGCGCAGACACTTGGAATAGACATGGATAATTTCTATATGGTCGGTGACTCGGCGGGGGCACAGCTCACGGCAAATTATTGCATCATAGCATCAAACAGCGATTACAGGGCAAAGCTTGATTTCTTCACATATGATCTACTGCCTAAGAAGGTATGCCTTAACTGTGGTGCATACAAGATGGCAGAGAGAAATGACAATATATCCGCATGGTATCTGAGAAATGATGTGGATGATGACCAGAATAGTGACGGAAAAACAAGTTCACACGACAAAGCTGAAAAATGTGAAAGTAAGAAAATAAGCCAGGCATATGCTGTGACGGAGGAACAGTACAAGTTGTTTATGGATCAGCTTGATTATATAAATACTGATTTCCCGGAGGCGTACCTCATGTACAGTGTAAATGATGATCTGGCATCACATACAAAAGCGTTGGATGAGGTGCTGAACAAAGTTGGAGTTGCACATATCACAAAAGCGTATGGACAGAACAATCCTGACAGCGGCCATATATTCCATATGAATATGTACAATCCAGAGGGAATACTCTGTAACGAGGATGAGTGTGCATTTATGAAATAAAAAAACTGTTTGACAACACGACATCAGAATGCTATCCTAAAAATCAGATAAAGGCAAAGACAGGAAGGAGTACTTAAGTCACTGTCACTTCAGAGAGTAGGCGTTTGGTGCGAGCCTATAGGACACCTTAAGGAAGCAGTCCCCGAGCTGTGACCGCGAAAGTTTTCCGGGTAGTGGTCAACGGAAGGTTCCACGTTATAGGAACAACGATAGTGATGGCTGTCGGCTGAGAGCAGGAATAAGTTCCTGAATTTAGGTGGTAACACGGACAAGAAAGTTCGCCCTAAGCATATTATAAGTATGCTTAGGGCTTTTATTTTGCGTTTTCAGGGTGACAAGCGGCTGCGATGCGCGAGCTTGCTCGCGGGCATCGGCAGATGCGGAGTAATCTCGAAGAAAACGCAAGTTAAAACCAACAATCAGCAAACACAGACAACAAGGGATCAAGAGATATAAAGGAGTGTGTATCATGAGAAAATTCGAAAAATCATCAAAGCTTGACAATGTGTGTTACGACATAAGAGGTCCTGTTATGGACGAGGCAAACAGAATGGTGGCTGAAGGGGTAAATGTCCTTAAACTGAACATAGGAAATCCTGCACCGCACGGACTTATGGCACCTGATGAAGTTGTAAGGGATATGGCATATAACCTCAGAGATACCGAGGGATATTCGGATTCAAAGGGACTTTTTTCTGCAAGAAAGGCGATCATGCAGTATTGCCAGCTGAAGAATATTCCAAATGTGGGAATCGATGACATATATACAGGAAATGGAGTCAGCGAACTTATCACCATGTCCATGCAGGGACTGCTTGATTCGGGAGATGAGATACTTGTCCCGATGCCTGACTATCCGTTGTGGACGGCTTCTGTTAACCTGGCAGGAGGAACAGCGGTTCATTATCTTTGTGATGAGCAGTCCAACTGGTATCCGGATATAGAAGATATCAAGAAAAAGATAACATCAAGAACAAAAGGAATCGTAGTCATCAACCCTAACAACCCTACAGGAGCTCTCTATCCAAAGGAGGTTCTTGAGCAGATAGTTCAGGTTGCAAGGGAGAATGAACTTATCCTTTTTGCCGATGAGATATATGACAGGCTCGTCATGGATGATAAAGAGCATGTGGCTCTGGCTTCACTGGCACCTGACCTTTTCACGATAAGTTTTAACGGACTGAGTAAGTCACACCGAGTTGCAGGTTACAGAGTTGGCTGGATGTGTCTGTGCGGAAACAAGAGCAATGTGAAGGGATACATAGAGGGACTTAACCTCCTGTCATCCATGAGACTTTGCTCGAATGTTCCTGCTCAGAGTATAGTTCAGACCTGTCTTGGAGGCTACCAGAGTGCAGATGAGCTGCTCTTGCCGGGAGGAAGGATCTATGATCAGAGGGAGTATATATACAAAGCACTCTGCGATATACCGGGAATAAGTGTGGTTAAGCCGGAGGCAGCGTTCTACATATTCCCGAAACTTGACAAGGAGAAGTTCAACATCACAAATGATGAACAGTTCGCTCTTGATCTTTTGAGGGATAAGCACATCCTCGTCACATGTGGAACGGGATTTAACTGGAAGGATCCGGATCACTTCAGAATAGTATATCTTCCGAATATGGAGATACTCAAGGCAGCAACAGCAAAGCTGGCTGATTTCCTGAGCTATTATCATCAGTAAAATATAAATATATGGGAAATAATAGGTAGGCTGAGATTTCAGTCTGCCTATTATTTTTTTATTCCCAAAATATGACAAATGTTATAAAATTAACATAATAGATAAACTATACCAGGGGGCACAAATGTATAAGATAGCAATTTGCGATGATGAAAGATATTTTAGAAATGAAATATACAGGAGACTTGAGGACTATTTGAAAAGAAAAAATATAGAATACGAGATAGATATATATACGACGGGAGAGGAATTGTGTGAGTTAGGTGAGAAGATCGTAAATTATTTAATTGTATTTTTAGATATCAATATGAAGGGCATGAATGGAGTTGATGTTGCGCAAAGGATAAGATTATATAGTGAAAAAATATTTATAGTATTTATCACAGCATATATAGACTATTCAATTGATGGATATAAGGTTGGAGCGGTTAGATATTTATTAAAAAACAATGAGAATTTTCAATTTGCTATTGAAGAATGTATGGATGCAATTGACAAAAAGATCAATACTTCAAGGGAGATAAGACGATTTATATTCACAGAGGGTCCGCTAGAAATAATGGTTGAAAAGATAATATATGTCGAGAGTAGTCTTCATAGATTGGAGTTTCACATAAGTGGAGAAAGCGGCGTAAAAAACATGTATGGACGACTTGATGAATTAGAAGAAGAATTTAAAGAAAATAGATTTATCAGGGTTCATCAGAGTTTTTTGGTTAATTTAATGTTTGTCAAAAAGGTTTCCAGGTATAGTGTTTTACTACTTACAGGAGAGTCGATACCCATACCAAGGGCAAGGTATAGGGCGGTGGAAGAAAAGTATATTGCATTTAAGGGGAGAATGTAGATGTTTGAATATATTGGAAGTTTATTTATTGTTATATTTGAGACGTTTTGTTGCAATATATTTTTTCAGAGCTTTGTATATAAAAGAGATAAATTAAAAGAATGGCAAAAAATTACGCTATTTGTTGTTATGGTAATATGTTTTTTTGCCAGTGGATTATTGCTATCATCTGTCCAAATAATAAAACTGATAGTTGCAATAATAAGTATCTCAACAATAATGTTTTTGACTTATCAAATAAGTATATGGCGTTCAGTAATTTTAGCCATGTTATTTTTGGCTATGGCGTGGGGGATAGATTATGTAGTTTATGTAGGAAATTCCCATATATTGTCGCAAGCGGGAGATGTAAAAAGTAAATATGAGATGCAGGGGGTGCTGTTGATAGTAATAGACAAGATGGTATTATTTCTGATTATCTTATTTATAAAGCGTTTCTTTTATCGGAAAAAAACAGAGATGCTTAGGGATTCAGAGTGGTTAAAGTTTATTGTATTTCCTATATTCACTATTATGGTTATAGCTGGAATGATAGCGGCTTTTTCTGATATAGATAGTCCAAAACAGATAGGGGTTGCTTATATGATAGCATTTGGCATGATAGGAATGAATTTAATCGTATATGTAATTTTGAATAGTGTGATTGATAACGCTATAGAGCAACACGAAAAAGAAGTTCTTGAAATACAAGTAAAAAATCAATTGAACCTGTATGATTCGATATCAAAAAATTATCAGAGACAGAAGCGTATTTCACATGAGTTCAAAAATCATATTTTATGTATTTCTGCATTGGTAGATAACCATCAGTATATTGATTTGGAAAATTATATAAATAAGATGAAAAACAAAATTAGGTCTGACGAAATATGTATAGACACGAATCATGTTATTGTAAATTCAATACTTAATGAAAAATATAATGAAGCGACTGAAAAAGGGATCTTATTTGTAGTTAAAGTGAATGATTTAAAAAATCTCAATATAGAAAATGAAGACTTGGTAGTATTGTTGGCAAATTTACTTAATAATGCAATTGAAGCCTGTGAAAAATGTGATAGTAAAAAAATTATTATGTTTAGATTCACCGTAGAGGATAATGAGACAGTTTTGTCTGTTGAGAACTCATACAATAGAAAATATTTATCATACCGGGGAAAGGAGATTGTCACAAATAAAAGAGATATATTCGATGAACATGGAGTAGGTATAAAAAATGTTGTAAGTATAATAGATAAATATAATGGAACATATACGATTGGATGTGAAGATAATAAGTTTTATTTTTCAATTGTATTATGATAAATTGCCTGAGAAATTCTTAATCAAACAATTTCCCGGGCAATTTTGTTGTTTTCTGTAAGATAATGTCATTTTCTGCAAGACATATTGCTATTGGGTAATTTCGTTACTATATTACAAATATGGGGGCGCAATATGGTTGCAAAACTTGCAGAGAGTATAGTTGATACATTGGAAAAAGAAAAAATAATTACTGCACAATTAAGAGAACATTATATATATGCCTGCATAACATTGATCGAAAGAATTGTAACAATATTGTCTCTACTGTGTATAAGCATAGGAATGGGAAATGTGGTTATCAGTTTTATATTTTTAGGATTCTTTAAGCTGTTAAGAAGTCGGACTGGTGGTTATCATGCAAAAAATTTCTCACAGTGCTATTTGTTGTCGCTGATAATATGTATTGCAGTAGTATGTATCTGTAGTAGGTTACAAGGACAGTGTATTTATAAAGGTATATGTATTATGTTTCTCATGGCATTTTTTGTAATATTCATAATTGGAACTGTAAATCATCCAAATGTTTGTTTTGATGAAAGTGAATTGAGAATATTAAAAAGATGGACAAGGATAATTTTAATTGTAGAAACTTCAGTAATAATTGGTGGCAGTGTATTAGGGGATATGAACAGAAAATATATTATGGCTATGATGTTGGCAATTATATTATGTGCGGTTCTCATGGTTTTGGCAAAAATAATAGGACAGGAGGTGAATCGGGGTGAGTGAGACGATAAGGAGAAAAGTATTAAAGATGGTTGAAAGAATCACTTACAATGAAGTAAAAAAGAATAATTCAGATGTGCCATTTTGTATAAGTATTCTTCATCAGCCTAAAAAACCACCAAAGATAAAGCTGTAGAAACCTAGGAGAAATGAATTAAGAATAAGGAGGATATGCATATGAGGATGTTTAAAAGAATGATTGTGTGCGTGATGACAGCAGTAATGACGATATCATGTATGCCTGGGGTGAGTGCACTTGCGGGGGAGAGCGAGACCACAATGGCAGAAGAGCTAGCTGTAGAAAATAATAGTGTTGCAAGAGCGGTTGCATCATATTATTATGACTATGATTGCACTAGTTATACTAAAGTAGGACATGTAACAACGGCAGGTACAACTATGACACTGATATATAATGCTTCAACGAAAGGAAAAGTGAAAATAACAGTAAAGGATTCCAGTGGAAATATAGCAAAGATTATATATCCGCCTGCTGAAGGGAGCACAGGTACTTCACTTTCAACAACTTTTGGCGCCTTCGCTGATATGATTGGAGTAAGCAAAGGAAAAACATATTATTTTTATACTGAACCGACTGGTGCAAATAATAGGACTGCAGGATCGTTCAGAGTAAGATGCTGATATTATAAAGAATGTGCTAAAAATATAGAAATATAGCTCCGTCATAATTTGACGGGGCTAATTGTGTATAGCGGGGGGGACATATGAAAACAAACTTATTTCTGATAACAAAATACTGGAGATATCATAAAAAGCAGTTTGCGAGCATGCTTACCTCGATAGTGATATTAACGGCTTTCCTGTTGATTGCACTTTTGATGGAGAGAACAGAATGTAGACGGCAGTATGATGACAAGCTGCGGGGAAGTAGTAAGACATTTTATCTGTATAGCAATCTTGGCAGTGATGCCTATGAGGAGATGTCAGAAGACAAAAGGGTCAGCATGATCGGGCGTACGGCTATATGTGGAAAGCTGGGAAATGACAAAACACAGTATACATATGGTACATATATTGACGATGCGGCAGAGGATCTTGAATATGTAAAGCTTTCGTCGGGAAGATTCCCTGAAAAAACCGGGGAGGCAGCAGTGTACGATTATGTGTTGGAGGATATGTTTTTTACTGTTGATCCTGACTCGTATGTTGGAAAGGAAGTAACATTTGACAGTTATGATTTGGATGATACATATCTGTTGAGAACAGGTAGACATGTGGGACAGATTACGTTTACTATCACAGGTGTATTGTGTACAGACAGCAGAAGAGATCTTAAGGAGAACAGAGTAGACTGGGGATCTGACCTTTCGGAAGTACAGATGCCAACTATATATCTGTGGCGGGATGACTGTGATTTGGATGAGAATACATTCGTATATACTGCTGTCTCACTGTATGGTGATGACGAGATAACAGAGCAGTCGGAGAGCGCTATGGAAGAGTTTGCGCAGGATTATTATGACAAAACTGGAATATGGCCAAGATCCGGCCGCAGCAGATCGGCTGCAGAAGATATCTGCAACATTACCCTTGGAAACGAGAAGCTTAACAGCGAAAGTTATCTGTCGGACTCTGTCCAGGGAATACTATATTTCAGTGTTATTGCTGTGATCTTGTCGGCTATATCCCTGTTTGGCGTGATGATAACTGTTATGAGCGAGAGGCAGAAATCCCTGGATATCGTGAGAGATATAGGAGCCAGCCGGATGAAAGTGGCTTGGATACATATATTGGAATGGGGAATCCTGCTGGTTTCAGGAGTGATATGCGGCGGAGTCGTTGGAATCACTGTATATGAGGTCATACTCGAGATTCAAAGTCGTTTTCTGAGGCTGCCTAAATTGCGCGGTTATACAGTGGAGTGGTGTGTACAGCAGATTACAGAAAATCCATTTGTAATCTCTGTTGTGTGTGCAACAGGTACATTTACTCTTGGATATTTACTTTTTTATATATACCTTCATATAAAATCAAGAAGACTTATAAGAAGAGATCGTGTGAGATCATTCGGGAGAATCAAATCGGTGGTTTCCGGTATTCCATTTGCAAATACAATGCAGATGTTGTCTGTTGCCCTGATCCTGTTTGCGGCGGTGATGTGCTACGCATTCTGCTCTATGGACGGCAAGGGAAAAGGATATTTTCACAATGATGATCTGGACAGAGACACATATTATACATATGGACAATTGGATATGGAAACCAGTGATGTAGATATATGCCTTTATGATCAGGGGTCGGGGATTACTGGTGGAGTATTGCTTACAGATACAGGACTTACTGAGGATGGGCGCAAGAGCATTGCGGATATGAACGAAGTAAAGTCAATAGAGAGTTTCTCCACAAACGATGGCTTTGATATATTTTATGATAGAAATGACGAGGATATTCCGGATGGATTGTGGCAGGGGGGGG
>ERZ780193.98-NODE-98-length-12959-cov-1.50697_pt1 | contig 12959 bp, 9 predicted proteins | sample MGYA00433078_ERZ780193 | MGnify/ENA primary metagenome ERZ780193 (study PRJEB29588, sample SAMEA2157028) | human gut metagenome | biome: human gut; feature: human-associated habitat; material: faeces | place: Denmark | collected 2008/2010 ...
TTGGAAAAAAGATATTGCTGCTAAGTTTATGGAATATTATATATATGCTCCATATAAAAAAATAATGAAAACATCTCAAAGTGACAAAATTTATACTCTTGAAACCCTTAGTGGAGTTGCGGTTGACGGATTTGTGATGAGAGGATTAAACCTTATGACAAATGTAATAATTGTCGGAATGATAATTGCTCTTTTGTTTATCAAATTCCCAGTTCCTGCACTCGGAACAGTAATTTTTGTTGTAACAACCATGTTTTTGCAAAATAAATACTTCAAAAAACGCACAAATTCTCTTGCTACAACAATGGAAAAAATTAACAAAAAACACAATGACACTATTCTTGAGAGTATTTCTAACATAAAAGAATTAAAAATCCTTTCTGCTGAAAACATGTTTTTTGAACAATACCAAAATACAGAAAAAAAATACCGAAATACGCAAAAACTTCAAAATTTTTACAACGCAATTCCTCCATATATAGTTGAAATGCTCGTGGTTCTTGCTCTTTTAATTCTTGCTTGTATTATTTCTCTACAAACTTCAAGTGATAATGCAAAACTTATGGCTGCGTTTGCAATTGTGGTTGCGGCGTTATTTAGAATTGCTCCTGCGCTAAACAGAATACAGTCATCTATAATAAATATAAATGCTTCAAGAAATTATGTAAAACGAATTAATGAAAAATATGAGGCATGTGATTTTGATAATTTTCAAAAAGAGAAGCTGCAAGCTGAGGGAAGGCTTGATTTTCATGACAAAATTGAGTTGAAAAATATTTGTTTTTCTTACAATTGCACAAAGCAGGTTCTAAAAAATATTTCATTCACTATCAATAAGGGCGATTTTATTGGAATAATAGGGCTTTCTGGAACAGGTAAAAGTACATTAGCCGATATTATAACAGGACTTTTGCCGGCAGATAGCGGGGAAATCATTGTAGATGAAACCCAATTAACTCAACAAAATTTTCAAAAATTTAGGCGCATGCTCGGTTATGTTCCTCAGCAAATAAATATTTTAGATAAATCAATAAAAGAAAATGTGGCATGGGGATGCAAAAATGTTGATGATAATGGTGTAATCAAGGCTCTCAAAGCGGCTCAAATTTATGATGTCATAGAGGAATATCCGCAAGGTATTAATTCTAATGTAATAATAGGTTCAAACGGCTTGTCACAAGGGCAAAAACAAAGATTGTCCATTGCTAGAGCATTATATAGAGATCCAGAAATTATTATTCTTGATGAAGCCACATCCGCACTAGATGTTCAAGTTGAGCATGAAATAACCGAAATGTTGAAGCAAATTAGTACATCAAAGACAATAATTGCAATTGCGCATAGATTATCTACATTAAAAGCATGTAATAAATTGATTTATATGAAAGATGGCGCAATCGTAGATATAGGGACATTCGAGGAGTTGTCAAGTCACTACAAAGAATTTGAACAATTAGTAAAATTATCCACAATTAAGTAAAAAAAATAAAAAAAAAGACTTTACAATAAAAATGTTTTGTATTATAATAATTACATAAGCTCAAAGAGAGCAAAAAAGATATTCCTCAGTAGCTCAATGGCGGAGCAACCGGCTGTTAACCGGTAGGCTGTTGGTTCGAGTCCAACCTGGGGAGTTTTTTCTATTATTAGGGCAAGAATTAACTTCAAGCCCTTTTTTAATGCCTATTTCAGAAGTTCGATTGTTAACATTTTTTTGCTCCAAATTGTACTGATTTTCTATTATTGTTTGGTGTATTAGTTCAATCACGTTGACAGGAATGGTTAGTTTGATATTTTTCTAATTCCCCAATAATCAAATATTACACCATCTAACTGCTGACTTATATTTTCAAAATTTTGGTTTAAATCAAGTGTTTTGACCTGCATTTTATTACCACCCATTACAAATTTTTCATCAGGAACTATATCTTCATTGGTTTTTGCATATAATAACATGCCTGAAACATTGCCTGTATTTGCAACATCTTTATTTTTTACATAAGTAAAAATTTGATATAAGTTGTTGCTGTGTAACGTTTTCTTTTCATATTGTGATGATGTCATTGTATGGGTATAATATTTTGTATCAATAATCAAAGTATTACCGTTATTATCCCATATAGAAATATCAGATTGCATTTTAGGTAAAAATTCTTTGTTATCATCAGGGGCTAAATTCCATTCAATTTGTGAAGAATTGACATTTAAAACCCCTTTAAAATGCCTTTTGAAGTATTCAAGAACAAATTTTTCATATAATCTTGGCATGTGTTCTTCTGTAAATTGAAGAATTTTTTTATTTCCCGATTCGTTACTCAAAAGTAAGTCGTGTAATACAAAATAACAAATGTTGATAAGCATATTATAGTTTTTATTGCTCTTATTGAAATGTATATTTTTCCATTGAATAGTTGTTTTATCAATAATATCAACGGAATTAAAGTAAAGCATTATCTTTTTAAGTTTCTTTTTGTACGTGTTATCAACATTTCCATTTGCAATAAGATAATATGCTGTCGTTTTAATAATCTGATTATAAATATTGTTTTCTGAATATTCGTCAAAATCACAATTCATCATATTTTTATGTTTTATTTTATTTTTAATAGTTTCAGATAAATTGATTTTTCCTCTAACAGTATTCAAATTATCATTTATTGCAACATATTCTCTATGCAAACCCTGTTTCAATTGTTGAGCAAGACCTGTAGATAATATTGAAGCAAATAAATTTTCAATATTATCAAATTTTTCACCGCTTATTTTTTCATAATTCTTTTGTTTAAGAACTTGAAAAGCATAAGTCAGCATATAATAGATATTTTGAATAAATATGCTTTTATCTATTATCATCTACAACACCACTTAATTCTTTTTCCCAAGTTTCATAAGAATCTTTATCATCAAACCAATATTCTTGTAATGTCGGTAAAATGTCATAATTTACAACTTCTTTAAGCCAACTGTCAGAACATTCATCAGCATTTTTATTGCAAAAATAACTATGTCCTATACAAAAACCTTCGCCCAATGATTCATCATTACTGATAGCAATATTTAATTTTTTAATAGTTTCAATAAGTTTGTTAAATTTTTCATTATGTAATGATTCTTGATATTTTATGAAACCGTCAGAACCAAAAGCTGGTTTAATAGGGAAGAAACTAAACCTTCTTCTTAAAGCATAATCTATCATTGCTAAACTTCTGTCAGCCGTATTCATCATTCCAATAATATATAAATTTTTAGGAACTGTGAATGTAGTTCTGTCATAAGCAAGTGTAATCGGTTTTCCTCTGTATTCATTCTCAATTGCTAATAATAATTCCCCAAAAACCTTACTTAAATTTCCCCTGTTTATTTCATCAATAATAAAGAAATAAGGTCTTTTTTGTGGATCATTTTCTGCTTTTTTGCAGAACTCATAAAATACACCGGGTTTTAATTTAAAACCATCGTCATTCGGTTTATAACCCATAATAAAATCTTCATAAGAATAATTTTGGTGGAATTGAATATATTTAATTCTCGTATCGTCAATTTCACCCATTATTGTATAAGCCAATTTTCGAGCAGAAAAACTTTTTCCGACACCGGGACATCCCTGTAAAATAATGTTTTTCTTGTTAATAAGTAATGATTTCAATGTTTCATAATCTTCATCACTTTGATAAACCTGTTTTAAATAATCTTCCTTTGTATATTTATTTAATTGTGTTTGTTCATCTGTCGTTCCAAAGATTATTTCTTCCATTTTCTTTACATCCTCTTTAAATGTTGTTATATCAGTTAATGTCTTAATTGGCTGTCTATAAGGTGATTGCCATACACCGATATTAGTCCATTTAACTTTCCGAATATTATTATATGATTCTTTGCTTTCATCAAAATAGTAATCAGAAGTTACAATACCTCTTGCGATAACTTCTGTTCTTGTTGTTTTAACATAAACAATATCATCAGGTTTCATTTCATTTGCAAATTGCCATAATGCGTGAATATCATTCTTTTTACTTGCAAATTCTTCATTTATAGCTTTTAATTTGTCAATAATGGCTTGTTTTGAATCATATTGAGTTAAATCACCTAATTGAAAATCATTATAACCAATAGCAATTATTGATTCTTCTTTAAATGTTTCCCATTCACAAGCATTTTCACCGGCTGCTATTACCCAATATCTTTTTTCATCATCAGTAATGTTTCCTGCTTGTTTATTAAGAGCATAAATAACTTTTGAAAATTCAAATGGTTCTAATTCTGATTCTTTATTCTTTGTTAGGTTTATTCCCCATTCAGGAGCACTTGGTAATCCTTCATAATTTCTTTCAACAAATATGTCTGAATTCTTATTATTCCATTCTGTTGAAGGCACTAAATAAATTGATTCAGGTTTACTGTTATTACACCAAACTATTGCAATATAAATATCTTCTCTTAATTCTGGCATTTGATTTTTTGTAATATTATTTACATTGCCGTTATAGGTTCTAACTAACATTTTATAATCGTTGTTTGATATTTTAACATTATAAAATCTATTTTCCTGAGAAAACTGTAATTGTGCATTGTTTAATGTTTCAATAAAAAATTCATTTGATTTTTGATTTATATTTTTTTCTTGATATAAATAAAATGCAATATCATTAACAAGGGTATTTAAAGATGTATCATTGTAACAGTCCGGCGTTAATGAACTTGATAATTTCCCTACTAATTCTTTATCAGCTTTTATAAGTTCTTTTATTTCATTATAAAAATTAAAACATTCAATAGGTTTTATTGTATCAATATCACTTTTTGGCTGATAATCAACTACTTCAATAAAATTTTTATATGTCATAGGTTTGTAAATATAATATTTATCAGGAAATTTTAACCATAAATAGATACTTACTACATTTTCGGTCTGATAATGATTTCCCCATTCATCAGCACCATATTTAACTCTAATTTCTTCTGATTTCTTTATAAAATCGGTAATTCTTTCTTTAAGGTCAAGCTGTTCATTATATAGATTTCTGAACATAGAACGGACTTTTTCAGGATCATTATTAGCAAAAGCAATTATCATTCCTCTTGGGAAAAAATTTCGTGCCATAAGTAAATTAGTTGCAGGAATAGCATTTTCTAACATCTCAACAAAATTTTCTGCGTCAATATCCCAATTATCTTGGAATTGTTTAATATTCTGCCATTTATATTTTTCTTCCGGCCAGCGAATATCAAATTTATTTTTATAGTTTCTTACTACTTCTGCTAATTTTGCTAATTCCATTTCTAACCCTCCGAGCTCACTTCTTTATTTTAGTACAAAAATTCTGTTCTATTCCTTTTGTTAAATTACATAAATAGGCCTGCAATAAAAATAATTTTCCGTTAGTTTTCTTTAAAAAATGAACTTATTTATCCTTGTTTAGGTCTAAAAACTAACTATTTCAAAAGAGAACTTCGGCAATTACTATTTGCTTTTAAAACAAAAATTTGCGCCGAAGGGAAAATTAACCTAACGAAGTTTAAAACGAACATTATGTCAAAATACAGGCATTAATGTGGGAAATTACAATAAGCTTGAAATCTTAACCTAATAAAAACTTTATCCTGTTACTATAACAAAACATCCGCAGAGATGCCACTGACGCGAGTTTGTAGGTAAGTTCAAGCGTATTAGCATAACTTTCTACAATTAAAACTCTAATTCTCTTAAAACTCGAGTGAACAGAGACAAAACAAATTTTTATTATAAATACTACACTAGAAATACTACACTAGAATCGGATATTTACATTGGCTACTTCATAAAATATACCATGCAAGGGCGGCCGCCGGTATCGTAATTTATTTGTTCTATAACTTCACTGTTTTTTGTTAAATAGTGCATGTATTTTCGAACCGTAACTTTTGAAATATCCAAAAATGCTGCAATCTGTTCTGATGTATGTCCGCTATTTGTATCTTCTCTTAAGTATTCGCGGATTTTGTCTAATGTCTTTTCTTGAATTCCTTTTGGAAGTTCAAAATTATTATTCCCAAAATGTTCGCTATTCATAATTTCATCAATTTTTTTCTGATCCAGAACGCAAACATTATTTTTTTGAACTCTACACTCAACGAATTTGTCCAGTGCTTGTTGAAATCGTTCTTGTACAAAAGGTTTGACAAGGTAGTCAATGACCCCAAAGTTTAAAACCGTATCAAGGGTATTTTTATCATTTGATGCCGTAACCATAATTATATCAGTATTAATTTCTTCCGTTCTGATTTTTTTTAGCAAAGATAAACCATCTAACACTGGCATATAAACATCAAGGATAGCCAAATCCACTTGATTTTCTGACAAATATTTGAACGCATCATTCCCGTTCCTGAAAGATTGAACAACATAAAAACGGGAATCTTGCTCAACATAATGAGTATTTATCATTGCAACCATAGGGTCATCTTCTACGATTAAAACCTTGTACATTTATTACCTCTTATTCATAATATTTAGGTGCTAATTTCATTGTTTGGAAAAATTCCCAATCGTGAGCAGGAAAGACTTTTGCATTATATTTTTTAGCCAAACGTCTTACTTTTTCGATTGATTTTAAGAAACTTACACTATCATACATAAAACCACTCATTTTGGCAGGTGGTCCAAAAATTTCTGATGTATAAACACAATCTTGAGGAAGAATTATAGTTTGTCCTTCAAGATGAACAACAAGCCCTAAGAGATTTGGAGTATGACCGGCAAGACAAATTACTTCAACCCCTTTTGCAAGTTCAAAATCCTCATTAACTAAATGGTATTGTTTAACGGGTGCTTCCAAATCTCCTTTTATATAACCGCCATGAGTTTCTCTATCAGGGTTCATGTGAACTTTTGCAAGTCCATATTTATAATCTTCCCCAGGAACATAAACATCCGCGTGTGGGAATAAATTAATATTACCTGCGTGGTCTAAGTGCATATGAGAAAGTACAACTGTTTTAATATCTTCCGGTTTAACTCCGCAAAGTTTAAGTTGATTTTCCAATCTTTCTTCATCTTTTTGATAAAGCGGATAAACTTCTTGCATAGTTTTGGGCCAATAACCGTTCATGGCTTCAGGGTTTGAACCTGTGTCATATAAAATATAACCATCATCTGTTTCAATCAAATAAGCCATTACAGGCAGTTTAATCCATTCATTTTGAACATGCGGATTAGAGCGTGTTCCAAGTGTTGCACATGCAACAACGGTATTTTTATCGGTTTCTAAATACCCTGTATTTAGTGCATAAAGTTTCATCATTTCCCTTCTTTCTTAAATTTAACGGTGAATTTTGTTTCTATTTCCATTTCTGACGTAACCGAAATTTTACCGTTATAAGTCTCAATCAATGATTTAACAACAAAAAGTCCCGTTCCTCTAGAATTACTTTTTGTCGAAAATCCGTCTTTGAATATCTTTTTCAAATTAGATTTTTTTATTCCGTTGCCATTATCGCTTACGACAATTTTTATTTCTTTTGGCGTTGATAATATTGATACGTAGATTTTTTTGTTGGAAACATCTGTTGAATTGAGTGAATCCATCGCATTTTCGATTAAATTTCCAAGCACTGTTATAAAAACATCTGACGGAATTCTTGTATCGTTTTCTTCCAGTGAACTAGCAGAATCCAATGCAAAATGGATACCAAGTTCTGATGCTCTGGCAAATTTTCCAATCAAAAGAGCAGCAATAGATGGAATTTTAATTTGTTTAATAATGGTACTTATTATCTCTTTTTGTACCATACTGACATTCATAATGTATTCAACTGCTTCATCATATTTTTTCATTTGGATTAAGCCTAAGATTACATGTAATTTATTCACAAAATCGTGATTATTTGCTCTCATTGATTCGACAAGATGTTTAACCCCGGTCAAATTTTCTGCAAGTTGTACGACCTCAGTTCTGTTTCTAAAAATAGCAAATGCTCCAACGATTTCACCATTATCATAAATTGGCATTCTATCAGAAATTACGTAATCATTTTTTAATGATTTCATCTGCACATTGAATTCTTTTTTGCCTGTCGTTAAGAGTTCACCTAATCTTGATGCAGGATAAATCTCATTCAAATCTTTACCGATAGGTTCGCTTTCTGTTATATGCAGCATTGGAATTGCTGATTTGTTTATAAATATAACTTTTTTGTTTTTATCAATTGCTAAGATGCCTTCCTCTAATGCCATAAGGATATCTTCACGCAATTTAAACATTTCAAGTAATTTATTTTCGTCCATAATTTTATTTTACCTTGAAATTACAACTTTGCTATTAAATATTAGGAAATTTATACGCATCTTCAATATCAACAGGCATTTCCTTGTACTCACAAGTGTTTATAGCCTTATCAAGATAATCGTACAATTCCTGTTTAAATTTCGGATGTGCACAATTTTCGATAATTGTTTTGGCTCTTTCTATCGGGTCTAAACCTCTCAAATCTGCAACCCCTTGTTCTGTAATAAGTGCGTGGATTTCATGGATTGTATGGTCAACGTGACTAACAAGTGGAACAATACAAGAGATTTCTCCATTTTTTGCAGTAGATTTTGTGATAAAAATTGATAGTCCAGCATTTTCGCAATAATCGCCAGAACCGCCGACACCATTCATCAAACGACAACCATTAATGTATGAAGAATTAGTGTTACCATAAATATCTGCCTCAATAACTGTGTTAATCGCAATTATACCAAGTCTCCTGATAACTTCTGGGTGGTTACTGATTTCTTGCGGTCTTAGTACAATTTTATCTTTATATTTTTCAAAGTTTTTAAAGAACTCATCAATCTTATCCCAAGAGATTGTCAAGGACGTACCCGATGCACATTTAACTTTTCCTGCCTCAATAAGGTCGAAAATTGAATTTTGCAAAACTTCTGAATATACTGTTAAATCTTCAAAATCAGAATCTTTCAAACATTCTAAAACTGCATTTGAAACACTGCCGACACCTGCCTGAATGGGAGGAAGTGGATTACACAATCTTTTATGTTCAACTTCATTTTTCAAAAAGTTAACCAAATTTTTAGCCATAGCATCAAATTCCGCATCAGATGGTACAACTTTCCTTCCATTATCAGGAATTGTGCTGTGAACAACAGCAACAACTTTATCAAAATCACATTTTATATAAGGTGTTCCAATTCTATCGTCAACTTTTGTAATTGGAATAGGTTTTGTATATGGAGGATTTTCAGGAGAATAAACATCATGAACCCCTTCTAAAGACGCTGGAACATAAGTGTTTACTTCAATTATAATTTTGTCCGCACATTCTGCATATATGTTAGAAGTACCAACAGAAGTTGTCGGAATAATATTTCCGTTTTCATCAATCGCAGTTGCTTCAATTATTGCAACATCAACATGGTTTAAGAAATTTCTTTTTACCCATACAGGCATCAAACCAAGCGGAACATCATGATAGCCGACTTTCCCGTCATTAATCGCATTTCTCAAATCTTTATTGGTTTGGTAAGGAATACGTTTTTTTAAAGCTCCTTTTCTTGCAAGTTCACCATCAAACTCATCTCCGAGAGAAGCTCCTGAATAAACTGTTAAATCAAGCTTTTCACCGTTATCTGCACGTTTGGCAAGCTCTCCTGCAATAACTTTAGGATACCCTGCAATCGTAAAACCACTAACACCAAGTGTCATATTAGGGTTTATAAACTTTGCAGCCTCAGCCGGTTCCATAACTTTAGTTAAATATCTTTTATCTCTAATCCTTTTTTCAAATTCTTTGTCCACAGTCTTTACCTCACTTACTCTTTCATTTACCAATAGTTTATCATATTGATAAAATTTGTATGTACTAACGAAATTAAAAAAAAGAGTTTGGAAAGTAAAGAAAGTTTTAAATAACGCAAAAAAATTTTTATACTTACAAAAGAATGTACAAAATTGAATTACAAAACTAACATATTGCTATAGGTTGAAATTGTAAGAAAGGAAATATAAAAAATGGAAAACGAAATTAGTGCAGAAGAATTGATTAATTCGTTAGTTGAAAAAGCTCATAAAGCTCAACAAGAATTTGAATCATTTTCTCAAGAACAAACAGATGCTATTGTTAAAGAAATTGGTAAAGTCGTTTATGATAGAGCTGAAGAATTAGCCAGAATGACAGTTGATGAAACTAAAATGGGTGTTTATGAAGACAAAGTTGCAAAATGCCACGGTAAATCAAAATGTATTTGGAACAGTTTGAAAGGCAAAAAATCAGTAGGGATTATTGAAGAAAATAAAGAAACAGGAATTATTAAAGTTGCAAAAGCAAAAGGTGTAGTTGGTGCAGTAACCCCTGTAACAAATCCTGTTGTAACTCCAATGTGTAATATTATGTTTGCTATTAAAGGTCAAAACGCAATTATTATTGCTCCGCACCCAAGAGCAGAACATGTAAACAAATACGTTGTAGATCTGTTTAGAGAAATTTTGAAAAAACACAACGCTCCTGTTGATTTAATTCAAACAATCGAAAAATCATCAATTGATGCTACAAATGAATTAATGAAAAAAGTTGATGTAGTTGTAGCAACAGGCGGTGGCGGTATGGTTAAAGCTGCTTATTCATCAGGTCACCCTGCATTAGGTGTTGGTCCTGGTAACGTTCAAGTTATTATGGATAGAGGAATTGACTACGAAGATGCCGTTAAGAAAATTATCATCGGCAGAACTTTTGATAATGGTATCATTTGTTCAGGTGAACAAGCCGTATTCATTCCAAAAGAAGATTTTAATAAAGTTCTTGACTTGTTTAGAAAAAACGGCGTATTTGTTGTTGAAGATGAAGCATCAATTAAGAAATTTGCTGATACAATCTTCCCTGAAAACGGTCCAATCAATAGAAAAATTGTTGGTCAATCTGTTCAAACAATTGCAAAACTTGCTGATGTTGAAGTTCCGGAAGGTACAAGAATGATTTTGATTAAGGCAAGGGCAATCGGTAAAGGCAACGGCGAACCTTTATGTCGTGAAAAAATGTGTCCTGTAATGATCACTGCTCCTTACGATACATTTGAAGATGCTATTAAACTTGCTCAATCAGATTTGGAATACGAAGGAAAAGGTCATACAGCATCAATTCATTCAAATGATATGGAACATGTTCGTTATGCAGGTGAAAATTTGACGGTAAGTCGTTTAATTGTTAACCAATCCTCATCAACAGGTGCAGGCGGCAGTTTGTATAATGGCTTTGCTCCAACTACAACATTAGGTTGTGGATCTTGGGGTAACAACAGTATTTCAGAAAACTTGAATTACACTCACTTAATTAACGTTTCTCAAATCGGACTTTATAATAAGGATAAAAAAGTTCCGACAGATGAAGAAATTTGGGCTTAAATTTGTTGTTATAATAAATTCCGGATTGCATAATGTAGTCCGGAATTCTCCTAAAAGAAAGGATTTTTAATCATGAAACAGTTAATATTAAAACCGGAATTGCATAAATTCCAAACTTGCAAAGAATTTGCAAAAGAATTTGAATTGGGGGAAGATGATTTAATTCTTACAAATGAATATATTTTTAATCCATATTTCAAAGAATTAAATTTGCCTGTAAAAACAATTTTCCAAGAAAAATTCGGTGCAGGTGAACCAACAGACATTATGGTTGATGCAATTATTAATGAAGCCGCAAAATATACTTTCAAAAGAATAATTGCAATCGGCGGTGGTACAATCATTGATATAGCAAAAGTTTTGGCAGTAACAAACGGAGAATCTGTCGATAAATTATACGACAAAAAAAATGAATTAAAGAAACATTATGAACTAATTATTATCCCTACAACTTGTGGTACAGGCAGTGAAGTTACAAATATTTCAATCATCAACAGAACAAGATTGGGTGTAAAAATGGGATTGACTTCGCCTGAAATGTTTGCAGAAAAGGCAGTTCTAATTCCTGAACTTTTGAAATCATTACCGTTTAAAGTTTTTGCAACAAGTTCAATTGACGCTTTGGTACATTCTGTTGAATCAAGTTTATCCCCAAAAGCAACCGATTATTCCAAATTATTTGGTTATAAAGCTATTGAAATGATTATCACAAGCTATCAAAGACTTGTTAAAGAAGGTAAAGAAATTTTGCCTGATTTGATGGATACATTCTTGACGGCAAGCAACTTTGCTGGTATTGCGTTTGAAACAGCAGGTTGTGCAGCGGTTCACGCATTGAGTTATCCATTGGGCGCAAAATATCACGTTCCACATGGAGAAAGCAATTATGCCGTATTTACTGGTGTTTTGAAAAATTATATGGAAATTAAACAAGATGGCGAAATCGCAACAATGAATGAATTTTTAGCAAACCTTCTTCATTGCGATGTAAAAGTAGTTTATGAAGAACTAGAAAACTTGTTGAATTCTGTATTGCAAAAGAAACCTTTGCACGAATACGGTGTAACTGAAAAGGATGCAGAAGATTTCGCTGAAAGCGTAATGAAAACTCAAGGGCGTTTGATGGCAAATAATTTTGTTGTATTAGATTATGATAGAGTATTAAAAATTTATAAGGAGTTGCTATGAGCTTATTAGAAGCAGGTATGATGGCAAGCTTTGGATTAAGTTGGCCGATTGCAGCATACAAAACTTATAAATGTAAATGCGTGCATGGAAAAAGCCTTACTTTTTCATATTTAATTCTATTTGGATATATTTGCGGAATTTTAAATAAACTTTTGCATGTAATTTGGATATATTACGCAAATGCAGCGTTTCTGTTGCTAGATATGTTTTTGTATTACAGATATAAAAATAATCCGGCCCCAAAAACTGCCGAACTTCCGATAGAAATAAACGAAGAAATGGAAATTGATTAACAAAAAACAGCATACTTAAAGTATGCTGTTTTTATTGTATTAAATTCTTTGTAAATTTTACTTACAAAAATTTCCAGCGTCTTCTGGCGGGTGGAGTTTT
>ERZ780193.101-NODE-101-length-12675-cov-1.47132_pt1 | contig 12675 bp, 10 predicted proteins | sample MGYA00433078_ERZ780193 | MGnify/ENA primary metagenome ERZ780193 (study PRJEB29588, sample SAMEA2157028) | human gut metagenome | biome: human gut; feature: human-associated habitat; material: faeces | place: Denmark | collected 2008/2010 ...
GCACCTAAACGTTTGCATTGATCCAAAATTGCGCTTTTATGCTCATTTGTCCATTTCCAAGTTCTTTCAACAAATTTTTCTCTACCTAAATCGTAACGTGTTAAACCTTCCTTTGCCAATTGTCTTTCAACAACATTTTGAGTAGCCAAACCAGCGTGGTCAGTACCAGGAACCCAAAGAGTTTCATATCCGGCCATCCTGTGGTAACGAACCAAAATATCTTGCAAAGTTTCGTCTAAAGCGTGTCCCATGTGCAAAACACCGGTAACGTTTGGCGGTGGAATTACGATAGAATATGGCGGTTTTTGACTATTTGCATCAGCCTTAAAATATTCGCCATCTTCCCAAAACTTGTAAATACTTTCTTCAGTATCTTTTGCATCGTAAACTGTAGGTAAATCTTCAATTTTTGTTGCTATCATATATTACATGCGTATAGTCATAAACTAGCACAAACAAAAAGAAATATCTACTTTATATTTTGGAGCATTTGCTTAGTTGATTTTCCACCTTTTTCAACAACACTTACCTTCGGAGATGGTGCTAGCCAAGGAGATTTGTCAATATCTCCAACAACAGAAAACGCAAATATATCATACCCCCATTTATTAGGTTTGCTTTTTCCGTTAACATCAATAGCAAAGATATTCATACCAGACCAACCACTCATCAATAAAATTGTTCCGTCAGACAAAACATAAGCTTTTCTTGCTTTGGCAATTTCCTGTTTTCTCCACCAAAATGTTCCTGAAGTACTTACATTTACATCTTTATCAGAAGCATCATCATTTTTCTCTTTATAAATAGTGTCAGTTCCGTTATATTCGGGAATACAACCTTGCTCCAAAGCTTTGTTTTCACAAATTTTAATTATTTTTACAGTCTTTTCAAATTCCGACATGAATTTTGTACATTCAGAATTTGCTCCATAAACATAAGTATCAGAATGCTCCCATTGCTTACAATTTCCTTCTTCTGTATATTCCAAACACCTCAAACCACCACGTGACTCTGGCCAAATATAACATTCCAAAGGAGCACCGTTATTAACTTCGACTTGCTTTATTGCTTGAGATACAAGAGAATAAGCTTTTTTAAATCGATTTTTTATAACGACTTTTTGATATTTATTTATTAAAGCAGGTAAAGTCAAAGCGGCAACTACCCCTATAACTCCAAGGGTGATTAAGACCTCTGCCAAAGTAAAAGCCTTTGGGGGTACACAAACTTTTGTATTTTTTAATAAGTTTACCATTTCTATCCTCCTGTTCTAATATTAGCACAAATTGTTCTTAATTTAGCACTAAACTAATTAAAATGCAAGAAAATTTTGAACAATCTAAAAAAATATTAAAAAACAAATTAGGAACACTTATAAAAAAGCATAGATTAGAACAAGACAAATCTATCAGCTTGATTTCTGCCGAAATAGGGATGACAAAATCAATGTGGGCAGACTTAGAAAAAGGCATTAAAGATCCACAAATGAGTACTTTTCTTAGAATTTGTGAAGCATTAAACCTTAAACCACAAATAGTTTTAAATGAATTAATCGAATTATTAGGTAATAATTTTTCTATGATAGAATAAGTTGTATGAAAAAGATATTTCTTTTAATTTGTTTAACTTTTTTACTATCAATACAACAAGCGAACTCTGCCAGCATTAGCGATTATATCGACAAGCCATACGCCGGAATGGCTTATTCAATAGCATTAAAACAAGATATACCATTCCTTCTTATTTTTGCAGAACCTAGTAATGCAATTGTTTTACTCAGACTAATGCCCCTAGTAAATATGGTTTATAATGACTACAAAGGACTTTACAATTTTTGCATAATTAATACGAGTGTTGAAGAAAATAATGAATTAGTAAACTATTTTGCGCCTAAAAAATTACCAGCATTGTACCTTATTGACACGCAAAATATGACATATACATTGATTGAGTCAAAATACTATAACAAAAACGCATTAAATAGAATATTAAAGGAATTTAAAAAAGAAACATTAATTACACCCCAAAAACAATAAATTTATAAAACTTGTCAAAAAAAACGAAACGCACATGCGTTCCGTTTTTCATTTATTTTTTATTAAACAATCCTACTTACGCTTTTGGAGCAGCGTTAGCAATAATGTCCATTTCATCTAATGATGCGTAAACTGCGTGGCATCCACAATCTACATACAAGATTTGACCTGTTGTACCTGTTGACAAATCAGATGCTAAATACAAACCTGCTTTACCAACATCTTCCAATGCAACGTTTCTGCCAAGAGGAGCTTTTGCAATAGCTGCTTTAAGCATTTTATCAAAACCTGAAATACCTTTAGCAGCAAGAGTTTTAACAGCACCTGCTGAAATACAGTTAACTCTAACACCTTTTTTACCAAGGTCAGCTGCCAAGTATCTCATTGAAGATTCAAGAGCTGCTTTAGCAACACCCATTACGTTATAGTTTGCAACAACATATTCAGAACCCAAATATGTAAGAGCGAAAATTGAACCGCCTTCATTCATGATAGGTTCAGCATGGTGGCATAAAGAAACTAGAGAATAAGCACTTACACCTAAAGCTAAATCCCAACCTGCACGAGATGTATCAATAAATCTACCTTGCAAATCTTCTTTAGCAGCAAAAGCAACGGCGTGAACAACAAAATCCAATTTACCGTAAACTCTTTCACATTCTTTAAATACAGCTGCAACTTCGTCATCTTTAGTAACGTCACAACTCATAATAATTTTTGCGCCCATATCTTCTGCGATAGGTCTAACACGTTTTTCCATAGCCTCACCTGCATAAGTAAATGCAATATCAGCACCTGCATCGTGTAGTTGTTTTGCAATAGCGTAAGCAATCCCGTGAGTATTAGAAACTCCGAAAATTACACCTTTTTTACCTTCCATTAGTTTCATAAGTTATATCTCCCTCTTTTTTACTAACTAAAATACGTGTCTATCGTAGCACGAACAGAAAAAAATTGCAATAACAGAAGCGAGAAGTGAAAGGTTTAGTTCGCTTCGCTCAAAAATAACTTTGGTGCGATAGCACCTGTATTGGTCTTTTCACTTTTCACTTCTTTCGAAATTATTAACAATTGTAACAACATGCAAACATGCTGAAATCAGGGAGTTTCGGAAGTTTTTATATATTTAAGAGAGTAAAAAAGAGAGCTAACTATGGGCGTTTCAAACGTAAACAATCTAAATAAAATTGATTTAACAAAGCTTGCTCTAGCACAAAAAAGCAGACAGGCTAAGTCAAACCAACCTGCCTATATGCAAATGACAGGCTCAATTTTTAATGCTCCTGAAGTTAAACAACAACAAGAAACTACAAACTTAAATACTCTTAACACTAAAAAAAGTTTAAACGAATTAACTAAAAAAACTTCTACTTCTAACTCAACAACAAACAAAACAGAAGGCAAAGACAAAGAAGAAAATGTCGATCAAGGCAGCGTAAAATCTCAAGGTAATCAAGCTAAAAAAGGAACTACACAAACAGAAAAAGATTCTCGTGAAGTTAAAACAATCAATTCAGAATCAAAAAAACTTAACAAAAACATCAAACAAGAAGATAAAAAGTTCCAAGCTCAATTAAAACAACAACAAGCTGCTTTCCAAAAAGATAGCGCAAAACTTGAAAAACTATCTCAAGAAACAGAAGAAACTCAAACTGAAATTGACAACGCTCAAAATGAATTGGATAGTTTGTTAGGATCTTCAACTTTTACTATAAGCAGAGGCGATGGCACTCAAGGCGGTCAATCAACAAACCCTAATCAAGATAAAATCGACCAACTTCAAAAATTCATCGGTTCTAAATCAAACCTTGTTCAAAACAATGGCAAACAAATTTATTCATTACAAAGAAGTTCTTCAAGAACACTTTCAAGAATGAATAGAACAAATGCAAACTTTGTAAAAATCCACAAAAAGAACACAAAAGCAATTCAACAAAACCAAAACGAAACAAGTAACGTTGTAAAATTTGCAACAAAACTTGAACAATGGAGTGCAATTGCAGAACAAGGTGGTAAAGCTCTTGACTTTGCTGGACAAGGGATGGTTGCAGCCGGTCAAGCAATCGCATCAACAGCTTGGGGGGCAGCGGTAGGTGCTGCAATGATTGCAACCGGAACAGTAATGTCAAAAGTTGGTACAGTTGCCGAAATGTTAGGTCAATACGGACAAACTGCAGCAAACATCACAAAAACCGCAGCTTACGCAGCAGAAGGCAATTTGGCAGGAGCTATGACAAGTGCAGCAGCAGCAATCCAATCAGGTGCAGCAGCTCAAAAATCTACTAAAGGCTTAAGTAACAATTTCAAGGCTATTGACCAGCGAGCAACAGATGCAACAAACAAAGCGGCAGCAAATGCAGCAGCAAAACAAGCAGTTAAAAACATGGATGCCGAACAACTTGGCGGCATGACTAAAAAAGAAATGAAAAAATCTATTAGCGGAGAATTACAAGGTCAATTAGCTAACAACGAAATCAACTCAAAAGATTTGTTTAATGATGTAAAAAATAAATCAATCAAATCAAATGATGCCGTTAATGGCGCAAGAGATAAAGCCGCTGCAGCATTTAAAGAAAATGTATATGCAGCAAAAGGAAGTTTAGATGTTCAAAATGGCGTTGTTACCGGTCTTGACAAAAAAGCAAGAAAAGAAGTTGGCAAAAAGACAGTCACAGGTTTCACTAACACTACATCAGTTGCTAAAAAATCAACTCAAAAGCTCGACTTCCAAAAACTTTCTCAAGGTTTGATGTCTACAGTAGCGTTATTATCAGCTCAAAACACAAACACTCAAGGAACTCATAAAGGCTACGCAGCTCAATGGGATTTAAACGCTGATCCTAAAATGAGAAGAATTAGAAACGCAAGAATGGCATCTGTTCGCCACGCTGCTTACGCATAACATAAAAAAGAAGCTAATCATTTCTGAAAAGCTTCTTTTTATTACTTCTATTATCTGGCTTATTTTACATAAGACAAGTCATTTGCTTGATTTCTCATTGCGGTTTGTTCTTCCAACAACAAGTTCATATAAAGTAACTTGTTAGCAGTCATCTGATCAAGGTTTGTAAATTCAGCCCCTGCACGTCTGTCTGTTGCAGAAACAACCTTAACATCAGCATTGATATTCAAATCACCATAAGAAATGTTCACCGGAACAATATCTCCGACTTTCAAATCATTGTGGTGAGTTACTGCGATACCACCTCTTGAGATATCAATTAGAGAATCAATTTGTGTATTTTCTGCCAATTGAACAGGGTTTCTGTTATCTTGAGCAGGGAACCTCATATAGTGACGTTTATCTATAGAGTTTACATTATATTCAACAACACGTTGTTTATATGTTTCTTTTCCATAACTTGAATCTCTTGGATCAGTCGGTCTATCATCATCAGTATCGGTATCAATATCTGTATCTGTGTCGGTATCCACATCGGTATCCGTATCAATGTCGGTATCTATATCTGTATCTGTGTCTATGTCTGTATCCGTATCAGTATCGGTATCGCTATCAATATCAGTGTCTGTGTCGGTATCTGTATCGCTATCAGAATCAACGTCAGTATCTGTGTCATTGTCAGTATCAGTATCAGTATCGATATCTGTGTCAGTATCGGTATCCGTATCAACATCGGTATCTGTATCTGTGTCAATATCGGTATCGGTGTCTGTATCTGTATCCAAATCTGTGTCAGTATCAGTGTCGGTATCTGTATCAGTATCTGTGTCTGTGTCTGTATCAGTATCGGTATCCGTATCAACGTCAGTATCCGTGTCCGTATCTGTATCTAAATCCGTATCGGTATCAGTGTCAATATCTGTATCTGTATCAGTATCTGTGTCATTGTCAGTATCTGTATCCGTATCAATATCTGTATCAGTGTCGGTATCGGTGTCTATATCCGTATCAGTATCTATATCTGTATCAACATCGGTATCTGTGTCAGTATCTGAATCCGTGTCTATATCGGTATCTGTGTCTGTATCGGTATCCAAATCAGTATCCGTATCAGTATCTGTATCGTTGTCAGTATCAATAGGTTCATTTTTATCTTCTGGAACTACTAGGTTGTCATCGTCTTCCTCTGTTCCTTGTTTATTAGGGTCTTTTGTTCCATCGTAATTTGGGTCATCACCTTGAGAACTACCACCATAATAATAGTTTCTGTCATTTTTATCTTCACCTATTGCTGTAACATCATCAGGTCTAACTGCTTTCGCTCTGATTGAAACCGGTTTTGTCGGATCAGTTCCATTTTGCAAAGGATTAGTTGTATTATCTTTTGTCAAAGTAGATTTACCATCAGGTCTGTGTTTACCCATATTAAAGTAATAACCGCCCGCATAAGCATTATCTGCAACTAATGTTAAATCTTGATTTTTTCCAGGTCTGCCTTGACCTTGTCCATAGAATTTACCATTTTTAACTACAATTGTAGAATCTGCAGCATGCTGGTAAGCCGGAGCTTCATTTGGATCTTTGTAACTACCTAAATCAAGAGCAGTAAGTTTAGCTTTTTCCAACTTAACACCGTTCGGTCCGTAATAGTCCTGAGGATAAGTAGGAACTTCACCCAAATGCTCAATGTACATATTCTTACCACGAGTAGTAATATTTACATTTTTAGCAGTTGTTTCTCTTATATATACATCACCTGAAAATTCAGCGTTTACGTCACCTGTTTTTGAAATAATAGCACAAGCATTTGTATCAAGCTTAGTTCCATCAGCTTTATCCAGACCTTTTACATTAATATCTTTGATTGCCAAAATATCAATACCTTGTTGTGGTTTGTTGACATCAGTTACTACATGAGGATTTCTTGCATCATCGCCATAAAAAATATGCTCAACACCATTTTGTCTAAATGTTAATGCTTTGTCCTTAGAACCAACATTTCCACTTGAAATCATTGAAATTCCAGTACCCTCAACATTAGGATTTTGAGAGTTTGTAGAAGCATTGATAATATCGTAAGCTTTTGAACCTTTAATTGAACTGTCTGCAAGAAGAATAACTACCGTCAGCCTTAATTTGGTCAACTCTCATATCATTATTCAAACTTGCCATATTAACTAATGACTTGTTTGTACCCTTTGTGCTTATTGTTTTAATGTTGCCATCTACATTTACATTTATTGATTTTGTCAAATCTCTACCATTTGGCCCAATACCTGTACAAACGCCACCGTCACAAGGCCCAGCTTCCTGACCAACCATACCGTTTTGAACATCTATATCAAGATTTTTTGAAGCCTTGATTAATGTTTCTTTTGTACCGTAGTTCAACAAGTTACCATCATTAATTTTAATATTAACGTTACCTGTAGAGTTTAAGTTATTGCTACCTGTATAATCGCCGAGAATAACATTTGAATTTTTATTTGTTATATTAATTCCATTAGCATTAACATGACCTTTCACATTAATACCGTTTTTGCCGGAGTTAATAATATTTGCGCTATGAGTAGAGTTTTTAACCAAGCCTCCATTTGCAATGCTTACACCATCATTACCTGTATTTGTAACAATGAGTTCGCCGCCTTGATTGCTCAACAAACCAGTAGATGCAATTAAAACACCTGAACCGGTATTATCAACCAACAACTTACCGCCTTTGTTTGCAACAGTGCCTGATACATTAACTTCACCATTTTTGTTAACCAATAACGTATCACCGTTTCCATTCAATAATTTACCTGAAACGTTAATACCTTTAGAACCTAAGTTTGTAATTTCTGTACTACCAGTACCAAAGTTTTTCATTGTACCGGCAATATCAGTTCCACCATTTTCGCCATAAGTTCTAATTATAATACTTCCGTTATCATTAGCAAAAGAATTAGCACTCATATTATCTGCATTTACAAGTTGATTAAACAAAGCTTCAGCTTGAGTATTTGAAAGAATTTTTGTAGCATCTTTAACACCGGCCATAATTTGAGCATCAGGTGAAACTTGTAAGTTTGCAGCATTGATATCAACAAAGTTTCTAGCTAAAACCTTACCATCGATTTTTACAGTTGCATTACCTTCACCCAATTTTGATTTGTAATCAGCAATCAAAGAAGGTCTTTTCAAATCACTTTTATATTTTTCGTAACTATTGCTATCAGGTGTTAAAACAGTCAAAGAGCCTACGTTCAATACACCGCTTGAACCGACAACCATTCCGTTTGGTGAAATAAATACGGCATGCCCGTTATTAAATGCGCCATTTTTGCCAACTGCGTTAACAATACCCTGAATGTTAATTTGATTATCAACAAGGTTCACAAATGTTGACAAATCTTGTCCTTGTAAGTAATAGATCAGATTTGCAACATCACCTTTACTTAAATCAAAGTTTTGATATTTTCTAAAACCGATACTACCTGCTGGGTTTTTAGCAGTTGGAGTGATATCAAAGACTCCATTGCTACCAGTAACACCTGAAATATTTGTTGCCAAAACTTGCAAACAGAAAGATTGTTGTAAGAAGAAACAAAATGTTAATGCCGAAGCAACTGCTTTTCTTTTACCGGCTTTTATCTTAATCATGCTTTTCCTTTCAAATATTTTCCCTAATTTAAAAATTATTTTATATAAAATTCGACTAGCGTTTTAATATTATCAAGAGAATAGTTGTATTTCTATTTATTATTACAATTCCTTAATAAATTTGCACACAAATCTACTTTTCTCAAATACTAAAATCCGAGAAAAATTTTTCTTGCCATATTATTAACAAATATTAACGTTCCTACAGTTCAGGGCGTTTCATAATAGTATTTGTCAATGTGAAATAACAAATATAGAATACACTTATTAAGCTCAACATTTCAACTAACGCAGGCAAGTGAATAAATTTGTCGAACACATAATACAAAGCCACAAATGGCACAAAAGATATTACCATCCTTCCCATGATTAATTTCGGGAAAACTAATCTCAAACCAGGAAGTACAATGATTATACTTAATAAGAAATATAAGAAGTTTGCACCCAATGTTGCAATACCAACACCGACCAATCCCATCTTAGGAATTAACAGAATATTTAACGCTATATTTGCAATACCTGATATCAACTTAATTATAAAATCAAAATAAGTTTTATTCGCCAAATGATATTGTAGAGTTGTGTAATCAGTTAAGGCCATGAAAAATGTTCCAAATGCAAAATATGGAACAAGTTTAAATGCAATTAAAAACTTGTCATTTGATGACATCATTTGAACATAATCCGTTGCATATAGAGAAATTACAATAATCACAGGCAATGCAATCATTACATAATATCCTGTAAATCTTGAAATCAACGGTCTTACATCAATTTTTTCTTCATACATATTGATAATTCTTGGAATTGCAGCAACTGTGATTATTGAAAAAATAGTCATCAAAAGCGGCAACGTCAAACCATAAGCAACTCCAACAATTCCAACTTGAGAAAATCCATGAATACTATTCATGATAAATTTATTACTTTGATTAATTATCCATGCACTTAAAGATGTTGCAGCAATCGGAACTCCATATTTCATAATTGGCAAAACAGAATTCCACTCAATTTTTTGTAACTTAAACCATGACAAAATGTTACTCTGGTAAATTAACAACAAATCAATCAATGATATCGAAACTCCCATACCTAACAACAACGCAACTGCTCCTAAGTGGAAGAATTTAACAAAAAATATTGATAATAAAATTGTCAAAAATTGGTTAATAATAGTTGAAAGCGTAAACGACATTGCTTTTAACTGCGCTCTCAACAACTGGAATAATAAAGCCCTTATTGCAACCGGAATAATTAAAACCAAAATTGCAAAGAAATATTTTACCGGAATATGGAAAAATGAATAGAAATTGTGTCTAAAAACAAATGACAATACAAACATCAAGAACAAATTTGTTGCAAGCATTGTAACAAGAGTAGTCAAATATTTCGGCATATCTTGCGACATTTGATGGTGTTTAAAAAATCTTAAGCCGGATAAACCAACCCAGTCAGAAAAAATGATACACAAAAATGACAAAACAGCAATTGACAAAGAATACAACCCATACTGTTCAGGTGATAATAAACTCGTATAAACCGGAATAATTATGGCGTTGCCAATCATACCAACAATTTTAGATGGCGAATATTTTACCATATCTCTAAAAATAGCTTTTAACTGCTCTTTTTCAACTTCTCTGTTTTCTACAAATTCCATTACCATTTCCTATTCATTTTATTATTTATAATATTTGCTTATTATACTATTTTTTCTTAGTCTTGTAAAACGCCAAACAAATCGTAATCATCTGCTCGATTTATTAAAACATTCACAATATCTCCAGGAATAACGCTATCATCTTTTACCTCTGCATACCGTCAATTTCAGGAGCATCATGTTGAGAGCGCATCAATACCAAACCATCATCAGTATAACCTTCTACTATACAAGGTACAACTTTTCCAACATAACTTTCATTAACTTCTCTGGAAATTTTCTTTTGCAAAGTCATTAATTTTTTATGTCTTTGTTTTTTAATTTTGGCAGGAACTTGATCTTCCATAGAATAAGAAACTGTGTTCTTCTCACGAGAATATTCAAATACTCCCATTTTTTCAAATTTAACTCGTTTTACAAATTCATAAAGTTCATTAAACTGCTCTTCGGTTTCTCCCGGATAACCTACAATAAACGCAGTTCTGATAGCCACATCAGGAATTTTATTTCTAATCTTGTTTACTAAAACCTCATAATCCATAACAGGTCTGCGCATAGCCTTTAAAATTTCTGCATTACTATGCTGCAACGGAAGATCAATATATTTAACAACTTTATCTAATTTAGCAATAGCATCAATTAATTCATCACTAACCTGTGTCGGGTAAGCATACATAATTCTAATCCAACCCAAGCCTTCAATTTTGTTCAATTCTTCCAAAAGCTTAGGTAACATTTGTTTCCCGTACAAATCAATTCCATAGCTTGTTGTGTCTTGCGCAATAAGGACAATTTCGGTCACACCTTTTTTTACTAATGAATTAGCTTCTTCCAAGATATTTTCGATGGTTCTTGAGTGATATTCACCTCTCAATTGAGGAATAATACAATATCCGCAATGATAATTACACCCATCAGCAATTTTTATGTAAGAACTTGCACCAACCGTAATCTGTTGTCTTTCAATATTTTCAGGGTAGATATATTCGGGTTTTTCAGAAACATGTTCAACGTAATCTTTTTTGTCGCCCGTAATTTTATCCACAACTTCAATAATTTCTTTGATATCAGACGTTCCAATCATACCAGAGATTTCTGGAATAGCCTTTTTAAGTTCCCCTTTATATTTTTGTGGTAAACAACCGGTAACAATAACCTTTTTGCCATCCTGAACCATTTGTAAAATAGATTGAACAGATTCTTTTTCAGCATCATGGATAAAAGAACAAGTATTTACAACAACAATATCTGCATCTTTTTCATCCAACGTAATTTGATGTCCTCTTTGAGCCAAAAGCCCTAACATAAGTTCAGAATCTACTAAATTTTTTGCGCATCCGTGATTTAATAAAGCTATTTTCATTTTATACCTCTTTTAAAATCACTTTAGCATGAATAAAAATTTTTGTAATCAGTCAAGTTGTCAAAATTAGCGAAAGCGTGTGGCAGATTAATTTCAAATTTTTTAATTAATATGTCATTTGCCAATTGTCATTCAAAATCTTTCCAAAACAACCGTCAGGCGAACCTTCATGATTTAAGCATTTTGCATTAAATTGAGTATTACGTTGTTCTGTAGTCATTGGAGCAACAGTATTTGCATCTATAGGAGCATCATCTATAACACCATTATTATATACGTAAAACCAAAATAAATCTCTACCGCCAATATTTGGACCTTTTTGCCCATTAATATCTATCCCCATATTTATCAATTTGTCTCCACTTTTTGCATATAAAGGTCTAATAGAAACTCCACTAGCAAATACATAAGATTTAGCGTTTACAGCATAGTTATTAATTGTTCCACCATCCATTGCCTTGTAAGAAGATGCAAAACAGTTATTCATTGTATCACATTCTTTTACATTTTTAAAATATGTTGTAATGAAATTATTAACTGCATCTTGAGAACTCAACCCCGCCTCTGACAAATTGATAGCATTTCTGTCGGTTTGATATCTCAAAAGGGCTTGAGATATCTCATTATAAGTCTTATGCAATTGAGTTACGTAACTTTGACGTTGATAATTCTGCATTAATGTCGGAACAGTCATTGCAGACACAACACCAATAATCCCAAGAGTAACTAAAACTTCAGCAAGAGTAAATGCTAATTTATTTTTCATACAAACTCCTTTTTAAAATCCTGCATTATATATTTCTATTATACACTATATAATGCACTATGTCAATATAGTTTCTATATTTGTCATTAAATAGTATGATTATTTAATGAACGATGAATACAAACTTGAAACAGAAAATTTAAAAGAACAAATAAAGTATCTTTCTGCATTACAAGGCATAACAATGTCAAAACTTAAAGATGAAGTAAATTCAAAGTTCAATAAAACAGATAGTGTTAGAAATTTAGGAAATAAACTCCGTAACAAGACTTTCAGGGTTTCAGAATTAGCGGAGATTTTAGATAT
>ERZ780193.113-NODE-113-length-11598-cov-2.48774_pt1 | contig 11598 bp, 10 predicted proteins | sample MGYA00433078_ERZ780193 | MGnify/ENA primary metagenome ERZ780193 (study PRJEB29588, sample SAMEA2157028) | human gut metagenome | biome: human gut; feature: human-associated habitat; material: faeces | place: Denmark | collected 2008/2010 ...
AACTTGTTGTAGAAGAACAGCACTACGGAGAACACCACGAAGGTGAGCATGACAGGATTCAAGGTGGATGACGAGACGATAGGTATGGGTGACAGACGCTGTAAGGTATATAGTCTTGTGGATGTGGATTGCGCTAATCTGCCGACACAAATCCGTCCGTTTACCAACATCGAGGTGAACAACGCCAGCATGCCAGTGGATCTGGTGGCATTGGTGGACAGCATACCAGGTGTGGAGAGTGTGGTGTATAACCAAATCATCTTTGTGCCGAACCAGAAGCGTGAGCTTGCCCTGCTAGACAAAAAGAAGAACCGCCATGCCAGCATGCCGAACCCAAGCAATCTGATAGCCGTAGAGGACATCAAGCGAGTGCAGGAGGTGATAGCGAGAGAAAACAAGCAGCTGGTATATACCCACTATAATCTGATCGTGACGGTGAAGCCAGATACGGACATACAGAAGTGTACCAATCATCTGGAAAATGCCTTTGGCAGGATGGGCATCCATATCTCGAAACGAGCCTATAACCAGTTGGAACTGTTCGTCAACTCATTCCCCGGCAACTGCTATGGGATGAATGACGACTATGACAGATTTATGACGTTGGGCGATGCTGCCACCTGCCTGATGTACAAAGAAAAGATTGTGCATAGCGAGGACACACCCTTCAAGGTCTATTATACCGACCGCCAAGGAGTGCCAGTAGCCATCGATATATCAGGAAAAGAAGGGCGAAACAAACTGACCGACAACAGCAACTTCTTTGTCCTCGGTCCTTCGGGAAGCGGCAAGAGTTTTTATGTTAACTCCATGGTGCGCCAAGCCCATGAGCAGGACACCGACATCGTTCTGGTAGATACAGGTAACTCGTATGAGGGACTATGTGAATACTTCGGCGGAAAATACATTTCCTATACCGAGGAGCATCCTATCACGATGAACCCTTTCAAAATCAAGCGAGAGGAATGGAACATCGAGAAGTTGGGATTCCTGAAAAACCTCGTGATGCTGATATGGAAAGGAAGTCAAGGCACAGTGAGCAAGACCGAAGACAGACTGATAGAGCAAGTCATCAACGAGTATTACGATGCCTATTTCACCACCAAGAGAGTGAGCAACCTCTGTTTCAACACTTTCTATGAGTTCAGTACTGAGCGACTGCCGAAAATATGCGAGGAGAACGGTCTGCATGGCATAGACCTGTCATCCTACAACTATCTGTTGAAGGACTTCTATAAAGGAGGCAGCCACGATGTGACACTGAATGAGAATATGGACAGCAGTCTGTTTGATGAGACCTTCATCGTCTTCGAAATCGACAGTATCAAGGATGATCCACTGCTCTTTCCACTGGTGACACTCATCATCATGGACGTGTTCCTGCAGAAGATGCGCATCAAAAAGAACCGAAAGATGCTCATCATCGAGGAGGCATGGAAAGCCATCGCCTCGCCCATGATGGCGGAATACATAAAATATCTGTATAAGACCGCCAGAAAATTCTGGGCAAGCGTGGGTGTGGTGACACAGGAGATACAGGACATCATCGGCAGTGAGATAGTGAAAGAAGCCATCATCAACAACTCGGATGTGGTGATGCTGCTCGACCAGAGCAAGTTCAAGGAACGATTCGACACCATCAAGGCTATACTCGGTTTGACCGATGTGGACTGCAAGAAGATATTCACCATCAACCGTTTGGAGAACAAGGAAGGACGTAGTTTCTTCCGTGAGGTCTTTATCAGGCGAGGACAGACCAGTAATGTGTATGGTGTAGAAGAGCCGCATGAGTGCTATATGACCTACACCACGGAACGAGCAGAGAAGGAAGCGTTGAAGCTATACAAAAGAGAGTTGAAATGCAACCACCAACAAGCTATCGAAGCCTATTGCAGGGATTGGGATGCAAGTGGTATCAGCAAGAGTCTCGCTTTTGCTCAAAAGGTAAATCAGGCAGGAAAAGTACTGAATTTAGGGAACAAAAATAAAAAGTAATCAAAGATGAAACGACTTCTATCCATCATAATGCTGATAGTCTGTGTGTTGGCAAAGGCTGACGCACAGTACTATAGCGTGAACTATGACAAGCAGACGGTGGCTGCTATGGCTGCTGCCTACGGAACGGAAGCCGTGGCAGAGGCGTACTATAACGAGCAGGTACAGAACATATTGAAGCACTATAATGCAGCAGAAGTGGCGAGTGCCGGTATCTACGCCTCCAAGTTTCTGGAGCGCAAGGCAATGACGGAGTTAGGTATCTGGAACAGTAGCACAGAGAACTACTATTACCGCCGTATCTACAACATGGTGTCGGGCAAAATCATGCCGAAGATATGGACGGTGGCAGGAATGATGCTGAAAAGTCCGCAGACTGCCCTGTATTGGGGAACCTATCTGATGAAGATATGTGACGACACCAAGAACCTGTGCATGCAGTTTGAGAGTGTGGTAACAAACAGCACCCTCACATTCTCGGACATCGCCTTTCTACAAATCAACCAGGAGATAGCTGCCATACTGAAACTTTCAGAGATTGGCAACGTGGATTGGAAGAAGATGTTGGACGATTTGTCGAAGGTGCCAGGCAATTTTACAGTGGACAATCTGAAATCCGACATCGACAATCTGTATAAGGCAGGAACCAACCTTGCAGGAGCGGGAATGAACAATATCGGCAATGCCCTGTTGCAGAGCAGCCAGTTCAACGACCTCTTCCAAGGCAAGCTCAGTGCAGCCATCGACATTGGGGATAACTATTCCTCGCTGTTCAAAAGTCTCGACAAGAGCGTAGGCAACACCCTCTTGGGCATGATTGGAGGCAAGGACAACGTGGCAGGACTTTTCTCTCTTGCCAACTATAACCTCACCTCATGGATGACGGACTATCTGGATGAGACGGCAGGAAACTACTACATGCAAAGATGGTATATCGCCCGACGAGACCAAGGACGAGAAAAACTGTGCGACTATGTACCGCCCACCGATGACAACAGCATCTTGAAAGGCGACCACTGGTACAGAATCAACACCAAGGATGCCAACTTCTATCCCAACAATAGCCAAAAGGAAGCTATCCTGCAAAACTCGGAGAATCATGCAGGTTGGTCTAGGACAAGGGTACAACAGCTCAACAACCAGAATGACGGCTTTACTTATAGCATCAGCTATTGGTTGAACAGCTACATCATCAGCAGCAAAAAGAAAGGACAGAAACAGAAGGCATACGCCTACGAGATACAGGTGTACAAGAGTTGGAACAGGACAGAAGAAGTATATGAGGCAGTCTTTGACTCCTATTCGATGGACTTGAACACCTTCAAGGCACAACTGCAAGCCCGGTTGAGTGAATGGAATGACAACGAGGAAGGCTATACCTATTATATAGGCAGTGATGCACGCAACTACTATCAGGCAACCGATGCCGCCAAACTGAAGGGATGCGAGAGCGTGACCATCAGCGTAACGTGTAGCGATGGCGTGCAGCTGGGGCAAGGCACCACACAATACAAATGCAAGAGTTGTGGCGGTTCGCTGAATGACCACAGCAAGAAATGCGCCATGACAACATCTGTGACAGAGAACAATCTTGACCTCTCAGATCTGTATAAGCAGGAGCAGGAAGCCAATGCCAAGATAGCCTCTCTGCAATCGCAAATCAATCAGTTGGAAGCCGAGAACAAGTCACTTGTCAAGCAAATCGCCAATGCAAGTGTGGAAGATGCAGCCAAGTATCGGGAGCAATACAACAAGAACATGGCTTCCATCGAACAACTGAACAAAGAACTTGCCACATGGCAACAGAAACAAAGGAAAATAGAGGAAGCCAAGGCAGAGGCAGGAAAAGACAATGACGTGGCGACGGATGACTACTATCGCATACCAGCCATCATGAACGACTGCAAGAGTGCCTATAATCTGACTTGGCAAGGGGAAGGAACATGGAGCGGCTATACTTATATCCGAAAAGCCACCATGCCCAACATCAACGGCATCATCACCTTCAAGGCAACATTGAAGATCGCCCGAAAGCCGAAATACTTCTTGGGCATCAAGATACACAGAGCCATCCTGCAGATCAGTTGGGAGCTCACATCGGAATACACCAACACCTCGGTAGTGGATGTGATAACGCTTGACCCAAGCAAGACCGAGCAGGAAAAGGCCAACAAGGTGAATAAGCGCATATCGGAAATAGCACAGGAATATCCATCGTGCAAGATAACCACCGAGTATGCTAAAAGCGCACCTGCCGATGACAATAACACCGATGATACCTTCCATCTGCTATGGTCGAGTGACAGACTGGAAATAGCCAGAGAGGTGGACAGCAGAATCACCAAGATATACGCAGACTTGGTATCGTTGGAGAAGATGATGCACTACAAGCGCAACATCATTGACGTGCTGATGGACATCGCTCCCCATATCAATACTGACGAAGGACGACGATTGAGCTTGGTGGAAAAATGCAAGAAACGTTGGTTAAGGAAAGCTGCCGACACTAAACACTCGGATGATTATCACGGCAAGTTTAATGATGAAGACAATGAAAATGAGTAATAGAAAAGAATACAAGGCTGATGCAGCGGAGAGGGTTGCAGGGCCAGTGAACAAGAGACAACGAATGGGCATTTTGAGAACATTGCTGATAGCAATCTTGCTCCTCGCCCTCCCCTCTAAAACATTCGCCCAATGGGGATTTGATGTTGCCAGTGTGGAAGCCTACATCAATGACCACAAGAAACAGCGGAGCCTGTTGCTTGCAAGAAGCACGTTGGAATACAGCAATAAGCTATTGCACAGTTACAGTAAGGACGAGACCAAGGCATACAAGGAACTGAACGTTGACCTTGACAAGTACACCAGGGCATTTGATGTGATAGATGTGCTATATCAGAGTCTTAGAACCAGTCTGAACGTGTACTCCACCTACGAGGGTGTGAGCGACAGAATATCGGACTATAAGAAACTGTTGGATGACTACAACAAAAAAGTCATCAAACGAAGGCGCATCTCGCTTGCCGATACCATACTGATAGGCATCAACCGACGAGCCATAGAGAATATCGCAAATGAAGGCGAATACCTCTACAAAAGCGTGAGCGACTTGGTGCTGTATGCCACAGGAGCGGCAGCGTGTTCTACGGCAGACCTTCTTGTAGTGTTGGAAAGCATCAACACCTCGCTCGACAACATAGAGAAGCATCTGAACAAAAGCTATTTTGAGTCGTGGCAATACATCCAAGTGCGCATCGGCTATTGGAAAGAAAAGGTTTACCGAACCAAAAGCAAGCAGCAAATACTGGAAGATGCCTTCGGTCGGTGGAGAGTGGCAGGTAAACTCGGATATTGAGAGAACGAAGAATTTATAATCCCATATATAATAATGTATAGGCATGGATAGAAAGAAAACAAGAATAGGAACCATCATGTTGATGTTGGGAGTAGCCATCAGTGGCAACGCCCAGAGTTATGTGACATACAACCATGACAGTTCGAAAAAGAACCAGATAACGGTGATGGAAATCGGTGGCGGTAGTCTGTCACCAGAATTGTACTATCAGTTACTGCACAGCAGTTACAAGAAATCGGCTGCCAGCAAGAACAAACTCGGTTTTCGTACCACGGCAGGAATCGGAGCCTACAATCAAGTGCAATATGCCGAAGCCATCGACTCTGCCCTGACCAAAAGAGCAGAGATTGAGGCGTTGAATATGGCAGACCGTCAGATTGACCTCGCCTGGAAAGTGGAAGGAAGCAAAATCAACAGCAAGATGAATGCCTTCAAGAGCAACATCGACCGCATCCTGTCTGTAGGCGGATCCATCGGTGACAAGCAACGCTGGACGGAATACTATCATGTCTATGAAACAGCCATCAAAGCCACCAAGGATGCTTATATGCCCAATGCCAAACGCAAGAAGATGTACCTGCAGATATACGCAGACGTGGCAAAGCAGAACGAGACACTGGTGAAGCAACTGGTACAGATGTCGAATGCCAGCAAGACCAAGGAACTGTTGACAGCAAACGGCAACTACCAGACTGCCAACAAACGAAGCGTCATCAGCAGTGCATCGAGCAAATGGCGAGAGGCAGGAATGGCGGTAAGAAACAATACATCATCAGGCAGTGGCAATAATGGTTCAGATGATGATGACAATGAATTGAAAATAAACAGATAAGGAGTTATGGCAGACAACAGCAGCATATTATCCGACTTCGGCATCAACATCTTGGAAGAAGAGATTGATGACGTGATTTTCCAGACCAACGAGTTCCTGTGCGACGCTACTTTCACAGGCTCGAATGGGCCTTTTTGGTGGGTCGTCCAAATGTGTATGGCACTCGCAGCCCTCTTCTCCATCGTGGTGGCAGCGAATATGGCCTACAAGATGATGGTGAAGCATGAGCCACTGGATGTGATGAAACTATTCAAGCCACTGGTGATAAGCATCATCCTCTGTTGGTGGTACCCACCAGCCGATACTGGTATGACGAAAAGCGGTAGTAGTTGGTGCGTACTGGACTTTCTGAGTTACATACCCAACTCCATTGGAAGTTATACCCATGACCTCTATGAGGCAGAAGCCACACAGATAGAAGACAAGTTTACGGAGGTGCAGCAGCTTATCTACACCAGAGACACGATGTACACCAACGTACAAGCCCAGGCAGACATTGCTCATAAGGGAACGACAGACCCGAATTTGGTGGAATCGACCATGGAGCAGACAGGTGTGGATGAAGTGACCAACATGGAAAAGGACGCAGCCAAGCTGTGGTTTACCTCTTTGACAGCAGGAGCAGTGGTGAACATCGACAAGATAGTAATGCTGATAGCATTGATCGTCTTCCGTATCGGTTGGTGGAGCACCATCTATTGTCAGCAGATACTGTTGGGAATGCTGACGATATTCGGACCGATACAATGGGCGTTCTCACTATTGCCGAAATGGGAAAGCAGTTGGGCGAAGTGGCTGACAAGGTATCTGACCGTGCATTTCTATGGAGCCATGCTCTACTTCGTGGGATTATTTCGCTATGTAACTCCCTGATTATCAGTGCTGATATTTTACAAAACACCTCCACGTAACAAACGTGCAACAAAAATTTCCAAATAAAAAAGAGATAATTGCGTATTTGCAACTATAAAATTACAGCCCAAGCACCATTTCTGCATTTTATGTCTATTTTGAGGGTTTGACAACCAAGTTCTAAAAACAGCGTTTTCTTGTATTCTTACTATCGTTTCTAAGTTTGATTTTGTCTTCACTTTATTTCATTCAAGTATGATTTAGAGTATGAAACAACTTCATTATTATAATATAACTTAAGATTTCGTCATTGACCAAGCAATTCTAACAGAATGAGAAATTTCTTACATACCTTTGCACCACTTTCAACTTGCAATCACAAACAATGGTCATGATGAAATAGTCAAATTAAAACATCAACAGATTATGGAATCACGAACCAATCAAAGCGTTACTCCAGATGTTCAAGCACTCATGCTGGAGAACCTAAAACTCGCCAAGCGAGTAGAAGTGCTTGAAAATACCCTGTCAGCAGGTAAGGAAGTGCTGACTTTGGAAGAAGCTGCCCGATTTATGGGAGTGACAAAAAGTTCGCTCTACAAGATGACACATGAGCAGACCATTCCTTATTACAAGCCGAATGGCAAGATGGTGTATTTCGAGAAAGCGGAACTCTTGACATGGATTCGCAGAAATGCGATTGCGTCAAAGGCGCAGGTTTCAGAAGAAGCCAACCGTATCTTGAAAAATTTAAGTGTCAAGTAGCCATGAGGACAACAGAATTTGAAGCCAAGAAGGAACAGGCAGTCAAACTGTCTGTCCTCTGGGCTAAGACAGGACTTCGTGAACTATCCATGAGGGATGCCGTCAATGATTACATTGAAGCAACTGGTGCAAACCATGCCATAGACAATGACGAACAAGCCATTTTGTATGGAAGACGTGCCGTTGCATTACGAGTAAGCATAGAGGCAATAAACAGTCTTAACAAAGATGAACTTCAACGCTTGGATAGAAAACTCATGGAGATTGTCAGTGAGGATATGCCACGGCAACAGCATGGTCTTCACCGATGATTTGTTGTCCTTTCAGTCATTCACCATTTATAAACCATTCGGACATGGAAAGAAAAGAGATAGACAAAACTCGCCCTGTCACTTACTATTTGTCATTGACGGACGAACAACTGAATTTTCTCAGCAGCAACGAGGGAGGCATCAACAGAATACAATGTTTCCGCAGACTGCTTCACCACACGGCAACTGCCGATACCACCTATACCAAGCGTGGCATATCCAAACCACTAATGCAAGGACAAACTTGTGTATCTGCCCTTGAACTTTCAAAGGAATGGAACTGCAACCGAAAGACAGTTATCCGCTTCTTGAAACAGTTGGAACAGTTGGGTATCGTAACAATAAAAACTGATTGCCTTACCACCATTATGGATATGCGGTGCATAGCAGCGTGGAAGCATGAGGGTGAAACGGTTTATACAGCCAATGCCCTTTATAAGCGAGACAACGGCAAAGCGAAGTCGGAACAGAACCCGAACAAGTCTGTTTCAGATCCGACTTCTTCAACTTTGCCTTTGCCTTCTTCCGATTCATTAGAAATCACTCCTTCGGAAATGGAGCAAATCCATTCCTTGGAAGAAATCCCTGATAATGTGAGAGAGCAGTTGTTAGTGGAAGATATGGAGCAATTCCACGAGCAACGTGAAATGTAACCTACCGTTCATTCATTTTTAGTCTTGGCATTTGCCTTCATGCTGTCAGTTTGCCAGTAAGAACGCAATGCCAAGACTTCATCAAAACCGTTTTAGAGCAGTGATGGTACACAACAGAAGAGGCTTGCCTATATGTACGCATAATGTAGATGGGGAACATAATCCTCGGTATGGTTATCACCAACCGAATTATGCTCCGTCGGGCAAGCCCTTAGGAGGACACCAGAGCAAGCTCATTTTATAAATTTCATTACCCCATCTAAGAAATAACATTATGCCAGAATACCAAGTGTTTCACCAACAAGCCGTCAAGTCGTTTTCGGCAGGTGAAGACAACGAACATCAGAGGCGTTGGACGGAATCCCAATGGGAAGCCAAAGCCTCCAACAAGAAGTTTAACTACGACAAGAGCCGTGCGCATCTCAACTTTGAGATAGTCAAGGGCGGTAAGATTGTGCCTCTCGGCTCTTCTAAGCCCATTTTAGAACGGTTTCAAGACCGTTTGGAAGCTACTGGTGCGGAAGACCCTAACAAAGGGCTTGAAACGCCCAAATATCGCATTGCCTGCAACATGATATTTTCGGGCGATGCCGACAGAATGCGAGAAATGGCTTTCGGAGACCAAAATGTGGAGCGAGCGAAAGGCGCAGACAACAGCCATGTCAAGCGCAAATCGGAGATAGAATTGTGGGCAAAGGACATCTACAAGGCTGTAGCTGATGCTTGGGGCGAAGACAACATCATTGACTTTTCCGTTCATCTTGACGAGTCTTCACCGCATATCCATTGCCTTGTCACGCCCATTATGTACGATGAGAAGAAACAGAAGATGCGTATCAAATACCGAGATACTTTTGGTGGTGATGCAAACAAACTGGATGCTATCCACGACTACTTGGCAGAGGTCAACAAAAAGTGGGGCTTGGTACGTGGTGAATCAGTTTCGGCTACCAATGCCCAGCATATCCCTCGTGACGAATGGTATAGACAACTCCAAGCCGAAAGCCGTGAGTTGGAAATTGCAAACGGCAAACTGGAACTTGACATTCGCAGAAAGGAAAATGCCGTTAAGGGTCTGAAAACGATGATAGAAAACCTCACTCACCAGAAGTCTGAGGTGGAGAACAAAATCCATGAGGTTGAGAAACAGTTGGAACAACAGAATGGCGAACATTCCGATTTGTCAAAGGAACTGGAACAGCTCAAAAGTCAGTTGTCCACCTTGGAGTTCAAGCTGACGGACAAACGAGAAAAACTGAGTGCAGCCGATGAAGCCCTTGCCGAGTTCAGAGCCATGACAAGGGCGCAGAAGTCAGAGGCTGAAACTTTGCGTGTCGTGCAGGAGCAAACTTCACGGACATTGCAAACATACGCCCAAGCCTCTATCCTTGCAGGCAGTTTCCAAGAACTGCTGACGATGAGCAGTAGGATTTGCGCCAATGTACCCGAAGCCAAGAAAATGGCAGAGAACACCATCATTGAAGATATGTGCGATATGCGTTTCAAAGATGTGCTTGGCACAGCCGTTAAGATGTTCATTGAGGGCATCAATGGGGCAACAAGCATCACGCAGTCTGGAGGTGGAGGTGGTTCTAACTCGGAATTGCCTTGGAGGGATAAAGACGAGGATATTTTCAGCTTTGCCAGACGTTGCATGAGATTCGCCCACAGCAAACACTATCCCAAGAAGAGTTCAGGCATTAAGCGGTAATGTCAGCGAGTATTCGCTTCCAGACATCAATATCAGGGAAAGGCGTGTATATTTCAAAGAAACCATCGAAATATGCCACTGTCTTTCCTTGATTTATTTTCGCCTCTGCATAGGCTCTGCTTTTGTACTTGTCGGCAAGGCGTAACAATTCCTGTTTCTGCTTCTTTTGCTGATTTTCAAAGAAACTTATTGCAAGAACAAGCAACTCCTTTACACCATTTGTAAGCCCTGCCTTGTCATAGATATAAAGCAGACGGTTGTAAGGCTCTGGCTTCCAATAGCCATTGGCAATCAGCTCTTCATAGATATTGGTTGCAGTGATGTAATCCTTGCTTTTTTCGGCAACCTTTGCCTTGCGTAGTTCATTCTCTATATGGCTGATTATATCTTCTATCTGACGGCACGCTGGAGCGTCTTCTGAAAACAAAGTATCGTTTCCACTTGTGTAGAAATCAAATTCGGGCAGTTGAGCAATCAAACTTTTGTATCGGTTTGCCAATGTGTCTTTGGTGGTAATGTTTCTGTGGAGATTGGCTTGTTTGGGTAGTTTGTCTTCTCGTTGCCTTATTACTTCCCTAAATTCGACAACAAGCGCATCTTGGCTGAATTTTGCAGGGACAAGCAACAGAACACGCTTGGCATCGCTCCATTGTTCTTTGCTTGTATAATGGCGAAGTAGCCAATTATAGGGTTCAAGGTTCAATGAATATCCTTTTTGAACCGCACTCTCGTATTGGCATTTAGTCTGTTCTGTGTCATTTGCTTTCAGATATGACCTTGCCTTTATAACATCTGTAACACCAGGCATTACCAAAGGCTGCTTGGTGGACTGTTGAGGTACATTTATAGAAGAAGGCAAGGAAACGTTCTCTTGCATGTTAGTCTCCTTGCCTTTGTCGTTGCTGAATATGTCTTTTATCTTCTTGAATAGTCCCATGCGTATTTTCTTTTGAGTGCAAAGGTAATGCAAAACGCTGATAATCAAGACTGATTGTTTCATAAAGTGAATTGCCGTTTGTAAAGTTTAAGAACAAGACAGATATATCAAAAGATATATAAGTACTTGCCGATAAATGATAATTTACCGTTGCTTGACCATTCATTAAGAGAGGCAAGAGTTC
>ERZ780193.115-NODE-115-length-11173-cov-1.70435_pt1 | contig 11173 bp, 8 predicted proteins | sample MGYA00433078_ERZ780193 | MGnify/ENA primary metagenome ERZ780193 (study PRJEB29588, sample SAMEA2157028) | human gut metagenome | biome: human gut; feature: human-associated habitat; material: faeces | place: Denmark | collected 2008/2010 ...
GGATGATATTTATGAATTCAAATTCACTCCAACAAAAGCTGCTCCAGTTATTTCAATTAATTTAACACACGGAACAGGTTCTGAAACAAACAGATTTGCGGTTGTAACTAACCTTGAAAAGAACTTCAAACCTGCTATCGCTTACGATTGCATCTATCCTACATATGCAATCGATGACCCTCAATTAATGACAAAATTATCACCAAAACAAACAAGATATGTTTCAATTGATGCAGTTAACCACGTTGTAGAAGCAGCAACTTCAACAGTTGCATCACCTTATTCAATCACTCTTGCAAAACAAGTTATTGAATTGGTTGCAAAATACTTACCAAAAGCAATTGCAAACCCTGATGACTTGGAAGCTCGCTACTTCTTGGCATATGCTGCTATGATGGGTGGTGTAAGCTTTGATAACGGTTTGTTGCATTATACACACGCTCTTGAACACCCATTAAGTGCTGTAAAACCTGATTTGTCACATGGCTTAGGTTTGGCAATCTTACTTCCTGCCGTAATCAAAACGATTTACAAAGATAGACCAAACGTATTAGCTGATATTTTAGCACCTATCGCACCTGGTTTGAAACCTGATGCCTCAGATGCAGATAAGGCAGCTAAAGAAGTTCAAGAGTGGCTATATTCAGTTGATGTAAAAGAAAAATTAACAGATGAAGGCTTTACAGATGCTGATGTTGATAAATTAACAGACTTGGTATTCACAACACCGTCTTTGTCAGGATTGATTGATATTGGACCTTCAGGAAATAGTAGAGAAGTAGTAAAAGAAATTTACCAAAACTCTGTAAAACCTCTATAGGTTGATATAACACAAAACTAAAAATCGGACTGGATATTCTCAGTCCGATTTTTGTTTGTAAAAAATTATATATCAGGGTTGAAATTTGTGAAAAAAGAGTTATAATAAAAATATGAAGGGTGGAGCAAGTTCCAGCTTGCCCCTTTAAAAGCCCTCTGTTATTTTGATTTAAGCGCTACGATTATCAGCAAGATAAGCACTAGCGCTTTTTCAGTTATACTGATTTCCAAAATTATCACCTCCTTCTGCGTTTATACCGATTTTTAGTCTGTCCGCCAGAAGTGGAGAAATTTAGGGCTTACCCAATAGCATTATAGTGTTTTGAAGCAATTATGTCAATATTATTAATATAAACTATCCCAACAATTCAAGGTTGCTTAGTTTGTCGTTGATTTCGTTCATCAAATTTACGTCATCTGTTTGTCTTGCGTAACTTTGTGCTTTTACCAACAAACCTTTTGCTTTTGCAACATTACTATGCTCAACCATTATGTCGGCTGCTTTGGAGTAATTTTGAGCTGTTTTTAAAGGGGAATCTGATTCTGTGTAATGTTTTACAGCTTTTGAATAAGATTTTAAAGCATCTTGCGAAAACCCAAACCTTTCAAACGCATCACCCATACTTGATGATACAAATCCTTTTAACTTGGAGTTATCTGTCTGTGAAGCCAAGTCATCAGCAATAGAAATATAATTCATTGCCTCATCATCATACATATCTGTCAAAATATTTCCCATTTTTGTTAATGATGTTGTTTGTGCTGTCAAATTTTCTGTTTCGCCGGCAAAGGAAATAGAATTAAAATAATGATCCATCGCAGGTTGAATTTGATTTACATCATCATAAATCTGCGCCATTGCATAATGCGCTTTGGTTTTTACGTTTTTGTCATTTGTGTTAAGTGAATTATTATAACTTGTTAAAGCTTGTGAATAATAGTCGTGATCATCATAAATCTTACCAACTTCATAGTAAACTTTTGATTTTGTTTCATTATCACCTACTTCATCAGCTCTTTTCAATGCTTTTTGGAATGTTGCAATTGCTTTTTCAGGTTCATTAGCATAAGCTAATTTTTTAGATTGAATAAATAATGATTTCAATTCTTTGTCTTGTGGAATTAATGAAACAACTTTTGCATCAGTTTCAATTTCCTTATCTACAGGTTCTTTAACAGTATCTTCAACAACTGATTTTTCTTCTGTTTTTGTTTCTTCTTGGGTACTACCTTCCGGAAATTTTACTAAGAATTGCGGATTGACATCTCCTTCATTGTATTTAAAATCAACTTGTTGCAAAAATAGTGCATCAACCCAGTTTTCTACAACTTTTGAATCCTTATTCAAAGTTTGAGAAATATATGTATCAAGAATTGATGACGCATTTTTCAAATTTGATTTAACAAGTTTTGTATTTGGATTATCTTTTTTAACTTGCGCTTCAACCAAAGAAAGATAGCCATTAACTTCTTCTTTCAAATCTTCAGGAGTACCGATTGCTGCAGCAGTATTTCTAAAATCTTTTAATATTTGCGCAATATTAATTACCGTACTTCTGCCGGAAAGTGTCTTAGTTGGCATAACTTCGGCAGATTGTGCAGTTTCTTGAGCTTGAGTAGGTTGTGAAGATGTGTTATATCTTGCCTGCGCCTGAATTTGAGAACGCATTTGTCGCCAGTCAACTTGTTCCCCGTTATTATTTTGTTGTTGATATGCAGGAGTATATGTCGGAGTTTTGCGCTCAACATATTGCAAACCCTTGCTCTTGGAGTTTTGGTCTGCATGTTCCTCTCTTTGTGCAGAAGACGTGTTTTGTTCTTCGTCTTGTTTTCTTTTGACAAGACTGCGTGTGTCTTTATTCAAATATGGTCGTTGAAATATACCGTTTAACACAAATCTACCCTCTGGTATGTTAACTATATACTAAAACCTGCTAACTTACGTCATACTTTCGTATGAAATCTACAAATTTTATTTAAGAATTTTTTTTTAGAAGTCAAACCATTGTAGACATGAAAACGTAATATTAAATCCTATTTAACAACCATTCTAATCTTCAATAAAATAATATACACTGATTTTAAACAGGAAGCGTACAGAATTTTTCAATAGCCTTTACAAAACCGTCATTTTCCACAGTATCAGTAATATATGTAGCACATTCTTTTAATTCCTGTGTTGCATTCCCCATTGCAACTTTTACACCACCGGCTTTTAAAAGCTCAATATCGTTATTTTGATCACCAATTGTCAAAATTTCGTCTTTGCTTAATCCCCAATATTTTGCCAAAAATTCTACACCAAGAGATTTTTTCGCCATAGAACTTCCTATTTCACAGAAAAATGGAGTTGATTTAACAATGTACAAATTCGGATATTTTGCCTGCAATTCTTTTACCCAACCCGTAACACGTTCTGCGTTACCATAATCTATTGCAAGAATTTTGTTCACATTTTCGATTTTCAAACTATCAAACGGACAAACCGTATATGACACAAATTTACCATCAGTGTATTTTTTTACGCAATCATCATCTTTTTCAACATACAATTTGTCGTCAATATATAGATTAAGGTGAATATTGTCAGCATGCGCCCATTCAATAATTTCTTTTGCGCATTTACTATCCAAATTTTCCTGATAAAGCGTTTTGCCGGAATTATCTTTGATTAATCCGCCTTGATAAGATACAACAGGAGAATTTAAACCTAATTCATTTCTCAAATATTCTGTTGCACAGTGCATTCTACCAGTAACAAGAACAACTTTAATTCCGTTATTTTGCAAGTTTTTAATACAATTTTTCACATTTTCAGAAACACTTGTATCCCATTTTACAATTGTCCCATCTATGTCTGTCGCAACCAGTTTAATTTTACCTGCCATTGTAATTATCCCTTAATTTCTGCTTTCATAATTGCGCAAAGCGTTTTAGCATCACGTATTCTGCCATCATTAATCATATTTAAAACTTCTTTTGCATTGATTTCTAATGGTTCAAGAATTTCACCCTCGTCAGGATGGCGATAAGTAAATTCCAAATCTTCGGCTTTATACAAGTATAACTTTTCATCGCTATAACCCGGAGATGTATATACAAAACCCAAATCAGTCCAGTTTTTTGCGCAATATCCTGTTTCTTCTTCCAATTCTCTTTTAGCTGCCTCAAACGGGTCTTCACCATATTCCAGTTTTCCTGCCGGAAGTTCGTAGAGAACTTCTTTCATAGGATATCTAAACTGTTTTACAAGAAGAATTTTATCTTCTTTATATGCCAAAATTACCACCCCGCCGGAATGTTTAATAACTTCACGAAAAGATGTTTGTCCTGTCGGCAATTCAACGCTATCTTTGTATAACTTTACAACCCTGCCATCAAAAATAAGTTTTGAATCTAATGTTTTTTCTGCAAATTCCATATTTGTATTTTAGCATAAAAAAGTTTAATTGTCTACTATCCAAATGAATGGCTGGAAAATTCCAAAAGATTATCCGTTAAGATTTTAGATGCTACTTTTTAACGTGAAAGCAACAGATTTGAGTGAAAAGTGAAAAGTTCGTATCGTTAAAACTATTACCCTCTCTCGCATGCGTAAAACCCCATACAATAGTATGAAGTATGAACCAATACTGTCACAAAGGGCTATGTGCATAGCACAAAAAAAAGCTATGTACATAAGAAGTGCATAGCTGTTGATTAGGGATATGTGTATCTTAGTTCTCTAAGGAGTATGGTTATATACTAGCAGACGAAATTAGAAATTAAATCGTAAAAACGTATGATGTTTTTATTTTTATTAACAAATTTTGTGATATAATTCAGTTATGTTTGACAATTTAAGCGATAAATTACGGGAAATAATCAATAATACAAATGGAAAAGAACTTACTCAAGACAACATGCAAGATGCGTTGAGAGAGATTAGACGCGCGCTTTTGGATGCCGATGTAAACTTGAGAGTTGTGAAAGCTTTTATCTCTAATATCAAGGATAGAGCGGAAGGCGAAAAAGTTCTTGAAGGGGTAAATCCTTCTCAACAATTGATTAAAATTGTGCATGACGAACTTATTGATCTTTTGGGTAAGGAAAATAAACCACTTGATTTTTCAGGAAATCCTAATCTAATAATGATGTTAGGTTTGCAGGGTGCGGGCAAAACAACATCTTCAGCAAAGCTTGCAGTCAAATTGAAAAAAGATGGCAGAAAACCACTTTTGGTTGCATGTGATGTCTATAGACCGGCTGCGATTACTCAATTGCTAACTTTAGGAAAAGAAATTGAGAACGAAGTTTTTACTATTCCTGATTGCAAAGATGTTCAGCAGATTGTAAGAGAAGCTATTAATTATGCAAATGAAAACGGGTTCAATACATTGATTTTGGATACTGCGGGCAGATTACAGATTGACACAGACATGATGGCTGAATTGTTATTGATTGACAGAATTTTCAAGCCAAGTGAAAAATTATTGGTAATTGACTCTATGACTGGTCAAGAGGCAGTTAATGTTGCAGAGAACTTTGATGCACAGTTGGGCTTAACCGGTTTAGTTTTAACAAAATTGGATGGCGATAGCAGGGGTGGCTCTGCGTTAAGTGTTGTTTATTGTACCGGAAAACCTATTAAATTGACCGGAACAGGCGAAAAATTGAACGCTTTGGAGGACTTTTATCCTGAGCGCATGGCAACAAGAATACTTGGCATGGGAGATATTGTTTCTCTTGTAGAACGTGCGCAAGAAGTTTTTGACGAAAAACAGGCATTAGAACTTGAAGAAAAAATGAGTAAGAATAATTTTTCTTATAATGATTTCTTGAAAATGCAAAAACAAATGCAAGCTTTTGGTTCTATGGGAAATATGCTCGGCATGTTGGGAATTAATATTGGTAAAGATGATAGAGATAAACTTTCCCATGAAGGAGAAAAACAGTTTAAGAAAATGGAAGTTTTCATATCAAGCATGACACCACAAGAGCGTTCAAACCCTGATTTAATAAACACAAGCAGAAAAAAACGTATCGCAAAGGGTTGTGGCATGGATTTGGCAGAAATCAATAATTATATCAAGCAATTTGAACAAATGCGAACAATGATGAAAGGCATGTCTGACATGAAAAACATGTTCGGTAAAATGAGCATGCCTGATATGAGCAAAATGGGAAATTTAGGCGGACTTGGCGGTTTTAATGGGAAATTGGGTAAACATGCCGTTAACAAAGCTATGAAAATGATGCGTCGTTTCAAATAACAAATTTGAAAGGAGTTTTATGAAAAAGATTATTGTTTTTTTGATACTTGTTTTGTTTAGCGCAAATTTGGTGTTGGCAGACGATTTTGATGCGAATGCTTTTTTTAATGAATATGCAAAAGAGGCACAACAGGCAGTCAAAAGTAACCTTAGCTATAAAGGCGAAACCAGTGCCAGTACTACTGTTACGTATAATATTAATGCAGATGGAAGTGTTTCTGACATAAAATTAGATAAAGCGAGTGGAACTGATTTTGATAATGCGGTTATTGAGGCTGTTCAAAAATCTGCACCATTTAAACCATTTCCTAAAGATTGCAATGTAAGTTATGTTACTATGACGAGTGGCTTTCAGCATATTGTGCAAAAGTACCAATCTGCAAGAATGTCAATTATGCCGGTTGAACCATCAGCACAATCACAGGAAGCTTATAAAAAATATATCAATAAAGTAAGCAAATATATGTTTGATAGAATTCCGACGACGTATAATTATATTCCGCAAGAACCTGTTATAAAATGCACAATTTTAAAAGATGGAACTATTAGAAATTTCAGGTTAACACAATCATCAGGAATTTCTGAATATGATAAAAAAATTATGGATACTTTTGCGAATATAAAAGTTGAACCATTTCCGGCTGAGTTAAGCAACTATGACGAACTACCTTATTCGGCAACCCTTTACAAGCAATTTCGTTCAACTCCGAGATTAGGAAGTCCAAATTATATGTTTAGATAGTTGTTCCCTGATTTATAATCTTGTTTATGCTAAAATGTATATACAAATAATTTTAGAGGGAGAATTTATGTCTATCATCATAATGATTTTATTAATCGGGCTTTTAATACTAGTTCATGAACTTGGTCATCTTTTAACTGCGTTAATGTTTAAAGTTAAGGTTGACAAATTTGGAATTGGTTTACCGATTGGACCTACTTTGTGGGAAAAGAAAGTTGGAAATTTAACTCTTGTTATTCATGCTTTTCTTTTCGGCGGATATGTTTCATTCCCTGATGATGATAAAGATTCTGATGTTCCTCAAAATTCTCCGGAAAGATTACAAAACAAACCTGTTTGGCAACGAGCAATAATCTTTTCTGCCGGCGTTGTGGCAAATGTTATTTGTGCATATATTTTAGTTTTGATGACTGCGTTTTTGTGGCACAATATGCCATCTGAAAAATTTGATATGTATGTGACAGATATTGTTGCTCCCAAAGAGGCAAGTATTTGGTCATCAGGCATGCAAAAAGGCGATAAGATTATAGAAATTAACGGTTCAAAAATTAATACAAAATATGCGGTTAATTTGTATGCTATGTATAGCGCATCTTTTGACGGAAAAACAAATGAAGAACTTGTTGAAAGAAATTATAAAAGCTTAAAATCGGTAAACCACGCTTTTGCTGAAAATGAAATTATAGAAAAAGGTTTGGTTGTCGCAATTCCAAACAATCTTGAAAAAGAACAGAAAGTATTATTGAATAATAATATTTTGAATACGATTGAATTGTATAAACCAAATGAAATTAAACTATCTGAAAATCAGATTAAATTGCGTGATGAAATCAAGAATAAAAAATATATTGAGGCAGACGGAACATTTTCTTTAAAAGATGTTGCTTATGCTTTGTCTGATACTCAAAAACCATTGGATATTAAGGTTTTGAGAAATGGTAAAATTGTTGAATTAAAAACAGTTTATTCTGACAGTGAAGGATTAATTGGAATTTCGTTAGACAGAAAAGAAATACTTATTCCTGTAACTGGCATTAAATCTGCATTTAAGACAAGTTATGACTATTTGTATAACGAAACAAAATCAATGGTAATTGTTTTAAAACAATTATTTACAGGAAAAATCCCACTAAAGAATATGCACGGTGTTGTTTTAATTACAAAAATGGGTGGCGATATTATCAGTAGTGAAGGGATTTTTTATGGAATATTGTTGACGGCAGTAATTTCAATGAATCTTGCTATTTTAAATATTTTACCAATTCCAGCATTAGATGGTGGGCATTTATTGTTCTTGTTAATCGAAAAAATTCAAGGCAAACCGGTTGATGAAGAAATTGCAAACAAAATAATGACAGTATTTTTCGCTTTACTAATCGCATTGTTGGTATTTGTATTGTTTAATGACATTTATGTACTTGTAAAACCATTATTTGTACATTAGATGAATTATTATTCTTTACAACTTGCAAAAAATTTGTTATAATCTACAAAAAAAGGTTGGTTAAATGCGTATAAATAATGTTTCGGCTAAAACATCTAAAATGGTTGTAGTTTTACTTGCAATATTTGCGATAATAGTTACTGTTGGTTTCTCTTGGGCGTATTTCAATACGGCAATCTCTGAACATTCTATTGCAAGCTTTTTCAAGTGGTATGCAGAAACGCTTAACCATTTGATAGCTGATAATAGAGATGAGCCTATTATACCATATTTAATAATGATTATTATACCATTATTGGCTTACGGGGGACTTGTTGCCTCGATTGTTTCACGACACTTTGCTCTTAAAGCAATGGAATCTACCCTTAATTTGAAGTCTGTAGACTTTTTACAAGATAGAGTTAAATTCAATTTTAATCGACCACAATATAATTTTATTTGCGGATATAACGACATCAATAACTTAGAAATGATTTTAAATACAGTTATGGTTCATAATAAATATGGCTCATATCCAGCAGTATCAGAAATTAATCTTAATTTTAGTGTGCTAAATAACAAACATTTCACTCTTACAAATGTTCCTTTAAAACTTACAAATTTTATCTATAAAATAATTGATTATAGTAGAGCTGTTAGAAGTTTTTCATACAGATTTGAAGGTGCTGGCTCAGTTGAATCCATAGAAGAAAAAATTAGAGATTATACAAACACTGGTTGTAAACAAATTCTTGCAAAACAACAAGAAACAAATTTTAAATGGCTTTCTATTACATTTTTTGCGTTCTCAATGTTTTTCTTGTTTACATTTAGACAAAGCTTTAATACTCTTGACGTAATGTTTTGGAGTTTTGCATTAATTCCTATTGTAGGATTTTTAGTAATATCATTCGTCTTTGACATCATCTTACTTGCGGACAAATGGAATGAAAACAAATATAAAGGTTTAGGGAAATAAATAAATGGATACAAACAATAACAACATAATAGATGAAATTTCTACAATTTTACTGGATAAGAATGCAAGTTCTGAACAAACAAAACAGTGCAAGATAAAACTTCAAGATATCATTAATCAAGATCCATTAAATTTTGATGCCTGGTATTGGTTAGGAATATATTATGAGACAGAAACACACGATTTCCAAAACGCAAAATATTGTTTTGAAAAAGCATTGGAAATTGATCCTAATAGTGAGAAAGCCGATACTGTTAAAGAAGTCCTTAAAATTTGTAACGAGTTACTAGATCTAAAAACAGATGAAAAGAGTGCAATTGATTTTATAGACAATGCCCCTGATTTATTGGAAAAATTATCACCAAAAGCTTTATTTATATCTAAAATAATTATTCTTATTGCAACACTATGGTTTATGTGTCCTTCGTTGTTATTTTCATATTCTGATCAAAAAATGTTAAAGAAAACAGACTATTACAACATTAGAGAAGAAGCTTTTACTCCAGACAAGTTTGATGTTGCAAATCAACCTAAACCAAAAATCGGTAGCACAGAAGGGTATCAGGATTTAATAGTAAATCCAACTTCTTCATACAATTATTTGAGTAAAAAACAGATTTACGATTTAAGAAAAAATTACGTAAAAAAATCTCTTTTTGCAACAAATAGTTATGAGCCAAATAAAAGTGTTTTTGGAGGAATTGCTGACAATAAACCTTGGTGGGGGACAAATCCATGTAGCCAATTAAACTACACTGGAGATTACCACGAACGTACTGAAGGAAATTCAAAAGTCAGCGCACTTGTCAATAATCCAAATACCTTAGTTGGAATAAGCATGGCTTATTCTCCATGGGAATACGATTACAATAGAGATTTTTGCAAGAGTGGAGCTGCAGCATTTTTGCCAACATCATTACGTTACAACGCAAAAGAAAAAATTATTGTTGCAACATATAGAGTTCCAGGAAGATACACCAATTTCAGATCTAATGTGAATGGACAAGAATATGGTTATCCGTTACAATTGTCAGGACTTAACGCAATTGATTTTGGGTACAAATATGTTTATATGGTTGAAATGAAAAACTCTGAAATGATGTACCAAAATGGTTCAAGTGTAAAAGATGAAGTACAAATGTTTACAGATTACTTGCATTTGGGTGGAAGTTGCAGATATAAAGATGGATGTAACAACATCTCTCCAATGCAATCAGACAAAATGTTCACTATCAAATATCTTCCAGCAGTCTTAACCTTGAAACTATGGAAAGAAAAGCCCGTAAACAAGTTTGCAAAAGCAGATTTTTACTACAAAATTATCATTGATAGCGAAGATTAGGTGCTACGCACGTAGTCCTCTGTGACAATATTTGTGCCTACTTCATACATTGGTGTAATGCTTTGCTACGCACGTAGTTAGATGTTTAGATGCAAAGAGGCATGGAGGCGTAGTCTGTTACAGGAAAAAGAAATTTACTCTCCCTTGGGGGAGAGAGTGGTTGTTTGAACGAAGTGAATTACAACCACGAGAGAGGGTTAAATCGTCATACTGAGGACAACAGTCCGAAGTATCGCATGGTTGGTAAAATTATATCAACACTGCGATCTTTCGCTATCGCTCAAGATGACATGAAAAATTTCAGTTTGTAGTGTAGATTGGATTTACTAATCCTACGACGTTAACAAATTAATAGATTGCGCAACAAGTGCGCAATGACATGTTTCTTAAAATATTACCAATATCATCATAAAGAACTACGTGCGTAGTAGAGCATTACACCAATGTATGAAGTAGGTACAAATATTATTGCAGAGGACTACGTGCGTAGCACCTATTTTTCTTCTTCGTCATGGTGTTTGTGTTTTACATCTTCTTTGATTACTATCAAGTTGTTGATGATTTTCATTGCACAAGTTGGAAGAACAACGTCATCAAGACCAGTTGCAATACTAAT
>ERZ780193.123-NODE-123-length-10596-cov-3.84413_pt1 | contig 10596 bp, 8 predicted proteins | sample MGYA00433078_ERZ780193 | MGnify/ENA primary metagenome ERZ780193 (study PRJEB29588, sample SAMEA2157028) | human gut metagenome | biome: human gut; feature: human-associated habitat; material: faeces | place: Denmark | collected 2008/2010 ...
TCCGCAGATACTGAAGAAGCTCTTTCCCGACGTACCTGTAGCACTAGGCGGTATTGAGGCTTCGTTGCGCCGCATCAGCCACTACGACTATTGGAAAGACGAGCTCCGCAAGTGCATTCTCTGCGATTCGGGCGCCGACCTCATTCTCTACGGAATGGGCGAACGTTCTATCGTAGAACTAGCCAATGCCTTTGCAGAAGGCAAGACGCTTAGCCAAATCCACGAAATGCCGCAGGTGGTTTTCTACTGCAAGGAAAGTGAGATTCCGGGCGGTTTCAAGGACGATGACATCATCCTCCACAGCCACGAAGAATGTCTCCACAACAAGAAGGGACAGGCTGAGAACGTGCGCCATCTGGAGGAAGAAGCCAACAAGATGCATGCTCAGCGCATGATTCAGGAAGTTGACGGCAAATATGTAGTGGTGAATCCGCCTTTCCCGCTGATGACTACCGCGGAACTGGATGCGGCTTTCGACCTGCCTTATACGCGTTTGCCTCATCCTAAATACAAGGGCAAGACCATTCCTGCCTACGAGATGATCAAGTTCTCCGTGAACCTTCATCGTGGCTGTTTCGGCGGCTGTTCTTTCTGCACCATTTCTGCCCATCAGGGTAAATTCGTGGTTTGCCGCAGCAAGGAGAGCATTCTGAAGGAGGTGAAGAAAATCATCCAGATGCCTGATTTCAAGGGCTATCTGAGCGATTTGGGCGGTCCTTCTGCCAACATGTACGGAATGCACGGCAAGAATCAGAAAGCCTGCGAAGTGTGCAAGCGCCCGTCGTGTGTAAACCCTCAGATTTGTCCGAACCTCAATACCGACCACAGCAAGCTTCTGGAGATTTATCATGCTGTAGATGCTTTGCCGGGAATCAAGAAGAGTTTCATTGGTAGTGGTGTGCGTTACGACCTTCTGCTGCATAAGAGCAAGGACGAAAAGGTGAATCAGGCGGCTAGAGAATACACGCGCGAACTGATTACCAAGCACGTAAGCGGCCGACTGAAGGTGGCTCCTGAACATACGAGTCCGGAGGTCTTGAAGTTCATGCGCAAGCCATCGTTCGACCTCTTCTACGAGTTCAAGCGCATCTTCGACAAGATCAACAAGGAAGAAGGTCTGAACCAGCAGATCATTCCTTACTTCATCAGTTCGCATCCGGGCTGTCATGAAGAAGACATGGCCGAACTTGCCGTCATTACGAAGGGACTGGATTTCCATCTGGAGCAGGTGCAGGATTTCACCCCTACTCCTATGACCATTTCTACCGAGACCTGGTACACGGGTTACGATCCTTACACCCTGGAGCCGGTCTTCAGCGCCAAGACTCAGAAAGAGAAGCTTGCCCAGCGCATGTTCTTCTTCTGGTACAAGCCTGAAGAGCGCCGCGCCATCGAGAGTGAACTTCGCCGGATAGGCAGAGCCGACCTCATCGACAAACTCTACGACAGGAAGAGCATGGGTGGCAGTTTCAAGGGTAAGAAGACGCATTATGACGATAAGGCGATAGGTTCTACATACGATAATCCTGGTGTAGGAAAAGGTGCTAAAGGCAAGCGTGGAACTGGCAGAAATGCGTCTGACCGCTATGCACCAAAGGGTTTCGGAAATGTAGGCTGCTATGATGAAGATAAATATCTGAACGAAGGCCGCCCATTAAGCGGAGGTGCCGGCTTCTTCAAGAACAAGAAGAAAAAGAGCTTCAACCCTAATTTCGACAACGACAACCACAGTCGCAAGAACCGCTACAACAGCGGGGATAAGAACGAACGCGGCGGCCGTGGAAATCAAGGTCGTGGAAATCAAGGAAGAAATGAAGGTAGAGGCAGAAGAAGATAAATGCTAAAAAGAGGGTGAATCATATATTTATGACTCACCCTCTTTCATATTATATACTGAACTTTTCCAAAATAATTTAGTACTGTCTCAAAGCACCGAGTAATTCAGCATTCTCGCTCTTGTTTCCTATCGTAATTCTCAGACAGTTGCCACACAACTGAACCTTGTTGCGGTTTCTTACGATAATGCCTTGTGCCACCAGATAATTATAGATGGCATTGGCGTCGGTCATTTTAGCCAGGAAGAAGTTTGCATCAGTAGGATAAACCTTCTCGCAGATAGGCAGATCCAGGAATGCAGCCATTACCTTAGAACGCTCCTGCAGGATGTTCTTCACCCATTCGTCAACCTTCAGCGGATTCTTCATCACTTCCAGCGCATGCTCCTGAGTAAGCAGATTGACGTTATAAGGATATTTCACCTTATTGAATATGTCAACAATCTCCTTGCTCGCAAAAGCCATTCCCAAACGGAGGGCTGCACAGCCCCATGCCTTACTCATGGTGTTGAGCACAATCATGTTGGGAAATCTGTCGAGTACGCTGCGGAATGTGCGCTCCGAAGAGAAATCGCTGTAGGCTTCGTCGATGATGACAATACCCTGGAATTTCTGCAACACCTCTACGATAGCCTCGCGGTTAATGTGATTACCCGTAGGATTGTTCGGACTGCAGAACCAGATAACCTTTGTCTGTTCATCGCAGGCTGCCAGCAGTTTTCCGGCAGAAATCTGATAATTTTCATCAAGCAATACAGAACGATACTCCACATCGTTGATGTCTGCACAAACTTCATACATTCCGTAAGTAGGTGCAATCGCTACTACATTATCCTTGCCCGGGCGGCAGAATACACGGTAAACCAAATCGATGGCCTCGTCAGAACCGTTGCCCAGGAAGATTTTCTCTTCAGCCACACCCTTAATCTTGCTGATCTGCTTCTTCAGTTCAACCTGCAGCGGATCAGGATAGCGATTGTAAGGGTCATTATATGGATTTTCGTTGGCATCGAGGAAGACGCGGGCATTTCTGCCTGCAAACTCCGTACGGGCGCAACTGTAAGGTGCCAGATTCCAGATGTTCTCTCGGCACAAATCTTTCAATTCTTTCATTTTTCTTTCAAAAGCTATTAAGAAGTATTTTTACAACTTCCCTTTTTACCCTATTGTTTCAAACTGTTCACTCTCAGTCTCATCGCATTGGCATGAGCTTCCAATTGCTCATTTTCCGCCATGGTCACTACAGCATTTCCAATGTTACGAATACCTTCTTCTGTAAGATGCTGGAAGGTGATTTTGCGATTATAACTGTCCAGGTTCACTCCGTTGTAAGCCAAAGCATAACCATGGGTTGGCAAGGTATGGTTCGTACCGCTTGCATAGTCGCCTGCACTTTCGCACGCATAGTTTCCGAGGAATACACTACCTGCATTCACAACTTTTTCAGCCAGCTGCTCGTAATCGGCTGTGGCGATAATCAGATGCTCCGGCGCATAAGTATTGCAGAGGTCGATTGCCTCCTCTTCGGTCTTCACGAGGATAAACTTAGAGTTGTCTAACGAGGCTTGTGCCATCTCCTTACGTGGCAAACGTTCAAGTTGTACTTCAACTTCATTCTTTACATCATCCAACACCTTTTCAGATGTAGTAATGAAGAAAACCTGAGAATCGAAACCATGTTCAGCCTGCGACAACAGGTCGGCAGCAGCAAACACAGGGTTGGCAGTTTCGTCGGCAATAAGACAAACTTCAGACGGACCGGCAGGCATGTCTATAGCTACATCGTGCAGGGAAACCTGCTGCTTGGCAGCCATGACAAACTGGTTGCCCGGACCGAAAATCTTATAAACCTTAGGCACGCTCTCCGTACCGTAAGCCATGGCTCCGATAGCCTGAACGCCACCCGCCTTAAAGATCTTGCTTACGCCCGCAATCTTTGCCGCCATGAGGATAGCCGGATTCACCTTGCCCTCTTTATTAGGAGGAGTACACAGTACTATTTCTTTACATCCCGCAATCTTGGCAGGAGTAGCCAGCATCAGAACGGTGCTAAAGAGAGGAGCAGTACCTCCCGGGATATACAATCCCACCTTCTCTATAGCCACACTCTTCTGCCAGCAGGTTACACCAGGGCAAGTTTCAACCTTTACACCATCAAACTTCTGGCTATGATGGAATGCGGCAATGTTATGATGGGCGAGGTGCAAAGCGTCTTTCAGTTCTTGAGAAACCATTTTCTCTGCCTCTTCGATTTCAGCTTCAGTCACAGCCAAAGAATCGAGATGGGCATGATCAAACTTCTCCTCGTAACGCTTCACGGCTTCGTCGCCATGGTTTTTCACATCGTCGAGTACACCTTGTACTGTCGCATTCAGCTGCGAAACATCCAGGTGTGGGCGTTTTACAATCTCGCTCCATTCCTCCTTTGCAGGATACTTTATTACCTTCATTCCTATTATTAATATTTAATTATTAATGTTTAATGTTTGGTTTTTAACGCATAATGTCTCTAAATAAACATTACACATTAAACACTACACATTATTATAATATCATCTTTTCGATTGGTGTTACCAGGATGCCCTGAGCACCGAGTTCCTTCAACTTGCCTATGATTTCCCAGAAACGCTTCTCGTCGAGCACAGTGTGGATAGAGCACCATTCCTCATCAGCCAATGGGATAATCGTAGGACTCTTGATGCCTGGCAATACTTCTGTAATCTCCTGAACCTTTGCCTTAGGAGCATTCATCATCACGTACTTCTTGTCCTGTGCAGAACGTACAGCCTCGAAGCGGAACAGCATCTCGTTCAGAATCTGATGCTTCTCCTCGTCCATGTTCCAGTTGCCGATGAGCAGAGCCTCGCTCTTCATCACCACCTCAACCTCAGCAAGATTGTTGCTGACCAGAGTAGAACCTGAACTTACAATATCGAAAATACCGTCAGCCAAACCGATGCCCGGACTGATTTCTACAGAACCCGTAATGACATGGATGTCGGCATTGATGTTGTTCTTCTTCATAAACTTGCGCAGGATGTTAGGGTAAGAAGTAGCAATCTTCTTGCCGTTGAACCATTGCAATCCCGGATAATCAATCTTCTTAGGAATGGCGAGGCTCAGGCGGCACTTGCTGAAACCCAGACGGTCAATAATCTGCGCATTCTCTCCACGCTCAACAAACTCGTTCTCGCCCACGATTCCGATATCTGCCACACCAGAGGCTACGCTCTGAGGAATATCATCATCACGAAGGTAGAGAACCTCGAGAGGAAAGTTGCTTGACTGCACCAGAAGGGTGCGTTTAGAGGCGCTTACTTTGATGTCAGCCTCTGCTAAAAGATTCATGGTGTCGTCGAAAAGACGACCCTTGCTTTGTACTGCTATTCGTAACATATTTCTATATTTTGTTTGAAAAACATTGCAAAAGTACATATTTTTATTAGAATAAACAAATAATTTCTCACTTATGTGCAAAATATTTCGTACTTTTGCAGCTGAAATGAAGAATAAAGGATATTTATACGCATTATATGCACTATTTTTGCTCGCTGCCTGTGCCGACAAGAAACCGCAGCAGGAGCTTACGCCATGGGGAACTCCTGTAGGCGAAATGGAGCATGCTGACAACTCTGATGGGGCTGATGGTGATGAAAAGAAACCAGCTTCAACCAGCAAGGGGCTTTCGCTCGAAGATATTCAGGCCAATGGTGAGCTCATCATGCTTACCGTTAACGGCCCTACTACCTATTATGATTACCGCAGCCACGGAATGGGACTGCAATATCTGCTCTGCGAGAAGTTTGCCCAGCAGATCGGCGTGTCGTTACGCGTAGAAGAATGTAAGGATACGGCTGAAATGGTACGCAAACTGGAGAAGGGAGAAGGTGATGTGATTGCCGTGCCCCTACCCCGAAAACAGAGCAGAGGCAACCTGCTGTTCTGTGGTGTTACGCCCGACAGTACCCGAACCCAATGGGCTGTGCAGAACGGTAACAAGAGTCTTGCCGACACGCTGAACGGCTGGTTTAAGCCTAAGCTGATTGCTCAGGTCAAGCAGGAAGAATCGTGGCTGCTTTCTTCTGCCAGCGTGCGCCGCCACGTTTATTCACCATTTCTGAACCGTTCTAAGGGTGTTATTTCCCGCTACGACCACCTCTTCCAGCGCTATAGCGGAACGGCTCGCATGGACTGGCGTCTGATGGCTGCCCAATGTTATCAGGAGAGCTGTTTTGACCCGAATGCGAAGTCATGGGCTGGAGCTTGCGGACTGATGCAGATTATGCCAGGCACGGCTGCCCATCTGGGTTTGCCGATGAGCATGATTCATGAACCTGAGGCGAATGTGGCTGCGGCAGCCAGATATATGGCGGAACTGCAGGGGCATTTTTCTGACGTGGGCGACCCGTCCCAGCGCATGCTTTTTGCCCTTGCTTCTTATAATGGTGGCTATTTCCACATCAGAGATGCGATGTCGCTGGCTCGCAAACATGGTCAGAATCCGCACAATTGGGGCGTAATTCGCAATTATATTCTGCGCCTTTCTCAACCGGCTTATTACACAGACCCGGTGGTGAAATACGGTTACATGCGAGGCACGGAGACGGTAGATTATGTGGATAGAATCAGAGCCCGCTGGGGTGAATACAGCGGTGGTTCAGGCTTCCATGAGAGTCTTCGTGGCAGCGGTATGGGCAGCGGTTCCTTCCATGGAGCCCCTGTTAAATCTAAGCGCCACTACCAAAATAAGTATCATATATAATATAAATAGGTACTGAAAACGATGAGGAAAGGTATATTTGGGGCTCAATTTACTCTGATTTCTTGCAAAATTTGGAGATAAGAGCCCCAAATATACCAAATAACGGGGATGTGAGTTTTGCGTTCTTTTATAGGGCGTTTTTGTTGTTTTGTAAAGAAAAACACAAGATACTAAAATGTCGTTATATCATCTCCTACAACGATTAAAAGGAGTGTTTATATATATGTATGTATAATATCCTTACTACAGAAAATAGTAACGGAAATGATGCGAAAATCCGCATTTTTTTTGCGTTTTAGAAGATAAGATGCAAAAATTAGGGGGTTAGGAAGGTATTTTACCCCCTCTTCTAAGGGTAAAAAATGCCCCTCCTTGGACATAAAAACAGCCTCTGACACAATATATTTTGACAAAATGCAACAGAAAACAAGGATAAAAATGTAGAATCGAACAACATATCAACTAACTAAAGCGACTTAATATGTAGATAATCATTATACATAAAATATTAGAGTAGGAATACAACAAAATACACATAACTCACTAATAACCAACACATTCAGACACACACAAAAACCATATCAGGTAAAACTCACAAGTTCATCTAGCGGTCATTAATGCCCGGTCATTTTCGGTCATTAAGGTTTTCGGGGTGCGAAAAAGAGAGCTATAATATATATTAAATATTTTTAATATATATTATAGGGGCTAAATAACCGGAAGTGATTTTTCTTAATGACCGATAATGACCGGTCACTAATGACCGGATGCAGCCCGTTGCCACTACTCCCCTCACCTACTCTCGAAAGACTCCATTTCACAAGATTCCGGAAAACTGAATTCAAGTTGCCGGAAAAGTATTGCTTCCTACAGCGCTTTTTCGTACCTTTGCACCAGCAATCGAAAGAAAGCTATTTTGTACCTAAAGGCGGTCATCTATGAAGACCGAGGCAGGGAGCAAAAGATGACAGGCACCGGTCATTAATGAAGACTCTGAAAAGGACAAGAAAAAGCATCTGGGAAATTGTGATTAAATAAACTCTTTAAAGCATAACATAGTATGATTAATTACAGCATCGTAATGCGTAGCGTGAACGCAAATCTTCTAGAAATCAACCAGGCTAAGTCACGCATCAACCAGGCGAAGAAGGAGGGTACTACCCCTGACCCAAAGGACCTGGAACTCGTGAAGACTGAGAAGCAGAATGCTTTCGCTATCTCACAGTACACCGACATCATGACCATCGAGAAGTTTGCCAAGCACATCACCTCTCATGGCAGTGTTTATTCAAGAGCTGACATCAGCGCCATCCTCTACATTGCCGTAGACTGCATGCGTGAGATGTTGCTTGAGGGCAAGAAAATCCGTCTGGGCGATCTCGGTGATTTCTCTCTCCTTCTCACCTCGAAGGGTGCTGAGGATGCTGACAAGTTCACCGCACAGAATATCACCGGCGTAAAGGTTCAGTGGGAGCCAGGTCAGGAGTTCAAGAACCTTCGTGATGACGCCGAGTTCAACCTCGTAGCCAGCCGCAGCGCTCAGGCAGCCGTTATCAAGGCGATTAAGGAGGGTAAGACCAACGTTGACCTCAACGCCCCAACCACTCCGGATAATACGCCAGGCGGTTCTACCCCAGGCGGTTCAAATACCGGTCAGACCGGCAGCGAAGGCCAAGGCTCTGAATCAACCGGCGACACTACCGGCAAGGACGATACTGGCGACGGCCTTGAATAGCCCAAGGATAGATTGGCTAGGGCGCTAGCCCCCTAGCCCAGCCTATCCGCCCACAAAAAATTCAACATTCAACACTCAACATTCAACATTCAAAAAAATGAAAGCGAACACTTGGAAAACAATTCTTCAGATAGCCATCAGCATTCTGACCGCTATCGCTACTACGCTCGGAGTAACGAGCTGTATGGGATAAAAAACATGGAGTCCACCTTTTATAATAAGCAGACTCAGCCATAAAAATGAAAATCGACCGCTCACCTCAATACGAGGAGAGCGGTCGATTTTTTGTTCTACCGGGAAATCCGGTCATGAAGGGTCAAAGTCATTAAGGGTCATTATCATTTTCAACCCCCAAAGATTCCGGTCATTTCCGGTCATGGTCATTAAGGTCATTAAGGATTTCAGATTATCAAAATATCCCTCTATCTTATAAAATAAGGTTAAATCAAGTTCGCCCTGCCAACAAAATCCATCCATATAATCACTTTTCTGAATATTTTTTGTATTTTTGCAGATATATTGCCTAATATGGGAGTTAAGCATAGCTTATCCTCCTAGATTACAGGCGCATCATTGTCAAATGATTAGAGCATGAAGAAGATATTATTCCTACACGGATTCTTCGCCACGGGCAGCTGTCCGATGGCGAGAGCCTTGAAAGAGGCGTTTGAGGGGACGGCGGTGGTGCTGACTCCCGATCTCCCATTGCACCCAAAGGAGGCACTGAAGGAGATTCGATCCATCATCGACCGGGAGCAGCCCGACTTGCTTCTGGGCAACAGCTGCGGCTCTTTCCTCGCCCAGATGCTGGCTCCGGTGATGGGCATTCCTGCCCTGCTCGGCAATCCGTATTTCATGATGACGGAGTTTCTGAAGGAGCGAATCGGCGAGCATGAATACAAGGCACCGAGAAGGGACGGAAATCAGCGGCTGGTGATTGACGAGGCGCTGATAGAGGAGTTTGCGAAACTGGAAGCCGTGCAGTTCGACCATTGCAACCCCTATTATAGGAATCGTGTGTGGGGACTTTTTGGTGAGCAGGATACCCTGGCTCACTTCTCCCCTCTCTTCCTGAAGCACTACAACCAAGCCTTCCATTTCCCTGGCGGTCATACGCCTACTGAGCAGGAGGTGAAGACCTGGTACGCTCCCCTCGCCCAGAAAATGCTGATGGAGTTTTCGACAAAGGAAGAAAGATATTTCCAGCACTTTAAGGGCGGCAAATATAAGTTCATCCATTCTGCCTTCGACTCCGAGACTCAGGAGCGCATGGTGGTTTATCAGGCTCTCTATGGAGACCAAGCCTATTGGGTAAGACCGGAAGATATGTTCTTCGGGAAAGTTACGATGGACGGCAGAACTTTCAATCGCTTCACGGAAATAGACAGATAATTATATAATAAGGTGTTGCAAAAATATTAGCGACGAGAAAATACGCAGAAAATGGCAAAGAAATTTGAAATAAGAAATAGTACCGCTGAATTTCTTATCTTCATGGCTGAGGGTAAGGAAAATGGTGTTGAGGTAATGTACGCTGAAGAAACAATTTGGTGTACACAAGATGCTATTGCTATTCTTTTTGATAAAGTCCGATCTACAATAGCAGAGCATCTGTCTAACATTTTTAAAGAAGGGGAATTGGATAAAAATTCAGTTTGTCGGAATTTCCGACGAACTGCCGCTGATGGTAAATCATACAACACTCAGTATTACAATTTGGATGCAATAATCAGCGTGGGTTACAGAGCTAACTCCCGCCGAGCCCCTCAGTTCCCCAATGGTGCACTTATGTTCTCCGACAGTATGCTATCCGTGGCTATGTGATTGACAAGAAGCGTATGGAAAATGGCTCATTCATAGGTGTAGACTATTTCGAACAACTCTTGGAGGAGATTCGAGAGATTCGTCTATCGGAACGCAATTTCTATCAGAAACTGACCGACATCTACGCCACAGCCATCGACTACAACCGTGATGCTCCAACAACACGCGAGTTATTCAAGAAGGTACAGAACAAGATGCATTATGCTGTTCATGGACATACTGTCGCAGAACTGATAGTGGATCGTGCTGATGCAGAAAAAGAGCACATGGGGCTCACTACATGGGCAAAGGCTCCTAATGGGAAAATCATAAAGTCCGACGTAAGTATAGCCAAGAACTATCTGAAGGAAAATGAGTTGCAAGCCCTTGGACGATTGGTGAATGCCTATCTTGATATGGCAAAGGATATGGCAGAGCGCCATATTCCTATGACTATGGAG
>ERZ780193.125-NODE-125-length-10255-cov-1.42804_pt1 | contig 10255 bp, 8 predicted proteins | sample MGYA00433078_ERZ780193 | MGnify/ENA primary metagenome ERZ780193 (study PRJEB29588, sample SAMEA2157028) | human gut metagenome | biome: human gut; feature: human-associated habitat; material: faeces | place: Denmark | collected 2008/2010 ...
GCGGCAGGAATGATGATCACCACTTCCATAGGAACGGTGAGCGCGGGACAGATATACAGCGATTCAACTGTAGGTATTTCATCTGCATTTGACAGATATGCTAACACCCTTGCGGGCAATGATAAAAACGCAGGCGATGCTGCAAAGGCGGCAACGTCCACAGATGCACAGAAGACTACAGCATCCGCAGGAAAGAATGCTGCGGAGGCTAAGAAGGACAAGACAAGCGAAGAGAACAAGGTGAAATATCCTGATTTCAAGGATAAGTGTCTTGTTGCCACCGAGGATTATGTGAATATAAGATCGGGAGCCGGAACTGATTCAGATGTAGTCGGTATCATAGGAAACAATGGAATAGCAACCATAGAGAAGAAGGGCAAGGAGTGGACCAAGGTCACATCAGGTGACTGCACAGGATACATAAGGAATGACCTGCTTCTTTTTGGAGATGATGCGGGAGCCTATGCCGAGGCGAACTGTCCGAAGCAGGTAACTGTCAATACAGAGACACTCAACGTAAGAACAGAGGCTGATGTGAACTCCGACTGTATAACACAGGTTGGATCAGGCCAGAGCTTTGGTGTCATATCACAGGATGACAAATGGGTGCAGATAGCACTTGACGACGAGACGAATGGTTATGTCAGCGCTGAATTTGTAGATGATACATATGCATTTGCAACTGCCAAGTCCATGGAGCAGATCCAGGCAGAGCTTGATGCGAAGGCTGCGGAAGAAAAGGCGGCAGAGGAGCAGGCAAGACAGGAACAGGAGAGCGCAGACGAGGCAGAAGCTGAGGACACATCAGATGACAGCCAGAGCACAGAGGATGATTCCGACACAGCAGATCAGCCGGATGCAGATTCTGCAGATCAGTCATCGGATACATCAGACGACACATCATCTGACAGCAGCGATTCAGACGATTCACAGAACAATGTAGTGGCACCGAGCGGCCAGAATGGAATAGACCTTGCGAACTTTGCAACACAGTTTGTGGGTAATCCATATGTATATGGCGGATCGAGCCTTACGGATGGAGCTGACTGTTCAGGTTTTGTCATGGCTGTATACGCTCAGTTTGGATATTCACTTCCACACTCAGCGGGAGCACAGTCACAGTATGGAACAAGAGTAGACACTTCAAGTCTTGAGCCTGGAGACATACTTTTCTATGGAGACAGCTCTATAGAGCACTGCGCTATATATATCGGAGACGGAATGATAGTACATGCCAGCACAGAGGAGACCGGTATCAAGATATCCTCTGCATTCTACAGAGATCCGCTCTGCGCAGTCAGAATTATAGGACAGTAGACAAGCTGTATATAATAGGGTATAATGAATTCATTGAAGCACACATGGTATACATGTGTGCTTTTTGTGTAAAATGGCGAAAACATGACGGCGAAAACAAATAAAGTTGTCAATATGCACATAAAAATACGTCAAATATATTGAAAAAAAGACTCGTTGTGGTATAATAGTCATATCAATTTGGATTATATCCAAAAAAGAAGGAGTTGGGCATCATGAATTACATAATCAGCGGTAAGAACATTGAAGTTACAGAAGGACTTAGAAATGCAGTACAGGACAAGCTCTCAAAGCTTGAGAAGTACTTTGCAGCTGATACTGGCGCACAGGTCACATTCAGCGTTGAGAAAGATAGACAGAAGATAGAGGTAACGATTCCTATGAAGGGACATATCATCAGAGCCGAGCAGGTGAGCGATGACATGTATGTTTCGATCGATCTCGTTGTAGAGGTTATTGAGAGACAGGTTACCAAGCATCGTAAGAAGCTCATTGACAAGGAGCAGAATGTAGCATACCTGAACGATGCATTTGTCGACGAGGACGTTGAGGATGATGACGATATCAAGATCGTGAGAACTAAGAAGTTCGAAGTAAAACCTATGTATCCAGAGGATGCATGTATCCAGATGGATCTGCTTGGACATAATTTCTATGTATTCAGGAATGCAGAGTCAGATGAGGTCAATGTCGTATACAAGAGAAAGGGCGGCACATACGGAATCATCGAGCCTGAATATTAAGATCAGATATTGGCAAAGGCACAGTTAATATAAGTGCCGATGATAATTGAATATAGTATTTTAAAGGAGACTTTCGGTTATAGAAGGTCTCCTTTTTGCTTGATATAAATGTCATATGATGTTAGAATGTACCCTGAATAACGATAGCTAGGAGGTCAAAAACAACATGGGTTTGTTTGAGAAAATATTTGGAACGCACAGCGAGAAGGAATTGAAAAAGATCAATCCTATAGTTGATGCGATAGAGGCACTCGACGAGAAGATGCAGGCACTTTCAGATGAAGAGCTGAGGGGCAAGACACAAGAGTTTAAGGACAGACTTGCTGCCGGCGAGACGTTAGACGATATATTGGTAGAAGCATTTGCGGTTGTGAGAGAGGCTGCATACCGTGTACTTGGAATGAAGCATTACAGGGTACAGCTCATAGGAGGAATAGTTCTCCATCAGGGAAGAATCGCAGAGATGAGAACGGGAGAAGGAAAGACACTTGTATCAACACTTCCTGCTTATCTGAATGCCCTTGAAGGAAAGGGTGTCCATGTTGTAACTGTCAACGACTACCTGGCAAAGCGAGATGCTGAATGGATGGGGCAGGTGCATGAATTCCTCGGACTTAAGGTAGGAATCATACTCAACAGTTCCACAACAGACGAGAGACGTGAGGCGTATAACTGCGATATTACATATGTTACCAACAACGAGCTCGGTTTCGATTACCTGAGAGATAACATGGTAATCTACAAGGAGAAGCTTGTTCTGAGAGATCTTCACTACTGTGTAATCGATGAGGTGGATTCAGTTCTTATCGATGAGGCACGTACTCCTCTTATCATATCCGGTCAGAGCGGCAAGTCTACAGAGCTCTACAAGATGTGTGATTACCTTGCGAGACAGATGAAGCGAGGTGAGGGTGATGGAGAGATATCCAAGATGGATATGCTCATGAAGACAGAGATAGAGGAGGATGGAGATTTCCTTGTAAATGAGAAGGACAAGTACGTCATGCTCACTGCAAATGGTGTGAAGATGGTAGAGCAGTTCTTCCATATTGACAACCTCTCAGACCCTGAGAACATGGAGATCCAGCACAATATCATCCTGGCACTCCGTGCACATAACCTCATGTTCAGAGACAGAGATTATGTGGTGAAGGATGATGAGGTACTCATCGTTGATGAGTTTACCGGACGTATCATGCCCGGACGTAGATTCTCAGATGGTCTGCATCAGGCTATAGAGGCAAAGGAGAATGTAAAGGTCAAGAGAGAGAGCAAGACTCTTGCAACGATCACATTCCAGAACTTCTTCAACATGTTTGACAAGAAGGCAGGTATGACAGGTACAGCCCAGACAGAGGAAGAGGAGTTCAGAGAGATCTATGGAATGGACGTTGTTGTCATTCCTACGAACAGACCTATACAGAGAATAGATCAGCCGGATTCTATATTTAAGACTAAGAAAGAAAAGCTCAATGCGATCGTTGAGCAGATTAATATAAGTTACAGAAAGGGACAGCCGGTGCTTGTCGGTACGATCAATATCGACGCATCAGAGGAACTCAGTCATATGCTGTCCAAGAGAAAGATACCTCACAAGGTGCTCAATGCCAAGTTCCACGAGCTTGAGGCTGAGATAGTTGCAGACGCTGGACAGAAGAATGCGGTAACCATCGCGACTAACATGGCAGGACGTGGTACTGATATCAAGCTCGGCGAGGGTGTTGCAGAGCTCGGAGGACTCAGGATCATCGGTACAGAGAGACACGAGAGCAGACGTATCGATAATCAGCTCCGTGGACGTTCAGGACGACAGGGAGATCCGGGAGAGTCAAAGTTCTATCTGTCACTGGAAGATGATCTGATGAGACTTTTCGGATCAGAGAGAGTTATGTCAGTGTACGATACCCTTAAGATACCTGAGGGCGAGGAGATAGAGCATAAGACTATTTCCAACTTCGTAGAGAAGGCACAGAAGAAGATCGAGGGTAACAACTTTGCCATAAGAAAGAATCTTCTTGAGTATGACCGTGTTAACAACGAGCAGAGAGAGATCATTTACAAGGAGCGTAGACGAGTTCTTGACGGCGAGAACATGCACGAGGTTATCCTCAAGATGATAAAGGATGATATAAATGCAGCAGTAGATCAGGTATGCTCATCAGAGACAGCACCTGAGGATTGGAATCAGGTAGAGCTGGATGACATGATAAGGGGCATAGTTCCATTTGCTGAGCCGGTTACACTTACCGAAGAGGAGATCAAAAAGGCAGATATCAGCGAGCTGAAGGACAGACTGTACAATGAAGCTCTTGAGCTCTATGCTGCCAAGGAGGAAGAGATCGGTGATCCTGATCAGATGAGAGAGATCGAGCGAGTTATACTCCTCAAGACTATAGATAGAAAGTGGACAGATCATATCGACGACATGGATAATCTGAGACAGGGAATCGGACTTAGATCACTTGGCCAGAGAGATCCTGTTGTAGAATACAAATTCGCAGGATATGACAGCAGCGATCCGTGAGGATACTGTAAAGCTTCTTCTCAGAATAAAGGTTGAGCAGAAGATTGAGCGTGAAGAGGTGAATAAGGTTACAGGAACCAATAAGGATGACACAGTGTCAAGGGGACCTGTAAAGAAAGCCAAGAAGATAGGTAGAAATGATCTCTGTCCATGCGGAAGCGGTCTGAAGTATAAGAACTGCTGCGGTAAGAACGCATAAATACGTGATACAGGAGAAACCAAGTGATAGAATTGGATGAGTTCAGGGCGACGATGGCCTCCTATAGGGATCCCTTGGGGGAGGTCAAGTCATCCCTTGACATTGAAAACAAGACAGACAGAATAGCAAAGCTTAATTATGAGATGGAACAGCCGGATTTCTGGGATGATATCGACAGATCCCGTGAGGTATCGAAGGAACTGAAGGGACTTCAGGATCTGGTTGACAACTATAAGAAGCTTGAGAATGACTATGTGGATATAGATACACTGATCCTGATGGCGGAGGAGGAGAATGATCCGAGTCTTGTGCCTGAGATAGGGGAGCAGATAGATATATTTACGAAGGAATTTGAGGAGTATAGGATAAATCTTCTCTTCACTGACGAGTTTGATGACTGTAATGCGGTACTCACACTCCATTCAGGAGAGGGCGGAACGGAGTCCTGCGACTGGGCGAGTATGTTGTACAGAATGTATACCAGATGGGCAGAAAAGCACGGCATGAGTGTTGAGGTGCTCGATTTCCTTGAGGGCGATGAGGCTGGTATAAAGTCTGTGACCATTCAGATAAATGGGCAGCATGCGTACGGATATCTCAAGTCAGAGAAGGGAGTGCACAGACTGGTAAGAATATCACCATTCAATTCGGCCGGCAAGAGAATGACTTCGTTTGCATCCTGTGATGTCATACCGGATATAGAGCAGGATTTGGAGATAGAGATCAGGGATGAAGATATAAGGATAGATACCTACAGATCGAGCGGTGCAGGTGGCCAGCATATCAATAAGACATCATCGGCCATCAGAATCACACATTATCCTACCGGTATAGTTGTTCAGTGCCAGAATGAGAGATCACAGCTCATGAACAAGAATAAGGCTATGCAGATGCTGAAGTCCAAACTTTATCTTTTGAAGAAACAGGAGAATCTGGAGAAGATTTCGGACATCCGCGGAGAGGTAACTGACAATGGTTTTGGAAGTCAGATAAGATCGTATGTGCTCCAACCGTATACCATGGTCAAGGATAAACGTACATCCTATGAGAATTCAAATGTATCGGCGGTTCTCGATGGAGATCTTGATGGATTTATGACAGCCTATCTCAAATGGGTGAATAAGGTTGAGGTGTAGCAGCACATGAGAGTCATTTGATGATAAGAAATTAGTCTTTGACAATGACGCTTTATACTGATAAAGTAATGACGTACTAAACTTGCATTATTATGCAGAAAAAGGAGATAAGAAGGAGATAAAAACATGGTGAATATAGCAGTATTAGGTTATGGTACAGTGGGTTCAGGAGTTGTGGAAGTGATTAACACCAACCATGATATTGTTAACAAGAGAGCTGGACAGGAGATAAACGTTAAGAGAGTGCTTGATCTCAGGGAGTTTCCTGGGGATCCTGTCGAGAACATTCTCACCCATGATTTTGAAGATATACTTAACGATGATGATATAAGCGTCGTTGTGGAGGTTATGGGAGGTGTTGAGCCTGCATATACATTTGTCAAGAAGTGCCTGATTGCCGGCAAGAGTGTGGCAACCTCCAACAAGGAGCTTGTGGCCGTTCATGGACCTGAGCTTATAAAGATTGCCAGAGAGAGCAATATCAATTTCTTCTTTGAAGCATCAGCAGGCGGTGGAATTCCTGTTATAAGACCACTTAACACATCCATAACTGCGGATGATGTTACGGAGATCACAGGAATACTCAATGGTACAACGAATTACATCCTAACCAAGATGGATAAAGAGGGGGCTGACTATGCGACAGTGCTGAAGCAGGCACAGGAGCTCGGATATGCGGAGCGCAATCCTGAGGCTGATGTAGAGGGTGGCGATGCGTGTAGAAAGATAGCTATACTTACATCTCTCGTATATGGCAAGAACCTGGATTACAACAGGATACATATGGAGGGAATAACCAGGATAACAACAGATGATTTCAAGTATGCGGATAAGATGGGTTACTCTGTAAAACTTGTCGGAACAACCAGAAAAACAGACGGCAAGCTATATTCATATGTTGCCCCGGTCATGCTTCCACATGACAATCCGCTGGCAAAGATAGATGATGTATACAATGGCATACTTGTACATGGTAATGCACTTGACGACGTAATGTTCTACGGCAAGGGCGCCGGAAAGCTTCCAACAGCGTCTGCGGTTGTATCAGACGTTATTGATGCAGTGAAGAATGCGGGAAGACATGTTCCTATCATATGGGAGGACGAAGAACTTGAGATGGGTACATTTGCGGACTCAGAGAGCAGATTCTTTGTCAGAACAGATGAGAAGGATGAGGCTGCCATCAAGGCGGTATTTGGTGATGTTGAGTATGTCGATTCTGATCTCGATGAAAAGGCATTTGTTACAGCAGTGATCACAGAGGGTGAATTTGAGGCATGTTGCAATAAGATTGGTGTCAAGAGTGCTCTTAGAGTGCTGGATTAGTACAATATTATTCAATGACCTTGCAATCCTAGTCGAATTGCGGTATTTTACAAAAGGCTTATTTCTTTTTACCGGACCGCTCCGGTGAAGAGTTAAATATACAAATTTTCAAATGAGCGATCAGGAGGATAATATGTTAATAGTAAAGAAGTTTGGTGGTACTTCTGTTGGAAATACCGAAAGAATCTTTAACGTGGCCAAAAGATGTATTGAGGATTGGCAGAGGGGGAACGACGTAGTCGTAGTTCTGTCTGCGATGGGTAAATACACAGATGAGCTGATAGATATGGCTAAGCAGGTAAATGAGAATCCACCTAAGAGAGAGATGGATATGCTTTTTACAATAGGTGAACAGATGTCCGTATCGCTTATGGCTATGGCTATGAATTCTCTTAAAGTTCCTGCAATCTCTCTGAACGCATTCCAGGTGGCAATGCATACAACTTCAGTGTATGGCAATGCGCGTCTGAAGAGAATCGATGTTGAGAGAATAAGACATGAGCTGGAGCAGAGAAAGATAGTTATTGTCACAGGATTCCAGGGAATTAACAAGTATGACGATTACACAACTCTTGGTCGTGGTGGTTCAGATACAACAGCTGTTGCACTTGCAGCGGCACTTAACGCTGATGCGTGTGAGATATACACAGATGTGGATGGAGTATATACAGCAGATCCACGTAAGGTAAAGACCGCACGTAAGCTGGATACGATAACATACGATGAGATGCTTGAGCTTGCTACACTTGGAGCAGGCGTTCTGCACAACCGTTCAGTTGAGCTTGCAAAGAAGTTCGGCGTTCAGCTGGTTGTTCGTTCAAGTCTCAATTTTTCAGAGGGTACAATAGTTAAGGAGGATACTGGAATGGAGAAGATGTTAGTTAGTGGAGTTGCAGCGGATGCAGATTCAGCGAGAGTGGCAGTTGTAGGATTAGAGGACACACCGGGTGTTGCATTCAAGCTTTTCAACCTGCTTGCAAAGAATGACATCAATATAGATATGATACTGCAGTCAGTAGGAAGACATGGAACAAAGGATATTACATTCACATGTAGTGATGAGAATGCAGACAAAGCAGAGGAGATCATCAAGAACAACATAGGCAAGTTTGAGAGCATAGATGTCAACAAGAATGTTGCAAAGGTTTCTATCGTTGGTGCAGGAATGCAGTCAAATGCAGGTGTTGCAGCCAAGATGTTCGAGGCTCTTTATGATGAGAATATCAACATCAGAATGCAGAGTTACAGTCCTCATCGACGAGCAGTATACAGAGCGCGCAATGAACGCAATCCATGACAAGTTCGCACTCGGCGATCGTTAATTCTAACAGAATCATATGAAGTTCTGTTCTGCAGGACCTTACAATATACGCCGGGGGAAACTCCGGCGTAAATTATCATAAGGGGGAACCGCCGTTAAGGCGGGGGATTCCTTATGATGAAGCAGACGCCGCGCGAAGCGCTTTTCATGCGGCTGCACCCGGGTAATGGAACATAAAAGAATTTGAAAGGAGTCAGGGTATGAAGAGAACAGATTACATATCGTGGGATCAGTATTTTATGGGCATTGCGATGATGTCGGCAGAGAGAAGCAAAGACCCGTCAACGCAGGTTGGTGCGTGTATAGTGGACAAGAACAACAGAATTCTGTCCATGGGATATAATGGTATGCCGGCAGGATGCGACGATGACACAATGCCGTGGGGAAAGTCCGGAGCCCCGCTTGACAACAAATATTTCTATGTATGCCACGCGGAGCTGAACTCTATTCTTAATTACAGAGGTGGCAATCTCAAGGATGCGATCATATATTCTACTCTGTTCCCGTGCAATGAATGTGCCAAAGCTATTATTCAGTGCGGTATAAAGGAAGTAGTGTATATGTCAGACAAGTATGCGATGACAGAGAGCACCATAGCCTCCAAGAAAATGTTTGACATGGCTGGTGTTGCATACAGACCATTTGAAGCAAAAGGCAGGAAGATCACGCTCAATCTTTAGAGGTAACAGAATAGTTCCGGAATACCGGAGAGAACACATATGTATGACAGACAGGAGAGAATATGGTCATAGAGAGTAATAGCAAGGAAGAAACCTACAATGCAGGAGTGCGGCTTGGACAGAATGCAGCTCCTGGCCAGGTGTACTGTATATATGGAGATCTGGGAGTTGGCAAGACGATAATATCCCAGGGGGTGGCAGCTGGACTTGGAATCACTGAAGTGGTGAACAGCCCTACTTTCACTATTGTGAAGGAGTATGACGAGGGCAGATTGCCTCTGTATCATTTTGACGTGTACAGGATCGGCGATGTAGACGAGATGGATGAGATAGGCTACAATGAGATGGTGTATGGAGATGGAGTATGTCTTATAGAGTGGGCTAACCTCATCGAGGAGATATTACCTGACACATATACCAGAATCGACATAGAGAAGGACCTTTCAAAGGGCCTTGATTACAGGCGTATTACGATAGAAGAGAGGCATGATCAGATATGAAGATCTTAGCATTTGACAGCTCAGGACTTGTGGCGAGCGTTGCCATAGTCGAGAACAATAATTTGATAGCTGAATATACAACCAACTACAAGAAGACACATTCCCAGACACTGCTTCCTATGCTGGAAGAGATCGTGAAGATGACAGAGACGGACAAAGAGAGTTTTGATGCGCTGGCTGTTGCTGCCGGACCGGGATCATTTACAGGACTCAGAATAGGCTCAGCGACGGTCAAGGGACTTGCACTTGCATGGAATATACCGGTTATTGCGGTGCCGACACTTGAGGGGCTTGCATACAATGTGTGGGGAACTGACAGACTTATCTGCCCTATCATGGACGCGAGAAGAAAACAGGTGTATACGGGACTTTATAGTTTTAACAGTGATGACAGGCTTGAGACGATAATGGATCAGACTCCTATGGATATTGCTGACCTTATAGACCAACTCAATGAGAGAGGGGAAAAGGTTATATTTGTGGGAGATGGAATAGATGTGTATGCTGAT
>ERZ780193.132-NODE-132-length-9998-cov-1.35231_pt1 | contig 9998 bp, 10 predicted proteins | sample MGYA00433078_ERZ780193 | MGnify/ENA primary metagenome ERZ780193 (study PRJEB29588, sample SAMEA2157028) | human gut metagenome | biome: human gut; feature: human-associated habitat; material: faeces | place: Denmark | collected 2008/2010 ...
GTGCGGCAAGCCAGTGGAGATGAGCCGGTATGCGCGTCTGATGCTTCACAGCGTGAGCGGTGGCTGCTACGGCAACAAGCAAGAGATGGCGAAGTGCATCGCGGAGATAGAGAGCCTGGAGGACAGTCTGGGCGAGATGTACGCCCAACGCATGGGCATGAGCAAAGAAGAAGTGAAAGCCCAATACTTTGACGGGACAGACCACTGGCTGACGGCGCAGGAGGCCCTGCAGATGGGTCTGATAGACGGCATTTATGATGCGGGCCCCGTGGCTGAGGACAGCACTCCAGAGGAGATATACACAACATTCAACAACCGGCTCAGGAACGAGCCACAAAAAGCGAACGATATGACATTAGAAGAACTGAAGAAACAGGCGCAGTTTAAGGACTGCAAGAGTGATGAAGAAGTGGTGGCGAGGGCTCAGCACTATGCGACCCTTGCCGGCAAGGCACAGACCTTGGAGGACGAGAACAAAGAGCTGAAGAAGAAGCTGAAGGGCTTTGAGGACAAAGCCGAGGCAGGCGCAGAGGCTGAGCGCAAGGAACTGTTGGACGCAGCTGAGCAGGACGGCCGCATCAACGCTGAAAGCCGCCCGACCTTCGAGAACATTCTGAAGGGAAACATGGACGAGGGAAAGAAGGTGCTTGCGGCCCTGACCCCGAAGCGCAAGGTGATGAACGACCTGCATGTGCAGCCCGGCGTGAGCGACGGCCCATGGGAGCAGCGCCAGAAGCAGATCAGAGAAGCGCGCATGAAGCGCCAGTTCCAGTAAAGGACGAGAGACAGAAGAACCATAAAAAGGAAAACAAATGGCAATAGTAGTAAATAACACGAACTACAACGGCGAGGTGCTGGAGCGCATCCTGACCGTTGCGACCACGGGCAACGAGCTTGTGGACAAGGGACTCATCATGGTGATTCCCGGTGTGGAAAAGAAAATCAGCGTGCCACGCCTAAAGGCGGGCAAGATGCTGCAGAAGCGCAAGGAAGACCCTCAGAAGAGCGATGCCCAGGGCGACTTCAATTACAGCGAGCAGACCTTGGAGCCCCATGACTTCATGGCGTTCACGGTGTTTAACCCACGAGCTTTTGAGCAGATATGGAGAAAGTGGCAGCCTAAGGGCAACCTGGTGTTTGCGGAACTTCCTCCCGAGGCCCAGAACGCTCTTCTGGAGGCGCTGTCGAAGCAGGTGCAGTTTGAGCTTGGCAACCTGTTTGTGAACGGCGAGTATGTGAGCGGCGGCACCGACGACCAGCTGATGGACGGCATATTGACGCAAGCAGCCAAGGCAAACGACGTAATTGTGGTGAACCCTGAGGGCCCCACCTCGATGATAGACCGCTTGTATGCTGTGCGCAACGCCATCCCCAAGGCGATGCGCGAGAACCCGAACCTGCGCATTCTGATGAGCGTTGACGACTTTGACCAGTACGACAAGGAACTGACAGAGCGCGAGCACAAGAACTCTAACGAGAGCGAGGTGAACAGCAAGCGCTTCAAGGGCATCGCCATCGAGACTGTGGCCGCCTGGCCTGACTCGCTCATCATGGCGACGCTGTGCTCGCCCGATGCGGACGGCAACTTCTTCGCTGCGGTGAACCTTCAGGACGACGAGAACGTGATCCAGATAGACAAGCTGAGCAACCCATCGGAGCTGTACTTCTTCAAGCTGCTGATGAAGGCCGACACGAACGTTGGCTTCGGCGAGGAGATTGTGGTGATGGACTGGAGAAAGACCAAGAAGTTCAATTACGTGCCCGAGGGCTAGAAACTGGGAACGGCGGAGTGCGTGGAACCGCCTCCGCCAAGGTAACAAATACAACTAAAATAAAAAAAAGATTATGGCAGAGAAAAAGACAGTGAGTGTGAAGGTCGTGGCAAAGTTTCGCGACAAGGAAGACCTGAGCGTGGTGCACGAGGCAGGTGAGGTGCTTGAATTTGAGCTGGATCGTGCCCATGACGTTGTGGAACGCGGTCTGGCAGAGTATGCTGACCCCATCGGCTAGGCTATGGCAAGGATGAAATATCTGGTGCTGCACTGCACAGCCACGCCAGAAGGGCGTGAGGTAAGCTCTAAAGAGATACGCCACTGGCACACTGACCCGGTGAAGAAGGGCGGCAGGGGCTGGAAGCAGGTGGGTTACACCGATTTGTTCCATCTGGACGGAACAGTGGAGCGCCTGGTGAAGAACAACGAGGATGCGGAGGTGGACCCCTGGGAGGTGACGAACGGTGCTGCGGGCTATAACTCGGTGAGCCGCCATGTGGTGTATGCCGGCGGTCTGGCAAAGGACGGCAAGACGGCCAAGGACACGCGCACGGCGGCACAGCTGAAGGCTATGACTGACTACGTGAGGAACTTTCATGAAAGGTTCCCACAGATCAAGATTGTGGGTCACCGTGACCTGCCAGGCGTGACTAAAGCCTGCCCGAGTTTTGACGTGAAGGCATGGTTGGAGAGCATCGGCATCAGGCAGTAAGGAGAGTGTGAAAACAGAGTAAATAACGAATAAAAAGGAAACAAGGATGGCGGACACAGTAATCATGCAAATCCTGCAGTGGGCTATACCCTCTGGCGGCATAGGTGCCGCCATCGCTTGGGTTGCGAACCGCAAGGTGAAGGAGGCCGAGACGGCGAAGAGCGTGCATGACACGTACAAGGTGATGTACGAAGACGTATCGACGCTGCTTGTGGAAACGCAGAAGAAATATGAAGAGACGACAAAGATCACTGAGAAACTGGTGGCTGAAAACAACCTCACGCGACGTGCTGTCAACCGTCTGTCGCGTGCCATTGAGGCTATTCAGCTATGTCCTCACAGGGCTGCTTGTCCTGTCAGCAGCGAGCTGCAGCTCGACGAGACAAACGGTGAGGTCGGAAAACAAAGTGTCGGCAAGCGCAGTGCGAAAGGACAGCGCAAGCGCCGCGACGAGCGTGATGAAGGCGTGGTGGACGGCACCAGTGAAGGCGGACACGGCATTGCTGGAGATAGCGCTTGACTCCGGTCTGTGGCGACTGCCTGAAGGAGCGAGCTATGCTGCGAGCTCTGGCCGTGCGCACGTGAAGGCGAGTGTGAAGCAGAACGTGGGCGGTAAGCCTCCTACCCTGGTGATAGAGAGCGGCTGCGACAGTTTGGCGCGTCTGTGTGCGTATTATGAGGCGGAGAACGAGCGCCTGAGCGTGAAGAACGCTCATCTTCAGGACAGTGCTCAAACGGCGGTTGAAGAACGTTCGAAAGAGCGAGGGTTGTGGTGGGTGGACTGGTGTGTATTTATTGCAGGCGGAATAGTCGGCACGGTAATAACAATTTTAACAAGGAAGATTTATGAACGATTTTATGTACGGCCTGGCGGTCGTTAAGGTAGGCGAAAAAACGCTTGGCTACATCGAGGAAAACAGCTTCAAGCTGAACGGTGCGAAGGGCGAGGTGACGAAGATCAACGCTGCCCAGAAGCATGGCGGCCCTGTGCTTGTGATTCCGAAGTCGAACGGCACGATTGCCCCGAGCTTTGACTTGATCCAGATGGACTACGAGAACATGGCAGCCCTGATGGGCGGTGAGGTAGTGAAGACGGGTGATTCTGCTGCTACTGGCTGGAAGGCTCCATCGAAGCTTGTTCAGATTACGAGCCCGCTGTCGATTCAGACGGACTCGTCGCACGAGGTGAAGATCAAGAAGGCTTTTGTGTCGGCTTACATTGACGGCGACCTGAACTTGGACAGTGTGTCGAAGGTGAAGGTTGAGGTTGAGGTGATGATTCCGGACGACGGTAGCGAGCCTTACAGCATTGAGGATGTGGCGGGCTAAGCGTTGATGGCTTATGAGCATGAATATTGAGAAGGAGGCAGCGGAGGCACTATTGGACGTTGGTGTCTCCGTTCCTTTTAAGGAGGTGAAGCTGCCGTGTCGCAAGGAGCCGATACGTCTGCGTTTCAGGATGGGCCGTCCGCGTCTTGGCGGTCAGATACGCATAGCTCGTCTGTTTGCGGGCATGAACGTGACTCACGCGGAGCTGGAGGCGATGACAGAGGGAGAGCGTCTGGCTTGGCTTGGGGAGCACGGTCGCACTGTGAGCAGGATTGTTGCTCTGACGATATGCAGAGGGAAGTGGAGCGGGCTGCTGCTGTCGGGCGTGGTGGCATGGTTGCTACGCTGGTGGGTGGATGACGTTTGGCTTGAGGCTGCTTTCAGACGCTGGACGCTTCTGCTGGGCACGCGGGGTTTCGAGAGTATTATCGCATTGTCGGCGGCGACGAATCCGCTGAAGCCGACGATAGCGAGCCATTAAAGGAAGGGGAGTTAAGAACTAAGTATGAGTGTTCACATAGCCTCTTCGGTATGCTTTGGCAGGTGGCTCAGGCTACAGGCTGGAGCGTGGACTATATGCTGTGGGGTGTGAACTGGGAGACTCTGGTGCTGATGCTTGCCGATGCCCCGCGTTATGTGAAGGTGAAGGGCAAGGAAGATTCTGTGCCGTCGCGTAAAGTGAAAGGGAAGTGGACCGCTCAGGAGATCCTGGAGTGTTTTCAAACAAGACTGAAGAAATGACATGAAAGCTGTAGAAGTAGAATTATTGATGAAAGGGAACCTTAGCCAGGGCATGTTGGATGCCCAGACTAAGGCTAATTTGCTTGATGAGTCCTTGAAACGAGTCGGCATGACCATTGGCGGTGTGTTCACGGCACAGAAGGCTGTGGAATTTGTGAAAACAATGATCGATGTGCGTCAGGAAGTGGAAAACCTCAGTATCTCGTTTGAAACATTGTTAGGCAGCAAGGACAAAGCTACGCAGTTCTTCGGTGAATTGCGTGAATATGCCGTGAACACACCGCTTATGCTCAATGATCTTGCTGGAGGAGCGCAAACTATGCTTGGATTCAACATCGAGGCGGAGAAGGTCATTCCGACACTAAAGCAGATTGGTGACATCTCCATGGGCGACCGTGACCGCTTCAACTCGCTTGTACTTGCATTTTCGCAAATGTCGGCTACGGGAAAACTGATGGGGCAAGATTTGCTCCAGATGATAAATGCCGGTTTCAATCCACTCGCTATCATATCGGAAAAAACTGGCAAAAGCATAGGACAACTCAAAGACGAAATGTCCGCTGGTGCTATCAGCTCTGAAATGGTGGCGCAAGCATTTGCAGACGCAACCGCAGAGGGTGGCAAGTTTCATGGCATGCTGGATAAGCAAAGCAAAGGTTTGAAGGGACAAATCTCTAATTTGGAAGGTGCTATTGACGACATGTTCAATGCCATGGGCGAAAAGAGTGAGGGTATTTTAACGGGCAGCGTTGAAGTGGCTTCAGAACTTGTAAAGAACTATGAAGCGGTAGGAAAAGCCCTTATGTCGCTTGTTGCGGTATATGGAAGTTATAAAACAGCTTTGATTGCAACACTGGCAGTACAGAAGGCTGCTTCTTTTGTTGAAAACATACGCCTTGTGGCTATGTTCCGTAAAGAATTGGGACTTGCAACAGCTGCACAGCAAGCCTTCAATATAACAGCAAATGCCAATCCTTATGTGTTACTTGCAACTGTTATTTTGTCTGCTGCCGCTGCGCTGGCTATATATTCAAAGAATTGCTCTGCAGCAGCTGATGAGGCTCAACGTGCGGCTGACCGTGAGAAAGAACAGACAGATGCAATCAATGACAAAAAAGAAGCGATTGAAAAATGTATAAGCACCATAACAGATGAGAATCTAGCGGAACTAGACAGACTAGAAGCTCTAGAAAAACTAAAGAAATTGATGCCGTCAGTCTTTGAGAAATACAAGACCGAAAAGGAACTTATTGACAAACTGACGGAGGCGCGCCGAGAATATAACGAGGAACTTCGTGAAGAACGTAATCTTAAAGGCGAAGGTAATTTGAAGGCAGACCAACAACGAGTGGCGGATCTGAAGAAATATTTGGAATTGCGCAAGCAGTACTACAAAACCGGTCGCTTGACTATGTCAGATTCTGATTATAATCTCTATCAGAACCTTGACAAGAAATATAATAAAGAAGTGAGGAACGTGCGTGGCACGTTTCAGACATTCAACTCCGCTATAGAATCGTTGATTAAAGCTTCAGAGGGTACGGTGTGGAAAGATGTGCAGCAAGTGCGAACAGATAACCATAACAAGTTTATGGCAAAGTTGAATAGTATGAACGCAGAGACCGCTCAAAAGACTATCAACTTCTACAGAAATTGTATCTCCTCTGCGAACAAGCAAGGCAAGAAACTTGTACAACTTCCAGGAGAGAGTGTTGCAACTAGTGTAGACGAATTGCAAAACCGCATCAAATCGGCCACTGCTCGTATGAAAAGCATACACGAGAATGCCTCTAAAGACTTCATGAAAGATGCAAAAAACGTATGGACTAATGCACAGAATGAAGTAAATAAAGTCATAAAGAATCGCAACAATCGTTCACTTTATCCTGATGAAGCGTCCTATCTTGCAGCATTGCGCAAGGCACGCGATGAAGAAAAGAAGGCAAAGGCAAACTATGAGGCTGCAGGTGGTGACACTTCAAAGAAAACAAAAAAGACAAAGAACACAGGTCTTACACCTCAGGAGAAAGCTAATATAAAGGCTGCAGAGCAAGAAGAGAAAGGGCGTCAGGTAGAAGCGGCACAACGTAAACAAGAAGCGTCAGAAAAGCAAACCGCATTTGATTTGAAACAAGCGGAGATTGACGGCTTGCAAGAGGGTTTTGACAAGGAACTTGAAACGATAAATCTCAATTACGATAAACTTATCGAAGCGAACCGTTTGCGTCAGCAAGAATGGGTAGATGAACTTCAGAATATATCAGACCTCTCATTTGAACAGGCTCATCCTAACTGGAAGAAGCAAGGGTTGAAGCGTCCAACTGTTACTATGGATGATTTGAGTGCTGACCAAAAAAACTATCTGAAACAATATACTGAAGCCGCAAACGCATACAAGCAAAATTCCGAAGCAAAGCTCTATCAGAATTTGCTCGCCAAGTACCAAGACTACGAGGAGCAGCGCAAGAGCATCCGCGAGAAGTTTGCTAAGGATCGTGCTCAGATAGAGAAGGCTGTGGACGCAGACGGTCGTCCTATAGGCGAGGATGTGAAGGAGCGTGCGTTGGCAGAGCTGTCGAAGCAGGAGCGTGCTGCGCTGAAGTCTGTGGACGATGCTCAGCTGACGGAGCTTGGGAAGGAGAACAAGGTGCTTGTGGACTTGTTTGCTGACACTTCGGAGAAGAGTGTGGCAGAGGTGCAGAAGATAATAGACCGTATAAAGGTGCTGATGGACTATCTGCGTGGGACGAAGGACGCTGAGGGCACGGCTGTGATAAAGGACGGGAACGGAAGGACGGAACGGAAAATCACGCAGAAGGATATGGCCGGGCTTGGTTTTTCGCCGGCTGAGCTGAAGGCTCTGGAGAAGAGCCCTGAGAAGCTGAAGGCTCTGACGGAGCAGTATGAGAAGCTGAAGAAGGAGGTGCTCGGTAAGAATCCGTTCAGGGCTCTGGCTGATGCGGTTGGTGAGTTGTTCAAGCACGGCGAGGATGGTGAGGAGAAGGGCCTTGATGCCAAGCTGAAGCGCCTTGGTGAGTCTGCTGCGGCTTCTGCTGAGATGGTGGGCGACCTGGCCGGGAGGTTGAGCGAGATGTTTGAGGCGGAGGGTAACGATGGCATGGCTGAGGCGATGGATGCTGTGCAGGGTGTGATGACGAGTGTGAGCAACATAGGCCGTGGCTTTGCTGAGGGCGGCGTCGTTGGCGGCGTGGCTGCTGCTGCGGGCGAGGCTATCGGCTGGGTGACGAAGGCTTTTCAGGCGAGTGCGCGTCATAAGGCTGCTTTGGAGAAGATCATGGAGGAGGTGACGGCTCAGCAGCGTGAGTATAACCTGCTGCTGATGGAGCAGAACCTGGAGCTGGAGAAGGCTCAGACGATATTCGGCACGGACACTTACGGGAAGGCTGCGAACGCTGTGAGGGTGATGAAGGATGCCTATGCCGGGCTGAAGGCGGAGATTGCGGGCACGGCTGAGCAGCAGCAGAAGTTCGGATACCTTGATACTGGGAATGCCTCCTGGAACAAGATTATGAACAAGGGCTACTCGGAGCTGAAGGATGCCTACTCGGGTCTGGCTGACATTGAGATAAAGACGGGCCATAAGAAGACGGGTCTGTTCGGCTGGGGCAAGGGCAAGGATACGTACAGCAGCATACTGGACGTTTATCCTGAGCTGATAGACAGTGCGGGGAACTTTAACCGCGAGCTGGCTGAGAGCATCATGAACAGCCGTGAGTTTGCGAAGAATGACAAGGAGGCCCTGCAGTATATCATAGACCTATATGACCAGGCTGAGGAGGCCTGGGAGTCTGTGAAGGACTACTTTGAGGGTGTGTTCGGCGACCTTGGTCAGACGCTGACGGACGCTCTGGTGGATGCCTTCAAGAACGGTACTGATGCGGGGAAGGCTTTTGCGGACTCGCTGACGGGTATGCTGGAGAAGCTGGCGGAGCAGATGATATACACGGTGACGATAGCCCCACTGCTGGAGAAGGCTCAGGAGGAGATGCTGGACGTGATGAAGCGCGAGGACCTGACGGACGAGGAGAAGTTTGGCAACTATGTGCGGATTCTGGACGACATGACGGACAATGCTCTGAGCCAGCAGGGAACCTTCAACGCGCTGCTGGAGAAGTATCGTCAGATGGCGAAGGAGAAGGGCTTGGACTTGTGGCAGGGGGACAGCACGACGCAGACGGGAAAGAGCGGTGCATACACGACGGCCTCGCAGGAGAGCATAACGAAACTGGAGGGTCTGTACACGGCGATGCTGGTGCACGAGACGAACATAGACACGAACGTGGAGAATGTGGCGGGGAGCATGCAGACGGCTCTGGGGCACCTGAAACGAATAGATACGAACACGGGCGAGTGCAGCGAGACGCTGAAACTGATGCGCAAGGACATGCGTGACATGAAGGACGACCTGACCACGCTGCGTAGGGACGGCATTAAAACAAGGTAAGAAAAAGGAGGAAAGAGCATGGAGATAACGAAAGGTCTGCTATACATAAACGACAAGGACGCAGCCCAGGAATGGGGCGTGTTCCTGACGGAGAAGAAGGAGGGAGAATGGACTAACTATGAGGCTCTGCTGAAGCCGAGCACGACGAAGGAGCTGACTGTGGTGGACAACCCTGACGCGGACGGAGAGGAGCTGCCGGAAGAAATAGAGCTGCACCTTCAGGCGCGTGACGTGGAGCTGTACTTCTGCCTATGGGCTGAGTCGGCGCAGGCGTACTTCGTGAACTACGGCAGGTTCTTCACGATGCTGCGGACGAGCAAGGACGGATGGCTGGAGGTGAGGCTGCCGGAGATAGACCGCACGTTCAGACTGCGGTATCTGGGGGCAACGGAGACGGAGCAACTGACGCCGATAGGCGAAGGCGGCGTGTGCAGCAGGATGCGGCTGAAATTCAGGGAGCCGAAGCCTCTGTACTGAAACGGCGTTTGCAAGGTATTCAAACAACGATAAAACAACGATAAAAAGGACATCAAAGGACATGGAGCTGAAGATATATGACAAACGAAACCGGCTGAGGACAACGCTGGTGCCCGACAGTAGCAGCACTCACCACGAGGAAGTGGGCGGTGACGACTACCTGAGCGTGTCGCTGGACAGCCAGGAGTGCGTGACACTGGAGCTGAACGACTGGACGGTGTGGGAAGGGCGGAAGTTCTGGTGTGTGGAGACGTACACGCCGAAGCAGACGGGTCGCAGGAAATGGACGTACTCGGTGAAACTGTACGGTGCGGCGAGCCTTATCAAACAGGCGCTGATGCTGAACACGGAGGACTCGCCAGTATTCAGCTACACGGCGACGGCCCGTGAGCATGTGGCCCTGGTGGTGAAGAACCTGAACCGCTGGATGGGCGGCATAACGGACTGGAAGGTGGGCAAGGTGGAGGCCACGGGCAACATCGTGGTGGACTACTCGGAGGGT
>ERZ780193.135-NODE-135-length-9783-cov-1.47492_pt1 | contig 9783 bp, 9 predicted proteins | sample MGYA00433078_ERZ780193 | MGnify/ENA primary metagenome ERZ780193 (study PRJEB29588, sample SAMEA2157028) | human gut metagenome | biome: human gut; feature: human-associated habitat; material: faeces | place: Denmark | collected 2008/2010 ...
ACCTTTTCTAAGAACAGTAATTTTATCAATTCTTGGAGAGTTTAACAAGAATACACGTTCTACGCCAACGCCTTGAAATACTTTTCTAACTGTAATAGTTTTATTAACACCAGAACCGTGTTTTTTAATAACAGTACCTTCAAAAGCCTGGATTCTTTCTTTGTTACCTTCAACGATTCTTACAAATACTTTTACAGTATCACCAGGATTTGCATCCGGAGTGTTTTCTTTCAAATAAGATTTTTCTAATTCATCAATAATAGGGTTCATTTCACAATTCCTTTATATTTTATATTTCGTACTTTATTTAAAATTCCTTTTTTAAATCGGCGTTCCACAAATACACCGACGCACGTATAATTATCCTAAAACAAATCTTGAAAAAATTCAAGCAGTTTTTAAAATTTTGTAATATAATCCAATTATGGCAAGCGATTACAAAAAATTATTAAACAAAAATAAAAAGAAAAAATTTGCAGATCCCAAAAATATGGGAGTAAATATTGACAAAAACGAGTATTACGAAATAATACTTTCAAATTCAGCTCATCCGGAAAAGATTAAATAAATGTTCTTGACATTGAAAAATTTTCTGTATAAGATTAGTTATGCAGTCAGTCTTAGTTGGCGCGACTTCAAGTCAATTGAAAATTGAATATGGGCATGTGGTACTCTGCCGAACGAGAGTTGACTAAATGTCAAGTCGAGTGAGAGGGGTAGACACGCTCTATATCAAAGACATTGAAAATTAAATATGGGCATGTGGTGGAATGGTAGACACGCTAGTCTTAGGAACTAGTGCTAACGCGTGGGAGTTCGAGTCTCTTCATGCCCATTTATTTAATAAATAAATAAAAAGAGAAAGCGCCATTAGAGGTGCTTTTTGTGTATATAGGTGTATGTGTAATGATTACCCCAATTTTATCTAACAACTATCAATCTAATTATAACCCAAATTTTAAAGGGCTAGAGATTAACAAAATTCCGCCATTTAAAAACTACATTAACAAGACTTTTGATCGTTTTGCACAAGTTTCTAAAACAAGATGGCATGCTATTGATAGAAGTCTTGAACCTAATTTAAAAGAAGTTAAGAAAAAATTTGGCGACCATGTTTTGCACGCAATGGACATCAACCCATATAATGAAAAAAAATATATTATTTTCTTTCATGGAATTGGGCAAAACGTAACGTCAAACCAAGCTTTGTATAAAAGAATTATTGACAAGGGTTACGGTATTTTGTCTTGTGAATATGGTAATTTTGGAAACAACACTGAAAAGCTGACAACAAAATCAATTCAAAACACAGCAGACATGGCAATCAAACACCTTAAAAGCCAAAATATAAATGACATTGGGGTTGTAGGATATAGCGCAGGAGGTTTTCCGGCTCTTGAAACAGCCGTAGCTGCAGGTGAAAACTGTAAATTTTTGGTACTTATATCTCCAATAAATTCACTAAAAGATGAATTTAACAATGTAGCTAAGGGGAATATGGTAAAACTCCCTAAAATCGTAAAGTTTGTTTTGAAAAAAATTCCATTTATCTTCAATAGTTTGGAAAATATTTTAAACTTAAAACAGACAATAAAAAAGAATAACGCTCCAACATATATGATTTATTCAATAAAAGATAGTGTTGTTCCACCAACTTCTACTGAAAACCTCTCAAAACAAATAAATAATTTAAGAGGAATAGTAAAATTAAAAGAAGGTGGTCACTCCATTGATGACGGCAAATTAGATGCCTTTTCAAATCTTCCTTTATAATTAAGGCTTAGCCTCTTTTACCAATACAATGATATTCAAAACCTCGTTGTTTTAATCTTTCAGCATCATATTGATTTCTTCCATCAAAAATAACCGGAGATTTCATCAAACCTTTTATTCTGTCAAAATCTGGTCGTCTAAATTCATTCCATTCAGTTAAAAGTAACATACAATCCGCATCTTTTAAAGCATCATAAGAATTGTTAGCATAAATTACTCTATCACCAAATACATTTTTCGCCTGTTCAAAACCTTTTGGATCATAAACTTTTATTCTTGCTCCAAATCCTAACAAAGCATTAATAATTGTAATAGATGGAGCCATCCTCATATCATTTGTTTTCGGTTTAAAAGTTAATCCCCAAACACCAAATGTCATACCTGCAAGGTTCATTCCAAAACGTTGCAAAATCTTTGTTATGAATATTACTCTTTGCTCTTTGTTAATTTCATCAGCAGCTTCAATCAAACGACATGTACAATTATTATCTTTTGCAGTTTTCATTAAAGCCATAACATCTTTTGGGAAACAACTTCCACCATACCCCAATCCTGGAAATAGAAATTGTGAACCAATTCTTTTATCAGAACACATTCCAATTCTGACCATCTCAGCATCAGCACCAACCGCTTCGCAAATATTTGCGATTTCATTTGCATAAGAAATTTTTATAGCCAAAAACGAATTTGCGGCATATTTTGTCATTTCGGCAGATTTTACATCCATTATTACAAAACGACTTGCGGTTCTAAAAAATGGTGCATAAACTTCTTGCATAATTGCGGTTGCTTTAGGAGAATTTGAACCGATTACAACTCTATCTGGTTTTAAGAAATCATCTACCGCAGCACCCTGTTTTAAAAATTCAGGATTTGAAACAACGTCAAACTCACCATCATAATATTTTTTTATAACTTCTGTAACCTTATCTGCCGTACCAACAGGAACAGTTGATTTATCAACAATAACCTTGTACCCATCTATTGATTTTCCGATACCTTCTGCAACATCCATAACATATTGCATATTTGCAGCACCATCTTGTCCTTGCGGAGTTCCAACAGCAATAAAACAAACTAAAGATTGCTTTACGGCATTATCTAAATCAGACGAAAACTTCAAACGCCCCTCTGTAACATTAGCTTTAATTAGCTCTTCCAAACCCGGCTCATAAATCGGAACAATGCAATCATTTAATTTTATTAATTTTTCTAAATCATTATCTACACAAATAACATCGTTTCCCATATCTGCAAGACAAGTGCCTGCAACTAATCCGACATAACCTGTTCCGATTACACAAATTCTCATTTTGTCTCCTTATAATTCCTTAATATGCAATATAGCACAAAATATTTTTTCATGAGATAATATTAATCAGACATAAGAAGGGAATATACATGGATTATAACTACAAATTAAAAGACACAATGTCAAAAGATGCGTTCAACTATAAATACTTACTTGGCAAAATTTTTCCATACATCAAGCCGGTATTACCAAGAGCTATAATAAACCTAATTATTGCAGTACCTCTGGGATTATTGGATGGTGTTGTTGCTCTTGCTCTAAAACCGTATCTTGATTTTGTTGTAAATGGGAACCCAGAACATACTTGGAATTTCTTTGGGATTTCTATTCATTCTCAAGCATTTTTAGCTGCAATAATTCCATTCGGAATTGTTGGCTTTGCACTATTTCAAGGAGTTTTAAAGTATTTAAGCAACTATTTAACAGACTGGACAGGACAAAAAATTTCTATGTCTTTGAAAAAGGATTTGTTTAAGAAATTAACTTCAATGGATCCGCAATTCTTTGATGTAAACTCATCCGGTATTGTTTTAACAAGGTTTTTATCTGACCCGGATACAGCATCTAGAAACATTATTGATATGCTAAAATCTTTCATTGCGACATTCTTTGGCTTAATCGGACTTGTTGGAGTTTTGTTATACAACTCTTGGAAGTTAGCCATTATTGGCGTTACAATAATGGCAATTGCCATCACTCCAGTTACACTGATTAGAAAAAGAATTAAAAAAGTTTCTAATGCAACAATGGTTGTTGGTGGTAATATGACCACAAACTTTAATGAAACATTTGCCGGCAACAAAATTATGACAGTATATAATTTACAAGAAGATCAAAACCAGAAATTTGACAGTCAAATTTTGGAACAATTCCATCTTGCAATGTCTTTGACAAAGCGTGTAGGCTGGATGTCACCTATTATGTATTTTGTATGTTCAATCGGTATTGCTCTTGTTATGGCATACGGCAACCACTTGATTTTATCAGGTCAAATGACTGCCGGAAGTTTCGCATCATTCGTGACTTCACTATTATTGTTATACAAACCGACAAAAACATCAGGTAACACTTTAACAAATTTACAAGGTGTATTTGTTGCAATGAGCCGTGTATTTGAATTGTTTGACTTAAAACCTCAAATCCACTCACCTGCAAACCCTGTAAAATTGAATGGTCTAAACTCATCAATTGACTTTAAAAACGTTAACTTTGAATACGAACAAGATACTCCGGTATTGAAAGATTTTTCTCTACACGTTAACAAAGGAGAAACTATCGCACTTGTCGGCAATTCAGGTGGTGGGAAAAGTACAGTTGTTAGCTTGTTACCTAGATTTTATGATGTAACATCCGGCGAAATAGACTTTGACGGAGTTGATATCAGAAACTTTAATCTTGACGAATTAAGACAAAATATTTCATTCGTATTCCAAGATAATTTCTTATTCTCAGGCACTATCAAAGAAAATATTTTGATGGGTAATGAACATGCAACAGAAGAAGAAATTAAAAAAGTTGTTGCAATGGCACACCTTGATGAATTTGCTCATTCCCTAGAAAACGGTCTAGACACATTCGTTGGAGAAAGAGGAACTACTCTATCTGGCGGTCAAAGACAACGTGTAGCAATCGCAAGAGCTATGTTAAAAGATGCTCCAATAGTTATTTTGGATGAAGCAACATCTGCCCTTGACAACAAATCCGAAGCTATTGTTCAAAAAGCCCTTGACAACTTAATTCAAAACAAAACAGTATTTGTTATTGCACACAGATTATCAACAATCAAAAATGCAGATAGAATTGCAGTTGTAGACGAAGGCAGACTTGCAGAACTTGGAACTCACGAAGAATTGATGAATATAGAAAACGGTAAATATAGATATTTATACGAAATGCAATTCAAAAATCAAGAAGAAGCTGTGTAAGATAACAAAAAACTAGAAGATTTGCACAATAAAAAATCGTGGAATAAATCCACGATTTTTATTTTATTTCTAAAAAAAATAACTAATATGTCATCTGCCAACCATCAGCGATAATTTTACCAAACAAACCATTATCCGGATGATTTACATCAAATTTTGCAGCATTTCCATTTGCAGCATAAAATTTGTCAAAAACTTGTCCATTTCTATCTATTTGGAATGAGAAATAATCTCTACCATATATATTTGGACCTTTTGTACCATTAATATCAACTTCTATGGCAATAACATCCCCACCACTTCCTATGTGATTTGAACTTGTTACTTTATCTGAAGAACCTTCAATATCAACATCCTGCATAGTAGCAGAATCTGCACATATTGCTGCTCCACTTGCCAAAACAACTACGACATTACATTGTCCGTTTGATATTTTATTTGTTGTCCCTGACAGAGACCTATACTCACTTGCAAAACAAGGAGTATATCTAGTTCCACAATCTTTCACTACTTTAAAATAAGAGTTAAAAAATCTTTTTAACTCATCCGCATTACCTCTAACTCTTGATTCACTTAAATTTAGATAGTTATTATCATTTTTATACCTTTCAGCTGCTTGGCTAAACTCATTATAAACCTTATGCAACTGAGTTACGTAACTTTGTCGTTGATAATTTTGCATCAATGTTGGGACAGTCATTGCAGAGACAACCCCAATAATACCTAATGTAACCAAAACCTCAGCAAGAGTAAACCCCATATGACTGCCAAAATAAGACTCTTTCACGTTCAAAAAACCTCCAAATTTTACTATACATTGCTATCATAACATATTTTTATACCATTTTCAAGATATGTAATCAAATTATTCATCCAACCCCAATTCTCGAGCTTTTTTGTAGGCTTTTTCTGCTGCTTTGCTATTTCCTAAAGCTCCCAATATTTCAGATTGAATTTTATAACTACACATATCACCACCATCTAACAAAATAGATTTGTTAATTGCAGTTAGAGCTTTTGAATATTGTTCTAATCTACCATAAGCTAATGCCATCCAGTAATACGCAGCTCCATTTTCTTCCAGTTCAATTGATTTTTCGGCTGCATTTATTGCATCTTCATATCGTTCCAACCTAAACAAAATCGTTGCTTTACCTTGATATTTGTCACTCGTTTTTTCTTTCAAAAGAGATTTGTTTATAAAACTTAGAGCTTTATTATGTTCTCCTCTTTTTTCATACTCCAATGCAAGGTTATCTTCTATTTCCATATCATCAGGATAGTTTTCATAAAACTTCAACAAAACATTTAATGCCTCATCCGGTTTATTCAAATATTTTAGAATTTTGGATTTCAATTCATATAAATATTCGTCATCTTGACTGTTCAAAATCGCAAGATTTATATACCTCAAAGCGTTTGGATAATCTTCCAATTCAAGATAACTCAAAGCTATTACTTTATAGCACTCTTTAAAGCTACTGTCTTCTTCTAAAACATCTTTTAAAATCTCAATTGCCTCTTGATAATGCTCCCCAATACAAAACAAAATTTCACCTTTTCTAATCCGATATTGAGGCAATGGATTAATTTTTATTGCTTTATCAATACATTCTAACGTCTTTTCAGGAGATAGATCCGTGCAATACGGATTTGAAACAAAGTAATAATATTGCTCTTTTTTCATAAAAAATCTAGTCCAATTAATGCACTGAGTATAAGTTACATTTAATTTAAACTTTGTAATTATTGTTTGAAAAACAAGAAAAATAATAGAAATTAACCAGTCTAAAGTTAGCATCATAACAGGTTTTCTTTTAAACGCTTTTACCCAGTATTTTAAAGCCATATCAAAATCAAAAAAAACCTCTTGATAAACAAAAATACAACAGTTTAAGTATTTAAAAGAACCGTCATCCTCATGAGCAAGAATTTTTTCTGCGAGTTTTTGAACAACTTTCTTTTTTCTACCATTAAAACCTGGATTAACATAAACCACAGCTGCGAAAGTATTTCCTAAATAATAATCTTCAGGAGCTTTTTCTAACAAATCATTCGCATAATATTCTGCTTTGGAAAATTTACCTTCTTCATTTAAAATCGAAATAGCAACAACATCAGCGTAATAATAATCAGGATCAATTTTCTTTGCTTTAAGTATGTATTTGAAAGCTTTTTTACTATCTTTTTTCATTGAATAAGCATCCGCCAAAAACGTATAATTTTGCGCAGTTTCTTCCCCATTTGCAATTCTTTTTTCTAGCAACTTAATTACCCTCCCTGCTGAGAAAGGAGTTATTATAATCTCTGCATCTTTATAAAAAATTGTAATATTATCGTACATAAACTAACCTCAAATATTTTTTCGGCACAAATCTATAAATTCTTTAACCAAATTTACATTAATTTACAAAATACGCAATTATTCATGAAAGAATTTCTTTATATAAATAAGGTTAGGATTAGGTAAAAAGGTTATGTGGTTTAATAGTTATTTTAGCAACTATAACAATATGTTCATGAGCTGTTTTAATCCGTTTATGAATATCATAAATTCAATCATGCCTGTGAATAATTTTTCAGGTAACAACTTTTTTACAAACAATATTTGGCAAATTCCACAATCAATGCCAAATTACAATAATTCTATTTTTCAAAATAGTTATCAAAACAATATATTTAATCAAATAAATTCCTCAGCAAATTATCAAAAAGAGCAGGTTTCTAATTTAGAAGATTTTCTAACAGTTGCACATTCAACAGAAACAACTGCAACAAAAGAAAAAACAGAAACATTAAAACCAAACCTAATTCACGGAGTTAATTATAACAAAGAAAAGGGAGAAAAACTTGCAGAAAACGTAGTTGCTGGACTTCCAACCGACAGAGATCCAAACAACCCACTATGTGCAAGATACGTAAAACAAGCAATGGTAAAAAGCGGTTTTGGACCTTACGTTGACGGGAACGGCGAATACTGCAAATACATTTTGCGAGCTAACGATAACTTTAAAGAAGTAAAAGTAAAAGCAGACGAATTGGCTTCACTACCTAAAGGTTCCGTAATCGTTTATGATGCAAACGAAATTTGCAAAAACGAGAAAGGAGAAACAAAATGTATATGTGAAGACGGGCATGTTACTGTTGCATTAGGTAATGGTAAAGCTTGCAGTGATGAATTAGAAGACGAAATTCTTAAAACAGACAGAAGTTATGTATTTATTCCCGTTTAACATTTCGTAACAAAATTAGCAATTTCATTTCTCCAAAATACTTTATATAAATATAGAGGAAAATTAGGGGATACTATGGGACTTGTTGACATAAAAAAAGTCAATATAAATACTCAAAATTCTGCAACAAATAACTATGCGAATGTATTTAATACTAACAACGCATATTTCAATTTGTTTGCACTTCCAAATCCTTTTTTAACAGGTTTCAATTATTCAATTGTACCACCAATGCCACAATTAAATACAAATATTTTCTCTATATTTAATAATAAATTGAACAACACAACACCATTCAATTTTAGCAACTTCGGCAACTTAACTCAATCAACAAGATTAAGCGGAAATATGGGAAATGACATTGTTGCAACAGCTTTAAAATACAAAGGTTACAACGAAAAAGACGGTTCATACAAAAAATTTACAAACGGAAGAACAGAAGCTTGGTGCGCAGATTTTGTAACTTATGTAACCAAAGAAGCATTTCGAGCTAATGGTAAATCAGTCCCTACAGGTTTTGGTTCTCCTGCAGTAAAAAATTTAAAACAATGGGGGAAAGATAACAACTGTTACACAACCGATGTTTCCAAAGCTAAACCCGGAGATGTCGTAATATTCAACAAGTCTCATACCGGAATTGTCAAAGAAGTTCGAGACGGCAAAGTTTATACAATTGAGGGGAACACCTCAAAGGGCACAGTAGCTGAAAGAACACGTACTTCAAAAGATATTAACGGATTTGTTCAAATAGCTTAATCAGCTGATGATTTAATTCCTCAATACTTCCGTTATTGTTTATTACATAATCGGATTTTTGAGCTTTCTCCTCTTGTCGCATTTGTGAATTTATTCTGGCTTTTGCATAGTCCAACGTATAACCGTTTCGAAGCAAAAGCCTTTTCAACCTTATTTCATCATTTGTATAAACAAAAATTATTTTGTCAAACAAATCCGTCATATTTGCTTCAAACAACAATGGAATTCCGACAAACAAGTATTTTTCGTCTTTATTTTGTTCAAAAAATTTCTTAATTTCTTCTCTTATTTGCGGATGTAAAATATTTTCTAATTTCTTTTTTAATTCAGGATTTTCAAAAACAAGTTTTCCTAATTTTACTCTTGAAAACTCTCCATCCTCAAATACATCATATTTTTCAAATTCATCTGAAAGAGCTTTATTTTTTACTGTCAAAAGCTTATGCGCAACACAATCAGTATCCAAGACTTTATACCCATTACATTCTAAAAATTTTTGTACAGTAGACTTGCCGGAAGCAATATTCCCACAAAGAGCGAATTTAATCATTTTGAAATCCTGTTTAAAAAATTTTTTAATTCTTTAATCTGCGCAGGTTTAAGCGGTTTTACATCTCCTCGTTTTAAACCATCCAAACGAATTGTTGCATGTTGTACTCTTTTCAAGACCTTAACTTCATAACCGAAATACTCAAACATTTTCCTAATTTGTCTGTTCATTCCTTGATACAAAGTAATCTGCATTTCCGTGTGTTTATTATCAATTTCCAACACTTGAATATCT
>ERZ780193.143-NODE-143-length-9401-cov-1.59384_pt1 | contig 9401 bp, 23 predicted proteins | sample MGYA00433078_ERZ780193 | MGnify/ENA primary metagenome ERZ780193 (study PRJEB29588, sample SAMEA2157028) | human gut metagenome | biome: human gut; feature: human-associated habitat; material: faeces | place: Denmark | collected 2008/2010 ...
ATCTAAAATAAATGAATGATTCCCCCAGTAGTGGCGGCGACGGGGAACTGTTCGGGGCTAACCTAGCCTGCATGGTATGTGACCGTAAGGATATCGATTGGGAGGCGCTTCGTCTTTGGCTTGACAAATACGATGATCCTACTGATAAGGGCATGGTGAATAGCCCTATTCAATTTATGTATTTATATTTATATTACACTTTTAACAAATAATTTGAAATGAAGAAGATAAATAACTGGGTTATAAGAACATTTGGATTGAGAGGCTCATGGAGCTGGGCTAAAAAACAGATGTTAAATGGAGCGATCATTAAACGTAAGGCTACTACAGGGACATACAAAATAGCTATTGATAATGACAAGAATAGGTTACTTGTAGCCACATGGGATCATCTAGATCAAAGTCCTGTATGGGAAAGGTGCCCGCATAGTTTATTAGATGAAGATGCGGTTGATTATTTTGTCACAGCTCATAAGGAATTATCATATGGAGGCATAAAGATCAGGATGAAAGATGAATTTAATTGTAACGATAAAATATCGAAAGTATGAAAAAGATTACCGATAAAGACGTAGAGGCTCTTAAAGCCGGGAAGAAGGTGACAAAAGGTTTTATCCATATGCAATTGGATGATAAGGGAAGATTGAACTTGTGGAGTGATATCAATATAACTGACAATGGTGATTATATATAACTTTACACCGGGTTTATATAGTTACGATTAACAAACGATACCGGAGGTACGCCGGGAATTAAAGCACGTGAAGAGACCTCTTTAGAATCAGTTTCGTGTAAGCGGATTCAACAATGTCCCTATGAAGCATGAAAATATGCTTTTGGTGTAGAAAAGTATATAAGTACCTTATCATATTTATCAACTTTTAAAAATTGCAAGTATGAAGTATGCAGAAAAACTTAAAAACTTATTGAAATTAACAGATGAGGAATTTGATAATTTTTGTGATTTTATCAATAATCCCAATCGGATTGATTTACATAATCCTTATTTGTCAAGGGATGATGATCCAATAAAAACACGGATTCCAAACTCTTTGTTAAGATTGAAAAGCTTATGTGAAGAAAAAATGAAGATATGTGATTCTCTTGAAAATAGAGAATTATATACATATATCAATGATTTAATTCTAAAGCGATCTTCATCATCCCAAGGTTAGTTAATAGATTATATGCTTCATTGCAATCATTATCTTTACCCTGTATCTTATTTCTTTGATTTACAATAACTTGATGAAATGGACTAGCATGTTTTAGATAAACAAGATATATCTCTTCTTTTTTATGGGGATAAAAATCCACGAATATTTTTAGCATTTCTTTTACCCTTAATTCTAGTTTTGTAATTTCTTCTATAGATGTAGCAGATAAAATACATTGGATATTACCCATTATTCCTTCTGGTAATTGATTTTTGATTTCTTTCATTATATTAGATTTTAAAGTTTGTTTACAAATATAGCAATCTTATTTCTAAACAATCCTAATTAAAACTAAAACAATTTTAACGAGATTGTATTAGGGTATGGTTTGATTGCTGGTTTGGAACGAATTTATTATCTTTATGAGGTAAAAATCAGATCGTTATGTTTGAACAGAATCATTTTAAATCTATTGATGAGTTAGTGAAGTTCTTCCCTACCGAGCAATCATGTATTGATTTTTTGGAGAGGCAGAGATGGGGTGATCATGTCGTGTCTCCGTACGATCCAGACTCAAAGGTTTATAAATGCAAAGGAAACCGATACAAGTGCAAGAATACGGGGAAGTATTTCAACGTCCGGACAAACACGATCTTCGAGAACACGAAAATGTCGTTGAGGAAATGGATGTTGGCTTGCTATATCGTCATAAACGCTAAGAAGGGTGTCTCTTCCGTTCAGTTGGCTAAGTTCATTAACGTAACACAAAAGACGGCTTGGTTTATGTTGCAACGTATCCAAAATTGTTTCAATATAGATGCCAGCCAATGTCTAAACGGAGAGGTTGAGGTAGATGAGACTTATATAGGGGGATTGAATAAGAATAGGCATAGTAGTAAGAAGGTAAGAAACGCAAGAGGCAGGAGTTGTAAGGACAAGGTTCCGGTATTTGGTATGCTACAAAGAGAAGGCTTTGTTATAGTCAAGGTTGTTAATGATACTAAAGCCGGAACCTTGATCCCGATCATCAATGATGTTGTATGTCCGGGATCTACAATCTTCTCGGATGAATGGCAAGCTTATAGAAACTTAGATCCTAACCTATACGATCACGGTGTTGTCTATCATAAGAAAGGCGCTTACGTCATTGGGAATAGACATACTAATACGATCGAAGGATTCTGGGGACACCTAAAAAGAACATTGAAGGGTGTCCATCATTGGGTGTCTAGGAAACATCTGCAAAGATACGTGGACTCATCAGCTTTTAGGTATAATACCAAACATCTTTCCGAATGTGAAAGATTCGATGTACTTTTGCAGAATATCGGACACCGATTAAGGTATTCACAGTTAAAGAATATGGCAGCATGAGAAAAAAGAAAGACATAGAAGTAGTAATACATAAAGATATTGAGAAGGAGATGAAGAGAATAGCCGATAACATATTCGGCTATAATCCAAAAATAGATCCCCGTGATCCTCTTTTTCGGAAAACTCTTTCTTGGAGCGTTAAAAAAGAAGGAAAGGGAAAGAAAAATGAGAAAAACGATTGAATAATAAAAGGATACATGGTTATGTGTCCTTTTATTATTTTAGTGATAGTGTAAAGTAGTATATAATTACCTATGAAATTAAATTTCAAAAAGGAAATAAACAATCAAATTTGGTATGAGCAAAAGCAGGGAAATGATTAAACAGGAATTAAATTTATCAGATCAAGAATATAACTTTCTTGAAAAATATCAATCTATGAAATTATCACAGAGGTTTGGTAATGTTTTCGATAGATTAAAAAATGATAAGTCTAAAGCAATTTACACTCATGATGGGTCAATACAGTTGTTTTATATACAAGGTAAAAGAGTAGATAAAGAAGAATGGGATAAACTTCATAGATCATGATAATTACTAAAAAATGGTCAATGCCGAATAAAGAGACATTCAGCATAAGACCGATAAGGGAACTTATAGACAAATATCGAGAAGAGGGGATGGTTATAGTGGATCCGTTCGCCAGAAACAGCGATATAGGGACGATCACCAACGATCTTGACCCTGAGACTAAGGCTATATATCATAAAGATGCCACGGACTTCTTGTGTCATCTTGATGATAATATAGCTGATATGGTATTATATGATCCACCATATTCTGCGAGACAGGTATCTGAATCGTATAAAAGACTTGGAGGTGCTGTTAATATGCAAACAACGCAATCTAGTTATTGGGCTAGACAGAAGAAGGAGATAGCTAGGATCACCAAGAAAGGCGGGGTGGTCATTACCTGCGCGTGGAACTCCGGCGGTATAGGGGCCGGGCTTGGCTTCGAGCAGCAGGAGATTCTTCTCGTGGCTCATGGGGGATGGCATAATGATACGATTGTTACTGTAGAAAAAAAGATCAAAGGTTAGATGAAAGAAAGGATATTCACCACAAAAGAACAGGGGAGGGTGCTGGTTGAGGCCGGCCTCCCTATCTCTACCGCCAGCGGCTTCAGAGACAAGTATCTGGATCAATTACATTCTATGGAGGATAACGCTGGTCGTATAGGGTTGATAGAGGCCGTTACCCCTGATGTATCCAATCCTGTTTGGGATGTAGGGACGTTACTGAATTTACTCCCATATGAGATAGAGGGTTCTACATTCGAATGTTATAAGCTAGAACATGCATGGTCTGTAACGTATAGAGATATAGATGAGATCCCTATATATTGGAGTAGCGAGAAACTTCTTGTAGACACATTGTTTTCGATGATGATGGAATTACTTAAACATAAGATTATATGAGCATAAAGCAAATAACAAAATTAAGGTACAAAACGAAAGATAAGCCTCCTATGGAAGGTGTTCCTCTTTTAGGATACAACAAAAGATATGACTGTCCGTGGATAGTAGTGTACAGAAGCAAAGACAAGTACTACACTTGTATGAAGTACGACACCGAATTTGAAACATATCCACCGGAAGAATATGAATATTTATATCCATGAAAATATGAAACAAGTAACAAGAATAAGATACAAAACAGAGGATAATCCGCCTATGGCTAATGTCCCTCTTATAGGATACAGCAAAAAATATGACTGTTGGGTAGCGTTAGTATACAGAAAAGGGGATAACTATTACACCAATATGGAGTGCGATGTTGAATATAAGACATCTCCTCCAGATGAGTACGAATACGTATATCCGTGAGAACTAGAAGGGATATATTTATATTTAAGCATGATTAATATTATTTTTATATTATTCATGCTTTTATTTTTGTTTAAATCTTACTTTTGTATCAACATTAAAAACCAGATTGTTATGGATGGAGACAAACAAAAAGTCAATGAACTTACGATGAGGACGCTGGGTTCTCATTATGGCGGATATGCCTATGTAAAGGTAAAAAATCGTCAAGCTGATGTAAAGATAGATTGGAAGTTGTTGAGAGCTATAGAAGAAGGAGAGGTGGAGATAGACAACGAGAAATACCATCTATCCGGGATAGAGTATGTAGCTAAAAGATATCAGGACATGTTTTACGCTGGTCGTGATATTTATTATTTCAAGGGCATAGGAGGGCATGGGATGACCGATCTTCTTAGAAACGCTATAGATGATTTACTAGACACCATAAGTAGTAGAGAGGCTTATCGTAGTGCAGAGCATAAAATGTACGCCCAAATGAATCAACTTACTGAAGCGGGAGCCATGATCAGCTTGGCTATAGAATTACTAACATCTAATATCCGTCATAGTTATGGAGAAATTAATTTTGAACGATATCCAAGACCTGTGGAGGTGGAGGGAGAAGATAAACATTGATGACTTCAAAGAGGATCCTATGGCTGAGGATATGCCATTATATTTCCCGTGCGCCGTCGTATGGCATGTGAATTGGGGTGAGCATGACGCTGATAATTATATATGTTATGGATTTGTTTATGTAGCAGAAATATTAGGGATATGAACATTAAAAAACAGATAATTCTTGACGATAAAGACTATGAGCGATTAGTGCACGATGCTAATCTCAGTAATGATGAGATAAAAAGCAAAATCGCCAGCGCTCTAACCACCGATATAGTGGTTAGTTTCGATGTAAATAAAAAGGTTACGGGGAATATGAGGATCGAAAGCTCCGCCCATAATCTAGGATATAATGAATATGATAATATCGTAAGGGCTAGAGACAAGAATATTCACCATGCTGTTTATACAGCTATATATGATTATCTTGAGAAAATAAAGAGAGATAATAATGAGCTAAGCGCAAAAGATTGGATATTATTTACATCTATAATCTTATTCGTTTTTGGGATGGGATTTGCAGGTGGATGGTTGGCATTTAATTGATTAAATCATGGGTAATTTAAAAGACATACAAGATATAACCGGTCTTACGTCAGAAGCTATATTCAATATACGTAAACCTGTTGATTATATGTGCAGTGATATAGACAGTCATATAAAAGATATCAGGGCACAATGTGATTATATGATGGATGGGGATGAGAAGGATGTTAAATACTATTCAAAATCAATCAAATCAGACGTAGATTCTTATTTCGAAGACATACAGTCAAAGGTCGAGAATCTCCGTGATTGGGGAGAGCAGTGGAAAGCATTGGCTAAAGACTTGTTTAATGAGTTGCTGGAAATAGATAGCGATAATACTATAGACAGCTATCTGTCTTATGAGGCATTGGAGAAGATTAAGGAACATTTAAAAAATCAATAGATATGAGCAAATTGCTATTTTTCGATTTAGAGACAACCGGTGTTAAGTTCTGGAGAAACGGGATACACCAAATAGGAGGGATCGTGGATATCGACGGGCAGGAGACTGAGAGGTTCGACATCCGCCTAGCCCCGAACCCTGCCGCCACGATAGAGCAAGAGGCGCTGGATGTGGCTGGGGTTACCTTGGAGCAAGTGCAGTCGTATCAGCCTATGGAAGAAGGGTACAGGCAGTTAGTTGGTATATTATCCAAATACGTGAATAAGTTCGACAAGAGGGATAAAATGTATTTGGTGGGGTATAACAACGCCGGATTCGACAACAACTTCCTACGGGCTTTATTTACCCAATGTGGGGATAAGTATTTCGGATCATGGTTCTATCCTAACTGTATGGATGTATATGTTATGGTGACACCGTTCCTGATGGGTGTAAGAAACGATATGGAGAACTTTAAGTTGATGACCGTAGCCAGAACTATGGGTATTGAGATCGACGAGAATAAGCTCCATGACGCTACTTACGATATTGAGCTGACTAGAGATATATTTTATAAGATAATCAACAAAATGGATGTTAAGTTATGAGGGGAATTTTAGAGGCTATGCATGATTACCCGGATGAGGCGCTTGGGTTGTGTTTCTTTTTGATAGTGGTCTTCTGGTTATTGTCAGGTATATTCGAGAAAAAAAGATGAATGATAAACTCGATGAGATACTGAATCTCCTAAGATCTCAAAATGAAATGATCAAGGATATTCACGACTATGTGAAAGAAGTTACCAGCGAGAAGTATATAGGAGAATCTAGAATGACAAGCTTCTCTATTAACTTGGCCGCTGATATACTTACCGAAGCCATTAGCCCTAAGATAAAGGAGATGATGGTGGATCTATTGAAAAAACAAGGATGGAAAACTGAGTGAAATATGGGGACTTATGAGAGAAAAGTAAATCAATTAAAGGATTTGATGAGAAGGAAATACAAATCAGCTTACAATAAATCCAAGGAAATGGACATAGATATAAGCTCAATGACATATCTTCCATGCCCAGACGCATTTAACGTCATAAATATTGAAAAAATGCATGTTATTCTTGATCGGGTCAATAAGATCATAGATGAGAATAAGGATAAGCTCAAGAACCCAACTTGCGCCACTTGTGTACATCTACATGATCGGGAATGGGCGAAAAGATACGGGAAAGTATGCTGCTCCATTTGGCAAGTGTGCGACCATTATATAAACCCTAACAGGAAATATGATAGGGAGCAAAAGACTTATACGAGACGCCCAAGCAATAAGGCTTGTCCTAATTATGAATATGGTGATGATAATTTTGAAAACAGAAAAAGATGCTTAAAGAAAAAGAATACCCGATAAACAGCTATGGCCCAGTACGCACCAACAAAGACCGGACGTGCGTCTGCTGTGGCGATACGGTTCCCGCTGGTAGCAGCAGGATGATGCCGAGGAACGCCAAGTCCAGTTATTGTCTATGCATATCTTGCTTCAAAAAATGGAAATCTGTTGGTGGAGATCTTAAACTTATGGACAATCTCAGCAATGTGAAGAAAGAGCATATCATATATATGTCTAAGATCATGAAAGGTAATTGTGACATTGTTAAAGGTCATAAGCTTTATATAGCCCTAAAGAAGGCGATAAACGAGAAGAAGGTAGCCGTTATCAGATTCGATACCGACCAACCGATATGTATATCGACAAGAATCATGAATCCTTCATTCGGGGTGATCATGGACGAGTACGGTAAGGATATATTCCAAGGTAACCTTAAGCTAATTAATGTCCCTAAAGGTGTCAAGGATCTAATAGTTAACTATATAGAAAAATATCGTAAATTATGAACTTCAAGACATTTGTATTCATGATCCTTACATTCAGGAGAGTAGATCCTATACCTAAGAACATAGGTCTTATGTTGAGTATAACATTCTGGATATCTATAGTATGGATAATATCCAACTTTGCTATATTGATAATGAGATTAATAAAATAGACAAGATGAAACAAGGAGATGTGATATACAAGAATGGCATGGAGCTGCTTGTAGTATTAAGTTACGACCATAATGAGCCATGTAAGGGCTGTTTCTTCTACAAGAATAAGGCGTGCGGATCAGAAAAACTGATAAAATGCTGGGATTGTAAAAAGGAATATATATTCACGGCTATACGTAAATATAATACGACTGAACTGTGCGGAATAGTAAAAAGATATGAGGAGACGTATAAGATAATACTTAAAACAATCAAGAAGATTGAGAAAGAATGTCAAAAATATGTTATCTGGGATACTGTGCATGTGATGTTGAAAGATGATGGAGAGCTTATTATAAAAGCCTTATCCAAGGATAAGTCCGTGCTTTTAAATGATTTCATTATATATGTCAACAATAATGGGAGTATAGATGAAGAGGACTATGATCTATTATTAACTAAATAATTGATAGTACAAATGGACAAATCAAACAAAATAGAGAATCTAGCAAACAAGTATGTTGAAAGGCATAATAGACATCTAAGCGATGATACGATAAAAGAAATAAAAATAGCTTATATTATGATTATAAAAGATTTTATAGCTATTGTCGATAAATCTACATCAATGAATGAAGATGATATAATATACGTCGTTAACAACATATCATCAATATTATATGAACCTGTAGAAATCTCTAATACCGATAAAAAAATATTGGAGATAGGGATAGCGCTAGGCCTAAAGAGCGCCATATCATGTATATTTGGTTCATTATTAAAAGATGATTGCAATATAAAAGATGAGATAATTGATATATCTAAACATATAAAAGAAAAATTAATATCAGATAATCATGGATAATAAACAACTTTATAAAATAACGTTGACAAGGGAGCAGCTAATGCTGATATCCCAATGCGTGGAAGACATCAGTAGATTCGCCGCTGGCGACATGGACCTACAACATACGACAGATACGTTGATAAATGATATGGATGGAGCGGAAACGCTGGGGATAAGAAGCTTTATAATCAATAACTCACGAGCGATAAGAAGAAGACTGTTCCCTGATCTTGGGGATTATGAGCATATAGGATATGATGGGGGTAGTAAGGATAAGATAAATAGGAAGAGACTTATCGGTAACACCTACCAGATATATAGGTCGATATTACATCAGTTGGCCATTGACGAGAACTGGAATAACGTGTATAGCGGTATTACGTTACCTTCAGGTGATATGGGAACAATTAAAGTGGAGAGGGTTGATGATGAACGGGAAAGTAAGGGCGTTTAACGGGGATATGGGTATGGCGATGTCCGTATTCAAGGATATGGTAGGGAAGGTAAGATTTGTTTTTGCCGACCCTCCTTATAAGATAACCCAGGCAAGATACGACAAGGAGGGATTTGATTATAAGGCGATGTGGGAGGTAATCCAAAAAATGCTGTGTCCGTACGGGGTGGTAGCCGTCACCTGTTCCCTCACGGCGGCGGTCGAGATCA
>ERZ780193.144-NODE-144-length-9348-cov-1.41375_pt1 | contig 9348 bp, 8 predicted proteins | sample MGYA00433078_ERZ780193 | MGnify/ENA primary metagenome ERZ780193 (study PRJEB29588, sample SAMEA2157028) | human gut metagenome | biome: human gut; feature: human-associated habitat; material: faeces | place: Denmark | collected 2008/2010 ...
CATATGCTTTCCTGAGGAGACTGTATCTTCCATTATAAATTTTGCTATAATCAACGTATCTGTCATCATCTCCCCAGTCTATCTCTCTGCACTCGCGGTCTGTGAGCAGTCCCTGATCCACAAGTGTATCAAGATCTATAAAATATGGATTTCCAGCAAATGTCGAAAATGACTGATACGGCGAATCCCCATACCCGGTGGGACCCATGGGAAGTATCTGCCAGTAACTCTGGTGTGCAGACCTAAGCCCATCAACGAAACGATATGCCTCTTTTGAGAAGCTGCCAATTCCATACTTTGACGGGAGGCTTGATATAGCAAGCAGTATTCCTGCTGATCTTTCCATCTGAAATCTCTCCTTTTAACCAATTTCAGGCGGCTGCGAATCTCACAACCGCCTGTTATTTTTACATTTAATGATATTATATTACTATCCCTTTACGGCACCAGCTGCAACACCCTTGATTATGTACTTCTGTGCACAGAGGTAGAATACAACAACCGGAATGATAGCCATAACAAGGCACGCCATGATCGCTCCCATATCTACTCTTCCGTAGCTGCCCTTCATATACTGGACAACTATAGATATCGTCTTGTATTTCTTGATGTCGAGTACCAGATATGGCAGAAGGAAATCATTCCATATCCACATAGCCTCAAGTATTCCTACAGATATGTAAGTAGGTTTCATGATAGGGATAACAACCCTGAAAAATGTCTTGAGTGGCGTACATCCATCTATCATCGCAGCCTCCTCGACCTCCAAAGGAATGGACTTGATAAATCCGCAGAACATGAATACTGCAAGACCTGTTCCAAATCCAAGATACACGATCACGATTCCCCATGGAGTAGTAAGGTGAAGTGCATCCGCAGTTCCAGCCAAAGTAAACATAACCATCTGGAAAGGTACTACCATAGAGAACACGCAGAGCAGATATATGATCTTTGTCGCTATATTCTTGACTCTGGTTATATACCAGGCTGTCATAGAGCAGAACAGCAGAATTGCTGCTACTGAGAGAACCGTTATCACAACTGTCCAGCCCACTGCCTTAATGAAATCATACTGTGTTATAGCCGTTTTATAATTGTCCAGGCCTATGTAGCTGTGCTCATTTGGCAGTTCAAATGTCTCCAGACTGATAAACGTCTTGGCTTTCAGAGAGTTTATAATTACGATTATTATCGGTGAAACAAATATTATGGAAATAATGGTAAAGAATAAAGTAGCCAGAATTCCCATAGCCGTCGGTTTTTCTTTCACTCTGTATACAGGCTTTTTATCCGCTGTATTTGCTGTTTTCTGTATCTTCGCCATTACTGCTGCACCTCCTTTGATCTTGTAAGCTTAAGCTGTATGAGTCCTATCACTACTACCAGTATAAAGAATATGACTGCCTTGGCCTGACCTACTCCCTCATATCCTACTCTTCCATAAAACGTCTCATATATATTGAGCGCAAGCATCTCTGTCTTATGAAGAGGCTCGCCTCCTGTGAGTGCCAGGTTCTGGTCAAACAGTTTGAACGAGTTGGTTATTGTGAGAAATGTACATATAGTTATGGATGGCATCATGTTCGGGATCGTAACTCTGAAAAGTCTCTGTGTTCTATTTGCGCCATCAATCATGGCCGCTTCCTGAATGTCTTCAGGTATTGCCTGAAGTCCTGCAATATAAACGATCATCATATATCCTATCTGCTGCCAGCACACAAGTATAACCAGTCCCCAGAAACCGAGGACTTCATTGAGTTTCAGGGCTGTGTCAAACTTTGAGAATATGGCATCAAATATAAGCTGCCATACATATCCAAGTACGATACCACCTATAAGATTCGGCATAAAGAATATCGTTCTGAATATATTAGTTCCTTTGATTTTCTGTGTAAGTGCCAGTGCCACAAGAAATGCAAGAACATTTATAAGCACAAGTGTGACAATCGCAAATAATGTTGTAAACTTAAATGCATCCGGGAATGTTGCGTCCTTGAATGCGTCTATATAATTCTGTAATCCTACAAATTCAGCGTCCCTTATGGTCGTGAACTTACAGAAGGACAGATATATTCCCTCGGCAAATGGCACGATAAATCCTATAACAAACGCAGCCATTGTCGGTATCAGAAACACCGGCCAATATCTTTTTATCGTTTTCTCCATAATTTTTTTGATAACCTCCACTCTGTTGCATATCAATTTTCTTTCCAATATCTTTTGAGTCTAAAAATGGATATGTAGACATATTTGCATATGAATACATATCCATCTCTAGTCTGGCACCTCCGGGTATGAGCTGCCTTTGCAAAGCTGTTAGCCTTCCTGGTGTCCTGCAGCTTGCAGGACTTTATTCATATTTTAAGTTGGGTTTATTTTGTGATGTTTTTTTATTTTGGGGTTGTGTACTATTGTTTATTTGTTAATATGTTTTATTTTGACTTTGCTGCACCAGCCTCTTTAGCCCATCCGTCTACAAATGCGCTCTTTACAAGATCCCAGTTGGCATCTGTCTGATCTGCCGCATATGTTGTAAGTGCTGATCCGAGGTCGTTCTTCCACTGCTCTGATGGCATTGTTGTGAAGTTCCAGCTTACAGGTGTCTTGCCCTCTGCTACATACTCATTTGCAATGTTTACAAGAAGGTTTGTTGACTCAATGTTCTTCTTGAATGGTGTTACAAATCCCATTCCATCAGCTCCTGATGGCATAGCACCCTCTGAACCACAGATTGCCTTAAGTGCGACATCATCTGTAGCACACCACTCCATGAAGTCAAGAGTTGCCTGGATATCTTCCTCTGAAGCCTTAGCATTTACACACCAGTAATTCTCACTTCCTGTACAGAGTCCCTGATTCTCCTCACCATCTACTCCGATATAGATAGGGAGCATTCCGAGGTTGTCATCGCCAAGTGATGATACATCTGAGTATGCCCATGTACCATTCTGATAAAATACTGCCTGTCCTGAAACAAACTCTGCAACCGCATCATCACCAGTCTTTGTGCTGAGCTGCTTTGGATCGGTTGTTGAGTTGTTGATGTACAGATCCCATACATTTCTGTAATTATCAAGATATGTACCCTTGATCGCATCTGTAGTATCGATTCCATCAGCCTTGTATTCATAGTAGATTGGAAGATTTGCAAGATGTGTCTTGAATCTCCAATCTGATGATCCGTCCATTCCAGCTGATGTAAATGCTGAGAATCCTAATTTGTCTGAGTTAGCTGTTATATCCTCTGCCACCTTCTTGAGGTCTGCAAATGATTTGATATCATCCTCTGTGTATCCAGCTTTGCTTAAAAGCTCTTTGTTGTAAATGATTCCGTATGACTCTATAACATATCCGATTCCTGCGACCTTATCGCCATCCTTAAGTGCAAAGTCCTCAGATGTGAGTTCTTTATACACCTGTGATGATCCAAGATCATAACAATAGTCCTTCCAAGAAGCAAGACCAACCGGTCCATTTACCTGGAACAGGGTAGGTGATTCTGACTTACCCATCTCACTCTTAAGAGTAGTCTCATACTGACCAGAAGCCGCTGTAACTACCGTCACATCAACGCCAGTCTCTTCTGTGTACACCTTAGCAAGCTCCTGCCACTGTGCATCCTGCTCCGGCTTGAAGTTCAGATAATATACAGCCAATACAAAGAAATAACAAAGAGGCTGCAAATCTGAATCTCCTGAGCCACATCCTGTCAACATGGTACCTGCCATCATAAGTGACAGTCCAAGTGCCGCAATACCTTTCTTGTTCATATTGGTTCCTCCCATAAAATAATAAAAATTTTTCCTTCAGTCATCTCTTATACGAGCTGCTTAATGGTTACTTTGTTTTTTCGGAAACGTTTTTGGAACCGTTTCCATTTGATATATCTTATATTAGTTGTTTATGTACAAAATGTCAATACTATTTTCAATTTTTTTATCACTTTTTGCATTTTTTCACATAGCTCACAATCCAGGTTACATAAAAATGTATAATTTTTGTCATATTCTATCCTTTCTGAATACTATAAATAGAACTATTAAATCTGAAAGGACTATCCTATGAAATGCAACAACCATTGTTCTCCGAACAGACCTGACTGTCGTGACAACATCTGCACTATAGACCTCCGGGATAAAGCGTTACAGAACCACAATTACCGCGAAACCGTGTGGACCGGCTGTTTCATGCAGATGACAGTCATGTGTATACCTGCCTGCTCAGATGTAGGTTTGGAAATCCATGATAATACCGATCAGATCATCAGGATCGAACAGGGACAGTGTTCAGTCAGAATGGGCTGCTGCCCAAACGAACTGTGCTTCCGTCAGAATCTTTGTGCAGGAGAATGCGTCTGTATACCAGCCGGCACATGGCACAACATCATCAACATCGGCAATAATCCACTGAAGCTCTCATCCATCTATGCCCCACCACATCATCCCAGGGGAGAGACACAGGCCACCAAAGCCAGGGCTATGGGAATGGATTGCTAGTATCTTTTCCTGCGACATGAAGTAGATGCCACTATAGAATCAAATAAAAAAGACACCAAATGCTGCCTGCCCGTCTGACATTGGGCAAGCGACATTTAGTGTCTTTGCTGCTACTACTATACTTTATTGTTTTCTCTGTGTCATCACTGCATTGGAAAAACTGTATCACATTTCAATCATGAGATCACATTTCTTCTACTCATTCTCATCCTCTTCCTCTTCATACCAATCGTCCTCATATCCATCTTCCACATAGTCTATGTCATATTCATCGGCTTTGTCTGCTTCTTCATCGCTCAGTTTAGCATATATTCTTCCATCGTCCCAATCATCTGGCATATAGAGATGCGGCTCATTGTCCCCCCACTTATATGAATGTATCACCTTAACGTCAGACAGATCCAGGACGGACTCCATCAATATTGACTTCATATAGTTCTTCACCGTTTCCGGCGCAAGATTGACAAATTCCACTATCGGGTATCTCTGAAAACGGATAGCATTGGTCGATGTCCCATACCCTGAATTCTCAAAGCTGGCATTTACCGGTCTTTCATTTACACTGAGTGATATATTTGTAACAGTGCATACCTCTCGTTTATCAAAAACATATATTTTACCCTCGCTGCTCAATACCTGTACACGACCATCATTTATTCTGACCTTATCAATACTTCCTGTTTCTCTTTTTGTTTTTTCTACACCTGTTGTTTTTCTTCCTCCTGTAAAACAAATTTTTAATGTCATGCTTTGTATTCCGTACGGTATATCCAATAGTACACACTGACCTTTTTTTACTCAACGTCTGGGTAGATTTTTTTATCCCTCTGGGTAGACCTCCGATATGTCATTTTCTTGTTTTTTTGTGCATGGGGTAGATGACATCCCTATCTGCCATGCCTATGTTTCTTATTTCATTTATATATGGGGGAGAATTGCTGCCTTGTTTCTTATTATTGTTTTGTAAATTTTGTATAGTATAGTTTCAGACGGTTTTTCAGATTTTTAGTGATTATTTTTTATATAAACAGAAAATCCCGGTGCATCATTTTTTCGATACACCGGGATCTTATACATCTTTTATGAATATGATGAAAGAAATTGCTTTGTCCTCTCCATCTTCGGATTGTCAAATACCTGGTCAGGTCTTCCCTGCTCAAGTATATATCCATCATCCATGAATATGACCTGACTTGCAACATCCTTTGCAAATGCCATCTCATGGGTAACAATTATCATGGTTGTCTTTTTGTCTGCAAGGTTTCTGAGAACCTTAAGTACCTCTCCTGTGAGCTCCGGATCAAGAGCCGATGTAGGCTCATCGAAACACAGGATGTCCGGCTGCAACGCAAGCGCCCTTGCTATAGCAACTCGCTGGCACTGTCCGCCTGAAAGCTGGTGAGGATAGTTGTTCATTCTTTCCTCAAGTCCCATCTGGCGGAGAAGTTCCTCTGCCTGGACTCTTATCTCGTCGAGTATATTCTTCTTGTTTACTTTGAAATCCGGTCTCTCCTTTGCCAGAAGCTCTCTTGCGAGCATCACGTTCTGAAGTGCCGTGTACTGCGGGAAAAGATTAAATGACTGGAACACCAGTCCAAAATGCAGTCTCTTCTTGCGCACCTCCGACTCCTTAAGGGTTTCCGGCTTGTCTGTATCAAGCAGGATCTCATCTTTTACACGGATTACTCCGTTATCCGGCATCTCCAGAAAGTTCAAACAGCGAAGAAGTGTTGTCTTTCCACTTCCTGATGATCCTATGATAGAAAGGACCTCGCCCTGCTCCAGAGAAAAGCTTATATCCTTGAGCACATCTGTCTTGCCAAACTTCTTTTTTATATGTTCAACCTCTAATATAGCCATTTGCGGCTCCTCCTATTTAATATGTATCGCCCCTCTCGCCTCCGCAAGCGGGGCAGGTCGTCGGAGCCGATTCCGAGTATGAACTGCGTTCATAGCGGCTCCTCCTATCTAAAAAAATCAAGTTTCTTCTCTAATTTGCCAAGTAAAACTGTGAGTACGCCATTCCATATCAGATAGTAGAATGCGCAGAAGAAGAGTGGCCATATCGCACCAGAGATTCCCTGTGAACCCTTCATGAATGCCTGTCCTGCCCAGATTATCTCCTGAAGTGCGATGATACGGGCAAGGGACGTATCCTTGACCAGAGTTATGATCTCGTTGGACATCGCCGGAACTATCTTCTTTATCATCTGCAAAAGCTTGACCTTGAAGAATATCTGCTTTGGAGTCATGCCAAGCACAAGTCCGGCCTCCTCCTGTCCTACAGGAATACCCTGAATACCTCCACGGTAAATCTCTGAGAAATAGCAGGCATAGTTCACTATGAATGACACCGATGCCGCTACAAATCTTCCGCCTTCGCCGCCGCCCCATACCGGGTTGTGGAATACAAGTCCCGGGAAATAATATATGATGAGCAGCTGTATCATAAGTGGTGTACCTCTCACTATCCATACAATGAACTTCATAAGATAGCTGAGCGGTTTAAACTTTGACATGGAACCGAGTGCTATGAGAAGTCCAAGTGGAAATGCACCGAGCAATGTCACGAAGAACAATTTTAATGTCTGTATAAATCCTGTATTAAGAGCTCCAAGTACGACCGGGAGCTGATCAAAAAACAAATCCATAATAATTTTTCTCTCTAAGTGATGGTAAAAATACTAATTATATCTTATCTATTACTTTGCAAGTGCAGCCTGTACCTTATATGTCTCAGCACACTTCTCCATTGAACCGTCAGCCTTACTGTCTGCAAAGAACTTGGTGAGCTCAGCTACAAGATCTGAGTCCTTTCTGAAGCCAACGCCATACTCCTCGCTGTTGAGACCTACGGTATATGTGAGCTTGTCATAACCTGTTCCCTCACCAACCATAGCTGCTGCCATAAGCGAATCAATGATTGCTGCATCTGATGTTCCAGCTGCAACTTCCATGAGTGCATCTGCCTGTGCCTTTACCGCTGTATAGTTGAGACCAAGCGCCTTGGCCTGATCCTCGCCTGCGCTTCCTGCCTCTACAGCAAATGTAAGCTCCTTGATGCTGTCTACTGTCTGATACTTGTCTGCCTTATCATTTGGCACGATAACTACCTGAGCATTGTTGCAGTATGCATCTGAACATGCCATTGAGCTTGTAACCTCATCTGTAAGTGTCATACCATTCCATACACAGTCGATGGTCTTGCCGTCAAGCTCCATGATCTTGTTGTCCCAATCTATCTCTACGAACTCTGCCTTTACCCCAAGGCTCTCTGCAAATGCTGATGCCATATCCGCGTCAAATCCGATCCAGTTGCCTGACTCATCCTTGTAATCCATCGGTGCGAAGTCTGTAACGCCGACAACGAGAGTTCCCTTATTCTTTACATACTCCAGATCACTCTTTGACTCACTCTTAGATCCGTTATCAGATCCGCCACATCCAACCAGTGAAAGTCCCATTGCTGCCACTAAGAGCAGTGATAATAACTTTTTCATACTTTTTTCCTCCTGAAATATACTTAAATATACTTGGCAGATGCATGAAACACACTACACTGGGCATCTGCATGATATACAGCCCTATTAGGGCACAACACGGTAACATAGTAACAGTTTATCATGGTAAAGTCAAATCTAAGATTATGAAAAAACATGTAAATATATTATGTAATAATAATAACCACAGAAGGTCTTACTCTTCTGTGATCAGGATGCTCACCATCTGGAATTATTTTACATACGCTCTGTCAATATGTATCACACAATAGTAATTTTTATTGTACTCACTAACTTTTTCCTTGATATAGGATATTATCTGTTCTTCTGACATTTGATATCCATGTGGCAAAACCACATCAAAAATCAAATTGGAATGTGTTGAACCCTTTACCATTCTAAAGTCGTGAAACTGAACATTTTCATTTTTTCTGCTATCCTTATTAAGTGATTCTATAATTTCAGTGATCCGCGCTTTCACAGCATTTGTCTCCTCATCGTCATCTACTATCGGGTCCATGTGAATGACAGGCTCACAATTTAGTTCTTTTCTGAGAGAGAATTCTATCTGATCGATCAGATCATGCAGTTCAAGAATATCTTCCTTATAAGGAACTTCTGCGTGCAAGCTGACCATAAGTCTGCCAGGTCCATAATCATGGACCACAAGATCATGAATACCAAGGATCCTTTTATCACACCTCACGATCTTCTCGATCTCATCCACAAGCTCTGGTTCCGGTGCCTGACCAAGCAATGGGCTGACCGTATCCTTCATTGCAGTGATGCCAGCTATGAGTATCATTACGCCCACCAATAACCCGCAATATCCATCTATAGGTATTTTCCAGAAATGAGCAGCAAGTGCAGATGCAAGAACAACCATTGTGGAAAATGTATCAGATAAACTGTCTTTCGCCGTCGCTATCATGGTCGCACTCTCTATCTTTCTGCCTATACTCCTGTTGTAGAAATACATATATATCTTTACTCCAATTGAAACAACGAGTATAACGGCAACTAGACTGCTGAATTTTGGAAGTTCCGGATGTAGGATCTTTCCGATTGAATCTTTAATAAGCTCGTAGGCCATCAATATGATCATGACTGCTACAAATAAGCCTGATATATACTCTATTCTTCCATGTCCAAACGGATGATCCGGGTCCGGTTTTCTGCCAGATAACTTAAAGCCTATCATAGATATAAACGAGCTTCCTGCATCTGATAAATTGTTGAACGCATCCGCCGTGATCGAGATAGCACCCGAAAGTAATCCAGCGAAGAATTTTCCCAGAAACAATAATACATTCAAAAATATACCAACAGCTCCGCGAAGAACACCATATTTC
>ERZ780193.147-NODE-147-length-9327-cov-1.46851_pt1 | contig 9327 bp, 5 predicted proteins | sample MGYA00433078_ERZ780193 | MGnify/ENA primary metagenome ERZ780193 (study PRJEB29588, sample SAMEA2157028) | human gut metagenome | biome: human gut; feature: human-associated habitat; material: faeces | place: Denmark | collected 2008/2010 ...
CTCTTCCAACTGTCGTCGATTATTAAACCCTGTCAAAGCATCTAACGTAGCATGTTTCAAGATTTCAGCATAAACATTAGCACGACTAATAGTTGTTGCTGCTTGATTTGTAAGTTGCTCAAGATACCCAATTTCTTTTTCGCTCAAAACATTTTCCATACTCTTTGTAACAACGCAGCCCAACAATTTACCTTCGCTAATTAATGGGAAAACTCCAATTTTTTTATCTGGAGTGAGAATATATTCAGACTTGTTATTCAAGCATTTAATAAGCTCAAATATTTTTTCATCATTACAAGCAGTCGGCCAAATCAATTTGTTTTTAATAAAAATATAAATCAAATGATCTGACACAAATTTATCAATCATTTCACCAATAATTGGAATTATATAACTTGTTTCATATTGAGTTTCAATAATTTTTGCAATATTCTTCATAGCATCATGAAAATCAACATTTTTTTGCATTCTATCAGATAAAATAACATTTTGAATTTTCAATGAAATTAAGAATGTAGCAATATTCATAAATTCCATTGCTTTGTCATCTAACTTTTTAAGAAATTCCATCATCCCAATGAGCTTTTGCCCCCTAAACAAAGGATAATAAAGTTCATCGTTTTCTAAATAATATTTTTCAGATTTCAATTTTTCAAATATTGAATACAATTTTTTGGATTTATCTTTTTCTAAAAATTCATCAATAGAAATCCAACTCTTTGAAAAATTTCTAAGAGTTTCTGATGTAGAATCATAAATAAATATATTTACAGACGGCAAAAACTCCTCCAAAGCATTGATTATGCCGGAGGAATTGTATGCGTCATTTAATTTTACTGATAATTGTTCTATCTCTTTAAGTGTTTGCATTATACATCCAGTTTTTGCAAAATTTCATCTGGGATATCGCAGTTGGCGTAAACATTTTGAACGTCATCATGTTCTTCTAACATAACATATTTAGCAGTTTGTTCATCTGTAACTTCAATTGTATTTTGAGGTATTCTTGAAAGTTCTGATGATTCACTTTGAAAGCCTGCAGCTTCCAAACCTTCAACTACTGCTTGGAAATTTTCAGGAGAAGTTAAAACTTTATATGTTCCCTCTTCTTCTGTAACATCCAGCGCATCTAATGAAATAGCTGCTTCAAATAATTTTTCAAAATCAGTATTGTCTTCGCTAAATGTAATCACTCCTCGTTGATCAAACATCCAACCTACGCAACCAGTTGCTCCCAAACTGCCGTTAAACTTCGTAAAGAAACTTCTGATATCGCCTGCAGTTCTGTTTCTGTTATCAGTCATAGCTTCAACAACAACTGCAACACCGCCTGCTGCGTAACCTTCATAAATTAATTCTTCATAATTATCAGCCGCACCTGCACCTGCACCTTTTTCAATAGCTCGTTTAATGTTATCGTTTGGCAAACCTGCTGCTTTTGCTTTTTCAATAGCGGTTCTTAATCTGAAGTTACCTGCAGGATCAGGTCCTCCCAATCTTGCTGATACGATTAATTCTCTTGAATATTTTTGAAATACAACTGCTCGTTGTGAGTCTACTTTTGCTTTTTTATGTTTAATGGTTGACCATTTTGAGTGTCCTGACATTTTATATACCTCTTATTTTCTACTACATCTAATTAAATATTACCACAAAAATTTGATTAAATTGTGGTAGAATAAATTTTATGAAAGATAAAAAGCAAATTTATTACAAATTCTTTGAAAAAGAAATCCTAAAACAAGTAGAACCACTAGAAAAAGAAAGACAAAAAACTGTCCGAAAAGTAATTTTGTCATCACTTATTTGCTTTGCTATCGGGATTTGTTTAGCATATCTCCTAATCTTAATTGATTTTGAGAATATTTACAGAATTTTATTGTTTCCGCTGGTTTTATTTTTGATGTACGCATTTATTCTAAAAAGTATTATTAATTTTATTATTGCCGGAAAACAATTCCAACAACAACTTTACGAAAAAGTTTTGCCAATGTTTTTACCGCCAATCGCAAATTTCAAAGCTTGGCCGAAAAACCATAACACAGAATCTATCATTGACTCAAATTTGTTTGACAATTTTGACACTCAAGAAGACGTAACAAGCTTTTTCGGTTTTTACAACAACACCAATATCACAATCTCTGATACAAGATTAACACTTCCGGTTAAAGGAGTAAATAAACCGAACCTCTTTAAAGGAACTTTAATACAATTAGAGCTTGAAAAAAGCATAAATAATCACGTAATAATTTTTTCTAAAAACGAAAAAAGACGCAACAAATTCAAACAATTCAATCCTCATATTGACGAAATGAACAAGTTTGTCTACATTTTTGCAAAAAATCATAACAATCTTGAATTTATTACGGAAGAATTTTGGCGCAAAATAAAAGTTTTTGGAGAAACATTCACTGCTAAAGGTTTTGAATTTTCTTTCAAAAATAACACACTTATTATTGCGATAAGACAAAAAAGACCAATGCTTTTCGGATTTATATTCAAATCCCTGTTAAAACCCAAAAATTACGACGAACTAATTAATAGGTTCATCGCAATTTTTGATCTTGTTGATTATTTGAATAAAAATTAAGCCGTTTTATCGATTTGTTTATTTTCTACTTTATTTGCTTCCACTGGCTTGTTGCTATGTTTCATATAAGCGTAAGCAGCAGTTCCGAGAGCCGCAATTGCAACTCCTGTTCCTATCATTGTCTTAGTCCATTTATTTCGAATTTTTTTAGAACTATCTTTCACAGCAGATTTCGCTGTTTCCTCAACTTCCGTTGCAGCCTCTTTTACAGTTTCAGAAATTTTTCCTGTAGCCTCAGATAAATCAGCTCCGACTAATCTACGCATTGGAGATTTGTTACGAGCCTCCCATTCTTCATCAATATGCCAAATATCATTTTTATAAGATTGGTTAGCCGATTTACCACCGTTAAATTCTGCGTTATTATGCCAATCAAGATGTTCTTCTATATTCTTTTTACATTTTGCGACATAGTCATCTTGTCTATTTACAAATTCTTCAGTCGCTTCCTTAAAGCAATCTGAAACTTCTTCTGCAGATCGTCTAATTCTTGCATCATCAATCTCATTTTGCGGAGTATTCCAATCCAATCCATCAAAATCAGGATTCATCTCAGGTGCAGATTTCGTTTTCCAACCGTTGGTTTCATTTGTGTAATCCACCATTCCACCAGTTGCAGTAGCAATATATGGCGCTCCGGCAGCTTTTGCCTCAAGTGGAGTAATGCCACACATTTCACGTCTTGACGTAAAAATACCATGTGTTGCACAAGTTACCAATTTATTTGGGAAGAAACCGTCAACATACATTGCATTATGCTTATATGCTCCACCGTCAAGTTGTTGAATTTCATCCAACGCTTTCATTATTAATTTAAAATCTTTAGCATCTTTATTCCACGGAGCATCACCTGCACCGACAATAAGTTTTGTTTTCAATTTTATTTCTTTTGGAACATCATCTCGTTTCAAGAAGTTCAAAAATCCGTCAAAAGTAATCGGATAACCTTTTTGTTCGTCAGGTCTGCCCCAGCCCATAAACAACATGTCACCTTGCTTAAACTCAGAAAGGCTTCCAAAAACACTCCTACCTTGCTCTATTTGCAAATCGTTAAAGAACACATGATTTAGAGCATCTTGTCCTTCTTTTTCGGCATTAGCTAAAATTCCGGTAAGCCATTTTGCGTTACGTTGTCTGTTTACAATTACTTCTTTAATATTTTTACCATTATACTTTATAGGCGTAAACCCGTTTTTTTGCTTAGACAAAGTATTTCCACCTCTACCAAAATCATCAGTATTATTGTCAAAGCCTAAACTTGCAGGAGTTGAGCCGTTAAGAGGGCTAATTGTTTTAACATCTCGCAAATCAGCACCAATACCTTGCGCAACATCCATATCAAGAGCTTTCATTTCTTTATCAAAGTTTCTTGAAACAGTTCCGATAGAGAAATTATCCGGATTCATCATTTTGGCAACAATTGGAACTTTAGTAATATTATAAGTATTGAAATAATCCTTAAAGACACCAATAAACGGGTCAAATGCTGCTCTTACAAATTTCTTTTCAGGCTCACGCAAATTGTTCCAGCCACGTTCATTAAAGTTCTGTAAAAGTTCATATTGAGGATGTTTTTTTATCGCCTCAACATCTTCTTTGCTAAAAATTGCTCTTGCAAAAGCGAATGGGTTATCAGTATGTCCCTGATAATTTACCCCAGGGTTATGCAAAGTGTGATGTGAAATTACACCATTATAATTATCATTTCCTCTAGCGGATTCATCAGCAATAAAACTGGTAATCATAGCAACAGGTCTATCATGTCCCCAAATACTTGCAGGTTTAAAATGACCAAACTCTTCAGTATCCATCTGTTGTTCAGCTTTTAACACTGCACGACAAAAATCTGCATTATTAATTTCGGCATCCATACCATCTGCCCCGCCAATTCCATAAGTATAAGGTTTTGGAGTTTTTGCAAGTTCTCTTGTGTACATGAAATAGTTTGGAGTATCTTTAATTTTATTGTATTTTGGGTTGTCCTCAGAAATCTTAAACAACTGATATTCTACTTTTTGCATAGCACCAATATCAGTATCGGACATTCTTTCAAAAACACCTTTTGCACTGGTAGGTTCAAGAATTACATATTTACTTGTTCCTTCCAAACCTTTGCTATTCGGTTCACTTTGGATAACAACTCTCAAATCTTTTGGATCTTGATATAATCCCTTCGCAACATCTTCAACTGTCGTTCCTGGCATTGCCGGCACAAAGCTGGTTACAGGCAACCTATCAGGCAATTTACCGCCAAATTTTTCTTTTAATTTTCCAATATTAACATATCTCAAGCCACCGTTTGGGTTGTTATATTCATGAAAAGGCATAACGCTTCTTACATCAATATTTTCATGCTTTATCATACTTTGTGGAGCTTCAAAAGTTACGACCCCCATGCCACCTTGAAAATCTTCAGGCAAACCAGTTCCCTTGTTCTCATAAGCCAAAGACAACACCTGATTTACGTTCCTGTCAGTGTTACCTGTGAACGTAATATAAGAAATTCCTTGAGATGCAGCTAACTTCCGATTAAACACGACATTTTGCGCACCATTCATCGGTAACAAATCAATGTTATTTTTACCCGAAATTGGTATAGACATGCTCTCCGTTGTTGTTTCATTTTTTACAAACTTCGGTTGAACACTTGGCATAATCGAACTTACACGCATAATCGCACCCCATATTATTTTTTTTAATAGCACTATTTTCTTGCAGAAAACTTTCCCGCTTATATAGTAAAATACTGACACAAAAAAATTCAACAACTTAATGGGTAATTGTAAAGATATATTAAGTAAACATTTTTCAATAATTAAAGCATTTTTGTTTAGTTTACAGTAAAATTGTATCAACAGTTTTATAAAGGGGAAATGATGGATAGATTTTTTGGAATATTAGGTATTATTTTAATTTTCGGGATTGCATTTTTGATGTCAAACAACCGAAAAGCTATTAACTATAAAACAGTAGGAATGGGCTTTTTACTACAAGTTTTATTAGCAGTATTTATTTTTAAAGTTCCATTAGGCAGAGCAATTTTTATGAATTTGGGATTGTTTATTCAAAAAATACTTGATTTTGCAAAAGATGGTGGCGCATTTGTATTTGGGCCTCTTATGTCTGATGACAAATTAGGTGCAATATTCGGTTCAGGTACGCAAGTTTTTGCGCTACAACTAATCGCATCATTAATCTTTATGATGATTGTTGTAAACATCCTTTACTACTACGGAATTATGCAACGAGTTGTTCCGTTTTTCGGCAAAGCAATGAACAAACTTATGAGCGTAAGCGGAGCAGAGGCTCTTTCTAACGTAGCAAGCGCATTTGTCGGACAAATTGCAGCTCAAATTATGATTAGACCATATTTAGCAAAACTTACACGTTCAGAACTTCTGGCATCTATGGCTGGAAGCATGGCATGTATTTCTGCAGCTACAATGCCTATTTATATAGGAATGGGAATTCCTGCTCAATACCTTCTCGCAGCATCAGTCATGGCTGCTCCCGGAGCATTGGTTTTAACCAAAATAGTTTATCCAGAAACCGGAACACCGGAAACAAGCGAAGATATTAAAATCACATATAGCAAAAGGAGAAAGCCATATATCAATGTATTTGATGCGATTTCAGCCGGAGCATCAGAAGGCATGAAAGTTGCAATAAACGTAGTAGCAATGATTTTAGCCCTAGTTGCTCTTGTTGCAATGATTGACTGGTTCTTAGGCGGTTTAGGAAATTTAATAGTAAAATATTTACACATAAATTTTGCATCATTTGACCTAACTCACTTATCACTAAAACTTATATTAGGGAAATTATTCGCAGTATTTGCATACTTTATGGGAGTTCCATTAAAAGAAGCAACAACAGTTGGAAGTTTAATGGGAACAAAATTAGTATTGAACGAAATGGTTGCATACTTTGACTTAACAAATCTACCAACTCAATTGTCAGAAAAAAGTTTCTTAATCGCAAGTTTTGCATTGTGCAGCTTCGGGAACTTTGGTTCAATCGCAATCCAATTGGGTGGTATTGGAGAACTTGCACCAAACCAAAGAAAAAACCTTGCAAGGTTAGGTGTAAGAGCGTTGATTTGCGGAACTTTGACCTGCTACATGTCAGCAGCCATCGCTGGTGTACTATTCAACTAGTGCTACGCACGTAGTTCTCTGTTTCATACTTCATACATTGATATAGAAGTTTTACACACTTAAATCAAGCACCATTGTATATTGTGAGTGCGTTATTCGCATTTTCCCTTACGGGTAATCACCCATCCGAACCTTCCCTCACTGGGGAAGGGCAAATTTCCTCCCTTTTGAAGGAGGAGTAAGGTGGGTGCTTTTTATTAATAATCTACCCCCTAAACATATCAACAAACTCTATTTTAAAATAATTCGCAATGGCACTATTTACGCAGACGAAAATACATTTTGCAGCAAAACTAGCTCAAACCGATTCAACGGCATAGCTTGTGCAAACAGAGCAATATACGACAGCAGTTTTTGGAAATAACTATTGCGGCAAATGTTTTTGCCAATTTGCATCAAGATTTTTGATAAATCTATGTGCATCTATCACATCATCGTAATTTATTGGTTCAGGACCTTCTTGAACTTCAAGAGGTTCATAGTTTTTTACGTCAAAATTACTTATCCCTAAAAAAGCTACTCCAAAATTCTTACCGCAATGTTGACACTGCAAACCAACAACCGTTAATCCTTCTTCTTCTCTTTTGATTGTTATTGAATTTTCGTCAAAACTGTTCTTGCAATGAGAGCAACATAAGTTTGAGAATAATTTTTCGATTTTCTTTTTCATAAAGTCCTCACTAATATTATAATAAAAATTTTATTAAAAAATGTTACATTTTTTGACAACATGGGAATAATATAATTAAGATGAATTATGTCGTTTTAATTCGTTCAAGCTAACAGATAGGAGTGTTATCATGGAAGCTATTAACTTAATTCTATTCGGATTTATTGTTTACACTGCGTTAATCGTAGTACCTAGCATCTGGGAAGAATTAACTACAGAAAGCTAAATCCTTTCAAAACTAAAGACGTGGCAACTGCAAGAGAGTTCCCTTTTTCGTAAAAGAAATCGACAGATGATGAGGTGTGTGAATTTTAAAGTGTACAAAATACGTTAATTTGAGTTAACGTTAACTTTGTTATGCGAAATTCACGACGAGGAAACTTACTCCCTTACGGGATAGCACCCACCTTTCTCCTCCCTCATGAGGGAGGTAGTATTGTAACGGGATTACTACGTCACTTTGCTCCTCGTAATGACTATTTTGCGGTATTCACCGCAGTTGTTTCGGTAGGTTGGGCTTTCTAGCCCAACAATGTTAACAACCATGCGATACTTCGGACTGTTGTCCTCAGTATGACGATTTTAGCATCTAAAGCTACGTATTTAGCACATCAATCATGCACTCATACGCAACATCTGCTGCAAATTCTAAATCTTTGCGTTCTATAATCAATGGTGGGTTAAAATAAATTACATCGCCAAGAGGGCGGAGAATTACGCCACGTTTAAGAGCTTTTTTATATATTTGGTAGCCGGTCCTTAGTTTCCCATCGAACGGTTCTTTCGTTTCTTTATTTTTTACCAATTCAATTGCGTTAATCAAACCAATATGTCTAATCTCTCCAACATTTTTATGAGAAAGGAATTTTTCTTTCAACAAATTGTTGAAGAAAACGGCATTCTCTTGTGCTTTTTTCAAAATAGAACCATCTTCCATCAAATCCAAAACTGCATTGGCAGCTGAACAAGCTAAAGGATTTCCGCTATATGTATGACTGTGCATAAAGGCTTTTCCAGTATTATAATCATCATAAAACGCATCATATATTTTCTGAGAGGTTACAAATATCGCCATTGGCATATAACCTCCGGTCAAACCTTTTGACAAGCACATAATATCAGGAGAAACTCCTGCATATTCAAAAGCAAACATTTTTCCTGTTCTTCCATAACCTGTAGCAATTTCATCCGCAATTAAATGAACGTTATACTTATCACATAAGGTTCTTAATTTTTTCAAATACAAAGGAGGATAAATTTTCATACCGGCAGAACCTTGTAATAACGGTTCTACAAGCATTGCTGCTGTTTCATTTCCATATTTTTCAAATGTTTTTTCAGCCTGTTCAAAACACTCACATTGACAATCTTTTCCGTACGGGCATCTATAACAATCCGGTCCTTGCACTCTAACAATATCCATCAAAATAGGTTTATACAATTTTGTGTAAAGGTCACAATCACCAACTGATAAAGCCCCGATCGTTTCACCATGATAAGCTTCAGAAAGAGCCATAAACTTGGTCTTTTGCGGATTACCTGTTTGCTCGTGATATTGAAAACTAACTTTCATAGCCGCTTCAATCGCAGATGAGCCATTATCCGTAAAATTAAATTTACATAAACCTTCCGGCAAAATTTTAGATAATCTTTCACAAAGTCTGATTGCCTGTTTGTGAGTAAAATTTGCAAAAATCACATGTTCAAGTTTATCAGCTTGTTTTTTCAATTCTGCAGAAATATGCGGATTACAATGTCCCAAAAGGTTGCACCACCACGAACTGATAACGTCTACATAACGATTACCGTCAACATCATACAAGTAAACCCCATCCCCTTTGTCTACAACAATTGGCTTTAATTCTTCATAATCCTTCATCTGCGAACACGGATGCCAAATATATTTTAAA
>ERZ780193.149-NODE-149-length-9294-cov-1.35004_pt1 | contig 9294 bp, 8 predicted proteins | sample MGYA00433078_ERZ780193 | MGnify/ENA primary metagenome ERZ780193 (study PRJEB29588, sample SAMEA2157028) | human gut metagenome | biome: human gut; feature: human-associated habitat; material: faeces | place: Denmark | collected 2008/2010 ...
CCCCTTTTGATAATAGTAATTGGTGTCCATAAGATTTTTGTTATTATTTGCCCATGATAATGCTGCTTTTTTGTCCTGAATTATATCATCGATCAGCGCACTCCATACACCAATTGTCAAGCTTCCATCTATATATGCAGGGAATATTTCTCTGTCAACAGTAATCTCATCACTGCTTACCAGCAGCTTGAGTGCACAATCCGCCAGCAGAGTTCTCATAACCATCTCAGTCACACATATATTCTGCCTCTCCAGCTTATCCACCAGACTTTTTACTGTGTCTGTACTCTCGCAAATGTCTGACACATATCTGTCATACAATCCTTTGCCAGACACATACCGCTTATTCCGCCGGCTTCTGAGCGACCTTCGTTCGCCAGTTTCCAGTGACTGTTTCAGATTACTTACGTACTCCTCTGTGAAATACATCTGACCGGCCGGATCTATGCCCTGTGATTCAATTTTCCCAAGTCTGAGCCAGTTCCGCCCCGTTGCCCTCGATATTGAAAGCTGCTGACACAATCCATCCAGCGTTATGTATTCCTCACTCATACACAGCCCCTCGTTTCTTCATATGTCTGCCTCATATGCTTTTCCTGATCATATTCAAATATATTCATACGCAAAATCTCCGCCTTATTCTTCTTCAAAAAATCAGCCAGAACATTATTCCTGCTCTTATGAAAAATGTGATATAAAAGCATGAGAAATTCGCAAATTATAGATACGTTGGAATGGTCCGTTTCTTACGTTCGGACTCATAGAAACCTTCGACTTGAAACCTATGCTTTGAACGGATTGTAACACCTCGCCCAGCCTTTGTACTTTAGGCAAAACTCTCCAAAACGGAGAATTATGACTCTGGCTGAGGTTCTTTGGATGGCTCTACACAGCCAGAACCCGCAAGCTGTCTCTTAAATATAGTTCTAAATATCAATCTCACAAGTGGTCCGCAATAGCAGAGCTGCCAGAGCAGTGCAACAGGGAGATTCATTCCCCATGTCTGGATAAATGTACCAACACTTGGTGAATCCTTGAACAAAACAGTTGCTATAAGGCTCATGGTTGGACACATCATTATGCAGATGTAGAATGATATCATGAAGGTTATCACCTGTGGTCTGTCAGCCGGTCTCACGATCTTGAACGCAAGCATTGGTGCAAGCTTTCCAACCACGAAAAGCTCAAGCACAATAGCTATCGGCCACATGATCGGCATCTCATGAAGTGCCATGACAAATGTCTGATTGGTGAAACCTCCTGTGCTTAATGCTACATTGTAGCAGATCATTCCATAGACCATGAACATGGCCATGATCGTTGTGAATACAAATTCCTGTAATTTGTTTTGTGGCATAATAATTTCCTCCTTACGAAAATAATATTGAGCATGCGCATTCAAAAGCGCTTCGCGCAGGCGCATGCGTGCTTCGCAACATGTCGTCAAGCGTAGCTTGATGACCTGCGCGCACATCAGTGCGCTTCCTCTGCAAGGATTCCTCCCGCTTACGCGGGCCCCTCCTTACGAAAATAAAAAGCCCAACGAAACTTTCATCTCGTTGAGCTTAACTGCGACTACCATTAATTGCCCCTATGGTAGCACAAATATTTTTAAATTGCAAGTAATTTTCTGTTTTTTATAAACAATTTGGCTTACGCCTGCCCAGCTACGGCCTTCTTGCCAGTGTACAGCTGATAATATCTGCCCTTCATATCTATGAGCTGGTCGTGGGTGCCTCTCTCTATGATACGTCCCTGCTCCATGACCATGATGCAGTCCGCGTCCTTAACCGTGGAAAGTCGGTGAGCTATGACAAATGACGTTCTTCCCTCCATGAGAGCATCCATTCCCTTTGAAACCATAGCCTCGGTTCTCGTATCAATGGATGATGTAGCCTCGTCCAGGATCAGTGCTGGTGGATCTGCAACCGCCGCCCTCGCGATCGCAAGAAGCTGTCTCTGTCCCTGACTGAGGTTTGAACCATCGCCAGTAAGGATTGTGTTATAACCGTCAGGAAGTCGCTTTATGAAATCGTGAGCATTTGCAAGCTTTGCAGCCTTGATGCACTCCTCATCCGTGGCATCCAGCTTGCCATATCTTATGTTGTCCATGACTGTTCCTGTGAACAGATGTGTATCCTGAAGCACTATTCCAAGGCTTCGTCTGAGATCAGGCTTTCTGATCTTGCCTATGTTGATATTGTCATACCTTATCTTGCCGTCCTGTATATCGTAGAACCTGTTTATCAGATTGGTTATGGTCGTCTTGCCCGCACCTGTACTTCCGACAAATGCTATCTTCTGCCCGGGCTTTGCATACATATTGATGTCGTGAAGAACAATCTTATCCGGATTGTAACCGAAGTCAACATTCTCAAATTCAACCTCGCCTGTGAGCTCCCTGTATGTCACTTCACCTGTCTCATGCCTGTGTCTCCATGCCCAGAGTCCGGTTCTCTCCTCGGTCTCAGTTAGATTGCCATCTGCATCCTTCTTTGCATTTACCAGCTCAACATAGCCCTCGTCCTCCTCTGGCTTCTCATCCGTCATGGTAAATACCCTGTCGGCTCCAGCCATGACTATGGCGTTGATCTGCTGGCTTATCTGTGTAACCGGCATCGTAAAACTCTTGTTAAGCGTCAGGAATGCCACAAGCGTTCCTATGGTAAGACCTGACCATCCATTTACTGCAAGTACACCTCCAAGTACAGCGCAGAGAACATAGCTTATGTTTCCAAGGTTCGCATTCACCGGCATGGTAATGTTGGCTATCATATTTGCCTTGTAGGCACTGTCCTGAAGAGATCTATTCAATTTGCAGAAATCGTCATATGCCTTTTCTTCGTGGCAGAACACCTTGACAACCTTCTGGCCGCTCATCATTTCCTCTATATAGCCGTTGACCTTTCCAAGATCCTGCTGCTGCTTCATAAAGTATCTTCCCGACTTCGCGCCCAAGCTCGACGTCGCCTTTATCATGATAAGCACCATGACGACCGACAGAACCGTGAGCGGTATATCAAGGACTATCATAGCAATGAGTGTTGAGATAAATGTGATGCTTGAGTTGATAAGCTGCGGCATACTCTGGCTTATGACCTGACGGAGTGTGTCAACATCATTGGTGTACACCGACATGATATCTCCGTGTGCATGTGTGTCAAAGAAAGATATCGGAAGGGATTCCATACGTTCAAAAAGTTCAACTCTGAGTCTCTTCATGGTTCCCTGAGTCACATTTACCATGATCCTGTTGTATGCGTATGCGCAGATGATTCCCAGCACAAGTATAAGACCAAGCCCCAGCATCCTGTGGGCGAGAGGCCCATAATCAGGCGTGCTCTGTTTCATCATCGGTTCAATATATACATCGATAAGTTTCTGCATGAACATCGATATACTCAGTATTGCAAGTGCTGATATAAGTATGCTGACCACAACTGTAACGCATGCCAGCTTGTATTCCTTGAGGACATATCTGAGCAATCTTCCAAGTGCCTTCATGGGATTTTTGCCCTGATCCTTTCCAGGTCTCTTCAGCCCTGCATCCACTTTATCATCCATCTTATTTTCACTGTATTTCTCTGTATTTCCTGTCATTACACTGCCTCCTTTCCTCCATAATTAATTCATCTTCTCATCGAAATCACCGCCGCCAGACATCTGTACGTCGTAGATCTCCTTATATATCGTGTTGTTCTTTAACAGATTCTCATGTGTGTCGAAGCCGCTGACCATTCCGTTATCCAGAACTATGATCCTGTCAGCATCCTGCACACTTGATATTCTCTGGGATATGATGATCTTGGTGGTGTTCGGTATCTTGGTTGCAAATGCCTGCCTGATCTTCGCATCCGTGGCGGTGTCAACTGCGCTTGTGGAATCATCGAGAATGAGTACCTTCGGGCTCTTGAGCAGCGCTCTGGCAATGCAGAGTCTCTGCTTCTGACCGCCGGACACATTGCTTCCGCCCTGCTCGATCCAGGTGTTATATCCATCCGGCATACTGTCTATGAACTCATCCGCACAGGCAAGCGCGCACACCTCACGGCACTCTTCCTCCGTGGCATCCTCCTTGCCCCATCTCAGATTATCAAGTATCGTACCCGAAAACAGCACATTCTTCTGGAGCACAACCGCCACTTCATTTCGGATGACCTCCATATCGTAATCACGCACGTCATGTCCTCCGACACAGACCGAACCACCGTCCGGTTTCACATCGTAAAGTCTGCTTATCAGATTGACAAATGTCGACTTACCGCAGCCGGTTCCACCTATCACACCGACCGTCTCACCGGATTTTATGTGAATGTCAATATCCTTCAGCGTGTCCTCTGCACTTCCAGCCTTATACACGAAATCCACATGGTTGAAATCTATTCTTCCATCAGGCACCTCCATGATCGGCTCATCAGGATTTGTCATGGTCGGAGTCTCCTCAAGGACCTCAGATATACGTCTCATACTCGCCATGCTCATGGAGATCATGACAAATACCATGGACAACATCATCAGCGACATCATCATGCTCATGACATAGCTGAAAAGTGATGTAAGATTTCCAGTTGTCATGCTACCACCGACTATAAAGTGCGCTCCGATCCACGACAGGAGCATCATACATGTAAAGATGACAAACATCATGATAGGATTGTTGAAAGCCAGCAGGCTCTCAGCTTTTATGGACAATTCTGCAAGGACCTCTGCTGCCTTCCCAAACTTCTTATCCTCGTATTCTTCCCTGACAAATGCCTTTACGACTCTTATCGCTGATACATTTTCCTGAACGCTGGCATTCAGGTTGTCATAGTTTCTGAACACCTCGTCAAATATAGGTGTCACCTTGAATATGATGTAGAACAGACCAAATGCAAGAACCACAAGTGCTGCCACAAATACAAGTGACAGCTCCACGTTGATTGTAAAGCACATTATCATACTGCAAATGAGCATGAGTGGCGCACGGACTGCGATTCGTATGAGCATCTGGTACGCGTTCTGTACATTTGTCACATCCGTCGTCATACGTGTTATAAGACTGGCGGTGCTGAACTTGTCAATGTTGGTAAATGAAAACTCCTGCACATTCCTGTACATGCCCTCCCTCAGGTTACACGCGAATCCTGTTGATGCGCTGGCAGCGAATTTGCCCGCCATCACTCCAAAGAAAAGGCTTAGGAAAGCCAGTACAAGCATGAGTCCGCCATACATATACACCTTGCTCATGTCCTGTCCGTTGATTCCATCATCAATTATCTTGGCGGTCACAAATGGAATGAGGATCTCCATAAAGACCTCTGCCGCCGTAAAAACAGGTGTAAGTATCGAGTCCTTCTTGTACTCGCCCACCTGACCAAGCAATGTTTTGATCATTCTATTTCCTCCTTGTTTCGAATTGAAATGCTGACAGAATCCTCAGATGCACAAAATCAGAATCTTGATTTATGACGTGCGATATCTGATCGTCAGCTATGTGTGATTTGACGCAAGTTGCATAAATAGTAATACTTATATTTTTTAATGTCAATAGCATATCCAGGGGAGTTATTTGTGAAATTTCTGTGTATTTAAAGACATATTAAAATAAGGCATATGAACATCTTTTTAGTCCATATGCCTCATTTTATAGAGATCTAATATTTAATTTCCGCTCTAACAGCCATTTCATTCAAAGCCATCAATGGGTCTTGAACCTTTTCTTAACACAAATTCCTGCAACCCCCACTATTGAAACAAACATAAGAATCACATACAACTGCAAGTCTGTACTGTCACCAGTTTTTGGAGATGATTGTGTTGTTTTATCCGTTGTACTTGTCTCCTGTGTTTTATTGGTTGTATCTTTCGAAGGCTCCTGTGTTGTACTGGTTGTGTCTTCCGAAGGCTCCTGTGTTGTACCGGTTGTGTCTTCCGAAGGCTCCTGTGTCCCCGTTGTCTTCTCGTTTACTGTAAAATGAGCTGTCGCTGTTCCGCTCTCAGAGACAATGCCAAGTGTATGCTCACCCTTCGAAAAACCGGCAACATAATCCTCTTTCAATGTTACGATTATACTTCCAGATTCCACCGTATAATTACTCTCATCTATGGTCTTTCCGTCAACCTCAACACGAATAAAATCCCTGTATGCAGCATCAGATGTGAATGATAGTGCATTCTTCGCACCTGCTGTTACTGTCGCTCCGTCTCCCTTGATAATAACAGGGGCAAGTTTCGCAAGCACTGTGTCTTCCTTTTTAATTTCATTTTCTGCTTCTTCATCACTAAAATACTTATTACATTTATCACAGAACCAATATGTGCTGTTTCCTTCTTTTGCAGCAGTAGCAGCTTGCTTTTCTACTTTTTCCATATCGTGACCGGCGTTTTCTGCTGTCCGTACATTTTCCTTTGTTTGAGATTCAAAAGCAGAATTTTCAAATGTCACACTGTATGTAGTTAATTCTGGCAATACGCAGTTCTTTTCCTGTATTACTGTTGCTGTTGTATCTGCTGTCTCACTTTCTACGCCATCACATGCTGTACATTTTCTTTCTGCTGTACAGTGTTGATTGTCTGTGCTCCATGTGTATGTTACATCTCCATAACTATGACCTACTGCCGGAATCTCCGTATAGGTGGTGTAATCACAGTTACTGCAGGTATCGTAAGTTTCCCAACCGTTTGCGGTACAAGTCGCCGCCTGTGCATCGTGATGTACGAGGTCGTGACCCGTAGCTTGGATCGTCTCTGTTTTTATTCTGCCGCATCCAATGCAAGTATACTTTCTCTCCCCCTCTGTTGTGCAGGTTGGAGAAATAGTTATAGTGCCATTATCCCAAATATGTATTCCAACATCGCCCTTTTCTGCGCAGACATTACACTCATGCCAATGATTGTTTTCATCCGAAATCCAGTTTGAGTTCCAATCATGTCCGAGAGGGGTGGATGTTCCTCCGCAGATCGTGCAAGTCTGTCCGCTTGTGCAGGTTGCCGTTCCGCTCCACACATGCGCAGAACGTGGATTGGTGATATTAGTGCCACATTCTGTGCAATAAACGTGATGCCAATGATATCCAGCGTCTTTGTATTCATAAGTTCCGGTTGTACTTACCCATTTACCACAGATGTCGCAATAGGCTCTGCCCGCATATGCCGGTATCCGCAGCAGCATCAGCACCATGCACATAGTGAGCAGGGTGGTCAAAATTCTTCTCTTCATATAGTTCCCTCCCTTAAAAATAAATCTGAGTTTGGTTAGTGATTTCTGTATATAAAGATTTTATCATTTTGACTTCTTCCATGTAATCTCCGTTTCGATACGAAAATGTATATTTTCCTATTTCAGCATATAATTTTTCAGCTCATCCCTCTTATTTATATTCATTTTTTCATAAATCCTGCTCAGATAAGTTTTAACCGTATTGGGTGAAAATCCCAGATAATCTGCAATTTCCTGATTATTCCAGTCACGGCTTGCCAGCATGGCAATCGAGAATTCCACTGTGGATAATGCATCCGTCACTGAATTTCCTGACATAGGATTGTGGATTGACATCCATCCCCTGCTAAAGGCAATGACTTTATCAGATAATTTGTTATATAGTTTTGAATCCTCCTTGCGGATACATGACTCCAGAAGTCCCTGCAGCAAACCATGATGTTCAACGAAAGGTTCCAGAAATTCGTCTTCTTTCGCCACGTTCCACGCCAGCATCAATGCATCTTTTGCTTTCTGCTGATTTTTCAGATTCATCTGACACATTGCAATCATACAATACAGATAGATCATACTAATAGGATATATATCATCCCTGAACATCAATGCTGCCTCGCAAATTCCAAGTGCCCTGCCATACTCGCCTTTTAAATATGCCATGTGAGCTATTACATAGGCAGAAAACAGCTTAATTCCAGGCGGCAATGTTACTGCATAAAGCTCCACATCCGGAAGTTCATCCACCGAAAGATGCAAAAGCACAGAGGACATATATCCCGCAAATACACTGACAGCCCTGTCCTCAGCGGATGAAGGATTTTTCGTCTCTTTTTCAAGACATTTCTGAATCTCCCTCAGTCCTTTCCTTGATGCAGCTTCTCTGCCAAGTGTCAGATTAGAGTATACATATAACAGGCAGGATGACATCTTCAATTTTATATTATGGCTCATCAGATAACGTTCTGCTATATGATTGCACTCCTCCGCCTGCCCGGTAAAATAATAGTATTCAGCACGTGCTATCTCCTGAAAATCCCTGTCTTCAAAACTGTCTACCATCTTTTTCGCTTCACCCGGCTGAAATGCTGCATTGATCAACGGCAGTATGGTATATTCACTCATAATCGTATCCCTCCAAACCAACGATCCGCCAAATCATTTATCAATCGCTCTAAGTATAAATCCTGCTGCCACTCCAGCTGCCACGCCTACCACTATTCCGCCAATGATATCTGTTGGGAAATGCACATACAGATACATTCTTGAGAACGCTATGAGGATCGCTATCACACAGGATATTGCGCCCAGCAGTTTCTTCCTGCTCATGAACAACGCCGTGACAGCCGCAAATGACGCCGCCGTGTGTCCCGATGGGAAGGAGTAATCCGTTGGTTTCTTCACTATCAGATCTGTAAAATCCGCCACATCATATGGTCTTGTTCTGGCGACAAGATTCTTTAACAGGCAGTTGGTTATAAGAAGATCAAGGATAAGTGCGATGGCCATGCACAGCCCTGCCTTCCTCGTCTTTGGAATAATCAGCAGCACTATCCACAGTATTCCCGCATTTCCAAGGGATGTGATCGCCACCATGAGCTTGTCAAGCCATGGGGTATGTATATTCTGGAGAGCGTCAAGGACTTCTATCTCCCACATCAGAAGTTACCTCCGTTCCAGCCCCAGTCATGTACGCCGTGGTAAGTCACGTACACCGCATTTCCCGGAATTCCAAGTACATCTGCAAATATATCGCAGATCTTTCCTGTCATGGCATCACATGCCTTCGGAGTCACATCACCGAATACGCTGACTTCCACATATGCACCCTTATCAAGTTTCTTTCCACCCATGAACAGGTCGTATCCATCGTTGATGCCGACCATAAGGTAGCTCTCCGTCTTGTTCATCGTTGTTATCGCCTGACCGAGACTGCTCTTAAGAGTCTCCTTCTGGTCATCGCTCATCTTCACTGTAACCTTTGAATCTATAAATGGCATTTCTTTGTCCTCCTAAATTATATTATTCATATAAAATATATACACGACTTTTGTAGACATTTGTCTTTGTATGCTATATTGTGGCAGAATCATAATAGC
>ERZ780193.154-NODE-154-length-8855-cov-1.43818_pt1 | contig 8855 bp, 7 predicted proteins | sample MGYA00433078_ERZ780193 | MGnify/ENA primary metagenome ERZ780193 (study PRJEB29588, sample SAMEA2157028) | human gut metagenome | biome: human gut; feature: human-associated habitat; material: faeces | place: Denmark | collected 2008/2010 ...
AAGGTCAAGCTTACATACAAGAAGAAGAGCTACACCGGTTATGTGTACTCCGCATTTATCAAGGTAACAAGGACAACCTCCAAGAAGGCTCACCTTCGAAAAAATGAAAACTATGTATATTTCCGAAAAACGCCAAACGGCACGCCGCTGAAGTATAACGGATCGCCGATCATGCTCATGGGCGGTCAGAGCATGACCGTACTGAGCACTTCCAACAAGACATGGTACAAAGTCAAGCTTACATATAAGAAGAAGCGCTACACCGGTTATGTATATTCCAAGTTCATCGTGATCGACTCCACTTCAGCCACAACAAAGGCCACGACCAAGGCTACTACACAGCAGCCTACCACAGCGGCTCAGGCAGCCAAGAGCGGTTACGTGAATGAAGACTATGTATACTTCCGCCAGACGGCAGCGGGTACACCTATAACCTACAACGGAAGCGCGATCATGCTCATGAAGGGACAGGCACTCTCCGTGACTGATACATCCAACAAGTCATGGTACAAGGTCAACCTCACATACAGCAGCAAGAAGTATACAGGATTTATCTCCTCATCGCTCATCACAATGGGAACATACAAGGAACCTGACGGTAACCAGACATCGGATGCAGCATTTGAAAAGCAATTATCCGCCCAGAACTTCCCTGAGAGCTACAAGGTGCTTCTCAGAAAGCTCCATGCGGAGCACCCAAACTGGATATTCAAGGCGGTACACACCAACCTTAACTGGAACGACGTGGTCAAGAACGAGGTCAACGTACAGGGACGTGTCAACAACCTTGTAAACTGTACATCTTACAGTCCTAACTACGGCTGGAGATCACAGACCGTTGGATACAACTACAAGACAGACTCCTACTCATCATATGATGGTTCAACATGGTTTGCAGCCTCGGACGATCTTGTAAAGTATTACCTCGATCCGAGAACATATATGTCATCCGCAAGCTCCATGTTCGCATTTGAAAAGCTGTCATACGACTCATCACAGACAAAGTCAGGAGTTGAGGCTATATTATCTGGTTCGTTTATGCACAATGCGCACCCAACCGGTTCGACCACCACATATTCGTCCATGATAATCACCGCAGCACAGAAATCCGGCGTCAGCCCTTACCACATTGCTTCACGTATCAAGCAGGAGGTCGGAGGCTCGATAACCTCGGGAACAAACGGTAAGAATGCCACATATCCCGGCATATATAACTTCTACAATATCGGTGCATTTGAGAGTGCATCAGGCAACGCTATAACAAACGGTCTGAGATGGGCTTCATCGGGCACATCGTACAACAGGCCATGGACAACACCTGCCAAATCAATAATCGGCGGTGCGATGTATATCGGAGAGTCCTACATCAACAAGGGTCAGAACACTCTGTATACTCAGAAGTTCAACGTAACCTACACAGACTGCCTGTACTGGCATCAGTACATGGGAAATGTACAGGCCCCTACAACAGAGGCATGGAAGGTATATGATGCCTACAAGTCTTCAGGAGCACTCAACAAGGCCATAACATTTGCCATACCTGTTTACAAGAATATGCCAAGCACAGCAATGAAGATGCCTGCGGCTAATCCGGGCAACCAGAACAACTACCTGAAAACACTCTCTGTAAGCGGCAAGAAGCTGTCACCTACATTTGCAATAAACAGCACTACACAGTACACGGTAAATGTGCGCTCATCTGTATCAAGTGTGAAAATAAACGCTTCACCTGTAAGCAGCTACTCCACAGTGAGCGGAAATGGAACAAAAACCCTGAAATCAGGAAAGAATACATTTAAGATAGTATGTAAATCCCAGAGTAAAGCTACACGTACTTACACCATAATAATTAACAGAGGATAAGGAGGACTCGGTGGATAACCGTATATGAATATTATGAGGACTACAAGATTTAGCTTTAGAACGTTTATGACAGAAGTTGCATGTGTGTTGACTATGATGCTTTTCATGCTTCATACCACTTATGCCGCTACAGTCGCATTTAGTGTTGAGGTTCCATCCACCACGGTCGTTGTTGGCGATACCATGGAGATCAAGGTAAGTATAAACGCAGCCGATCAGGCTTTATCAAGCTACAGCTACAATATCACATATGATTCCACATTGCTCAAGGCTGTGAGCGGCGGCACCGTGGAATCTGAGGGCACCGTAAGCTACTCCCAGGCAAATGTAAAGCCTGGAGATGCAATGACAGCAACATTTACATTTACCGCCATTGCAAGTGGAACTGCCAGCATAGAGACATCAGCAGTTGAGGTCATCTCCGACACAGAAGAGTCGATAGACATGACACCGTCATACAACTCGGTAACCATCAGCGACAAGTCAGCCGCCGCTTCCACCGAAGCAGCTTCATCTACTGCCAGCGATACCGGTTCCGAAGCCGAGCCTGCAACACCTCTTGCATTGATCGACAGCGAGACCAAGCCTGTTGTTACTGAGGATGAGGTAGGAACACTCACAGAGGCAGATCAGAACGCATCCGCACCTGCAGATACCCTTGTAAGCGTTCACTCAAACAACAACACTTATAACATCATTCCAAAGCCTAATTCAGTCTCAGTGCCAACCGGATATCTTCCAGTGAAGATCAACCTGAACGACACGGACATCAGAGCTTATATGAAGGGAAGCAGTTCCAACACCGTTCTCCTCTACGCAGCAACAAACGACGGACACCAGGGCTGGTATTTCTTCAATCCAAATGAAGGAACTTTCCTTGACGCAACGGATCTCATCGAGGAGACGGATTCGCTGTCCAGCTTCATAGACAAGCACAAGTTCGTAATAATGCTCATAGCCATCATAGTTCTTGTGATACTGGTCGTTGTCATCATCATCCTTGCTGTCTCACTCAAGGGTCTCATCGCTGATTACGAGGCTCAGATAGACAAGCTGAAGAAGGACAACGAGGAGAAGGAAAGCACAGCAAATGAAACATCAGAAGCTGCCGAGCCTTCCGCAAAAGCCGCTGAACACGTCAGAATGCCTCACCACGACAATAGCGAGGTGCCCACCATCAACAACAAGGCGCTCTTCCCTGGGGAACGAGGTTATCCACGAGAGTTACGCAGACTCCGATTACGACAATCAGGTATCTCCTGATGAGGACGATGTCATCCACACTGACGACTATGACGACACTGCATTTGAGGATGTCGCCGATGACAGCGAGCCTATAGATTCAGCATTTGACGTCAAAGAGGATACGGAGAGTACGGAGAGCAAGATCCAGGCATCCCTCGACGAGATAGATGCGGCACTTGAATCCGCAAAGAAATACAAAGATTAATACTCACGGAATAACGTGATATACAAAAAGCACATGTATCAGTTTCAATCTGATACATGTGCTTTTATATTTGTCTGAATTTTTTTAATCTGCTTATAAGTATGCTTTCAGCACATCCACCTTGTCCAGCTTCTCCCATGGGAGATCAAGATCTGTTCTTCCGAAGTGTCCGTAAGCTGCTGTCTGCTTGTAGATAGGTCTTCTGAGGTCAAGCATCTTGATGATACCTGCTGGTCTTAAGTCAAAGTGCTCTCTAATGATCTCGACAAGCTTCTCATCTGAAAGCTTTCCTGTGCCAAATGTGTCTACCATGATGGATGTAGGTCTTGCAACACCGATAGCGTATGAGAGCTGTATCTCACACTTGTCAGCCAGACCTGCTGCAACTATGTTTTTAGCCACGTAGCGGGCATAAGCCGCTGAACGGTCTACCTTGGTACAATCCTTGCCTGAGAAGGCTCCGCCGCCGTGACGGGCATATCCGCCGTATGTGTCAACGATGATCTTACGTCCTGTGAGACCACTGTCTCCATTTGGTCCACCTATTACGAATCTTCCTGTTGGATTGATGAAGAACTTGGTATTCTCATCGATGAGCTCCTGTGGAAGAACCTCGTCGAATATATACTTCTTAACGTCAGCGTGGATCTGCTCCTGGCTGACTTCCTCTCCGTGCTGTGTTGAGAGAACGACTGCATCAAGTCTTACAGGCTTGTCATTCTCATCGTACTCAACTGTTACCTGTGTCTTACCGTCCGGTCTTAAGTATGGGAGTGTTCCGTTCTTTCTTACCTCTGTGAGCTTTCTTGCAAGCTTGTGGGCAAGTGCTATTGGATATGGCATGTACTCAGGTGTCTCATTTGTTGCAAATCCGAACATCATACCCTGATCTCCGGCACCGATCGCCTCGATGTCATCCTCGCTCATGAGGTGCTCCTTTGCCTCGAGCGCCTTGTCAACTCCCATGGCAATATCTGATGACTGCTCGTCTATGGCTGTGATAACGCCGCATGTATCGCAGTCAAATCCGTACTTTGCTCTGTCGTATCCGATCTCTCTGATCGTCTCACGAACGATCTTCTGAATATCCACATAAGCGTTGGTTGTGATCTCTCCCATGACAAGCACAAGACCTGTCGTGATGGATGTCTCACATGCCACACGGCTCATTGGATCCTGCTCCATCAGCGCGTCAAGCACTGCATCTGATATCTGGTCACAGATTTTGTCAGGATGTCCTTCTGTTACTGATTCCGATGTAAATAATCTTCTTTCCATACTACTTCCTTTCCTTTTTGTACATAAGAAAAACCGCTTCGTATGAGCGGTTTGATCGTGTCTGTCAAGCCTCTCATTGTTCGAGCACAGATCTTGTATCACCTACATATCTGCGTCGCTCAGGTCGGCACCTTCCGAATCTGACATCGGGGTTGCCATGGCTTCTTCGTCCCTTCTGACTCCACCATTCTGAATAAGAGCGTTTTTCTAATATCTATAAATGCAATCATTACTCTATATCATTGAGAGTTATTAGTCAACATATTTTTGGGGGAAATGATGCTTAATGAATTATTTTCCATATAAACCATATAAGCAGCAAATGCAGGGGATAAAACAGGTAGAAAAAATACTTGAGCTTCATCCTTCCTCTCTCTCCGCTGTACATATTCACAGGTATCATCGCCAGCAGAGCGTATAGCTGATTCATGCCCAGGCAGAGAATGTATACCAGCGAACTGAGCACCACGATCTCAATGTTCTGCTTCTTATTGAAATATGCCAGAGTATAAGCATCCGCTCCACTCCGCTCCTTCTCGATCAGATAGAACATAACTATGATTCCCACTCCCGCCATGCCGTAGTCGAATCTCAGGAACTCCGCCAGAAGTGCTGCGGTCAGTGCGATCTCGACCTTCCATCTTCCGATTGGCCCCCGGCTATCCATGGCGTATATGGCAAACAGTCCGGCTGTCAGGGTGAAGAATATGTTCTGAGCCCCCGGATACCAGATCGTATCGTGCATTGCCAGATCAAATGGTATCTCTGACACCACCGCAAATATTCCAAGTCTCAGAAGATACCTCCTCACGTCGGATGTACGCAGAAGCCCCTGTACAAGCAGGAATGCAAATACAGGAAATGCCAGACGCCCCACAGCGCGCATTATGTAGTTGTTATCCATGAATACTATGCCTATGTGATCTACGGCCATACACACACAGGCTGTCAGCTTGAGCGCATTTGACGACAGCCGCCTCAGCCCTCTTTCCTCAGTTTCTTCATTATATTCCATATACAGTCCTTTCCTACCGCCTGCTCTTTCTATCAGTAACACCGTAACAGAAAAAAACAGCACATGACTTATGTTCATCATGTGCTGCTCTTCTCACAAAACCTTATATATCTATCTTCAATCGTCTAGATTCTCTTTCTGAGAGCCTTAGACAATGCTGACAGCTCCTCTGTATCAGCCTTACCCGGTATCCAGGTCATAGTCACGTTGTCCTTGATGTATCTTGGAACAAGGTGCATATGGAAGTGGAATACAGTCTGGCCTGCTGCCTCGCCGTTGTTCTGAAGGATATTCAGTCCGTCCGGATTCAGCTCAGCCTTCTGTGCCTTTGCCACCTCTGTAGCTATAGTAAATATCTTGGCTGCTGTCTCAGCATCCATGCTGTATATATTGTCAAAATGTTCTTTCGGGATAATAAGCGCATGGCCCTTGTTAGCAGGATTCACATCAAGTATTACTCTGCAGATACTATCCTCATAAACTGTCGCTGATGGAATCTCACCGTTGGCTATCTTACAAAAAATGCAATCGTCCTTATTCATATAAGTTTTACCTCCTCATTGCCTCTATCCATTGTAAACCATCTGACAAAATATTACAAGCACCAAAGAGAACACCAGTTTTATACACCAGTCAAATAATTCTATAATATTGACATGTAAAATTCATTTTTCCTGTCCCTGCCCTGCGGAAATGTCTTTCTGGCACCGGCTATGACCGCAGGATCCAGCTCCGCAACGAGCAGTCTGTCGCTCACCCTCTCCGCCATCTCGTTGCCGTAGACATCATATATATGTGAGCTCGGGACATATCTCTCCCTTTTACCCATGCCCACTCTGTTCACGCCTATCACGTATGCCTGATTCTCAATGGCCCTCGCCCTGAGCAGCGCTTCCCACTGGGCAACTCTCTCCTCAGGCCAGTTGGCTATCACAAGTATGGCATCGTAAGAATCCCTCGCCGCCGAAAATATCTCCGGGAATCTGAGATCATAGCATATGTATCCGCCCAGCCTCAGATCCTTGACATTCGCCTGACAAATACGGCTGCCTGCCCGGTACACCCTGTCCTCACCGCTGAACGAAAAAGGATGTATCTTTGCGTAATCCACGATCACCTCATCACCGCTGACGATCGCCAGCTTATTTTCAAATACCTTCCTTCTGCTCTCATCAAACTCACCGCTTCCATCTGCCATGAAAGCTTCTATATAACCAAATGCCATGGCCATATCGTATTTCCTGCTGTTCTCCATGAAAAACGAAACGCTCTCCGGTATCTCACCATCCCTGTACGCCTCCCACATGCGCGCGGGCATCATGGTAAATCCCGTCAGCGTCATCTCAGGAAACACCAAGAGCTCAACGCCATTCTCATATGCCTCCTGCATGACCTCAAGACAGTGCTCCCTGGCATACTCCTTATCCTCGTATCCAATATCGATCTCCGTGATTCCGACCTTTATCATATCCCGCCTCCTGTGTATACACTCTATATATCGTTCGAATTCTATATTAAGTATTTTACACAATAACGTGTGTTTTGCAAATGTTAACCTGCGTTCAAAATTTATGGTTGACATTCCTCTCATGTGTATATATAATGTCAACCATAGCCCTTGTGTATAGGTTAACAAATCCAGGCAGTATTCGTCATCAGCCCGTCGAAACTACCTGGATTTGTTGTGAATAAGCTGTACACAGGCATTACAATCATTGGAGGATTATTACAAATGAAAAAAGCATTTACCACTGTAGAGCTGGTCATGATGGCCATGTTCACTGCAATTCTGTGTGCATCCGCTTACCTGAGCATTCCAACACCGCTCCCTAACGCAGCACACATCACATTACTCAACTTTATGATAATTCTGATAGCTCTCGTATTTGAGCTCAGAGACTCAACGATCATAATAGCACTTTGGATGATCATGGGTGCCATCGGCGTTCCTGTATTCATCGGCGGAGGCGCAGGCCTTGGATATCTGTTCGGAGTATTCGGTGGATACACCTTCTCATTCATCATTGCATCAATCGTAGTCGGTCTCATCAAAGGCAAAAAGTACAAGAGACTTAAGTATACCATCGTTGCGATCATAGGTGTCGTGATCATTGATATCGTGGGAATGATCTGGTGGAAGTTCAACGGTAACCTCACATGGAAGGTTGCATTCTTATCAGGTTTCGTGGCATTCATTCCACTCGACCTCGTTAAGGCTGTCATCGCCGCACAGCTCGTTCCACTGTTCAAGAGACTTCTCCCTGAGAAGGACGACAAAGAGGCCAATGAACAGGCAAAAGAAGCCTGATTAATGGAAATACACAAACTTAAGTGCAATTATAGCTGTCGGCTATGATTGCACTTTTTTGTTACCATCTCGTTTAGTAAACATATTTACTAAAATTAAAAGGGTCACAAACCCGTATGTTATCATTTTTGCGGGTGATCGAATGCAGTATATGGAATTTAGCAAGGATAAAAAGTATATAGAAAGAATCCGTGGACTGCGGGAAGATCATGACTTTACACAACAATATGTTGCCCGCTATCTGAACACCTCACAAACCATGTACGCACGTTATGAAAGGGGCGCAAGCGCGCTGCCAATCCATCACCTTATATATCTCACCGAGTTATATAACGTGTCATCCGATTACATTCTTGGAATCACCAACAACCCTGTTCCATACGAAGAATATTACAGAGAAGCCGCTGTCACCGACCAGGATCCCAGATCACCGGGGAAATACGATATACACTGGAAGGGCAACAGCTAATTCTTTCCCGCACATTTGACCACTATCAACCTGTCACCGGCTTTCACGTCATCCCCCTCAAGGCTGTTGAGCTTTCTTATGGAATCAAGACTGGAATAATACTGTTTTGCGATCGACCATATGCTGTCACCGTCACGCACAACATAGCCCACTATACCTGGCGCCACCGCTTTCTTCTTCATATCGACCGGAGCCACCGTCATGTCATCGATAAGCTCTATCTCTTTCCGGGTAAATATGGTCATTCCCATATCCACTATGGCTTTTATCTCCACCTCGTCATTGCCCGGCAGCGCCGCCGTGATCTGATTGAGTGCAGGGGTAATCCTGATGGAATCCTGAGTTCTGAGCGGAACAGTCTCCACCCTGTATGAAAATGGAGCTACCACCTCCATCTGACACAGAGGTCTGCTGTCATCCGAAGACACATAAAGAACTGCCGCCTTCACAGCACCCTCGACGACCACGGCGT
>ERZ780193.155-NODE-155-length-8853-cov-1.29677_pt1 | contig 8853 bp, 6 predicted proteins | sample MGYA00433078_ERZ780193 | MGnify/ENA primary metagenome ERZ780193 (study PRJEB29588, sample SAMEA2157028) | human gut metagenome | biome: human gut; feature: human-associated habitat; material: faeces | place: Denmark | collected 2008/2010 ...
CAGTATTCCTACAGCGGTGTCGAAGCTTGTTGCCGGTAAGATAGCTATGGGACAGTACAAGAGTGCCAGACGTATATACTACTGTACATTTATATATGTAGTCATAGCGGGTGCTGTGGCGGCACTGATCACGTACTTTGGAGCCGAATGGTTTGTAAGTGACCAGCCAAATGCAGTCTTAAGTCTTAAGATACTTGCCCCTACTATATTTATATCGGGCTTTCTTGCAATATTCAGAGGATATCTGCAGGCGTACAACACGATGGTGCCTACATCTATATCACAGATCATAGAGCAGCTTGCAAATGCAGTAGTCAGTATCGTCGCTGCGTATATGCTTGCAAAGCCATTTGCCGCTGGAACAACCGAGCATGCAAAGTATGGTTCTGCCGGAAGTGCCATGGGTACAGGTGCCGGAGTCCTTGGAGGATTGATATTCATACTGTTCGCTTATGCGAGAAGAAGAAAGGGTATCATGGAGTCTGTGAAGAACGATACAAGTCCAGACACCGAATCCTATGGAAAGTTATTCAGAATAATCATTGCCACAGTCACACCTATCGTGGTGGCAGCAGTGGTGTATAACGTGCTCACACCTATAGACATGAAGGTATTCTATGTGGTCATGAAGATGAAGGGCATGGATTCCCTGGAGATGGCAAAGCTGTATGGAATTTACTCAGGACAGTATACAGTTCTCACGAACCTTCCGCTTGCCATAGCAGCTTCAGTTGGAATCGCATATATTCCGGGAATATCCGGTGCGTATGCAAGAAATGACATGCAGAAAACCAATAAACTCCTGAATCAGGCGCTCAGCATGTCCATGCTGGTCACCATACCATGTGCGGTTGGAATGGGAGTCCTGGCTAAGCCTATAATACAGCTCCTGTTCTCAGGTGCGGATCCGATGGCAGCCAAATGTATGTATCTTGGATTCATATCCATAGTGTTCTTTGCACAGTCAACTGTAACCAACAGTGTGCTTCAGGCCATGGGTAAGGTGATGGCACCGGTTATCAATGCCACCCTTGCACTGGTGATACATGTGGTGGTTCTTGTGGTTATGCTGTACTGCACAGACTGGGCACTTTATGCACTGGTATTTGGTTCGATAGTGAACTCACTGCTCATATGTATATTCAACCAGCGTTCGCTCACAAAGTACAAGACCGGCAAGATGGACAACAGGCGAATATACGTTGCACCTACTATAGCATCTATCTTCATGGGTGTTGTTACGATCATTGTATATGAGGGCTGCAGGAAGCTTCTCGGCAACTGGGTGATCGCGATGTTTGTTGCAGTATTTGTGGCGATCATATTCTATGCGGTGGCTATACTCAAAGCCGGAGGATATACGGAGGAGGAACTTCTCAATATGCCTAAGGGAGGTCTTATTGTGAGGTTTGCGAAGAAGTTCAGACTGATAAAATAAAATGTTTGTATAAAAATGTTTCCAAAATTTCTCGAATAGGAATATACTTGTATCTGGAACGTGAAAACGTTTTCACGAGAAAGGTATATTATGGAAAGAGGAAAAAAGAGTAAGACTCTTCTGAAGATATTCATAACAACATTATATCTGAGCACCTTTACCTTCGGGGGTGGATACGTCATCGTATCTCTTATGAAGAAAAAGTTTGTGGATGAAAACCACTGGATAGAGCAGGACGAAATGCTTGATCTTGTGGCCATAGCCCAGTCGTCACCGGGACCGATCGCGATAAATGGAGCAATAGCGGTGGGCTATAAACTGTGCGGCATGGAAGGGACACTGGTGGCCATAATCGGAACGATCATACCGCCATTTGTCATCATATCCATCATATCTTACTGTTACAGCGCGTTCAGGACTAACTGTGTAATCAGTGAGATGCTGGAGGGAATGCAGGCCGGTGTAGCTGCGGTCATTGCATCAGTGACATATGATATGGGAGCAGACATAGTAAAGCAGAAGGATGATCTGGGGATATTGTTCATGATAGCTGCATTTGTTGCATCCTACATATTGGAGATAAATGTCGTGTTCATAGTAATTGTCTGTGGACTTGTCGGCGTTTGTAGAGGACAGCTGGAGAAAAGAAGAGGGCATGGGCATAAAAAGACAGAGGATACTTCTGACGGAAATCCTGAAAACCATCCCGACAAAGGGGGGATGGAATAATGATCTATTTGCAGTTGTTCCTAAGTTTCTTCCAGATAGGACTCTTCAGTTTCGGAGGAGGTTATGCCGCCATGCCGCTTATACAGGGACAGATAGTGAAGATACATGGGTGGATGACCATGTCAGAGTTCACGGATTTGATCACTATATCCCAGATGACTCCAGGCCCTATAGCGGTCAATTCGGCGACATTTGTGGGACTCCGGGTGGCTGGATATGTCGGCGCGGTGGTTGCCACGCTCGGATGTATACTTCCTTCATGTATCATAGTCACAGTCATAGTAAGACTTTATCTGAAATACCGCAAACAGGACATCCTTCAGGAACTGCTCGGAGGAATAAGACCTGCGGTTGTGGCGATGATCGCATCAGCGGGTGTTTCGATATTTGTCACGGCGGTCTGGTCTGGGATTGACATGATAAGTATCGCTGGAACTAAGTGGAATCTCGTGGTGATATTTGCGGTAAGTGTTGTTCTGCTTAGAAAATTCAAATTGAATCCTGTGTGGGTGATGCTGCTTTCCGGCGGGATGCAGGTGATCGTGGGGCTTGCTGGCAGATATCTGATCTGAGTAAAAGCATATTATAATTTTAATTAAATTGTAATGTGAAGAACTTTATTATAGTATGTAAAAAGTAGATGTGGTGGGGAGTTTGCATATGAAGAAGAAAATATTGATATGTCTGGTAGTACAACTCATATGCTGGAGCATTATGACGCTGTCTGATTACATGGAAGAGATGAATAATGACAGCAATAACCTGTTCGTTGTATTTGCGGTTCCGTCTGTATGTGTAGTTTTGTATATTATATTCAGGAGATGGATATACGATAATCAGAGAGTGAGGCTGAAAGACGTCGCCATAATATGTGTGGCGTGGTTGATCTTCGGGCTGATATTTGGACTTGGAATCAGTGTATTGGTCAACAATGAAATGTGGATAGTGCCGCAGGCTACAGGAGGATGGGAGCATCTGCTGAATGGGATCGAATATATGATGTTTTCAATGACTCTGGCGGGAATACCATTTGTGGTGGTGGTATTGATCGAATCGGTTATAGGGATAGTAAAGGTAGTTAGTAAAAAGGATTGAATAATTAAATGCTTCATCTGTGAGAGAATCAGGTGGAGCATTTTTTATGCATGGTGGCTAATGGCTTACGCAGGCATATGAATAGTTTATATATCCTATCCCTTGACAAAAAGAGAAAATGTGAATATACTTACCGATGATAATTACCTAAAGTAATTATACGAAATAACAATAAAATAATATTTGATAAATTTATAGGAAGGAATGCTATGACAAAGGAAAAGATAAAACAGGTGATGGATGCCTGCTATCAAGCTAAGAGAGTAAGAGATATGATGCCAAAGCTGCCAAATGGAGTCACACCGACTCATATACATTATCTTGATGTGATAACGAGATTTGAGAGGTCTGAGACTGATGTAAAGGTCAGTGATATAAGTGATGAGCTGGGGCTCCCAAGACCGGGCGTGACAAAGACGATAAAGGATATGGAACGCTTGGAATTTGTGGAAAAGAAGGCTTCAGAGGCGGATGGACGTTTTGTGTATATCAGGAGCACTCGGGCTGGCAGGTTTGCAAATATGTTGATGAGTATTTCGCAGGACTGGGGGAGTCTCTTGCCGATATCACAGATGAAGATGCAGATATTATGATAGCGACCATTGAAAAAATTTATGATGTTATGAGCAAAAGGAGTCAGAACATAAGATGAGTGTACAGGATAAAACAGATTTTACACAGGGAAGTATAATTAGAAAAATGCTCCCATTCATGGGGCCGATTCTTGGAGCACTGATACTTCAGGCTGCATATGGTGCGGTTGACCTGCTGGTGGTTGGAAGATTCGGTTCGACGGCGGGGCTTTCAGCCGTATCAACAGGCAGCCAGGTGCTCAATCTGGTTACATTTGTGATAACAGCACTTGCTATGGGTGTCACAGTGCTTATTGCCAGATATATAGGCGAAAAGAATACGGATCAGATAGGAGAGCTTCTTGGAGGCGCCACGACTATATTTGCAATACTTGCGGTGGTGTTGGCAGTTGTCATGGTGACGTTTGCAAGACCTTTGTCCGTGTTGATGCAGGCACCGGCAGAGGCGGTCACTCTTACATCATCGTACGTGAGGATATGCGGAGGCGGAATATTTTTCATTATGGCCTACAATGTGCTCACTGCGATATTCAGAGGTTTTGGAGACAGCAAATCACCTCTTATATTTGTGTTTGTGGCATGTATAGTAAATGTTATTGGTGATCTTATCCTGGTTGCGGGATGTCATCTTGACGCTGCGGGTGCAGCCATAGCAACAGTGGTTGCCCAGGCGGTCAGTGTTGTCCTTGCGCTTGTGCTGCTGAAGAAGAAAAAGCTTCCATTTAAGATGTCAAGAAAAGATTTCAGATTAAACAGACAGTGCAGAAGATTGCTTTCAGTTGGACTTCCGCTTGCAATGCAGGAATTTCTCACGCAGATGTCATTTCTGGCGCTGTGTGCATTTATCAACAGACTTGGCCTGGAGGCATCATCCGGATATGGAGTTGCCTGCAAGATAGTCAGCTTTGCCATGCTGGTACCAAGTTCGCTTATGCAGTCTATGGCTTCATTTGTATCGCAGAATGTCGGGGCTGGAAAAGAGGACAGAGCGAGAAAAGCGATGCTTACCGGTATGGGCATAGGACTCTCTGTCGGCGTGGTGGTATTCATTGGCGTGTGGTTCTTTGGTGACAAACTGACATCGATCTTTACCACTGACTCGGCTGTTATAAAGAGGGGCTTCGAGTACCTGAGGGGCTTTGCACCTGAGACTATACTTACCGCGGTTCTGTTCAGTATGATAGGATATTTCAATGGACATGAGAAGTCACTATGGGTCATGATACAGGGACTTATACAGACTCTGCTTGTGAGACTTCCACTGGCGTATTACATGAGTATACAGCCGGATGCGAGCCTTACAAATATAGGACTTGCAGCGCCGATAGCCACATGTGTCGGCATCGTGCTCAACGTCATATTCTACATCGTTATGTCAAAGAAGTGGAAAACGGAAAAGACCTGAAAATAATTAAATAAATGCTTGACAAATAAAACAAATGATTATAATACTTTAATCAGAGAATTGTAATCTATATGTAATGAATTTGAAAAATAAATATTTAGTAAACCCGTTGAAAAGCGGTGACACAAAGCCATATGGGTCTAAGGTCTGAAAACAGAGAACTGTTTCGGACTATGACAGCCGGTTGCAGTATAATTTCCCTGTTGGAACTAGTATGTACAAAGAGGAGTATAATTATATTTATTAAAAGCGACTGTCGGAGTGTATTCTTTGACAGTCGCTTTTTGTGTGATCCGAGCGCTTAAGATGTGTTAACTGAAATGTATTTATCATGTTATCAGAGAGGAAAGCGTGTAGTTAGAATGAATGATGAGAGAGTGTATGGTGAGGCTGGGGGCCTGGGTAATGCATCCATGATCGGAGAAGAGGCTTCGCGGACAATACAGAGAACGATAAATAACAACAATGCCGTTGGAACGATCATCGGCTATTATGATGACGAACTGACGATACTGTCGGTCAGTGATTTCATGCTGTATAACCTTGGTTACAGCTATGAGGAATTCCAGCGATGTACAGGAGGATCACTCAGGTCTGTGTTCTATGGAGAGAATACAAGTTTTCTGGACGCAGATCATTTACGCCAGATTAGAGGACTTGGAGAGGGGGAGATGCTGACAAGTGACGGAACCCCGGTGACTGTCAGGATATTCAAGGAGGATTCCGTGGACAGGGATGGAACGCCTGTATGGATAATGTCCGCAAGGCTTGATTGGGAGCATGAGAATGTGACTCTCATCAATGGCGCAATGAAGTCAGGTATGTGGTACTTTGATTTTGATGAGACTGGAGATCTGCAGGAAGTATATTGGAGCCATGCGTTCAGAACTATGCTGGGATATCACGACATCATAGATTTCCCGAATGACATATCTTCATGGACAAGACTGCTTCATCCGGCCGATAAGGACAGGGTATTGGACAGCCTGAAGGCTGTGGTCACTGATAAGACAAATGCATATAAATACGATGTGGAGTACAGGCTGCGGATGCTGGATGGAGATTATCAGTGGTTCCGTGCAAAGGCAGAGGTGATAAGGCGTACAGATGGCACAGCCCGCAGGATAACAGGTACATTTATAAATATTAACGTGGAGAAGGATCTGGAGATGCAGCAGAAGAGGGCAGCTGCTTTCCACAATGCCTTTACGAAGACCAATCTGTGTGAGTATTACGTGAATCTTGAGGAGAATACATTTGACTCCATGAAGGTTGAGCCGTCGCTTATGACCATCTTTGAGAGCAGTGATACATGGGATGAACTTATATCGGCATTTATAGACAATTACGTGTGCGAGGAGTTCAGGCATGAGGTTGCCAGGTTCTACGACAGAAGATATATAGCCAGAAGGCTTGGTGAGTGTGACGGGGAGCTGAGTCTGGAATGTGGCATCACTATACATGGAGAGAAGCACTGGACGAGGAATGTCATTCTCCGTGGAGATCGTGAGCAATCGCAGTATGCGATCATATTCCTGAGGGATATCACCGCGGCAAAACGGGAGGCTGAGATACACAGGCAGATGTCTGCGGACAATGAAGCTATGGGGCATCTCCTCCAGAGTGTCACAAGACTGGTGGATCATTTCGCTATATGCGATCTGGAAAATGACACATATGAATATTTCATGATAAATATAAAATCGGATTATCCGCCAGAGGGACGTTATAGTGATCTGATAAGGCGTGTAGAGAGCAGATATAAGACACTGCCTCCTGCTGATTCACTGACAGATCTGCTGAAGCCTGAGAATCTGAGAAATAACCTCACAAAGGCATCGGATGTGTATAAGTTTGAGTATTGCAATATGGAAGAGGAATGCTACAGGAGTGCGTCATTTGTGCCTATCGAGTGGAAGAAAGGTGTACTTACCAGAGTGCTGTGGGCATCCATGGATATAACTCAGGAGAAGAAGCAGGAAATTAAGGGACACAAGGCTCTTAAGGACGCGTATCAGGCCGCGGAGAGGGCGAACAGAGCGAAGACCGAATTCCTCACGAATATGTCGCATGACATAAGAACACCTATGAATGCGATAGTTGGCCTGACGGCTATTGCGGGAGCCAACATAGATCGTCCGGATAAGGTGCTTGAATGCCTGGGCAAGACAACCAGAGCCAGCAGACATTTGTTGGGATTGGTCAATGAAGTCCTCGATATGGCACGTATAGAGAGCGGGAGAATATCCCTGGCCGAGGAGGAGTTTAATCTCTCAGAGCTTGTGGACAATCTCATCTCTATGGCGAAATCAGAGATGGATGAGCACCATCACAGCCTTGAGGTGAATATAAAAAACATCGAGCATGAGGACGTATATGTCGACACACTGAGGATACAGCAGGTGTTTATGAACCTTATGAGCAACTCTGTCAAATATACCCCGGATGGAGGCCATATAGTATTCTCCATCGAGGAGCGGCCAAACGGCCAGTCGGAGCTTGGATGCTATGTGTTCAGCATAGAGGATGATGGCATTGGCATGGATGAGGATTTCCAGAAGATCATGTTCCAGCCATTTACCCGTGCTGATGATAACAGGACTACGAAGATCCAGGGCACAGGTCTTGGAATGGCGATCACACAGAATATAGTAAACATGATGAATGGCAATATTCAGGTTGACAGTGTCCTGAACAGGGGCACGAAGATCACAGTCACCATATTCCTAAGGCTTAAGGAGAGGGAGATCGACCAGATAAAGGAGCTGGCAGATCTGCCTGTGCTGGTGGTGGATGATGATGAGTTATGCTGTGAGAGTACGGTTCAGACTCTGGGTGAGATAGGAATTGCCGGAGAGTGGGTAACCTCGGGTGAGGAGGCTGTCGCCAGAGCATATGCAAGGCATGAGAGAAATGATGATTACTTTGCGATCATTATGGACTGGAAGATGCCAAAGATGGATGGCATTGAGGCAACGAGACGTATAAGAGAGCGTATTGGCAGGGATGTGACCATCATAGTGCTCACTTCATATGATTACAGTGAGATAGAGGATGAGGCAAGGGCAGCAGGTGTGGATGCATTTATTGCCAAGCCGTTGTTCCGTTCACGTCTTACGGCAACACTGGTTCGCATAGTGAATGAGAAAACGGATGGTTCCGCCAGGAATTACCTGAAGAATATCAGAAGATCTGATTATTCGGACAGGAGAGTCCTTCTTGTGGAGGACAATGATCTGAACAGTGAGATCGCATCGGAGATCATAGGAATGACGGGAGCCAGTGTGGAGATCGTTGAGAATGGCAGGGAGGCTGTGGAGAGGATAGAGAATGCCTCCGAGAACTGGTATGACATAGTGTTTATGGATGTTCAGATGCCGGTCATGAATGGGTATGAGGCCACCGCCGCTATAAGAGCACTGCCTGGAAGAAGAGGCCAGATTCCTATCATAGCCATGACCGCAAATGCATTTGCTGAGGATGTGCAGCTTGCAAAGAACACGGGGATGGATGAACACATAGCGAAACCGCTTGATTTTGAAAAATTGAACACAGTGATGGAGAAATATCTGAACTGATAAAATGTAGCAGCC
>ERZ780193.157-NODE-157-length-8599-cov-1.51358_pt1 | contig 8599 bp, 7 predicted proteins | sample MGYA00433078_ERZ780193 | MGnify/ENA primary metagenome ERZ780193 (study PRJEB29588, sample SAMEA2157028) | human gut metagenome | biome: human gut; feature: human-associated habitat; material: faeces | place: Denmark | collected 2008/2010 ...
GTTCATACATTCTATTTGGGTTAACCAAATCTTGCATATTCTGACGAACATTTTCTAATTGTCCTAATTGAGATTGAACATCTGCGTTAATCAAAGTAGAGAAACCAGCAACAAACAATCCCACCGCAAATAACGTAAACGGTAACCAAGGTAATCCTGTCCAGTGACCAGTCAAAGCCAACAATATCAAGAAACTTGCAGCTAAGAATAAAGCGTTCGGCTTACTAACAATCTGCGACGTAACATCTGTACCTAAAGAGTTTGCGGCAGAAGAACGTGTCATAAATACACCGGCTGCAATTGACATCAAAAGAGAAGGTAACTGAGAAGCCAAACCGTCACCAATTGTTAGGATTGTATATTTAGAAACCGCATCTGCAATAGGCATTTGGTTCATAATACAACCGATACACAAACCACCGATAATGTTAATCAAAACAATAATAATACCAGCAATTGTATCCCCTTTTACAAACTTCATAGCACCATCCATGCTACCAAAAAGGTTTGATTCTCTCTGCAAGTCTTCACGTTTTTTAGTTGCCTCTTCCGGTGAAATCAACCCTGCATTAAAATCCGCATCAATTGTCATTTGTTTACCCGGCATCGCATCCAAAGCAAATCTGGCAGCAACTTCGGCGATACGTTCAGCACCTTTTGTAATTACCATAAACTGAACGACCGTAATAATAAGGAAGATTACCCCACCAACTATCATATTACCACCGGTTACAAACGTACCGAATGCGTGAATAACTTCACCAGCCTCTCCTTTTGACAAAATTAATCTTGTTGATGCAATTGAAAGTACAAGCCTGAACATTGTGCCAATAAGAATAATTGACGGGAAAGATGCCAATTCTAATGTTTTCTTTACATACAGAGAAATCATCAACAAAACAACACCCAACGTAATATTCAAACAGATACATATGTTAACAATCCAATTTGGAAGTTCGCACAGCAAAAGAACAATTAGCAATAATACAAATATTGCCATAAAAATTTCACTTAAATTTGTTCCTCCGCCCCCTTGTTGGGCTTGTTCTTGTGCCATTAAATTTCTCTTAGAGCCTCACTTATTACTGCCAATTGAGTTTCAATTGTTGCATCTATCACGCCATTATTGGTTGTAACTACACAACCACCTTCCATAATTGTTTCATCTGGAACAACCAGAACTTTTGCATCCAGTCCCGCTTCATTCAACAATGACGGAACTTCTGATTTTAACAAAGATACTTGTGCCGGATTTACCCTTAATGTAATTTTAGTTTCCTCTTTTGATAAAGTTTTTAACAAAGCTAAAATGTTATCTAATATTGCATTCGGATCTTGTTGTAATTCTTTTTTAATAATTTTTTGAGCAATTTCAACGCTTATTTCTAAAATATCAGGAGCAATATAATCGAAAACCGCTTGTTTTGCGCCTAAAAAAGCAGTTATAGCATTTTTTACATCAAGAATATCTGCTTTTGCTTGTTCCAAACCTTCTTGATATCCTTCTTTTGCTGCTGCTTCCTTAATACTTTGTGCTTCTTCCCTTGCACGAGAAATAAGGTTTCGGTCATCAATTCTCCTGAAACCTCTGCGTCTGTCGCCTCGTCTGCGCTCCTGACGTTGCTTAAAATCTATGTTATCAAGGTTAAACAAGTCTATTTTTTCTTCTTCAACCTTAACTTCCGGTTCTTTTTCAACCGGATTTTCTACTACAATATCCTCCGCCTTTTTACCGGCATTCTTTTTAATAATCATGATTAATTATATTATACACTATCTTCTAGGTGTGTGGCAATAATATTTGCAACTTTTGGCGGAATTTCGTAATATTCTCCCTCTAAAGCACTGAATACGAACTTTTTCACCTTACCACGTTCCATCCTTAATGTTTGTTCAAGTTGTGATCTATCTAAATATTGCGAAACATTTTGAATTTTTGAAATAATTGTTGAAGGTGTCAAATTTTGTCCAACAGCAGGTAGATTTGCTTTTATTTCTTGCAAACATCTCATCGCAGAATAAGGATCAACCTTTGATTGCAAATCAGGCATTTCCATAAACTTGATTACAGAACCAGCATCATCAGGATTAAATTTGTTCAAAATAGTTTGAACTCTTTCCTGTTTCATTTTTTGGAACAACATTGCCAAAGTTGCCAATTTCAACACTTTTGCATTAGCTCCAAGATTTGACGGCATAGGAACAGATGCTCCGCTTTGAGCTGGAACTCCTTGTTGCATTTGAGGACTTTGAACCTGTGCAGCTTGTTGCTGTTCAGCCTGTGCTTGTTGCATCATTGCATCAATATTTGATTGACTTTCAGCTTGCTCTTTCAAACCTTCATCAATCAAATTTTTATCTTTTAATTCTTCAATACAATCAATCCAAGTCTTTTTAACATGGTGTTCTATCAATTGCAAACACTGATCCTGCGGTAACCCTTGATGAAAAGCATTTTTAGCAATCTCAAAAATCGTATATGCAATTTTTTGCATAACAGGATCCCAATACTGTTGCGGAATACCCGAACGAACCAAGTCTACAGACTTGTGAAATGACCATTCAGCAATAATTTGAGTAATCATTACCGCCTGATCGAGATTAAAACCTAAAGATTCATCATCATATAAAGCCTGACCGGCAACAGTCGCAAAATTTAACAATGTATTAGCAACATAATTCTTCTGATTGTCATTAAAATCAGGAGGAATTAGCTCCAACGCCTGTTGAGCCAAATTTTGTGCAAAACCTTTATAATCAAAACCCTGTATTGCCATTTTTTCAATATAGCTTACAACCGCTTAAGATACGCTTTTAAAAACATTCAAACTATTTTTAACAAGCTCTGTAGTACCGCTTTACTTTACTCATGCACTCGAAGTATTTCTTAAAATAACTCCAAGCACTAATCAACTTGTCTTCTTCGCATCTGTTTTGCTTTGTAAACTTCCCTTTCCTCTGTCTTGATGGCGGAATAGGTATCCCGCCCTACTTAACTTTTTGTCTGATTAGTAAATCCGACCTACCTGGCTTGAATAACGAAATGGTATATTCACAACTCACCATTCATTATTCACCAATCTACCCTTGTTCAATCCAGCTTTTAATTTTTTCACCAGCTTCTTCATCATCCGTATTTGCAAGTTCTGCTGACAAATTAGATAATGTATCAGCTAATTGTGCTGGATTTTGTTGAGGAATTGCACCTCTTTGTTGTTGTTCAACAAGTCCTTGAGCCAATTCGGATTGTCTTTCAGTCAATTGTGCAGCTCTTTGATTAATATCTGACAATTGTTGTTCTTGTTGGGCAGTTTTTTGTCTAAGTAGTTCAACTTCTCGTCTGTTTGCTTCTTGAATTTGTTGAACTCTGTTAGAAATAGCTTTGAATACAATAATCAAACCGATTGCACTCAATGCTACCGCAAGCCACCATGGGTTACCTGTTTCATCTGGTTTTGGAAGGTTAGACGGTTTGTCACTTGCCAAATACGGATCTGTAGAATCTGAAAATGCAATATCTGCACTAACTTTTGGACTTGCTGCTTTTGCTATCAACTCTTTTAACTCTTCCAATGTTGTATTTGCCGGAAGCGCATTTTTATCCAACGTAACCGCAATTGAAATATCTTCAACAACTCCTGGTTTAATATACTCATTTGTTTGAGTTTTTGTAACACCATATTGAGTTTCTGTTGCAGTTCTTGAATAGTTTCTGTTTTGATTTGAGTTTGCAGTACCATTAGGCAAACCATTTGGAAGATATACACTTACTGCATTCAAATTCTTATTAGAATCACTGGTTTGATCTCCCAATCCTTCTCTGAAAGACTGTTCACTTACTGAAGCTTTTCTGTTCGGATCGTAATCAATTGTGAACTTTTCAACCGGAGCTTGACGTAAGAACGTACTAACTGTCGCAACATAGTTTCCTTGACCGATTAATCTATCCAATTGTTGATTAACCTTTGTTGTCATATATTTATCATTTTCTTCCAAACGTTGCAACATCTCATCTTCTGCATCCATAATACTGTGATAAGTATTGCCATTTGTGTCAGTAATAGCAATATTTTCCGCTGTCAAACCAGTTACACTGCCCAACAAAAGATTTGTAATAGCTTTAACTTTCAATTGATCCAATTTTGTTGCATCTTTTGCTAAAGTAATCTGCACTGTTGCAGTAACAGGCTTCTGCATAGATGTAAACATTGTTTGTTCCGGAATAGAAATAAAAACAGACGCGTTATCAACACCATCAATTCTTCTGATTAGTCTTGATAATTCACCGTTAATTGCTCTTGATAATCTGATTTTTTTATCTTCTTTAGTTGATGTAAAATCACCCTTATCAAAAATTTCCAAGCCGACGTTTTGATCCATCAAACCGCTTTGAACAATTTGAATTAATGCTTGATCTCTATCTGTTGTATAACAAGCTTTTCTACCTGTTTTACAATCACCTTTTTTCAAGTAAAGAATAGATTTTGTACCATCAAGTCGTCTACTAACAACAATATCGTATTTGGCAAGAAGTGCCTGAATTTCAATAGCTTTTCCGGCATTGTCAGTTGTTAACAAATCAACATTTTCTTTTAACGGTTCACCGGTAATCTCAGTTCCGTTTGCAGACTTTTTAGAGCCACCAATAATACTAACGGTTACAATCAATGCCAAAAACAGCACCACTGCGCCAATAATCCCATATAATAAAGGTTTATTCTCTAATAGTTCTTTAAAATCCATCTTCTGCCCTCTTTGTAACCGCCTGCAATTGTTTTTAAATACAAGCTTTTCCCAAGTCTGTTAAATTATTCCTAATCTAAAGTTATTCTACACCTGAATTTGCATAACTTTATCATACGCTTGAATGACTTTTCCAGTAAGTTGAGTTGCAACGTTAATACTAATTTCTGATTTTGCCATTGCAGTCATAACATCGTGAATATCAACATTTTTACTACCTGACATCACATCTTTTAACAAATCATCCGGAGCATTCAACTCTGTATTCAAGTTTTCAACCAAGCCAGACATAACTTGTTTAAAATCCGGAGAGGCTTGATTTTCAACCCTCGTCATTCTTGCAGAAGGCATATCAGAAAACCCTGTGTCGAGTTTTGTGTGCTGTATTCTTCCTGCCAAATCATATTGTGGATAAAAACTGCTCATATATGCCTACCTTTCTACATTTATAATAGCGTATATTTTCTTAAATTTATATAGCAGGCAAACAAAAATCATCCAAATTCAGTAGAAAAAACACTAAATTTCAATCCTTTTTACTACCTGACTTTGCATGATTTTAATGATTTTATAAAAAAAAGCAAGTTTTAATCTAAGCTTCTTCAAGCTCACGTCGAATATCATCAACTGTTACATGAACAATTGGAGAATTTGCATCTTTACGCAAAACAACATTTTTTATACCAGACTGAACAATAAACCTCTTACATAAAATACAAATAAAATTATGTCCCCAAATATACATTGTAGATCCTTTACATCTATCCTGACCGGCTTGAATAATAGCATTTTGCTCAGCATGAATTGAACGACAAGTTTCATATCTCGTTCCTGATTGAATATTATTTTTTATACGATAACATTCTCCTCTCTCATAACAAGATTCAACTTTAGAAGGCGTTCCGTTATATCCTGTTGCCTTAATCTTTTTATCTTCTCCAACAATAACTGCTCCAACTTGCGCCCTCAAGCAATTTGAACGACTTGCACAAGTTTTTGCTAAATCTAAAAAATAGTCTTCCCAAGACTTTATTTCCATAAAAATTTCCTCCACAACAACTATTGTTTATAATTTCTTATACCGGTTGTAATCATCGCAATACCATATTTATCACAAGTTTCGATAATTTTTTGATCTTTCACAGAACCACCCGGTTGAATAATCAAACTAATCCTACCTTGTACCGCAGAATAAATACAGTCCTCAGCATGAATTGTTGCATCGGATGCCAAAACAGCCTCTTTTGAGTTGTCGCAAGCATAGTTCAGGGCTTGTTCAACTGCAACAATCGCATTTGTCTGTCCTTGAGAAATCGCAACTGTTTTAAAATCTCTTGCAATAACCGCAGAATTTGTTTTAGCGTATTTTACAACTTTCCAAGCGAAAATTGCATCTTCAATTTGTTCTTTTGTCGGCTTTTCTCTTGTAACAACTTTAAACATATCTTTATCTAGTTCGCTACTATCGCTATCTTGAACAAGTGCGCCAAATGGGGACATAATAACATCTTCTCTGGCTAATTGTCTATATTCTTTCAAAGGCGTATTTAATTTAACCAACTTGATATCAGGGTTATCATTAAATATTTCAATTGCCTCTTTTGAATAATCTGGAGCTACAATAACCTCAACTGCCATAGAATTTAAATGTTTTGCGACTTCACTATCAACTGTTTTTGAAAAACCAACTGTTCCATAAAAAGAACTGATAGGATCGCAATCAAAAGCTTTTGTATAAGCATCATAAATTGAACGCCCCAAAGCAACTCCACAAGGCTTTGTATGTCTTATAATAGAAACAGCATTCACATCAAAAAATTCGCTCACAATATTAGCAGCCTCAGTAACGTTCAAAATATCGTTAAAAGACAACTCTTTGTCATCCAATACTTCGTAATCAACCATTCTTTCAGTTTTGTAAATAACACCTTTTTGGTGAGGATTTTCACCGTATTTCAAATCACGAACTTTTTCAAAACTCAATGTTTTAAAAGGTTTTTCTCCGGTTTGCTCTGCCAATAAAGAAGATATAGCCCTATCATAATTAGCAGCAAAGTTAAACGCTTTTGCCGCAAGTTTTAACCTTCCAAATTCGTTAGCATTCAAAGCAACATAATAATCAACTTTATCAATAATAACAGTTACATTTCTATAATTTTTCGCACCAGCCCTTAACAATGTCATTCCGACAACATCAATATTTTTAATTACATCATCAATATTGCTATTCTCAAGCACAAGTTTTTCAAATGGGCAAATATTTACGACGACCATATCAAAAGATTTTACTGCAAAACGTTCTAACTCATTCATTTCTCTAGTATCAGAACTGTTTGCTAAAATCCCAGCCAAAATAGTTTCATTCAAAGCTTCATAATCTTTCATCAAAAATCCGGCAGTATTAGAAAACTCCGAAAGATTAATCACATCAATTTCTGCACTACGAAGCAATTCGTAAGTATCTCCACCTGCAACAATTTCATAATCAAACTTTTCTGTCAAATTTTTTGCAAAATCAATCAAACCTACTTTGTCATATACACTTAAAAACGCACGTCTTTTCATTTTATTCCCCATATTCTAGTATTTTTCTTTATTATTATAACACCGGAATAGAAAATATCATATTTTCTTAGCATTTTGTAACTATTTTTCGTTTTTCTTGATATAATTTAATTAATATATTATAATAATTCTGAGAAAGAGGTTTATTGATGGTAAGTAACAGAATTACAGAAGGCGTAGGAAAGAAAATTGTTGAAGCATTAAAACAACAATCAGATATTGAAATTCAAAATGTTGTTGAAAACCCTGTTCCGGTTGCAGAAGAGCATCCGGCACCGACAGAAAACGAAATCATTTATAATGAAGAAGAACCAATATATGAAACAACAAATGAAGAAGTTGTTGTTAATCAGGAAAATACAGAAGAAGAACCTGTAAAAGAAGAACCGGTTGAACAAGAAACTCCGGTTGAAAAACCTTTTAATTCAATCAACTTAACTTCTTTTGAAAACCCTGCCCCTGATTTTTCAAGCAAATTCACATCTCCACACGTTATGAATTTCACTCAAGCTGCGCCAATTTCACAAATGATTGAAAAAGAAAATTTTGCAAATGAACTTGACGGATTTGATATTCCTGCAAATATTGCGGTCCTAAAACAACTCATCAACCAACTTCCTGCAGGTGTTTCAAGGCAAACAGGCGCACAAATCATCAAACAAACTATGGAAGCTTTGGGAATTTCAATGAAAAGTGTTTTGCAAGAAGCTCAACAAGTTCAAGAAAGCTTAAATAATTCTGCAAGGGAATGCCAAGCATCTATTATGGAATATAAAAAGCAGATTAATGTTTTGGAAAAACAATCACAAAAATTCCAAAAGCAATATGCTGCGTTGAATGAAATAATTAGTTTATTTGTCCAAACAGGAATATAATTTATAAAAACAATATAAAAAAAAGAACCGGTTATAATTTCATCCGGTTCTTTTTTTTATCTGAAATATATTACAACAAATCATCAATAATTCATCTTCCAACCTTCTGGAATTATCTTATCCGCACAAAATACATTATCTTTGCTATCTTTTTTATTAAAACAATAATAATAACTTGGATTTGTTTTATTTGCTTCATAAGAAGCCATATAAGAATTTACACAACTTTCTTTATATTGAGCAGGGACACCTCTACAAACTCCATTTTCCGCATAATCTTTATAAACAGCTTGTCCATCAGTCGGAACAACAATTCCAGTATGATATCCAACTGCAAACACAAACATATCACGCCCCAACACATTAGGTTTTCTCAATCCATTTATATCAACAAATAAATTCATTGTACTGTTTCC
>ERZ780193.169-NODE-169-length-8182-cov-1.24671_pt1 | contig 8182 bp, 7 predicted proteins | sample MGYA00433078_ERZ780193 | MGnify/ENA primary metagenome ERZ780193 (study PRJEB29588, sample SAMEA2157028) | human gut metagenome | biome: human gut; feature: human-associated habitat; material: faeces | place: Denmark | collected 2008/2010 ...
TACCGCTATCCAGTCAGCTATGTATGAATTGCTCTTGTTATTTATCGTTATCTCTGTCTCGTAGTAGCCATCTCCCCTGGCTGTTCCATCTCCATCGGCAAGGCTTGCAGTTACGCTTGAACTTGTGTTTCCAATTGAATCAAGATCTGCACTGCCTGAACCGCCTGACTCCCCTGACGAACCGCCCGAGGTGCTCTTTGTTCCTGAGAGAACCGCTGACACGATCCTGAATTTGATCGTGCTGTTCTCCTGAAGATTGGCAACCTGTATACCAAATGCCACCTTCTCCGTGCTGGTTGTGCTGATAGATGCCAGATCAAGTACGGTCTCAAACTGACCGGTCTTGGACAGATCGATCCACTTGTCATTATTTGACCATGAAGATCCATATGACGCAAATGGCATAACTCCCGCATTCTGTCCACTTGCAGCGGTAAATGTGTCAACCGCATATGTGATCTTGAGCGTCTTATATCCCGCATCCGCAATAGCCTTCATGGATGCCAGATCTGATGAAGGCGAAAATCTGATCTCCGCCTTTCCATAATCACTCCACTCATCTGTTGCCGCAGTCACCGTCTTCCAGCCGGTGTCCGGTTTCAGATCCTTTGTGATGCTCTCCGCCTTAGCTGTGATCTCCGGCCAGGTTATACTGCCGATGATCATGCATAAGGTGAGAACATATGCCAGGATCCTGCTCGCTGCTTTCTTTCTCATTTTACTTTTCCTCCTTGTACTTCCTTTTTCCTCCTAAAAAATACCCTATTATTAAAAATATAGCACAGAAAACATCTTCATGCGACCCAATAATCCGTCATTATTTATGCGCATAATTACCAATGTTTTCTGTGCTATTTTACCAATACTTTATTAGCAAGTATTCTTTTTGAAGTTTCTATGTCATTTGCCATCTGGGCCTTGAGCTCATCTAGGCTTCCAAATTTCTTCTCACCTCGGATCTGCTCGATAAGCTCCACCTTGATGACCTGTCCATATATGTTCCTGTCAAAGTCGAAGATATTCGTCTCTATGGTGATATTTCCCTTGTCGTTGACTGTAGGATTGTCTCCTATGTTGGTGATTCCCATATAGACTCTGAAAGGATCCTCATGTCCCGTATGCTTCCCCCGGATTATCCTGATCCTTGAAGCATACACACCAGCCGGCGGGTACAGCTTGCGCTCCTCCGGCAGCATATTCGCAGTCGGTATTCCTATTGTCCTTCCAAGCTGTTTACCGGACACCACTTCACCTGTCATACTGTACGGTCTGCCGAGCATCGGAATGACCGACCTCACATCTCCCTCAGAAATATTCTTCCTGATGACAGTTGAGCTGACCACCTCGTCATCCTGTTCCAGCTTGTCTATGACTATGACCTTATATCCATACTCGTCCGCATAGCTTCTGAGGGTATCCACATCGCCCTTTCTGTCTCTGCCGAATCTGTAATCGCTTCCAACCACGACATATCCGGCCCGCATCATGTCCACCAGAACATCTCTGATGAACGCCTTCGGCTCTGTAGCCGCAAATGCATCGTCAAACGGATATTCAACCAGGACGTCAACTCCGGTATCCGATACCACCTGTGCCTTCTCGTCAGATGTGTATATGGTCTTCATATTGCTCACATCAAACACATGATTCTCCCTCATGTCAAATGTGAACACAACGCCCATATATCCCTGTCTCTGAAGCTTCAACACCTGCTCTATCAACAGCATGTGTCCCTGATGGATACCATCAAACTTGCCCAGGGCAACCGCCGTGCGCTCTGTGCTATTCAGTTTTACCTTCTTCGTGTCCTTTATATGAATCATAACTGTCTGTCCTTAATTACTCACCGGAAACATCTTAAATGGCACATACTGCCTCTTCTCATCGCTGTATTCATACAGTGCCGCAAATCTTCCATTCTCATCGAACACCTTGACATAGGTATCCCTGTGTATCTTATTCTCGGCAAATGCATCCGCACTGAGCTTATTTCCATTTGCCAGAAGCTTAACACCCTTCTCAGCTATATGAAGCTCCGGTATACCCGGCATGAGCTTATCCGTTGTTAATATATGCTGCATGAGTGTCCCGTCATCCCTTGCCTTCTCCACCTCATCAAGCGTCAGACTTTCTTCTATAGTAAAGCTTCTCCATCACAGCACCGCAGCCAAGCTTTTCTCCTATATCCCTGCACAAGCTTCTGATGTATGTTCCCTTGGAACAGCTCACATCAAATGTCACTCTCGGGAGTTCTACTGACTGTATAGTAATCCCATGTATCGTGACCGGTCTCGGATCCCTCTCAATGACCTGTCCGGCTCTTGCCAGTTCATAGAGCTTCTTACCATTCACCTTGATGGCTGAATACATCGGTGGGATCTGCATGTAATCGCCTACAAAACTCATCACCGCAGCCCTGACTGTCTTCTCATCAGGATATACATCTGTCACGTCTGTCATGACTCCTGTCACGTCTTCGGTGTCACTTGTCTTTCCGAGAAGCATGGTACATGTGTATGTCTTGTTCTTCTCAGTGAGCAGGTCGCACATCTTCGTAGCACTTCCCAGACACACAAGAAGAACTCCCTCCGCCATGGGATCGAGAGTTCCGGTATGACCTATCTTTTTCTGTTTTAATATACCACGGAGCTTTGCCACCACATCAAATGACGTGAACCCCTGCTCCTTATATATATTGATAAATCCATCTATCATAACTATTTCAAATCCAATCCAAAGTCTTTTACATCAGTCCGCTGTATCAGTACCTGTTCCAGATCGCATCTTTTCTGCAATTTATCAGCCAAGCTGTTTCTCTATATCCGCAACTATCTCCGCAACTATCTTTTCCGGATCACCTGACATATTGCATCCCGCAGCCTTCACATGGCCGCCACCGCCGTGGCTGCACGCGATCTCACTCACGTTCACGATATCATTTGCCCTGAGGGATATCTTGTAATTATCCTCACCAGCCTGATACATGAAGAAAGCAACCTCAGTACCTGATGTCAGTCTGAGCTGATCCACGATTCCATCCGTATCCATCTTGCTGGCACCAAATCTGTCAAAGTCCTCCTTTGTCAGAAGTGTATGGGTTATCTTTCCATCTGCAAACTGCTTCATGTTGAGAAGCGCATAGCCCAGAAGCTTATTCTGTGTGAGCGTCTTCTTGTAAAATGTCTCATCTATGACAAAGCTTGGTCTCGCTCCCTTCTCTATCAGGATTCCCGCTATGGTCATGGACTCTCTGGTGGTATTGCTGTGCTTAAACACTCCTGTGTCGTGGACTATACCGGTATACAGACACTCTGCGCACTGCTGGTTGATCTTTTTCTCATCCAGGAGCTTGAATATAGCCTCCGCAGCGGAGCATGCATCACTTTCCACATAGCACACATCACCAAAGCCTTTGTTAGACACATGGTGGTCTATGCAAAGAGTTCTCTTCGCAGTCTCATAATATCTGACAAATGGTGTGAATCTGTCCATATCTCCGCAGTCAAGCGACATAAACAGATCATAGGTCTCGTCATCTGCCTCATGCTTTACAGTAGATGCACCATTCAGGAACATGAATACATCCGGGAATTCCTGAAGATATACCTGAACCCTCTTGTCAGGGTAATTGCTTGTAATATAGTTATACATTCCAAGTGTTGAACCTATACAGTCACCATCAGGATTGATATGTCCTGTTATGGCTATGCTGTCTGCGTTCTCTATCTCCCTTATAAGATCGTTCATGATATACCTCCTTTTAAATTCTCATATTATATCCTACTCTTCAAACTCATCTTCACTCTCTGAGTTTTCATCTGTACTCTCGTCAGCATCGCCATGCTTTCCGAGAGCCTCATCTATCTTGTGGGACATACTGACACCATACTCTATGGACTGGTCCATGATAAATGTTATCTCCGGTGTATTGCGCAGATTTACAGAATGAGCAAGCTCTCTTCTGATATATCCCATTGCGCTGTTCAACCCTGCAAATGTGGAATCAACAGCATCCTGGTCACCCAGGACACTGATATATGCCTTACAGAACTTGAGATCAGGTGTGACAACCACATCAACGACCGAAGTCATAGGTGATATTCTTGGATCCTTGATCTCACGGCTGATGATCCTGCTGAGTTCTCTCTGGACCTCACCGTTGATCCTGTTATTCTTTACACTGTTTTTTCTCATATCTATTACTACTTTCTAGGCACCTCTACCATCTCGTATGCCTCTATCTGATCTTCCTCTGCAACGTCCTGGAAGTTCTCGAATACCATACCACACTCAAAGCCGGACTTAACTTCCTTGACATCATCCTTGAATCTCTTGAGTGAAGCAAGCTTTCCTTCAAATATAAGATTGCCCTCTCTGGTAATCCTTACGCTGCAGTTTCTGTTGATTGTTCCGTCGAGAACATATGAACCGGCAATGACACCGATACCAGAAGCCTTGTACGTCTGTCTGATCTCTGCGTGTCCGATGACCTTCTCCTCATATATAGGATCAAGCATACCCTTCATTGCTGAATCAATATCCTCTATTGCATTGTAGATGACTCTGTACAGACGAACATCTACGCCCTCGCTGTCAGCCATATCCTTTGCTCTCGCATCCGGTCTGATGTTGAAACCGATTACGATGGCATTTGATGCTGATGCAAGGATAACATCTGACTCGTTGATGGCACCAACGCCGCCATGGATGACCTTTACAACAACCTCTTCATTGGAAAGCTTCATCAGACTCTGCTTTACTGCCTCAACCGAACCCTGTACATCTGCCTTGATGATGATCTTGAGCTCCTTGAGGTTGCCGGCCTGGATCTGGCTGTACAGATCGTCAAGCGACATTCTCTGCTTTGTATCTGCAAGAAGCTTCTCCTTACCCTGTGAGATGTATGTCTCTGATATGGTTCTGGCTTCCTTCTCATTGTCAACTGCCATGAATATCTCACCTGCGTCAGGAACTGTGTTGAGACCCTGGATCTGTACAGGTGTTGATGGAAGAGCCTCTGTAACTCTCTCACCTCTTGAGTTGGTCATGGCACGTACCTTACCATGTGATGCTCCTACAGCGATGTAATCTCCAACGTGGAGAGTTCCCTTCTGTACAAGCATTGTTGCAACAGGTCCACGTCCCTTGTCAAGCTCAGCCTCGATGACGATACCTCTTGCCTTTCTGTTAGGATTTGCCTTGAGTTCAAGCACATCTGCTGTGAGGAGGATCATCTCAAGGAGATTGCCGATACCTTCCTTAGTATGTGCAGATACAGGACAGAATATTGTTGAACCGCCCCAATCCTCTGGGATCAGCTCGTACTCTGTGAGCTCCTGCTTAACTCTCTCTATATTCGCACTTTCCTTATCGATCTTGTTGATCGCTACTATGATCTCGATTCCGGCAGCCTTTGCATGGTTGATAGCCTCGATTGTCTGTGGCATAACACCATCATCGGCAGCTACAACAAGGATAGCGATATCTGTACTCTGTGCACCACGCATACGCATCGCTGTGAACGCCTCATGTCCAGGAGTATCAAGGAATGTGATAGTCTGGCCATTTACATCGACAACAGATGCACCGATCGCCTGTGTGATTCCACCAGCCTCGCCCGATGTAACCTTTGTCTGTCTGATCGCATCAAGGAGTGATGTCTTACCGTGATCAACGTGTCCCATAACGCAGACTACTGGAGGTCTTGGAACCATGTCCTTCTCGTCCTCTTCGTCCTCCTTCAGGAGTTCCTCGATCACATCTACCTTCTCCTCTTCCTCAGCTATACAGTTGTACTCAAGTGCGATCTCTGAAGCCTCGTCAAATGGAAGCTCTGAGTTCACATTGACCATCTTACCTGCGAGGAACAACTTCTTGATAAGTGCTGTTACAGGAGTCTTTACCGCATCAGCCAGCTCCTTGAGTGTTACAACCTCAGGAAGTGTGATGGTTCTGATTGCATCCGGATCCTCCTGTGGTGCCTGCTGCTTCTTCTGTGGCTTGTTCTTCACATTCTTCGCAAGTCTGCTGATATCAGCCTCGACCTCCTCAGGTGATCTTCTGTTGCCCTTACGTGGCTTGTTCTTATCTCTGTTGTAGTTATCTCTGTTCTGGCTCTTTAAATCCTTACCCGGCATCTCCTTCGCATCGAAGTCCTTGCGGTCTCTCTTGAATGGTGCTCTCTTCTGAGCTGGGCTGTCATCCTCGTCATCCTTGCCAAATGGCATATTGATACGGTTGCTGAAACGGTTGCCACCATCTCTGTTAAAGCCTCTTCCGCCCTGGTTTCTATCGCCATTGCCGAAGCGTCCGCCACCCTGGTTTCTGTCTCCGTCTCTGTTAAACCTTGGTCTGTCACCCTGGCCGTCCCTGTTAAATCTTGGTCTGTCACCCTGGTTTCTATCACCATCTCTGTTAAACCTTGGTCTGTCATTCTGGCCGTCTCTGTTAAATCTTGGTCTGTCACCCTGGTTTCTGTCGCCATCTCTGTTAAACCTTGGTCTGTCACCCTGACCGTCTCTGCCTACTCTTGGTCTGTCACTCTGATTTCTGTCGCCCTGGCCATCTCTGCCGAATCTTGGTCTGTCACCCTGATTTCTGTCGCCCTGGTTCCTGTCGTTGCTGAATCTGGCTCTGTCTGAACCGCCCTGTCTGTCGTTGTTAAATCTGACTCTGTTACCGTTGTTATTCATCTTGCCGCCGTTTCTGTCCTCCCTGGCAAATCTTACATGATTGCCAGAACCCTGTCTGGCTGCTGAATTGTCATCCCTTGAAGGATTCTGCTTCTGCGCGTCCGCCTTTGGCGCTGCAGCAGGCTTTGCTGTCTCAGGCTTTGGCTGCTCTGTCTTAGGCGCTGCCTTTGGAGCCTCCTGCTTTGGTGCTGCAGGCTTTGGGGTCTCAGCCTTTGGAGCCTCGGCCTTTGGCGCAGTCTTTGCTCCAAACTTAGCTTTAATTATTCCAACCATCGAATCGTCCAGATTGGACATATGACTCTTGATCTCTATTCCCTTTGCGCCAAGTGTATCTATGATATCTTTATTTGAAATGTTTAACTGTTTTGATAATTCGTGTACTCTGATTTTAGCCAAATGTTACACCTCCATGTTTTCATTTACATTCATGTACTTTATGATCTGATTCCCGAATCCCTCGTCAAGTATCGCAATGGATGTTCTCATCTCATTGCCACTGTACTTGCCAAGCTCATCCTTTGTCCCGTACTCATAATAAGGAATCCCATAATAATTACATTTCTGGTCGAAAAGTTTCTTCGTATTGTCAGAAGCGTCCTTCGCCACAATGACCACGTACGCGCTCTGATTCTTAACTGCTTTCTCTACTGAGAAATTGCCACTGCACAGCCTTCTGGCTCTGGCACACAGAGAAATTAACGAGTAGATCTTGTTATTCTTCAATGTCACGCAGCTCCTTGTCTAATTGTTCATACACCTCAGCAGGTATGCTGACCTTGAAAGCCTTCTCAAGTGCTTTGCTTCCAACCGCCTTCTTAAGGCACTCGGATTTCTTGCATATATAAGCGCCTCTTCCGTTGAGCTTGCCGGTTGCATCAACTGCGAACTGCCCGTCATTGCTTCGGACTATCCTTATCAGCTCACTCTTCGGCATCATCTCACGGCATCCAAGGCATTGCCTCAGAGGTACCTTCTTTGCCATCTCATCACTCCCTATTCTCTATCATGTGCCACTACATCAATGCAAATGATTACTCTTCGTCGTTTGTGTCTACTGTTTCATCTATGTCAAATGAAGCAGCATCGGCATCTTTATCTTCGCTTACTTCATCATAATATTCATCGTCGTTATAAGGATCAAAGTTCTCATCCTCTGGCTGCTCATCAAAGTAACCCATCTCCTCGGCCTTTGAATGGCTCTTGATATCGATCTTGTATCCTGTCAGCTTGGCTGCAAGGCGGGCATTCTGACCCTTCTTACCGATTGCAAGTGAAAGCTGTGTATCAGGTACTACGACAAATGCTGTCTTCTCATCAAGATCAACTGATACGTCCTCAACATCTGAAGGACTGAGCGCATTGTAAATAAACTCAGCAGGGTTCTCACTCCAAGGAATGATGTCGATCTTTTCACCGTTCAGATCTGCAACGACAGCATTTACTCTGTCACCATTGATTCCTACGCATGCTCCAACTGCATCGACGTTCTC
>ERZ780193.180-NODE-180-length-7930-cov-1.2654_pt1 | contig 7930 bp, 8 predicted proteins | sample MGYA00433078_ERZ780193 | MGnify/ENA primary metagenome ERZ780193 (study PRJEB29588, sample SAMEA2157028) | human gut metagenome | biome: human gut; feature: human-associated habitat; material: faeces | place: Denmark | collected 2008/2010 ...
GGCAGCCATCATCACACGCTTTCTTGAGCTCCTCTATGTGATGTTTCAGGTAATCTATCCTGTACGGATCATGGATCTCCCCATCCTCGAACTTGTCAAATGCACCAAGACCATTCTCAGATATTACGATCGGAAGGTCGTATCTTGAAGTGATCTGTCTGCAGCACATGCGAAGTCCCATCGGATCGATGGTCCAATCCCAGTCTGTCGTAGGAAGGAATTCATTTGCAGGATTCTTGTAAAGTCCCGGAACACCCTGAACCTTTGCCGTGCCCTTCTTGCCGGTCGTGTTCATCTCGTGAGTCGTTCCCACTCCGTCTATCGGGTTGTGCTCGACAACGCATGACTGATAATAGTTTACACCCATGAAATCTATGAGACCTGCAGCCTTCCTGAGGATATCCTCGTCACCGTCCTCCATAACCGGAGTTAGATCCTTGCTCTTGAGGTAAGCAGCGGCAGCCCTTGGATAACGGCCATAGGCATACATATCCATCCAGTAGAAGTTGTTCAGATCATCATAATCCATCTTCGCCATCGCATTTTCAGGCTTTCTGTCAAATGCGTATGACGGTGTGTATGCGAATGATGAACCGACCTTAGCATCCGGGCAGATCTCCTTGAGTGCAATAACACTCTTGGCGTGTGCCATAAATGCATGATGGTTTACCTGATAGAACATCTTCTGGTCATCAACCTTTCCTGGTGGGTGCATTCCTGCATTCCAGCCAAGACCTGTAAATACATTCTGCTCATTCATGATTATCCAGTGCTTTACCCTGTCACTATATCTCTCAAACAGAACCTTTGCGTATCTGACGAAATCATCGACTATTCGTCTGCTCTCCCATCCGTGATACTGCTCCTCAAGTGCCTGTGGCATATCCCAGTGGTACACTGTTACCATAGGAACAATTCCATACTTAACCAGTTCATTGATCAGGTCATCATAGAACTGTAAGCCCTTTTCATTTATCTCGCCATTGCCATCAGGTATGATCCTTGGCCAGGATATTGAGAACCTGTAAGTCTTAAGTCCCATCTCCGCCATAAGTGCCACATCTTCCTTGTATCTGTGGTAATGGTCAACCGCCTTATCACCTGTCGTAGCCTTAAATGTTTTTCCCGGGATCCTTACGAACTGATCCCAGTTGGATGGGCCTTTGCCATCCTCATTCCACGCTCCCTCTATCTGATATGCAGCAGACGCACTGCCCCACAGGAAATCTTTCGGGAAGCCATTTGATCTGTCAAAATACATAAACCGTCCTCCATACTATATAGAATCTGTATAGCATGCCTTCAACATGCCTTTGTCGTCATATGCTACAGACTGCCCAGCACATCTCCTATCTTATCCGCTATCAGAAGATCTGCATTGCTGTCCGACTGTGTCGGGGACATATTTATAACCACCAGTTTCCGCCCCCTGAAATATCTGATAAGTCCTGCTGCCGGATACACAACAAGCGATGTACCACCGATTATCATCGTATCCGCCTCGGATATATACTGGAGTGCCCTCGACATATTGTCCTCATCAAGTGCCTCCTCATACAGCACCACATCCGGTTTTACAGTGCCTCCGCACTTTTCACACTTAGGCACACCATCCGAATTGACTATATAATCCAGGTCATAGAAAGCATGGCATTTCTCACAGTAATTTCTATGAACAGAACCATGGAGCTCTATGACATTCCTGCTACCTGCCATCTGGTGAAGTCCGTCGATATTCTGCGTTATCACCGCCTTGAGCTTTCCCTGTTTCTCAAGCTCCGCCAGCTTTATATGAGCCTTGTTCGGCTTTGCATCAGCAAATATCATCTTGTCCTTATAGAATCTGTAAAATTCCTCCGGGTTACGTCTGTAAAAGCTGTGGCTGATTATAGTTTCCGGCGGATACTTATACTTCTGATTATACAGTCCATCCACACTTCTAAAATCTGGTATACCGCTCTCCGTCGATACTCCTGCACCGCCAAAGAAAACGATATTATCCGAATCTTCTATGATCTGTCTCAGCTCATTCAACTTTTCTGTATCCATATACATACACCTCCAGACAATGACTACTGTGTCTCAGTAACCTTTACCATAACTGTACACGTATTTACCACGGTGTACTTATCTCCATCAGGGACACTGAGCGTGATCGTATTATCGCCATATGAGAGCTTGGAAGCATCTATGGACAGCTTCAGGCTCTTGGCCGATACCTTGGACACCGCACTTGAGATTCCACTCACGGTTATCGTATTGCTATCACCCATGCTAATCTCATAGCTGTATCCACTCTGCTTGCCCCTCAGGATGATATCCCCTGTGGTCACCGTTATATTTCTTGTAACTGATTTCTCGATCGCTATCTTCACATTGATGTATGCGCTCTCCTTTGTCACGACCACACCCTCTGGAAGATACTTTGATACATCAAGTGTCGTCTCAACATCTGCTGTACATCCGCTCACATCAACATCCGTTATATCAAGGCTTGTTATATCCTTTATCAACGGTCTCCGGTACATATGTTATATCTGATACAAGATATCCATCCGCAGGATCTCCTGTGACATCCACATGAACAGGTATATTCTTAGTCTTGTATACCGGAACTGTGACTGCTATCGATATCTCATCGTAGGATATCGACTTGTCTGATATCTTCTCACCATCAGCGGTTACAAATACAGGCGTACAGTTTGTCGTTATATCATCCTTTGCACTGGTCACATCAACTGTCACCTCTGTACGATCTATGCTCGAAACTATACTTGCAGCACCCTTTATCGTTATGAGGTTTGGAGCTGCCACACTGTTACCAACCGTATATCCGGAAGCAACCTCGCCTGTTGTCACCACGGACACAGGAACTGACACTGACTTCTCGTCCTCAAGTTCAACTGACAGCACGTTGTCCACAACAGTTATGCTGACCTTTTTAGCTATGTTGGTGCTGTTCGCAGTTACAGTGATAGGCACCGCATTTGTTATGGATATCTTTGACATATCCGCTACAGCCTTGAAATCCGACGCATCAAGATCGCTTATAAGTGATTTACGTCCTTTGACGACTATATCCACGGTATCACCTGAAGTTATCGTGTACAACTGATTCTGACTTGTTATGGCGTCAGTATTTACCAGATTGACCGGAATGTCCCTTATGGTCCTTGTCACGGCTGAATCATCGATGTTCAGTACAAGAAGCCACACCAGAAATCCAAGCACAACCGACAGAAGCTTAAGACCTATATTGCTGTATATCTTATTTGCCTTTTTCTTAGGCTCTGCGCTGTTATTTTTCATTCTCATCAGCCTCCTTTCTGGAAGCTTTATTCTTATTCTCCACAACGACTCTCTTTCTCCGCTTAACCGGACGGGCACCTGAAGACCTGTGGCTCTTTCTTCCATTATACTCCTTGCACAGCGTCTGAAGATGCCTTCTCACGCCCTCGCTGTCCAGATTCCTGAAGAGCTCGCCTCCCTGTGCAATGGATATTGAACCTGTCTCCTCAGATACGATAAGAGTCATACTGTCTGACACCTCACTGATACCTATACCGGCTCTGTGTCGTGTTCCAAGCTCCTTGTTGATGGAGTCATTTGCAGACAGTGGCAGATAACATGTGGCAGAAACTACCCTGTTCTTTCTTATGATCACCGCACCATCATGAAGCGGTGTGTTGTGCTCAAATATATTGAGAAGTAACTGGTTAGTCACGACCGCATCGATCGGTATTCCCGTATCAATATACTCGCCCAGTGCAACTTCATTCTCAATGACTATGAGTGCACCGGTACGGTTTGCAGACAGGACCTGGGCCGTCTTCACAAGCTCATATATCGTTTTCTCCGATATAACACCATCATCCTCGCCATCTCGTATAATGTAATTGATCAGCTTCTTTCTTCCAAGCTGTTCAAGTCGTCTGAACTCCGGCTGGAACAGGATCACCACCGCTATTATTCCCACACTGAATGCATTCTTAAGCAGATATAAGATCGTATTGAACTGGAACACCGCCGCAATGGCAGTGAAGAGCACGATCATAACTATACCCTTCAGAAGAGTCCATGCTCTGCTCTGCTTGAACCACAACATGATCCTGTATATAAAGAATGACAAAATAAGTATCTCTATTATATCTACTGTGCCTGGAACTGTTATATAAAACCAATCAAAATACGTTGATATAAACGTTGATATCTTATCCATTTCATCCTCCTTTCAGTATATAAATACTCCGTATAATTAATGTGACCTGACAAAAGTCAGGTCACTCACATGTAAGCTCTTTTCAATGTATCTATCTTGTTGATCCTGTAACAGAATCTTCCTTTGCCGCTGACCGGCTTCTCTGTGCGCCTGATCCGGACGAAGTCGTCCTCTTCTGCTGTGGTCTTGGCGATGGCTGCTCTCTTCTGGCTGCCTTTCTCTGGGCACCACCCATGACCTTGGGCACAGCCTTTACATAGTAGTAGTAGTCATCGTCCTCAAACTGTGTATTCTCAACACTTGAGTAGTCCACAACTATCTTGAAGAACTGAACCACTATGGCCACCAGTATCGCCAGTATGCATCCAAGCAGAGCCCCCGCAAGGGATACCTCAACTTCCATGGACAAAGTTCCAACCAGGAACAGTATGATCTCTACCACACCGCCTGTGATGATGGCAACGTACCATGAATATGCAAATGACATTCTATATATTATGTATGTAAGAACTATAACAACTGCAAACACTATTATGGTGAGCAGAAGTGTCTTATCCTGCACCAGATGCTGGAAAATATACTTGTATCCCTCTATCAGATCACCCTCTGCTGAACTTGAGCTTAAAGCAACGTAATCAGCAGTATGCTTCAGGAAGAAGTAGAATATACAGCCAAATGCTGCAGGAACCATTCCTGTGAATCCAGCTGTCATTCCAGCCAGGATCGGCATGAAATACTGGAACTTTATAATGTAAAAGAATGGCATAAACAGAATGATCCATGATGCCTTAGGGAAAAATCTTATATATACACAATACATTATCACAAATATGACAACAAATGAGATTCCAAGCTCCAGACTTGCGCTGGCAACCTGGGCACATGCGTACAGTCCTGCAATGGCAAGTGTGAGCTGGCCTGAAAGGAACGCACACACAAAAGCTGCTGCCAGGACCACTACGATACTGCTTATCGTGCTGTTATATCCTGTGAGATGGTTTATTGACCAGAACACAACAAGTGCCAGTATAAACTTACACAGTGGTGAAACAAATTTATCATACTTACTACAAAAATTCTTTACTCCATCGCGGAAATCCAGAAGTGTTGACATTATCAGTTAGCCCTCCTCTTTTTTTTGACAGAACGGCGTGTTCCGTCCTCGTTCTCATAAAATTCTATCAGTTTCTTAAGATTCTGGTTATACTTTATGAGTTTTGGCTTTGCCTTCATATATCTGTATGTATATAAGACCCACGCGAAAAGCGCAAATGCAATACACACCACTGCATAGCCGCCCACAATGCTGCTCGCCACCTTCACATAGTCAAGCTCTGTGAGCTTCTCAACTATATCTGCAAGATTATAGTATATGTAAGCTGCGGCAAAAACTACAAACAGCACCGTAGATGAAACAATTGTCTTAAGACAGTTAAGCTTCACATAGTCACTTTGAAAATATTTACCCTTTTCGAGATCCTCACGTCCAAGCGACTCCTTGTACATGGCGATCTTCGTCATTAGAATGACCTTTTCTTCATTTACCATTGCTCGATTCTATCTCCTTATTCTGGTCACTTTTCCACAAATGACCATAACTAGCAGTATTATACCCCGCGTCTTAATATTGCGCAAGTTTTATATTTAGAATTTAATGTCTATTAATGTATGATCACCAAGTGCGTCCGCCGTAGTAATCATGTTCATTTTTGTATGTCTCGTATGCATCCATCTCCTGATTTCGTTGCTCAAGACTGTCTCCCTGGATGGCATCGAGCTGCTTTCGTATCTCCGATTCCTTATCAGAAGACTGAGGCTCCTGTGTATCCTCTTCGTTTTCATCGTCACTGCCCTGATCCTTCTGGTCATTTGGATCCTGATCACCTTTCTGATCCTGTTCCTCCGTCTGCTTCCTGAGCTGTTCCTCAAAGGCATCTATCTCATCCTTCAGAGTCTGTGCATCCTCGTAATGTCCATCCTCATCATCCCTGTGGGCGCAGTCATTCTCTATTAGAATGTCCTTTGCCCCCTCAAGTATGTCTATCACCTCATCCAGATTCTCTTTAGTAACACCCTCAGGATCTATCTGCTTCACTATGGACAGCGCAAGGTTGACCCTTGTCTTACAGTCGGACTCACCACCCGGCTTCTTTTCAAGTGCCTTACGAAACTCCTGCTCGGCGCCCTCGTAATCTCCCTGACTGTAATATACATCACCAAGATTATAATGGTATATATGTGGCTGAGTAAAGCCAAGCACGGCGTTCACTGTGCTGTCCACATATTGTCCCTTTTTGTATTCACTTATAAAATGCTCATTGCACAGATAATTCACCAGAAGCACCGCCATACACAGCAGGCTGACAGCTCCGGTCACTGCAGCAACGATCTTTATTATTCCTGATCTGTTTTTCATTTTATGACTTTCTTTCTCATATCAAAAAATTCATATACAACAAGTCCTGCAAATAATGCTGCAAACAGATAATATATATCCACATATCCTATGGTCTTACCCTTATCCGTTGACTCAGCGGTTCCCCGTGACTTCTCCACAACCTTATCCAGCGCAGAACCATCGTTCATATTTATATAGTCGACGCCCAGATCATCGGCAATCTTTTTCAGATTATCCTCATCGATCTTCGACACCGCTGGTTTATACGGGTAGTCCGATGTGTCCTCAAGCAGCTCCTTCCGGTCATCGTAATATGATTTCACATACATGTTGCCGCCTTCCTTTGTGCCGTACCCCAACACTGCGCCTCCATCAATATATTTTTTCGCCCCGTCAAATGACTTGAGTCTGTCGTCGTTGGTTATTTCACCATCGCTTATAAAGAACACGACCACATTTCCATCATTTTTCTCCTTTGCACGCTTAAGGGTATCCGTCATCACATCTATGCAGACATTCATGGACGACCCCCTGGCATATAGCGAATCCAGCGGATATATTGAATCCAGAACACTTTTTGCAAAATTTGAATCATCCGAATATGGCGATATCAGATTTGCACTATTATTGAAAGTTATGACTGCAAATTTAGCACCGTCCATCTCATCAACTATGTGCTCGCAGTCTTTCTTCACCGCCGTCAGCCTCTCTGTATCCCCAGCATAATCCTGAGCCAGCATGCTTATGGTGTCATCCACAACAAACAGCACATATGTGTCAAGCTTCCGGACACTTGTCTCCACGTTGCTGCTTGGGACCATGATCCTCAGATTGATGAGAAATATCATTATGATGGCAGCTATCTGCCTTATATATGCGCTTCTCTTCCGCCTTTTCAGGAACGCCATGCCAACGCACAATATGAGCATAAGCCAGATTGGTATAATTGGATCTATTCTCATAATTCTCTCCTGTAACGTCTTATAATTTGAGCCAGCGGCCAAGTCCTAGCATTCCTGCAAACAGAACCAGCATCAATACAAATGGATATAACAGCGCAGGTGTCTCAACATCCACCATCCTCACCTTGACCAGATTCTTACTCAGCTTTTCTATTGATGATACTATCTCTCCAAATGATCCGGATTCCTCCTCAAGATAGAATTTACCACCGGTCTTCTCCACCGCATTCTTCATGGACTCCTTGTTTTCCGGTGTCATCTCCTTTGTTCCAACTCCATACACCGTGACATTGTTTGAAACACATATATCGGCCGCCTCATCCAGAGTTGCCACCGGTGTTCCCTGTATAT